>ERZ809407.2258-NODE-2258-length-13558-cov-4.243353_pt1 | contig 13558 bp, 9 predicted proteins | sample MGYA00520792_ERZ809407 | MGnify/ENA primary metagenome ERZ809407 (study PRJEB31576, sample SAMEA3212665) | Homo sapiens | biome: human-gut; feature: human gut; material: fecal | place: Sweden | collected 2012 ...
CAATCCACCGCCTCTTGTATGGTGTATTCTTTGCCATTAAATGTTACAGTAGCCAACATCTTAATTTCTGCATAGGATAAAGCAGTTTCATCAATATCTTCAGCAATTCTCGCCGGTGATTTTGAAGTCATAATTTGACTTGCAAATTTTTGTTTTCCTTCTACAAGCTGATAAAGATAAGTGTCAAAAGTTTTTTCGGTTACATAACGATAAATTTCAACTTCTTCATTAGTATTACCTTGTCTTACTGTTCGTCCTAACCTTTGCTCTAGGTCTGATGGACGCCAAGGGCAATCCAAATCATGGGAAGCAATAATTTTGTCTTGAACATTAGTACCTGCACCCATTTTTTGAGTTGAGCCAAATAATACTCTAACATCACCGTTTCTAACTTTTTCAAAAAGTTCGGCTTTTTGATTTTCAGTTTTGGCGTCGTGGATAAATGCGATTTCTTCCTCCGGAACACCTTTATCAATCAACTTATTTTTTATGTCATCATAAACATTGAATTTATCTTTACTAGGAGTGGATAAATCGCAAAAAATAAGCTGAGTTGTTTTCTTAGGTACGCCATCTTGCCATATCTTAAATACATTATTGGCACAAACATTAACCTTAGACTCTGGAAAATCATCAAGAGTATCATCAATAAGCCTTTGGTCAAGAGCAAGTTTTCGTCCATCATTAGTAATCTTAAGCATATTATCAACTGTAGGGTCAACTTCGTTATTTCTAACTTTGTCAGCTCTCTCTGATAATGCTTCAACCATTCTAATTTGCATTTCCGAAGGTTTAACAACAACATTATGATAGTTTGCTTTAGGAACTGGCAATTTAAGCATATCAGCAGTCTGAATATCTGCAACTTCTTTGAACATAGTCATTAATTCTGGTAGGTTATAAAACTTTGCAAATCTTGTTTTGGCTCTATAGCCACTACCTTCAGGATTAAGTTCGATTGCAGTTACAGTTTCTCCAAATGTACTTGCCCATTCGTCAAAATGCAGTAAATGATTTTCTGCAAGAGTGTTATATTGCAAATATCTTTGTATCGTATAAAGCTCAACCATACTATTTGAGATAGGAGTTCCAGTTGCAAAAATGATACCTTTACCACCGGTGACTTCGTCCATGTAACGACACTTCATAAACATATCACTTGATTTCTGAGCCTCAGTTTGAGCAATACCACCTACATTACGCATTTTTGTGTATAAAAATAGATTTTTATAATAATGACTTTCATCGACAAAAAGTCTATCAACACCAAGTTCCTCAAAAGTAATAACATCATCTTTACGGCTTTGGTCATTTAACTTTTTTAGTTTGTTTTCAATACCTTTTTTAGTTCTTTCTAAAGCCTTGACGGTAATATTATCACCAATTTTGCTTTTAGCTTCCTGAATGCCAACTAACACATCATTAAGTTGTTCTTCAAGGATACTTCTTTGTCTTTCAATACTGACAGGTATCTTCTCGAATTGACTATGACCAATAATAATTGCGTCATAGTCACCGGTAGCAATACGGCTACAAAATCTTTTTCTATTCTTAGTTTGAAAATCTTTTTTAGTAGCTACAAGGATATTAGCTGAAGGGTAAAGTTGTAAGTATTCCTTAGCCCATTGTTCTGTTAGGTGATTTGGAACTACAAACATTGATTTTGTACATAAGCCTAATCGTTTGCTTTCTTGCGATGCAGCCACCATCTCAAATGTCTTACCTGCACCTACAGTATGAGCTAATAGTGTATTACCACCGTAGAGAATTCTTGCTACTGCGTTAATCTGATGTTCCTTAAGAGTAATATCAGGGTTCATACCAACAAAGTTGATATGACTACCATCATATTCTCTTGTTCTGTTGGAATTGAATCTTTTATTGTAGATTTCACATAAATCATTTCTTCTAGTAGGGTCTTTAAAAATCCAATCAACAAATTTCTGTTTAATTGTTTCTTGTTTAGACTGAGCAATAGTTGTTTCTTTCTTATTAAGTATTGCTTTCTTCTTACCATCCGGCAATTCCTCATAATCAAAAATACGAACATCTTTAAGATTAAGAGTATCTTCAATAATCTTATAGGCATTAACTCTTGAAGTACCATAAGTTTTATATGCCTTGACATTACTTCTATCAGAGGACTTACCTTGTATGTTCCACTCACCAGTTACAGATATGTAATTTACTTTAATTATGCCTTTAGCATAAAAAGGAGTTTCCATAAGTTCATGGACGAATTGTTCAACATACTTAGGTGGTATCCAAGTAGAACCTAATCTAACAGAAATTTCACTTGCTGATAGTTCTTTCGGTTGAACATCTTTAAGTGCCATAACATTAATATTGTACTCAGGATTGCTTTCAGCGAGTTTAGTTGCAACTGCAAGTTTTTCTCTAACATTACCGGACAAGTATTCATCAGCATTAATATATTTGTCTGCACCATTATTTTCATCATATAATGGATTAAGAAAAATAACACCTCTTAGGTCATCATAAATTTCTTCTTCTGTTTTGCCAACAAGCTCCTGCATATATTCCATATCAATAGTAGCTTTCTCGCTTATTGATACAGTTAAAGCTTCAACTGAGGTATCAACAGAAGTTACCGGTTTATGAGGACGAATAGTTCGCTTCGTAAAAATGTCAGCTTTATGGACTACATTGTTTTTATCAATGTTTTCGAGGGAGGATAATAAATAATATGAGCTATCTTTCTCAAAAGCTAATCTATTAGCCCTTGAGGTAATTGCACCATAATCTTTAGTAAAGTTATCATAAAGAACATTAAGTTTGTTTTGCTGATACTTAATTTCACCATCAGAATAATCTTCTGATTCATACTCTATAAGAGTTCGTAAGCAATCTCTAATTTCAACAAGACCTTTAACTCTCTTAGTTGGTACTTCACCTAATTGTTGCAAAGTCATAAGAGAATTTTCTCGATAATAGATTTTGTCATCAATGATGGCATATGAAAAATTCTTAACATCAGCAGTTGCAGGTATTACTTCTTCTGTATCATCATTACTATCTATATCAATAACATTATCATCAAATGTAATTCCACTAACATTAATATTGTTAATAGCATTATTGAGTAATTCTTCAAATTGTTCCTTATCATCTAATACGCATTCAGAAGTTAAACCAAATCTACCACTAACATTCTTCATTTCACCAATAATCATATTAGGATTTTCAATAAAGTAATTATTAAGTGGAATACCGTCTTCAGAAGTAGTAACATTAACCCAACTAGGCTCAATATGTGTAACATTACTTCTCTTTTTGAAGAACAATATATCAGAAGTAACTTCTGTTCCTGCAAGAGAACTGAAAGTATGATTTGGCAGTCTAATTGCACCTAATAAATCGGCTCTTTGACTCATATACCTTCTAAAGCTAGAATTTTTCTTATCCATAGTACCCTTAGAAGTGATAAAAGCCATAACACCATTAGGTCTTAATTTATCAAGTGACTTGGCAAAAAAGTAATCGTGAATAAGAAAATTATACTTATCGTACTTTTTGTCAACAACTTTAAAATCACCAAAAGGAACATTACCGATAGTTACATCAAAGAAGTTATTAGGTAAATCAGTATCTTCATAAGGTGAATTAATAATATTAGCTTTTTGATAAAGTTGTTTTGCAATAGATGAAGAAATAGTATCTAATTCAACACCGTAAACATTGCTATTACTCATTTCTGTAGGTAACATACCAATGAAGTTACCAACACCACAAGAAGGTTCAAGAATGTTACCATTTTTGAACCCCATTCTGTCAAGAACTTTATAAATAGCTTTAGTTACTGTAGTTGGTGTATAAAAAGCACTTAATGTACTTTCCCTAGCTGATGAATACTCATCAGGAGATAGGAGAGAGGACAACTCATTATACTCATTAATCCAACTTGAATTGTTCTTGTCGAAAACTTCAGATAAACCACCCCAACCAACATACTTACCAAGTGTTTCTTGTTCTTCCGGTGTAGCTAATCTATTTTCTTTTTCAAGTTCTTTAAGCTTCTTAATAGCATTAATGTTATTAAGATATTTTTCTTTTTTACCGGTTGGAATACTAACTGTATTATAATCAAAGTTATATTTTTCAGAAGTAACAACGGTGGTTTTAATATCCGAAACAATTTCTGCTTTTTCTTTTGTTGGTTCAACGGTGGACAAATTGTCCACGCTTTCACTTTCAACAACTTCATCTTCTGACTTTTTAACTTGCTTTAGAAAATCATTACTAGTAGACAATGCAAGTTTATCTTCAAAATCATTTTTTGAAAATGATTGAACCATCAAAGGATAATTAACATCGGCAATAACAACATTATCACCATCAACAGAACGAACAACAAAGTCCATACTATTAATATGAACAATGTCACCTTGCTTATATGAATATTCATATTCAGCTGAATTATTTTCTAAATCAATATTGATATTATTATCTTTGAGCATTTCAGCTTCAAAGTGATTAATATCTTCCTCAGTAATCCATTGAGGCTTTTTATCTGAAGGAAATGAGTTGTATAATTTACGCATTTCCTTAATTTGTTCTTCTACTGAACCTGCCCATAACAAGTCAGGATTGCGATGACCATCAAGATAATACCTGCAGTCTGAACGAAGTCTATCAAGTAACTGATAATCAAATGAATAATCTTTATTTTTAATATTATTATTTGTGTTTTCAGTTTCTATCTTATCAGCTAAAGTTTTCTCAACATATTTATCCATCTCATTAGGAGATAAATACTTATCTGTTAAGATAAGTTCAGAAACTCTTTTTTCTACTTCGTTCCACTTTAAAGTTACACTAATTCTGTTTCCGTCATTCGGCTCGTAGTCGATATGAATACCTCTAGAATCAAAGTCAAGATAAGAAGAATAAGTTGAAGTAACAGCAAATGGATAAACACCACCACTACCATACTCGTCCTTTAAAAAATCTGCATTTTCTTTTTTTGATAATGATTTTTGAAATTGCTCATAAATTCTAAATTTAGAATTTTCAATACTACCTCCATACTGAATTATAGAAGTAATAACTTCTTCAGGAATAGAATTATCATTGTGAGTAAAAGAAAAAGCAGAAGAATTTATTTGTTCTTCTGCTTCTTGCTCTATACTATTAATTTGTTCATCATATTCAATTAAAGGCTTAATTGTTTCAGTTAACTGTAAACTATTTCCCTCACCACTACTTCCTCGGCTCTGCTCTTGATGTTGTTCATCAATTGAACCCACTTCATTGGGTCTTTCATTTTCAGTTCCTCGGTCACTTGTTCCTCTTTCGCCATCTGTTTGACTAAGAGTTCCACTCTCTGACTTGCTCGGTCCTGAATTTTCTGTAGATGTTCGTTCAACTTGTCCGTTGTCAATAACTCTGTGTAAGTTATCTTCTTCTTTTCCTTCAGAAACCAAAATCTCATCTCTGCGTACTTTCCGTGTACCGGTTTCATTTCCGATACTAGGTTCGGTACTAGATAATCCCCTAGCTGAATGTAAGTTAGTCCGTTGTTCTTGTCCTTCACTGTTGTCATATGATTTCCTCCTATTATCCAATAAAACAAGTTTAGATATATCTGATAGTATTCCAGAACTAACATCAGTAACAATATTACCTATGATATTAATTTCTTTGTGACTACAATTAGATATAAATTCAAAATCAGAATCATAAAAATCATTCTTGTTGATACCAAGTCTTTCGGCAATTAATAATGATGATGAATTATTAACTACTTCTTTAAGTGGAGATAATAAATTATCTTTAGTATAACTTTTAAATTCATTATCATTATTATCCAAATAATCGTTAATTACATCAGATGATAAACTATTTACTGCATTTTGAATTGTAACAGTAATATCATCATTATAATCAAAATTACTACGAAAATAATCAGTAACAATATGGTAATTGTCATTATTGATTTCCCAAATAGGAACATCAACTGAATGATTAGTTGGTAAAGTATCTGAAATATCAAAATAATACTTCAAGGAATGACGTAAAGGTATATTATTAAAAACTGCAATACCTTTAACACCTTTCGTAACAACCCTGCCAAAAATCTTATTCCATTGTTTAAGTTCAAGAACGGCTTTTGCATTAGGTTTTTGAGCATACAATAAAACTTTATCATCAAAAGATAATTTATAATTGTATGCTACAGACTTTATAAATTTTTGCCACTCTTGAGGACTAGTTTTAATCTTGTCAATCGTTCTCCTGTAAAGAACCGTTACAGCATCATATTTACTGTTATTCATTTTACTACTCCTTACAATAAGTTTAGCACTTTAAAGTATTAAAGTCAAGCCAACTTTATAACTTTAAATTGTTTTTTCTCTGTTGGTTGGGCTATTTGTTTTCCTATCTCCTCCTAACACTTTATTAACTTTTTGTTTATCACTTTCGAGATAAACAATATTGTATTTGCCGTCCTTCTGAAGAAAAACTGCAAAATTAATGTCAGTATCTTTCAATTTTTTATACTGACTATTAACAACAATTTTATAACAAACCTTTTGATTTGTATCTTTTGCTATTTGTTTAAGTTGTTTATTTAATTTAACATTCTTAATATAAAAACTATCTTTATTTTGTTCACTACGATTAGGAAACAAAATTGAAAGAATTTGATGTTTATTTTTAGAGTCAAACGAAATAAGATACTTTTTATCTTTATGTCTAAATCTATAACTAAATTCAATATTTTTATATTGATTTAAATTATCAAATAATTCTTTAGGAATAACTAAATATTCTGTTTTACCTTTGTCCTTAGCTATATGATATTTAACTTTACGATTATTAATTTGATTACTTTGAGTTTGTAATGTTTCACAAGGTACATTAAGAATTTTAGAAATTCTTTCAACATCAAATTCTTTAACAGTTATTAATGCAGTACCGGAAGTTAAATCTACTTTTGATGTAAATAAAATATTGTTATCAAGTAATTTAGCTAATTGCCAACTATACATTTTAAGCTGAACTGTATTACCTGCAGAATTAATTAAGGTATTATAATTAACATTCCTAACAAATTGCTTTTTGTTTTGAATATCACAATAGCTTTTAACTTTATATGTGCATGGATCTTCTCTGCGAGAATATCTTGCACATTGTTTTTGTTTTAAACTCATAAACATATAACAGATAAGTCTAATAGTAAAATCTAAAGGACTTTTAGCAAAAAGCACTTTGCTGAAATTATTTTCGTAAGAATAGGGAAAAGTATTTTTTCTTTTTATTCTTTCCTGCCTTCGCCATTCACTAACTGCAAACTTGTTAAGTTGCAATCTGTTATATTCAAATTTTGATATTTCATTTTTATGTATATTTTTATTATTTTCTATTCTATTAGTTGCTATATTAAATTTATATTCAATACCGGCTTTAGAATATTTATTGCCGAATTGTTTAGCTAATGTATCAGCTCTAATGCCTTTATTTACACCTTGTTTTCTAAATGTAATATTTTTATTTGCCCATCTTATTTCATAATTTTTATTTTTCATAAAGGATATGAATTCATTTTTTGTATTGCAATTTCCAAAGGCTTCATCTAAATCTTTAACTAATTGTACCTTCCAACTAATACCTTTTTTTGCACATTGCAAAGTTTCATTATCTAGTCCTTTATATTTTGATTCAGCCCCTTTATTAATAATGTGTAAACCATATTTAATACATAAATTATCAGAAGCTTGTCTAAGTGCATTTATTGAGTTATTATTGTCTTTAAATTTAAGTCCATCTACCGGACTTACAGAATTAATTATAAAATGGTTATGTATATGTCCACCGTCAATATGAGTAGCAAGTGTAACCTGATATTTTGATAAATTATTTTTAATAAATTCTAAACCAATTTGATGAGCAAGCTCTGGTGTAACATTGTCATAATCAGCAAAAGATTGTACAAAGTGATGAGCAAGAATATCATAGTTTTTACGCTCTAAATTTCTTGTTCTACGATAAGTATTTTCTATATCTAAAATATCAGCATCTGGTACAATGATATTTTCATTAACAAATGATACTTGTGATACCTTTTGAGGATTAGTTATATATGCAAGTGATTCATATAGATAACTTTCATTCTTGATTTTTACATGAATTGTTTTGCAATATGCCATTTATCTCACCTACATTAAATTCAATGTTTCGCATTTTTTCTAATAACAATTCAAATTTTTGGTCTGTAGTTAAATTGCTTTGCAATTCTTCAATTATATGTTTATTATTATCTACAATAAACTTATCTATGATTCTAAATACACTTGTTAATAAATCTTGAGTCTTTTTAATTTCATCTTTACTAATGTAATTAATTGAATTGGCTTTAGCAGCAATTTGGTTAATATTTGCACCAATCTTATAAAGTTGACGAACAACATCTTTAACTCCATCTAAAGTGATAATACGATTTTGACGAACACACTGCAAAATATATGCACTATTAGATATGTTCAATTCAGAAGCTTTTTTAGATATTAGTTTCTTTTCATTTATGCTAACTCTAAGTTCAATTCTTTCGTTTTTAATAAGGTCACTCATTTTAGTTACTCCTAAAGCTTAAATTTTTACTTTTTTCTGTGGGGATGACCCCAATAAACGGCGTTAGCTGTGAGGGGGTCGCAAGCACAGATTGTGTGTGTACAAATCAAAAATTTGTACACACCAATCGCTTGTTAGGGGAACACCCCTAAAACCCTACAATTTTGCAAAATACAAAATTGAATTCGTTTCACTCACCACGCAAATTTTTATAAATTTGCAAATCAAACACTTTAATTTATTATCAAGGATAATTAATTATTTGTGTTTTCAACCACTTCTGAATTATCATCAGAAGTTAAATCATTTGAAAATAAATTTTCAAAATCATCAACAGAAACAATACCTTGTTTCTTTAGATAATCAGTTAATTCAATTAACTTATTCTCTTGAATTTTTTGTTCAAGTTTAGTTCTTTGAACTTTTAAAGCCTTTATTTCTTCTTTGGCTTTATTAATTTTTTCATAATTATGAGCTATTTGCTCATTAATCTTATGTAATTTTTCTTCATTTGTTTTTGCCATTAATATTTTCCTTTCATATATAAGTTATATTGATAACAATTTATTCATAGCTAATTCCTCAATATAAGTATTGATTCCAACTTTTTTAATATGCTCGCAAATAATAAGAGCATTGACTTCATTGTTAGAACTTGATATTGGCTCATAAATGAGAAAATTATTATAATACTCAACATAAGGAATAACTTTTATTTCTTTAGTGTTAAGATTATGAGCAACTATAAATTTATCTAACATAATTATTCTCCTGTTGGAATATCAATATCAGAGTAATCATCAATCTTAAATTGTTTCTCCGGATAATAAATTTTTTCGCACTTCAAGGAATAACTTTTTCTTGAAGTGTTTTTATCATCCTTATAAATTGAAGTTTCTAAACTTCCACATACAGTAAGTTTATCACCTTTGTGTATATACTTACTTAGGTTATCTGCTATAGTTCCAAAAGCTACGCAATCGATAAAGTCAGCTACTTCTCTGTTTCTGTCTCTTTGGCAAGCAACAGTAAACTGACAATAATTAATATCGTCTTTGTTTTTTAGAACCGGTTCATCAACAAGTCTTCCTTGAATAATTGATATATTAATCATACATTCCTCCACTTAGCAAAAAATTCTTCTTGAACTTTTTGCTTTTCTTTTTCAGACATTATTAACATTCTGTCTTTTAAGTTTTTCCATTCTGAAACAAACTTATTAAATGTATCAACCCTATCATTAGAATATTTGTTTTTAATTCTATGATAAAGTCGATTGTAAATTTGATAATACTCTTTGTCATCATTACGAATAAGTCTGTTTTTATTTGTAATTGTATTATGTCTGCAAGTATTACAATACACTTTTAGTTTTCCACCTAAAGTTAAATTGCCACACTTAGGACATTGATGAAGATATTTATTAGCTGATGACATTATAAATAATGAAGCTAAACATATATCCATAATGGAATAACAATCAACACTAACATGTAATTGATAATCATAATAGGTTTCATTTATTTTTTTTACAGTGTAAAAAATACTATTATAATCATCATAATTAGTAACTCCATAATCAACATAAAGCTTACAGTTTTGAACTAAATTCTTATAATAATCATCTCCTCTTAGTCGAACAATTATCCACTTAATATCGTGTTCACTATTACTACCAATATTTTTAAGAAGAATTAAATCGCTATAAAGTGATTTAAGCTCTTTTATAATTTCCTTATTAATTTGAAAACCTAGAAAAATATCTAATAAATTGTTTCTAACAGTTTCTTTAAAGTATTTTTCAAGCACAAATTCATTTCTACATTTTTCATATTCATCAAGAACACCATCTTTAACTGCATTCATTATTGTTGCAAAGATTTCACCATAAATGAATTTATAAGTTTTGCCTTTATAACAATAATAGTCATTATACTGTGTTCGCTTTCTAAATTTATCACTGGCTCTTGTTAATTTAAGTCCTAGTGATAATTTATTTTCTACCATTTGTTTTCACCTTCCATAAAATTATTGAGTAGCCAAGCAATAAAATAATACAAGTTAAAATATTAAACTTATCAATTTTATTGTAATTGGTTAATGTTTTTTTCTGTTCTTGAGTTGGTATATATCTTTCTCCGGTTACCAATAATCTATGTGTATTAATAGAGTAAGGATAACAAGTTACTAATGTTACAAGGTCCTTATTCTGTATTATTTTTAATTTTGAATTGTCATTTGGATTGACAATATTAATTGATTTAACTTTATAGTAATAAGTATTACTTAACACCCTTAATCTAAATGTATCACCCTTTTTTAGTTCATCTAAATCATCAAAAAATTTCTGTTGTGGAAAACCACTATGAGCAGAAATAACAGTATGAGAAGTTTTCTCTCCAAGTGGAAAAGATGAATTCTTTAAGTGTGCTGAACCTTTGGTTAACACATTATCTACAGTTTCATGATATACCGGTAAACTTACATTTATTTTAGGAATATCAATATAACAAATTATGCCCTCTCCAAAATTCATTATATTTTCATATTCATTTGATATTTTTTTATATTCTTCAGTTAATGAGGAATTGAAATATTTACTTGCAATAATACGGTTATATTCTTTTGCTTTAGATAAAAGATTATTTTTATCATTACTAGTTAAGGTTTTAACTGTATTATCGTAATTTTCAAAATTTGATTTATTAGTTACATCATTAATCAAATTACTGACAGTGGGGTATAGAACAAGTCCTATACCAATTAATATGGAGAATACCAACAGAACAGAAAAAAACTTTTTCAATAATTTTTTCATTTTTACATCACTCTAAAAAAACAAAGGAGGAAGTTTTCACTTCCTCCTGTATCTAATAATTACTTATTATTAACTTTTGCTTTCTTTCTCTTGCTGATGAAAAGAACTGAACCACCTAGAATAATAAGAACAGCACCTGCAAGATAAATATATCCAACATGACCACCGGTTTGTGGCATTGTTACTTTAGAGTCTGTTACTGTACAAGTTGCGTAGCCATCTTTAGGACAATTTGCTACATATGTATCATTGGCAAATGTATCTTGATATTCAACTTTAATTTCAATAGGAATTACCTTGCCATAAACATTGTAATCTTGTGGAGCTTTAGTTTCCTTAACAAAATAGTTACCTGACTGTAATGCGATTTCTTCCTTATTTGAATTAGAGAAAACAACCTTACCGTTGTCATCAGATACGCCACTAGCAATTACATTCTTATTATTATTAGCGTCTTCTTCTGTACTATAAAGAGCAAATTCAGCACCTGCAAGGTTATTTCCTTCTTCGTCTAGCTTCTGTACATTAAGGCTATAAGTATATACATATACTTTATTGCCTGGAACAGAATCTATTGTACTCTTGTTACCGTATTCAAGCTTTACATCTTCATTAGGATTACCTGCAATACCCTTAACTGAATACTTATTAAGCTTAGCAGAATATTCAACAACAACTTGTGCTACACCATCATTATAGAAATTGTCATTCTTTAAATATGCTGATGTTAGAGCAACTGTGAAGTTTGTATCTTTGCCTTCTTCAGCATTAACATTTACTTTATAATCATTACTACTAATATCTTCAATCTTAGTGCCATTAGCATCAGCTAAATAAACGCTAAATGATTTAGTATCAAGAGTTAAACCTTTAGACATTAAATCATGTACAGTATATGTTGTAAGTCTGATTTGTTTAGAGCCAGTAGTTGTATTTGTGATTTTAAAGTTAACTGTATCACCTAAAGATACATCAGTATAATTTTCATTATCCTTAGTACTATTAGTAATAATCTTATGGGTAGTTGGTGGTGATTGTACTACCTTTTCTGCAAGGTCAACTTTTTTGTAATCATAAGTCCAACCACTTTCGCCGTAGTAAGGTAGTGCTAGAATTGAGTTCTGTACGGCTGTTACATCGGCAGGGTACTTAGTAGCCTTAATGTAATAAATACCTTGTGGTAGCTCACTAAAGGTATATTCTGTAGCCTTAGATGTTTCAAACTTACCACCATAAGCCTTAACTGTATCCGGTAGAGTGTCAAGTTCATCAAGCTTAGTTAAAGCTGCCTTTGTGTCACCTTTCTTGATTGCGTTCTTAATCTCCGGAACAAGGCTAGTATAACTTGTTTCGTAAGATGGGGAAGTAGTGCTATCAAGAGTAGCTACTAGAAATGCTTCATAAGTATATCCCTTTTTACCACACTCAACATTAATGTTTACCTTCTTGGTGTCATCGAGAAGTGAACTAGCACTTGCACTAGTTACTGTGAATGATAAGGTAGCTACAATTACTACCATTAATAATGCAAATAATTTCTTAACTTTCATTGTTTTTTCCTCCTACTATAATAAATGAAAATAATTGATGATGATAATAATAGTAAAACTATGCCAATAGTAAGTGGTATTGTATAACCATTACCACCGGTATCAAGCATTACTACATTATCATCTTTAACTGTGAATGATTGATTTAGTGATACTTCACTATCACTTGAAATTGTAAATTCAATTTTACCTGTGTATGGTAATTTACCATTAGGTGCTTTACTTTCAGTTAGATAATATTTACCTAACTCAAGAGTATCAATTAATAGTTTACCATTATCATCGGTAGGCATTGAAGTTACTGTGCCATTAGAACTAACACTATATTTACCATCATCGTTCTTGGTTGTGCTTAACTTAGTACCATCAGATTTATACAGTTCAAATTCTGCACCACCTAAGTTATTGCCCTCATCATCTTGCTTCTGAATTGTAACAGAGCCGTAGTAGATTTCATCAGTCATTGTGATTGTTTGTATTTCTGAAGTGTCTTTAACAGTAAATGTTATATCATCAGCTAACTTATATCGTGGTGATGGAGCAGACAACTCTTTCAATCGGTATGTTTTACCTCTTTTTTCACCTTAACCAATTTCCT
>ERZ809407.2264-NODE-2264-length-13518-cov-10.975117_pt1 | contig 13518 bp, 11 predicted proteins | sample MGYA00520792_ERZ809407 | MGnify/ENA primary metagenome ERZ809407 (study PRJEB31576, sample SAMEA3212665) | Homo sapiens | biome: human-gut; feature: human gut; material: fecal | place: Sweden | collected 2012 ...
CTGCTAATTCAGGTATCTTAGCTGGATTCCCAGTTCTCGGACTTAGAGCAGATATTTACGATGGTTCATACCATGAAGTCGATTCTTCAGAAATGGCATTCCACATTGCTGGTTCTATGGCATTCAAGGATGCTATGGCTAAGGCAGCACCTGCCCTTCTTGAGCCTATCATGAAGGTTGAGGTTACTATGCCAGAAGAATACATGGGTGATGTAATCGGTGATATCAACTCACGTAGAGGACGTATTGAGGGTATGGAAGATATCTCAGGTGGTAAGATGATTAAAGCATTCGTTCCACTTGCTGAGATGTTCGGATATGCTACTGACCTTCGTTCTAAGACACAGGGTCGTGGTAACTACTCTATGTTCTTCGATAAGTATGAGCAGGCTCCAAAGTCTGTTCAGGATAAGGTTATTTCTGATAGAAATAAGTAATAACTATAAAAATATAGTTGAAATATTTCACTAAATGAAATATAATAAATATCAGCTATGACAAAGCCCGAGGGGGATACCCCTCAGGGCAATCTAAATATTTTTAGGAGGATTTTAAACAATGGCAAAGGCTAAATTTGAGAGAACAAAACCACATTGTAACATTGGTACAATCGGACACGTAGATCACGGTAAGACTACATTAACAGCTGCTATCACAAAGACTCTTCATGAGAGACTTGGTACAGGTGAGGCTGTTGCATTCGAGAATATTGATAAGGCACCAGAGGAAAGAGAAAGAGGTATCACTATCTCTACAGCTCACGTTGAGTATGAGACAGAGAAGAGACACTATGCACACGTTGACTGTCCAGGACATGCTGATTATGTAAAGAACATGATCACAGGTGCTGCTCAGATGGATGCAGGTATCCTTGTTGTTGCTGCTACTGATGGTGTTATGGCTCAGACAAGAGAGCATATCCTTCTTGCTCGTCAGGTTGGTGTTCCTTACATCGTTGTATTCATGAACAAGTGTGATATGGTTGATGATCCAGAACTTCTTGAATTAGTAGATATGGAAATCAGAGAACTTCTTAACGAGTACGGATTCCCAGGAGATGATACTCCAATCATCCAGGGTTCAGCTCTTAAGGCTCTTGAAGATCCTAACAGCGAATGGGGAGATAAGATCCTTGAGCTTATGCATACTATTGATGAGTATGTTCCAGATCCAGAAAGAGATACAGATAAGCCATTCCTTATGCCTGTAGAGGACGTATTCTCTATCACAGGACGTGGTACTGTTGCTACTGGTAGAGTAGAGAGAGGTGTTCTCCACGTTAATGAGGAAGTTGAGATCGTTGGTATCCACGAAGATATCCGTAAGGTAGTTGTAACTGGTATCGAGATGTTCAGAAAGCTTCTTGATGAGGCTCAGCCAGGTGATAACATTGGTGCACTTCTTAGAGGTGTTCAGAGAGACGAAATCCAGAGAGGACAGGTTCTCTGCAAGCCAGGTTCAATCACACCACACCACAAGTTTACAGCTCAGGTTTACGTATTAACAAAGGACGAGGGTGGACGTCATACTCCATTCTTCAACAACTACAGACCACAGTTCTACTTCAGAACAACTGATGTAACTGGTGTTTGTGAGCTTCCAGCTGGTACAGAAATGTGCATGCCTGGTGATAACGTAGAGATGACAGTTGAACTTATCCATAACGTAGCTATGGAGCAGGGTCTTCGTTTCGCTATCCGTGAGGGTGGTAGAACAGTTGGTTCTGGTGCTGTTGCTACAATCATTGAGTAATTGTTATTAATACAGTTCTTTCAAGGGTTTCCGAGGTTATCGGAAACCCTTTTTTGCGCGAGCAGCTCCTTGAGAAGTCATGGGCAGTTTGCAGTCGTGCTCGCGAAGTAATGAACTAGAATATGATAAAAAGAGGAGTACAACATGCTATACATAATGCGTCATGGCAGGACGGACTGGAATGTACGTCATAAATTGCAGGGAAGAACAGATATACCGCTTAATGATGAAGGCAGAATGATGGCGGCAGAGGCTGGGAAACAGTATTCAGATATACATTTTGACATATGTTACTCATCTCCTTTAGAAAGAGCAAAAGAAACAGCAGACATTTTCTTGAAGGGAAGAAATGTTCCTGTGTATACAGATGACAGACTTGTTGAGATGGGATTTGGAGTATATGAAGGAATAGAGAATTCATTTGCTATAGATGACTGTCCAATTAATACTCTTTTTAAGAAGCCTGAGAAGTATGTTACAGTTGAAGGTGGAGAAAGCTTTGAAGAACTTTTTGCAAGGACAGGGGAGTTTATAGACAATGTAGTTATGCCACAGGTAAATAGTGGCAAAGATATACTGATTGTTGGTCATGGTGCCATGAACTGCAGTATTATAGCAAAATTCAGAGGAACACCACTGGATAAATTCTGGGATGGAATGACTGATAATTGTCAGGTGGTAAGGCTTATATAATATTATAGAACACAATTTTACGATTTATTCAGACCAAATCATGCTTGGTTTCGTATATAAGTATAGAAGTTAATAAATGAGACTTTGACTTACAACGGAAGGTTAGGATGGTGATTGGGATGAGTATGAGAGATAGCAGGAGAAAATACAAAAAAAGAGGAAAAAGGAAGAATCAAATATTCCTTGTAATGATGACTATACTGGCATGTACGGTAGCAATTGTATTAACAGTCAAGATGAATAATAAGAATGTCAGCAAAGGTATAGCAGTAGGTGCAGAATATACAGCAATTAAGAGCGATGGTAATGTGACGGAGGAACAGCTTTCTGTAAGTGAAAAGACTGTAAATGATTTACCAGATGTATACAGAATAGAATGCTATGAATCGCTTAATCAGAATCCAGAGCTGCCAACGGGATGCGAGATTACATCGTTAACATCTGTACTAAATTATTACGGCTGTAATGTTGATAAAACAACTATGTCGGATGAATATCTTAAGAAAGGCAATGGCAGCTTCTACGAAATGTTTCTTGGTAATCCAAGGGATAACACAAGTTATGGATGTATGTCACAGCCAATTGTTAATGCAGCTAATAAATATTTCAAAGTTAATAATATGTCAGCAGTTGCAAAGAATATCAGCGGAACAGATTTTAAAGAGATTCTTGGTATGGTTGCTCAGGGTGACCCGATAGTAATATGGAATACAATAGATATGAGACAGCCATATGAATCTAAGACATTTGTATTTAATGGGAAAGAATATACATGGATGTCTCCAGAACATTGTGTTGTAATTACGGGATATGATCTTAATAAGAATATTGTTTATATAATGGATCCTATGGAAGGTAATATAACAAGGAATCTTGAGACATTTCAATCAAGATATGAAGCGATGCACAGCCAGGCTGTCTATATTATAGAATAATTAAGGGAGGGCAATATTGTCCTCCCTTTAGTCATGTTATTGGTTTGATTAAATATTGTGCCTTGCATTAAGCTTCTTGGCACAATGTATGAATGCAGGGAACAAAAATGCATCAGCAGCAATCCATGCGATTGGTGAGGCAAGGCATGCACCCATGAATCCAATACTTGGAATAAGTATGATGGCTGCAAACGCACGGCCAATCATCTCTAAGATACCAGCTGATATTGCAAATACGGAGAAGCCCATACCTTGTATGCAGAAGCGGACCACGTTAACACCTGTAAGTGGAATGTAGAAGCATGCAGATGCAAGTATGAACTGTCTTGTAAGAGCAATTATGGTTGTCTCTGATGCATTAACGAATAATAATGCAATATAATCTGTAGTGAAATACAGTGCAATAAGAGAAAGAACACTGTATACTGAACCGATTATCATAGCGGAGCGTACGCCCTGACCAAGTCTTTTAATCTTGGCAGCTCCAACATTCTGTCCGGCATAGGTTGCCATGGTTGAGCCGAGTGCATCAAATGGACAACAGGTAAAGTTGAACATCTTAGAACCGGCAGTCATTGCGGCTACATATGTTGAACCAAGTGTATTGACAGCAGCCTGAAGGATTGTACTTCCGATGGCTGTTATTGAATACTGGAGTCCCATAGGAACACCGTTCATACACAAGTTGGTGATGAATCTTCTATCAAGTACCCTTTCTGATTTGTCACCTTTTAAGATGTCATATTTCTTATACATATATATAAGGCAGGTAAGTCCCGAAATTAACTGTGATGTTACAGTTGCCCAGCCAGCTCCGGCAACACCCATCTTACATACAAGAATAAGAAAGAAATCAAGTACTACATTTATTATTGAAGAAAGCACAAGGAAAACTACAGGTGTCTTACTATCGCCAAGCGAACGGATAACACCGGACACCATGTTGTACAGGAATACAGTTGGGATTCCTATGAATATAACTACTATGTAATTATAGGCATGGTCAATAATATCTGCCGGTGTATTCATGATAATAAGTATCCTGCGGCAGAATATTACGGATGCAAGCGTAAGCACTATGGCAAACACAATACTGCAGATATATCCGTTAAATACATATTTTCTAAGGTCAGCAGGCTTCTTTGCACCAAAGCATTGGGCAACCGGAATCACGAATCCGTTACAGACTCCCATACAGAAACCGATTATCATGAAGTTGATAGATCCTGTTGCTCCAACTCCGGCAAGAGCTTCAACACCGAGAGTTTTACCAACGATTATTGTGTCAACAAGGTTGTAGAACTGCTGAAACAGCATTCCGAACAGCATTGGAACTGCAAATCCAAGAATATGCTTGGAAGGCGAACCATTTGTCATGTCTTTTACCATAGGATTTCCTCACTTTCGTATATTTATAAAGCCAAATGATTATACTATATTTTTACAAACTGTCAAACTGATTTTGCACGAATTTGAATTAATTTAACGAATTATTGTCTTAATATGAAATGTCTGTTAAAATGCATAGGTAATATTTATGCGGAGGCAGACATGAAGAAAACTTTTGATGTTAAGAGACTTACAACGCTGGCATTACTTACAACAATTGCACTGACAATATTTGTTGTGGAATCAGCGATACCTACGCTTGTTCCAATACCAGGAGTTAAATTAGGACTTGCCAATATAGTCACACTTTTTGTATTAAAAAGGTATAAATTCAGTGATGCAGCTATTGTGCTGGCTATGAGAATTATACTGGCTACAATATTTACAGGGCAGGCAGTATCATTTATATATAGTGTAAGTGGTGGATTTTTATGTCTTATTGTGATGGCAGCTGTTAATAAATTGCTTAGGGGACAGTATATATTCCTTACAGGTATACTTGGCGCGGTGTCGCACAATGCAGGTCAGATTCTTGCTGCATTTTTCATACTCAGATTGTCAGGTATATTTGCGTACATGCCGTTCCTTGTGATAAGCGGTGTTATAACAGGTCTGTTTACGGGCCTTGTGTGCTTCTTTGCAGACAGATATATTCCTAAAAAATATACTATGTAGCAGATGGAGGAGATTGTGAAAAAAAGAGTTATTACAGTGGTGGCCGTGATTGTTCTGCTTGTCGGGGCAAGTGTGGCTTCTATTATATATATGAAATCAGGAAAGAATGACGGTAGTAAGACCGCTTATATATACAGAGATAAAGAATTGTTAAGAACTGTTTCGTTAGATGATGTTAAGAATCCGTACACATTCAGGATTGAATACGGGGATGGAGAGTATAATGATATTCTTGTCGAGAATGGAAAGATTAAGATTGCTGATGCAAGCTGTCCGGATAAGCTGTGTGTGAATATGGGCTATATATCTGAGCCTTTAATGCCAATCACATGTCTGCCTAATCATCTTGTTATCAGGATTGTGAATGACGGCGAAGAATCGCCGTCACTCGATGGTGTTGTGTATTAATTATTTCATCCAGCGGCCAGAAGCACCACATGGAAGTACAAGTCCGTTACTTGAAACAGGAAGACCTACTTCCTGTGAATCACAGTGTCCGCCAAAGCTCTTAAGTTCTGTGCTTAACATATAAGTAAGAACGGCTGGCTGAAGACCTGTAGTGTATGAATTAATAAGGAAAAATAATGGTTCATCAGAAAGAAGCTGTGCACAAAGCTTAACAAGCGGGTGTATGGCTTCTTCTATTTTCCAGATTTCTCCTTTAGGACCACGTCCATATGAAGGTGGATCCATGATGATTGCATCGTAATGGTTGCCTCTTCTTATCTCTCTTTCTACAAACTTTACACAGTCATCAACTATCCATCGGATAGGCTTATCAATAAGTCCTGAAGACTGCGCATTTTCTTTAGCCCATGCGACTATACCTTTAGAAGCATCTACATGTGTAACATTAGCACCAGCGGCTGCACATGCAAGTGTTGCTCCACCTGTATAAGCAAACAGGTTAAGAACCTTTACAGGTTCGCTGCCACGCTTTTTCCTGGCATCAGAGATTATCTTTCCAAACCAGTCCCAGTTAGCAGCCTGCTCAGGGAATATTCCTGTGTGCTTGAAGCTGAATGGCTTTAAGTTGAATGTCAGCTCCTGTTCAAATGAAGGACTGTTGTAGTGAATCTGCCACTGCTGTGGAAGGTCAAAGAACTCCCATTCTCCGCCGCCCTTAGAACTTCTGTGGTAATGACCGTTCATATTCTTCCAGCCACGCTCTTTCTTAGGCGTGTCCCATATTACCTGTGGGTCCGGGCGTACAAGAATATACTTACCCCAGCGTTCAAGTTTTTCGCCCTTAGAGGTATCTATTACTTCATAATCTTTCCAGTTGTCAGCTATAAACATAATTAAGTATCCTTTTCTATATTAAAATGTGTTGCAGTTTGGTACCGCATTTGTTATTAAATAATTATATACGAAAATATTAATAACTGCAATCGTGCAAAAATGTTTTGAACAGGCATGTTTTATGTTAATATATTTCTATCGAAATCTGATTAAGGGGCGATGCATATTGAAAAATGTTAGTTTAAAGAATATACGGAAAGATATTGTATCAGGAATAATTGTTGCCCTTGTGTCAATTCCTATATCAATGGGATATGCACAGATTGCGGGACTGCCAGCGGTGTATGGTCTGTACTGCTCTATTCTGCCAGTGCTTATATATGGACTTGTGACATCTTCGCCACAGTTTGTGTTCGGAGTGGATGCAACTCCGGCTGCACTTGTCGGTGGAACACTTGCAACGCTTGGGATAGTGTCAGGCTCTGAGGAGGCGAAGGCAGTAGTTCCGTCGATAACTTTAGTTGCAGCATTGTGGCTGCTGCTTTTCTTCTTTATCAAAGCAGGGCGTATTGTCAATTACATATCGACACCTGTAATGGGTGGATTCATAAGCGGTATTGGCGTGACAATAATTCTTATGCAGGCGGCGAAGCTGTTTGGCGGTAATGCAGGAACAGGAGAGGCAATAAAGCTTCTTATGCATATAGCCGGGGAGATGAAGTCGTTTAATCTGTTGTCAGCAGTGCTTGGAGTCGGAACGGTTATTATTATTCTTATTGCGAAGAAGTTCATTCCAAAGTTTCCAATGTCAGTACTTCTTATGGTGCTTGGTGCACTTGCAACTGCAATTTTTCATATTGACAGATGCGGTGTTAAGCTTCTTCCGCATGTTGATAAGGGGCTGCCGGGATTCTCGCTTCCTGATATGTCAGTTGTGTTTAAGAATCCGTCAGAGATAATACTTCTTGGACTTTCAGTGGCAGGTGTTGTCATGGCACAGACATTGCTTGCAACTAATAATTATGCCAACAAATATGGCTATAAAGTAAGCAATAACAGAGAAATTCTGTCTTATGCTGCTGCAAATGCGGCTTCTGCTGTAATTGGCGGATGCCCTTTGAATGGAAGCGTGTCAAGAACAGGAATTGCAGACCAGTTTGGTTGTAAATCACAGGTTATGTCAATAACAGCTTCTCTGACAATGCTTCTTATAGTGCTTTTTGGTACGCCGGTGCTTGAGTATCTTCCTGTACCAATACTTACAGGAATTGTTGTTGCGGCACTGATTGGAATTACTGAATTCGGGCTTGCAGTTAAATTATGGAAAACAGACCATACGGAGTTTGCAATATTTGTAGGAGCATTTTTAGGCGTTCTGTTATTCGGAACGATATACGGAGTTGTAATCGGTGTTATTCTTTCATTCATAGCTGTTATTGTCAAAGCGGTTGAACCACCAAGAGCATTTCTCGGAGTTATACCGGGACAGGAGGGTTTCTATAGTCTTAACAGATACCGCAATGTAAAGAAGATAAAAGGTGTGGTTATATACAGATTTAACGGAGCACTTTTCTTTGCAAATATTAATACATTTGTTGATGATATAGAAAAGAATCTTGATGATAATACTAAATGGGTAATTGTAGACGCCGGAGGTGTGGGTTCTATTGATGTGACGGCAGTTGACAGGCTTATGTCTTTATATAAGGCACTTGAAAAGAAAGGAATCAGATTCTATATTACAGAGCATGAACACACGCTTAATGACCAGTTAAGAGAGCTTGGTGCAGGCGAGTTTGTTGAAAAAGGTGTTGTAAGAAGAACTATTCCGCTTGCCCTAAGAGATGCAGGTCTTGACAGACCTTATCCTGTCGAGGAGGAGGAAGAAGAGCAGGTTGTTTCTGGCGAGGTACATGAGGACAATGAAAGACTTGCTGAGATTGAGTGGGCTTTTGGCGCAGATGCAGATGAATGGCTTGAGAAGATGGCAGCAGAGATGGCTGATGAGATTGGCAGTGTCAAGAAAGATGAGAAGAATGTTATTGTTGATGCTGAAAAGCATGCTGCATGGGGAAGAATCGGACTCTTTGATGAGAATGAACTGCTTGAGCGACTTGAGATGCATTTGTTTGACGATAAGAAATATCCGAATCTTGATATTGATGATATTGAGAAAAGAATTGATGAGCGCCGCGTGGTTGTTGAGAAGAAGCTGGCACAGATTAATCCTGATGCAATCCAGATGCTTAAGGAACACAGAAAACAGATACTTGACAGAATGAAGCTTCACAATCCGTATGCATATGAGCATATGATGGAGCAGAAGAAGAAACATTATGAACATCTGAAGAAGAAAGATCCGGAGCTTGCACAGAAGCTTAAGAATTTCTATAATCTTTCAGATGACGACAAATAATTGATATAACGGAGATAATTGTGAATATATTAAATGTTGAAAAGGTCAGCAAGACCTACGGAGAAAAGGAACTTTTTAATAATATAAGTCTGGGAATTAACAGTGGAGATAAGATTGGACTTATAGGGGTGAACGGAACCGGAAAGTCTACACTTTTAAAGATTATTGCAGGTGTTGAAGAACCGGATGAGGGACAGGTTGTCAAGGGCAAGGGGATTGAGCTTGCGTATCTTGCACAGACACATCTGTATTATGAGAATGAAAATGTACTGGAATATGTTATGCGTGGAAAGCATGCGGACAGCCAGCCAAAAGCAAAAGAGATTCTTAACAAGCTTGGAATAACAAATCACGGTGCAATGATGAATATTTTATCAGGCGGTCAGAAGAAAAGAGCAGCGCTTGCAAGAACTTTAGTTGAGCCGGCAAGACTTCTTATTCTTGATGAACCTACGAACCATCTTGATAATGACATGGTACTCTGGCTGGAACAGTTTATTAAGAGTTTTAAGGGGGAACTTATCATGGTTACTCATGACAGGTATTTCCTTGATAATGTAACTAACAGGATTGTAGAGCTTGATAAAGCTTCCCTTTATAGCTACGATACGAATTATTCAGGCTTTCTTGAACTGAAGACCCAGCGTGAGGAGATGGAGAGGGCAACTGAGGCTAAGAGACAGAATATATTAAGGAAAGAACTCGCGTGGATAAGAAGGGGATGTCAGGCTCGTTCTACCAAGCAGCAGGCACGAATTGACAGATTCGAGGATATGAAGGAAGCTTCAAAGCAGGCGAGAGCCAGATTTGACAAGCAGCTTATGGATATGAATTCAGTCAGCAGCAGGCTTGGAAGAAAGACTGTTGAACTCCACAACATTTGCAAAAGCTTTGGAGAGAGGACAATAATTGACGATTTTACCTACATTTTTTTAAGAGATGACAGAATCGGTATTGTCGGTGATAACGGATGCGGCAAGTCTACGCTTATGAAGATTATAGCAGGCCAGCTTGAACCGGACAGCGGCAGTGTTGAGGTTGGAGAGACTGTAAGAATCGGATATTTCATGCAGGAGAACGAACCACTTGACGACAGCCTTACCGTGCTAGAGTTCGTAAGAAGCATAGGCGAATATGTTACGACGGCAGATGGAAAGGCAACAGCGTCACAGATGTGTGAGAAGTTTCTTTTTACACCGAAGCAGCAGTGGACGCCTATAAGCAAGCTGTCAGGTGGTGAGAAGAGAAGACTTTATCTGTTAAGTGTTCTTATGAGTGCGCCAAATGTACTTATTCTCGATGAGCCTACCAACGACCTTGATATTGAGACTCTTGAGATTCTTGAGGAGTATCTTGATGGATTTGCAGGTATTGTAATCACAGTTTCACATGACAGATATTTCCTTGACAGAGTTGTTGACAGGATATTTGCATTTGAGGCAGGAGGCCACCTTACACAGTATGAAGGTGGTTATACGGACTACAGGGATAAATGTGTTTCTTCTATATATAATGTGGAATCAAATGGAACATCTGATGCGCCAAAATCAAAGGCAGCAGGCCAGGTGAAGAAAGCATATAACAGCCATGAGAATAAGATTAAGTTCACATATATGGAGCAGAAGGAATATGAGACTATAGATGATGATATAGAGGAGCTTGAAACTAAAGTTTCAGAACTTGATGACGAGATTGCAAAGAATGCAACTTCTTATTCTAAGCTTGCAGAACTTACTAAGGAAAAGGAAGATGTGGAAAGGCAGCTTGAAGAAAAGATGGAGCGATGGGAATATCTTAATGATCTTGCAGAAAAAATAGAGAAACAGAAACAGTAGTAAATATTAACAAAACAAGTGACATCAGAACAGATTATTTGGTTGAGCAAATCATATATTCATGGTATGATGATATATGATTTACTATATTAATCATATGAGGGAGGAAAAATTATGTTTTGTCCAAATTGCGGAACAAAGAACGAGGACGATGCACTATTCTGTGGAAACTGTGGAACACGTCTAGTGATAGATGTGCCTCAGGAGACACCAGTGCAGGAAAGTGTGGAAGAAGAGCCAGGGGTAACACCGGTACAGGAGAATGTGCCAGCAGAGCCGGAGGAAACACCGGTACAGGAGAGTGTGGCAGCAGAGCCGGAAGTAACACCAGTACAGCAAAGTGTTCCAGTTCAGCCACAGCAGGCTTTTGGTCAACAGCCTGTACAGCCTACACAGTTTACAGGTCAGAATTCCGGTCAGCAGCCTGCCAATAATAAGCCTGCCAGATTCCCTAAGGGTATAATTGCAATTGTAGCTGCGGGAGTTGCTGTGATAGCTGCCATAATTATATTTGTATGTGTGGGAAAGAATGTGACAGATTATAAGAAAACTGCCAAGCAGTATGTTAAGGCGGTTGCAGAGTGCGAATGGAATGATGCGTATAGTCTTATTAATCTACCAGATGGGGAGTTCCTTACTAAGGAAGCATTTATTAATGTTCATGCAGATGCGACTGGTGAGAAAGTTGAAAAGATGGCAGCAGATGACATTGTCTCAACATATAGCAAGATGCCTGGTAACAAGGCTGTTAAGGTCGGATATATAACAGATTCGGGAATGCAGTATAATGATGTGTATCTAACAGTAGCCAATAAGCACTATATGCTTTTCTTTAAGAAGTATAAAGTCAGCGCTGAGAATCTTGTAGTAAAGGATGTTACAATAAAGGTTCCAAAGGGACTTACGTTATATATTAATGATGTTATTGTTGGCGATGGATATAAGTCGGATGCATCTAAGAATGGAAACGGCTCTTCTGATGAATATGTTATACCATATCTGTTCAATGGAAAGAATAATATTAAGGTAACTGGAGAATTTATAGAGGACTACACAACACAGCTTTATGCAGCACATGATGAAGATACATTTACTGTTGGAACATACAATGCAAAATATGTTAATTCGAAGCTTGAAGAACTTAAGACACAGGCAAGAACAGATGTGGATGCAATAATTAATGCTGTACAGGCAAAGAAAGATTATTCAGCTATAGCCGACAGGGTGTGTAAAGAAGAAAAGAAGAACATAGAGTCAGCTTATAAGAATATTTACGACAGCTACAATGACAAATACAAAACTGTATCCAATTTGAAGATTTCCAAATTCACAGCTTCTATCGCGGATACATCTTTCAGAGTGGATTCAGATGATGGATGCCCGGTGATTAAAGTTTCAATTAAACTAGGATATACATACAAGATACAGTACTCAGGAAGTGATAAAGCTAACGACAAGAATAATAACAATAATTCAGCTTACATATATTATAAATATGAAGATGGTAAGTGGAAGATTAATTCTATGTATCTTGGATTTGGATTTTATTAAAATACTGTTTTGACCGGGACTTATGTTCCGGTCAAATTTGTTCTACATTGTACTAAAAAAAATGCAATTTTTTCTGTTGATTTTATATAGAGAGTAGTGTATATTAATACTTGCTGTGACATTGATAGCTGTGAAGCGTGAGGTTGCTGCTTTAATAAAGCAGGTTTTCCGTGGAGCGAATGTCAATGCTGGAGATAATCTCCGGCGAAGAAACTGGCGACAAGTCACTGTACCAAAATCATCTGCAATCCGCAGAAATGACGCGCGTGGGTCGAATTATGAATGAGACTATATGATACGCGTGGGAGTGTGTACAGTCACCGCTTGTCGTACTTAAACAATAAAGTGCGAAGGAGGCGACTTTTTTTATGGCAAATCAGGTAATCAGAATTACTCTGAAGGCTTACGATCATCAGTTGATTGATCAGTCAGCTAAGAAAATCATCGAAACTGCTAAGAAGACAGGAGCACAGGTGAGTGGTCCGGTACCTCTTCCAACAAAGAAGGAAGTTGTTACTATTCTTAGAGCTGTTCACAAGTACAAGGATTCAAGAGAGCAGTTCGAGCAGAGAACTCATAAGAGACTTATCGATGTATTATCACCATCTCAGAAGACTGTAGATGCATTATCTAAGTTAGAGATGCCAGCTGGTGTATTCATCAACCTTAAGGTAATGAACTAATCATTATCTGGAATTTTTCATTATTAAAGCAATAATCCTAAGGGTTTAATATAGAAGTAACAAGCAGTGGTGCGGGTTCCACTTATATTAGCTGTTCTAGGATGACAGGATGCGCTGTGTATCACACATCATCTTGTCCGCTGTAGATTAAACAGGAGGAAAATCAATGAAGAAGGCAATTTTAGCTACAAAAGTCGGAATGACTCAAATCTTCAACGAAGACGGTGTTTTAACACCTGTAACTGTTCTTCAGGCTGGTCCTTGTGTTGTTACACAAGTTAAGACAGTAGAAAACGACGGTTACGATGCAGTTCAGGTTGGTTTTGCTGACATTAGAGAAAAGTTAG
>ERZ809407.2278-NODE-2278-length-13454-cov-5.739906_pt1 | contig 13454 bp, 12 predicted proteins | sample MGYA00520792_ERZ809407 | MGnify/ENA primary metagenome ERZ809407 (study PRJEB31576, sample SAMEA3212665) | Homo sapiens | biome: human-gut; feature: human gut; material: fecal | place: Sweden | collected 2012 ...
CATAATTTTCACAAAACTATCACACAGGGATCATCCCCACGCGTGTGGGGACAAGCGAAAATGACAGGTGTAAGCGGTCAAACGATAAGGATCATCCCCACGCGTGTGGGGACAAGAACAAAATGTTTGGTTTAGATATATGGTATCAGGGATCATCCCCACGCGTGTGGGGACAAGTACTCTAAACAATCCCCGCACGTATACCACTCGGGATCATCCCCACGCGTGTGGGGACAAGGTAAGCTTTGCGTCGTCGCCTGTGCAAACGGTAGGATCATCCCCACGCGTGTGGGGACAAGTCGGTCAAGTCGTCAGTGCGTGTATCGGTATGCGGGATCATCCCCACGCGTGTGGGGACAAGACGCAGATAGATTATATCAGTATGATAGAATTAGGATCATCCCCACGCGTGTGGGGACAAGCAAATTTTGTTACTGCGCCTGTTTCGAGAGTTAGGATCATCCCCACGCGTGTGGGGACAAGAGGCTTTTGCTGGTCTTTTCGCAAAGAGAGAAAGGATCATCCCCACGCGTGTGGGGACAAGTAAACAGTATCTTGATAAAACAAATTATTATTAGGATCATCCCCACGCGTGTGGGGACAAGTTGTCGAGTCGCTGTTTGGTATGCCCAACTGCGGGATCATCCCCACGCGTGTGGGGACAAGCACAAGGAGCGGCGGTGTTTTTTCGTGATGAGGGGATCATCCCCACGCGTGTGGGGACAAGACGCAAACACCATACGCAGTATCGGTAACGTAAGGATCATCCCCACGCGTGTGGGGACAAGTAGTACAAACGGACTGCTTGCCGCTTGGAACACGGATCATCCCCACGCGTGTGGGGACAAGGGAAAGCACTAAAGCTCACCCCCGCAACCTCAAGGATCATCCCCACGCGTGTGGGGACAAGCCTCTGACGGTGTAAACTTTGATAACTGTAATAGGATCATCCCCACGCGTGTGGGGACAAGCGGCGCTCATAAACAGAATTGCTGAGGTAAAAGGGATCATCCCCACGCGTGTGGGGACAAGTCAGGCTATGAGGGCGGCGAGATACAGGGTGAGGGATCATCCCCACGCGTGTGGGGACAAGGCTTTGCGGTGTACCACGGTCAGGGGCAGTTCAGGATCATCCCCACGCGTGTGGGGACAAGCGAGGGGTGCGTGGTCGGGAATGCCCCAGTCAGGGATCATCCCCACGCGTGTGGGGACAAGAATATAGGTGACAGTGTTACACCTGAGCCAACAGGATCATCCCCACGCGTGTGGGGACAAGATGCTTTTATTGGCAAGAATGATAAAGGCGTTGGGATCATCCCCACGCGTGTGGGGACAAGACCTTCAGCAAAAACACCGGGAGGTGTTTGCTGGGATCATCCCCACGCGTGTGGGGACAAGGAAACTTGGCTGTTTCGGATTCATCGAGAACAAGGATCATCCCCACGCGTGTGGGGACAAGCGGCGTTGGTTTCATCGGCGATAGCCGCCCCCGGGATCATCCCCACGCGTGTGGGGACAAGTTAAGAACGATGTATTATGAAGATTTAAGAACAGGATCATCCCCACGCGTGTGGGGACAAGCGATACTTTTTCATCGGATACTCCACAGGGCAGGGATCATCCCCACGCGTGTGGGGACAAGCACATAGTAAGCACGCCGTCACCCGCATAGTAGGGATCATCCCCACGCGTGTGGGGACAAGCAACATAAAAATTACAAATAATGTAATTTATAAGGATCATCCCCACGCGTGTGGGGACAAGACAAAACTATCACACAGTTTTCACAAAAGTACAGGATCATCCCCACGCGTGTGGGGACAAGCATATAGTGGTAGTGATGTCACTACGCCAAAAGGGATCATCCCCACGCGTGTGGGGACAAGCCTTTCTCTGTTGCCCTTTGGGCTGTCGTTATGGGATCATCCCCACGCGTGTGGGGACAAGACCTTCAGCAAAAACACCGGGAGGTGTTTGCAGGGATCATCCCCACGCGTGTGGGGACAAGTTGAGGGTGTTCCCTCTCGTTTCATTGTCTATAGGATCATCCCCACGCGTGTGGGGACAAGCTCTATAGCCCGTGGCGAACATAAACAAGTGCGGGATCATCCCCACGCGTGTGGGGACAAGATTAATATCGGATTAAAGTTGTACTTACAACAAGGATCATCCCCACGCGTGTGGGGACAAGCCAGTAAGTCGATGAGTGCGGGTATCATATCTAGGATCATCCCCACGCGTGTGGGGACAAGTGCTCAAAGTCAGCGGCGCAAATCTTATAATTAGGATCATCCCCACGCGTGTGGGGACAAGCCCTTCCGCTCTTTGCTTTGCGGTGTACCACGGGGATCATCCCCACGCGTGTGGGGACAAGCGTGCTGTCAGAAATATTTGCGGTTGTCATATAGGATCATCCCCACGCGTGTGGGGACAAGTGATGTCAAGCTTTTCCGACTTGCATAAACATGGGATCATCCCCACGCGTGTGGGGACAAGTCTATTACCGTAGCTGATATAGTGCCGTACACAGGATCATCCCCACGCGTGTGGGGACAAGCTGTAGCGGTCGAAGCGGTTGCGATACCGAGTGGGATCATCCCCACGCGTGTGGGGACAAGTATGCGGGTGACGGTGTGCTTACTATGTGGGAAAGGATCATCCCCACGCGTGTGGGGACAAGTACTTGCAAAGTATAGTAATACACAAATAAATAGGATCATCCCCACGCGTGTGGGGACAAGTACGGGGGCAACGTTTGAGTTTACCGTTTAAGGGGATCATCCCCACGCGTGTGGGGACAAGTTTGCGTGGTGATGGTTGGGTTTTAGAGCGGAAGGATCATCCCCACGCGTGTGGGGACAAGGCGATATGCTCAGTGTATCGCCACGGTGGTATAGGATCATCCCCACGCGTGTGGGGACAAGCGTCCTTGTCAAAGATATATCCAACCTCAGATAGGATCATCCCCACGCGTGTGGGGACAAGTGTTATACAGCAAGCCGTCAACGACTATCGCAAGGATCATCCCCACGCGTGTGGGGACAAGACTAAAGAAATCAAGGAAAATAGCGGTTTTGCAAAATCAACCGCTTAGATTTCCTTTAACTTTTCATAGATCCTTTGTGTAAGCAGACAATCGTCAAGCGCCCTATGAATCCTATCTTTATTATAATGCAAATCAAGATAATCCGCAATAGCTGATAATGAATATGAATTAATATCAAGTAGTTTTCTTGATATTTTAACTGTATCAATAATTTTTGACGGAACAAAATCAATTTTGTTTTCAGCACACGCAGATTTAATAAAATTCAAGTCAAAACCGATATTATGCCCGACCAGAGGTTTTCCGCTACATCGCATTGCAAACTCACTAAGTGCTTTACTTTTTTCTGATCCCTCATTTGCCAGTAATTCCTCCGTTATACCTGTAAGCCCGATAATTGCCTTCGGTATTTTTTTATCTGTTTTGACTAGCACAGAATATGTTTCTGCTATTGATCCGTTTTCAACCGTTACTGCACCGAGTTCTATTATTTCATCATCAGGATTAAGTCCCGTTGTTTCAATATCGATTACCGTATATGTATCCGATACACCGGATGATTTCTGTTTTTTCTCCGATAAACGATTTATGTGATTCGTCATAGCTTTCGGACGAATAACGTTTTCATCGTCACTTTTTGTCACACGTCTTTTTATAAGCTTTATGCCGTCATAATCTAGCGGCTCCCATTGCGTATTGTGAATACGGAATTCCAGTTTCTGCTCGTTATTTGAGCTGTATGACATTGAGGCGTGACCGTTTCCGATATTTGAGCACACTCTGTCCCATACGTTATCACGAACTCTTGCGTTCAGATTTCCGACATACACGCCTGTATCTATTTCCTGCATCCACCTGGAAAGATCTCCGCGCAGTTTAGGCGGACAACAACTCAGTGTAATTACTACCATCATATCGTCACCTGTATTGTTTACCGTAATCGAGAGGTTCGTTTTTATCATTCCACAGATACATGGCTTTTTCGTCATCCGGATTTTCTTCAGGCATCAGCAGATATTTAATATCGTGTACCATTCGCTCAAGCATATGAGCTTTCACCATTTCGTCACGGACCCTATGCCGTACAAATCTTGATATATCATCATTTACCGATGCAGCCGCTTCAAAAGATATCGGTATCGTGACTTCAGCTTTATAAAGATCGGCTATATCGTATACGAACGAACATTCGTGACCAATATGTACAAACCCCAGTGCAGGCGAACACCCCATAGAACATATAACAGCGTGAGCAAGCCCGTAAAGGCAGGCGTGAGCCGCCGACAGAGCCTGATTGACCGGATCGGACGACTGGAAATCTTCGTGATTGTATACACGACCGTTCCATTCGACATTCCATTTTTCAGACTGCTGTCTGTACACTTTTCTTATACGACTGCCCTCACGGCCTCTCAGCTGTTGCAGAGTAAGCCCCGAAACATCCTCATCGGGAAAACGCATCATATACATCTTTCTGACAACATCAAGATGCTTGCGCTGGTTTGTGACCATTTCCGCTTGTTTTACAATAAGCCTCGAACTGTGCGTCAGCGGTCTGCCGCCGGCATAATATCTGACACCCTGCTCACCAACCCAGCATATGCTTATTCCGCTGTCGCCGATAAGTTCCATAGCCCTGTGTGAAACATCAGTTCCGGGACCTAACATAAGTACAGAGATTGTACCGGATGGTATATGCGTAACGCCGTTCTCATCAATAACGGTGATTGCACTGTCTTTTCTGTTTATTTTACAATGTTCCAGATACAGAAATGTAATTCTGTCGGCAATCTGCGGCAGTTCTACGATATCGGGTTTTATCATTCCGGGCATTTCAGCCATTTGTATTATTTCCCGGACGCATTACGGTCATAAGTCCCATACCGTACGCTTTTCCTCTGCCTAATCCGTTTAAGAGCATATTTTTGAACAGTTCTTCATCCGTCGCTTCAAGCAGTCCTTCAAACGTCACCGACAGAAGAGTTACTACTCTGTTGTCCTTTTTGAAAAATCTGCACCACTTGTTCTGAACCACATCAAATGAATCTTCACTAAGGCAGAACCCGTTCTTCTCTGCTCTGTCAATCAGCCACTGCTTTTGAAAGTCAACAATGGTGACTGCCCTTTTCTTACCCTGTCCCTGTTTTACATTATCCGTTTTCACCGGATTTGCAGTAAGGCGGAACTGCCATATATCACCCTTTTTTATTCTGCCAAGCAGACCGTCATATTCTCTTGTTTCTCCTGCTCTGCCGGTATCACCAAACTGCAATGCTATAACAGATAAGTCAGGCTTCTGATTGCTGAGAATCATCAGATAAAGCTCTCCTCCAAGGCTGTCGATGCGCCAGAGCTTTCTTGAACGGTCATCCGTAAGTGCCGCTTCTACAGCTCCGTGCAGAACACTGCGTGAATTGACCGCCTTCAATGTATTGCGGTTTGACAGATCCAGATAAACTCTTGATAAGTACATTGTTTCACCTCAATTCAGCCATAGGGTCGTGCTCTGCAGAAACCATATCCGCCGTGCTGTCCGGCTTATCGATTTCCACATAGCAGTCTTTTATTTTTCGCAGCCCGAAACGTCTGAATGTCGGATCAAACGAAACAGGAACATCCTTGATTATTGCAGGACCGTCTTCGCTTTCTGCGATAATTCTGAGCCTTGTGTCGGCGTTTTTTCTCTGCTGTTTGTCAAGCAACGGACTTTCCGATTTAAGCACATCAAGAAGATCTCCGTCACGCAATCCCCATACAAGCGGAGGTGTAGGCGGGCATGAGCGCCTGCCTAAAAATAGCGGAAACGCCGGATGCTTCAGAGCGTCTTCGATTTTTTCTATCAGCCCTGCATCTTCATGTTCGAGTCCTACAAGGAAAGTCGCATCGGAAAGGTAAAAACGGTGCGTGATATACTTTTTTGTCTTTTCACCGTTGGCAGTGTGATAATCCCTTATCTGCCGACCTTCGTTCTCTACTCTGATACCGATCTTAAGCTCATTCAGATCGTCAAGAGGTTCCGTCCTCTCTCTTCCCATAGCCGATGCCACAAGTCCGATTACACCGCTCTTGGTCGGATATCCGAGCGTGCGGCGTGTATCAAATTTCGACTCAACGCCCCATGACTGCAACGGAGCGGCAAGTCTGAGCAGCAGTACAGGCATTATACCACCTCATCTTTTATGTAGCTATACAGCTTTTCGAGCAGCTCGTCAAGATTTACCCTTTCGGCATCGGATATAGCGTCCGCACCTATCACAAAGCTCTTTACAGGCTTTCCGCTGAAGTTGTCATATACCTTGCCTGCATACTCCTGTAATTTCTTCACGGACTCTTCAACATAGCCGTTATTGCTGATAACCGGCTTTTCAAATGCACCTACAAGGTTTACGGGCTGATCTTTTCTGATCGTCACATAAACCATATCGGGATATGTTCTGTTTGCGTATGAGTTCTGCTTACCGGTAGGCATAGAGCAGATAAATGCTTCGGCAAATCCCTTTATAACTTCTGCTACAGAAACACCTATTGATTTCTTAAGCTGTGCAACATTCACAGTCGCATATCTATAAAGCGTTGAAGAATTGAACTCTGTTGTTCCGAGATGTCCCGCACCCGCACTGTCCTCAGGCGAGCAATCGTCTACTGCCGTAAAGTAGTCATACTCATTCTGAACAGCATGAGTTGAAATGCTGTGAGCAACCTGCGATGCCGCATCTACATTCAGGTCAGCATCGTCTGCTACCATTCTTCCGAATAAAGCAATATCAACAGAAGGCGTTTCTTTAAGCGCCTGCTTATAGAGCTTGGCGTCTTTTTCACCGCTTATAACAAGTTGTGCAAGATTATTAGCCTGTACAGCACTTATAAAGAACAGTGCTCCTGTTTTATTATCCTTCTTTTCGTTTATTTTCACACCTGCCGAGTTCATCGCCTTTATAGCTTCCTTAACGGCTGTTTCATCGTCAAAACTGCTGTCAAGCTTTTTGATTTCATTTGCAATAAGATCAACAGCGTGCATTGTTCTGTAGCCGAGTTCTTCACTTGTAAAAAGTTCATTGAACATAAGACGCATTGCGTGCTTCCACGACTGGCTTGACACTCTCGCTCTGTTTGCACCGCCGTAAAAAGCTGTTTTAGGTCTGCCGGTATCATCACGGTTTACGCATGAAGGCGGAACTGTCTGTACTACATGGAAATCAACATATAATCTTTCGTTACTCATTTTCTTTACTCTCCTTTTGAATTATCTTTTTCGGTTTTATACTTTTCGGAATAGAAATCTCTTCCCCACGACAGTTTTATATCTGCCGCCTGCTCAGGATAATTGAACCTGTAGAGTTCTTCGGCAAGCTTCGCATAATCAAGCGGTATACTCTTGCCTTTGAGCAGTTGAACTATGCTTTTGAGCTGGTAAGCAAGCTCTTCCTTTGTCGTTGATGTTACAACAAGGTTAAGTCTGTTTACAACACGTTCTTCATCATCACTGCTGTTTGCAATGTGATAAGCCGCTCTTCCCAGAGTATAGCCCTTTTCATACATAAATCTGTCGTTACCCTGCTGATGCAAAGCGTACAACGTCAGAGCCGTATAAACTGCCCATTCTGCATTTGACGCACACTTTGAACCTTTAAGTTCTTCATCGATTCTGTCGAATATCAGCCACCAAAGCGACGGGAGTTCTCCCGGCTTTTTACCGATACCGTGTCGAAGCTCAGCAAGATAGCCCTTGCCTCTTCCTGTGTCTGCAATGCTGTGCAGATACTCGATTTTTGATGCGGTATAACGATAAACCATATCACTCTTACTCATTTGTTATCACCTTCTTTTCTGAAAATTTTATTTATTGTAGCATTGAAAATGTTAAGAGCCTCTACCGTAGTCACAAGGTTTTTATCCTTGCCATCCTTCTCATATCTACCGAAAATCGTATTTGCGCTCATCTGATGAACACAGTCGTTTCCGAATACGATTGCGATTTTCCTTACAGTATCTTCGATTTTACCTGTGTATTCATCAATATCATAACTTGTATCAAGCTGTGACAGCCAATCTCTGAAAGGCTTGTCTATCATACTGTAGAACTGCGTCTTTGCATCTTCTCCGGATAGTTTGTCACCGCTTGCTCCTGCGGATTTCTGCAAATTGATACTGAGTTTATTTACCGCTTTAGCCGCACTTTCACATTTGCCTATCTCGTTTCCTATACGATAGCGCCACGCTTCTCCGACTTTCATCAGCAGATCTGAATGGAACGACAGTTCATCACTGATAGAATCAACAATCTTAAAACACATACTATCGTTGAAATCATGAATTACAGACGCCGTTGTTACATTAAGTAAAAAGCAATTATCCAGATAGCTCCTGTCTATGTACGATTCAATATGAGCTATAACGCCCGGTTTTCTTGCAGTGCTTGAATTTTCATCACCTTCAAGCGCCGCGATACTTCCGAATTCCTGCCAAGCCTTTGTCGAAGGCTTATGAAGCTGAGGTTTATATTTTATGCTGTCGCTTCCTTTTTCTTTATACGACCTCCAGAGCGTCATCTGCTCACCGAAAACTTCAACTTCTTCAAAATAATCTCCGCCTGAAATATAATAACCGTTCACCTTTCCGTTTTCTCTGCAAAGATACACACGTCTTGACATCAATGAAAGCAATGCCGCCTGATTATCGGGAACAGGTATCAGAGTATTGAACTCAGCTTTGTTGTTATCCTTTTCCCACGACGGAGTACTTACATACACGTCATATTCAGAATCGCTTTCTGCGTTGTAATTCAGCATAAGCGTTTCAAACAGGTTGTTTCCTCTGACCGCTATCAGCCCCAATATACTAACCCATGATTTCTTAGGTACTGGTTGTTTTGCCGCTGTATCGTCAAAACAGATTATATGTAACAACCAACGAACCGCTTCCGAATATGAAAGCAGTCTTCCGTCATTGTTCCTGTCAGAGAAAAGCCTGGGCTTATTGGCACTTTCAAAAAGCGAGCCGATCATTTTTGCTATACTTGTAGCCTTACCTTTACCGTTTACCTTGTTAGACTGATAAAACGGATACTCCTCATCAAACAGCCAGAAACGGTCATACCATTTTTCAAAATACTTCTCAAACGGCTTCATCGGAAATTTGCCGCTCCGATAAACCTCGATCCAGTTATCCGTAAGATAATTAATATCGTCCTCGGGATCAACTTCATCACCGTTTTTGTCGTACCTTGAGAATACCGTGTAGATCACCGCAAGCAGAAACCTCAGTACAGCCATATCCTGCGTTTTTGTTTCTCCTGCAAGCTCCGTGTAATCCTGTGCGTGTTCAAAGACCTGCCTTATGCTTATCTCTTTCACCTCGCACCCGTTGTCACGGACGCATATCCACGGTTCGTCGATCAGATTGAACTCTCTGTCCATATCAGCTTTCTTCCTCCTTTATTTCTTCAAAACCTCTTTCGGTGCTGTATTTATACGTTCTGCCGAGCATACTTATCTTGTTATTTCCGTCAAGCAAAAGCAATATCTCACCTTTGAGCCACTTTGCATTCCTCCACGCCTGAGGCATAGAGTTTGCCAGTATCTCAATCGTTTTACCAAAATTATAAGACTTGCTGAAAAATGCCGGCAATCTCAGTCTTTGCTTTGCTATCAGCTTTGCCTGTGCATTATCGGGTACAGAAGTAATATCAAACACTGCGTCCCGTGAAAACAGCGAATACTCCGTATCGGATGTTTTCACAAGCACAAGTGCTTCTATGGTTTCCTGCCCGTCACGCACCGCCGCTTCACCGTCTGAATCATTGTTCAGCTCTCGCCTGTTGATCATATCGCTAAGCGTTGAATCACTGCGATTAATTTTTTGTGACGGTATGCAATATTTCTTGGCTCTTTGCTTTTTCTCTTTTTGTTCATCACTATATTTTCTATACTCTGCGGTCTGTTGTTCATCATTGTCGGGTTCGGAATAAACAGCGCCGACAAGCTCAGGAATACATCCCGGTATTACCAGTTTATCCGGCAGATATTTTTCAGTTTGCTTCAGTATCCAACCGGAGTAAACACTCTTGCTGAAATCTTCCGGGATCAACACGCACAACTCAGGCTCGGATAATTTATCCGGACGTGTGCGGTTATGTCTGTGCAGTCTGCCTGAACGCTGTAACAACAGATCCATAGGGCAAAGTTCGGTTATCATATAGTCAAAGTCTATATCAAGCGACTGTTCAAGCACCTGTGTACCGACTACTATCAGCTTGTCCCTTTTCTCACGGGTCGACTTCTTGCCGACAAGTTCTGAAAGTTCACGCTCAATTACCGCTCTGTCAGTCGATATAAGTCTGCTATGGAAACATATAACACGATAATCAGGCATATTCGCCGCTATTGTGTCGGCAAGTTCCTGGGAATAAGCAACACTATTCACAATAACAGCCGCACAACCGCCGTCCGACAGTTTATCTTCAAGCAGGTTTACAATATCGTTGCTGTCATTTTCTTCTCTTCTGATTACTGTGATAGGCTTATCGGGGATATCAACAGGTATATCCTTCTGCTTTACCTCCGCACCGTCGCTCCAAGTCAGCACAGGATATGCCATACTGCTGTTGTCAAAACTGTTCTTACTGCCTGTATACCATTTTATCAGTTCCGCTCTCTTATCCGGCGGCAATGTTGCAGAAAGAATTATCACAGGCACATTATACGCCGCCATCCAGCGCAATGAATTTTCCAGATAAACGTACATATATCGGTCATAAGCATGGCACTCATCTATAATAACAGTCTTACCTGCAAGTCCCAGGTGCCTTAGCATAACGTGTTTCTGCTTTAACGATGCCATAAGAAACTGGTCAACTGTAGCAACAACAAATTCGGACAACAGCGCCTGTTTTCTTCCTTCAAACCAGGTATGAACCATTATATTGTCATTATCGTCATCGGAAATGTCGGATGCTCTTCCGTGGAACATCTCACAGTATTCGTCATTCATATCCGTCATACCGTGTGCAAGTCTGAGCGAATGTATATCATCAGTACCACTCGCCCAGGAATGAATACGATCAAATATTCCGTTAGCGGTTGCCTGCGTCGGCAGTCCGAAAAACATTCCGCCATAGCCGAAACGTGATGCAAGTATCTCCGTTGCCGCAAGTGCCGCCTCAGTTTTACCTATTCCCATAGGTGCCTCAAGTATGTATATACCGGGCTTATTGCAAAGGCTTACAACATTCATAAATTCACGCTGTACGCAGTTCGGTTTGAAGCCGAAACGCTCTTCAAAAAAGCTGTCGCTATCAGCGATAAAATCGGCATACCAGCTGTCCGTAAGCGAAAGCTTGTTCCACGCTCTTCTGACACGCTCCTCACACTGCTCATCGGTGAGTTTTTCTTCGATGTCTATGTAAGGAAAATAATCGGTGTTGCTCGCTATCCAGTCACTCATTACGAGCAGTCCGGTAATCAACATCTGCGCCGCAACATCGGGATTTGGCAGATTTTTGACATCTTCAAATCCGGTTACACTGAGAGCGTATTCCATCCATTCCGCTCTTATCTGTATCCATTCGTTTACGTTAACATTGCCGTGTCCGTAATAGTTAGCCTCATATGAACATTGCCCTCTATCCGCCGAGCAATCGCCGTGATGCGCACCAACAATGACTGCGGTTGACGGTGCAACCTCAAATTCTTTTTTCAGGATATACTGTCCCGCTATGTTATGCGGTGACTCTGATATCTGTGTCAGACCTGAAAGGTCGATACCGGCGTCAAGCAGTCTGTCAGCAAGGCCCTGAATATTATCTTTCAGCTTTCGTTGAAACGCCGGAGTTAATTTTCCTATGTCATGCACCAGTGCAATAAACTTACAATAGTTACACACAATTTCTTCTGCATTCTCCGAACTTTCGATGCCAATTGCAGCACACAAGCGCCTTCTGACGTTCTGGGCGATCCATTTATTGAAAAGGCGCTTTATTATCCCGGCTGTATCATTTGCGTGAACATTGAAAGGCAACCATTTTGTATTGTCTTCAAAGCTGCTTTTTGCAGCTAACAGTTCTGATGTTTTCATTTCATATTCTCCAAATATGTTGTATTAATTGACATTATACTACTATTTTTGTGCAAAGTCAATATAATTAATTGCTTTTTAAATATTTAGTTTGTCTAATTGTGTCGAATTAATTGAATGCATGATATATAGCATTAAATATTAAAAAATGAACCCCCGTCACAAGACGGGGGTTCTGATTTTCACTTACCCTTATCCTATTACACGCTTAAATGCGTACCACTGAATCCTCAGGTGAATTTTTCATTCTTTTAGAGCCGTAGATTGCCGTGCATCTGTACTTCAGCCTCAACTTATCGGCAATAAGAGCAACAAATTCCGAGTTTGTCGGCTTTCCTCTCGATGTATGAATAGTGTATCCGAAATAGCTGTTGAGCGTGTCTACATCTCCCCTGTCCCACGCAATTTCTATTGCGTGACGTATTGCACGTTCAACTCTTGACGGCGTTGTTTCATACATACGGGCAACGGTCGGATAGAGCAGCTTTGTGATACAGTTTATCATGTCGGGATCCTCAACCGAAAGCATGATTGCGGTTCTGAGATAATGATACCCTTTGATATGAGCAGGTATGCCGATCTGATGTATTATCTCCGTCACTACGCACTCCATATCGGATTCGTCCGATGCGGTATTGCGTCTGCCGTTTATCTTGTCGTTATATACCGACAAAACCTTTGATACAAGCGTTTCCGGATCAAACGGACGTATCATGTAATAGTCCGCTCCTGCGTCCATTACCTCAAACTCGACCTTTGCAGAATCATAGTTCGCCGTTACGAATATAACAGGAGCATATTCTCCGCTTCCTTTGAGTGTCCTGATTATATCGCAGACATCAAGACCGGGTGTTTTTGCGTCAAGGATAACCACAGCAGGACGCTCCGTAAGCACATAGTCAACAAGAACCTTTCCCATCTTCGGTCTGGTTATTGCATAAAGCCCTGCCTCTTTGAAAGCGGTGGCCCATGATATTCCAAGCTCTAACGAATCATCCCCTATAAGTACTCTGATAGATTGTGACATTTTCTTACCTCCATAGTTTTATTGCTTCTATAATATAACACAAACTGGAAAATAATTCAAGATGATTTTACCAAATTTTTTCAGTTTTTTTGAATCGAAGTCCGAATTGATAATATAAAAACGAATTATCGGATTACCTAACCCAATATGTAGAAATTTGCTTCTTCTTATTTATTATATATCCGTGAAATGACCGTTTTCAACATTTTTCGACAAATTTCTGTAATAAAAAACCGTTTTCGTGATTTTGCACAATATGTATGTCGATTTAAAAAAACTGAAAAAATTTGGTAAAATCATCTTGAATTA
>ERZ809407.2287-NODE-2287-length-13394-cov-8.793313_pt1 | contig 13394 bp, 9 predicted proteins | sample MGYA00520792_ERZ809407 | MGnify/ENA primary metagenome ERZ809407 (study PRJEB31576, sample SAMEA3212665) | Homo sapiens | biome: human-gut; feature: human gut; material: fecal | place: Sweden | collected 2012 ...
GCCGCAAAGGCCGCGCTCGAAGGCTGGCGCACGACGCCCCTCGCAGAACGCATCCGCCTGATGAAGGCCATGCTCGCGAACTTCGAGGCCCTGCACGACGAGATCATCCCGCTCGAAGTGGCCGAACTCGGCGCACCCGTCGGCTTCACGACCAGGACCCACTGCGAGTACCAGTACGTGCGCGTGCGCTCCTACATCGAGGCGGCGGAACGCATGGTCCTCGAGGAAACGCTCCCGAACTCCACCGTCTACCGCGAGCCCGTCGGCGTCGTCGCCTGCGTCACGCCCTGGAACTACCCGCTCGGCCAGGTCGTCCAGAAGGTCGTCCCCGCCATCCTGATGGGCTGCACCGTCGTCCTCAAGCCCAGCCAGCACACGCCGCTCACGGCCTGCCTGCTCGCCGACGCCTTCGACCGCGCGGGCTTCCCCAAGGGGGTCTTCAACATGGTGAGCGGCCGCGGCTCCAGACTCGGCGACCGCCTCGCCTCGCATCCCGACGTCGACATGGTGAGCTTCACGGGCTCCACCACCGTCGGCATCCGCATCGCGCAGCGCGCGCTCGAGAGCGTCAAGCACATCAGCCTCGAGCTCGGCGGCAAGTCCCCCGCCGTGTTCCTGCCCTCCGACGACTACTCGGCCGCCTACCCCAAGATCCTGAGCTCGATCTTCTTCAACGCGGGCCAGACCTGCACGGCTCTCTCGCGCCTCATCGTGCCCCGTCGCGACCTCGCGCGCATCGAGTCCGAATTCTGCGAGCTCGCCGCGAAGCTCGTCGTCGGCGACCCGACCGACCCGAAGACCGACATCGGCCCCGTCTCCTCGAAGGCCCAGTTCGAGAAGATCGCCGAATACGTGCAGGCCGGCATCGACGAAGGCGCACGACTCGTCATGGGCGACGTCCCCACCGACATGTCCCGCGGCTACTACGTCAGACCCGTCGTCTTCTCCGACGTGAGAAACGACATGCGCATCGCCCGCGAGGAGATCTTCGGCCCCGTGCTCTGCATCATTCCCTACGACACCGTCGAGGAGGCCGTCTCAATCGCCAACGACACGCCCTACGGACTCTCGGGCTACGTGCACGCCCCGACGAAGGCCGAGGCGGTCGCGGTCGCAAAGCGCATCCACTCGGGCAACGTCTACATCAACGACGCCCCGCGCGACGTCACCGCGCCCTTCGGCGGCTACAAGCAGAGCGGCATCGGACGTGAGGGCGGCCTCGCGGGCCTGCTCGAATTCACGCAGCAGAAGGCCGTCTTCGACCGAACGACATACTGACACCTGCCCAAACTCATCAAAAAAGCCTCCCGAAGTCGGGAGGCTTTTTCATGCCGGGAATGCTCGAAAAGCTGCTCGATCAGTTGGCGCGCGTGAACGTGATGAGCGGGATTTCGTTGAAGGTGCCGCTTCTCACGGGGAAGCCCGCCCAGAAGCCCGCGCCCTGGGAGACGTAGAGCTTCATGCCGCCCAGCTCGTAAAAGCCCTTGACGAAGCCGTTGTTGGCAAGCGAAGCGAGAATCGCGACGGGACCCGTGTGGCCGCCGTGGGTGTGACCCGAAAGCTGCAGATCCACCTTCCAGGCAGGGTTCGCAGCCTCGGGAGCCGTGCGGGGCTGATGGTCCATCAGGATGCGGAGGTCGTCGTCGGCAAGATTGGAGAGCGTGCCCGCAAGGTCGTGACGGCCTGCCCCCGTGCGCTCGGCGGCGAGGTCGTCCACGCCCGCCACCGTCACGCGGCGGCCCTTGACGGCGATGGAGACGGCCTCGTTCTCGAGGATCACGACGCCGTGGCGCCTGATGATCTCAAGGAGCTTCTCGCGCTCGGGACGGATGTACTCATGGTTGCCCGTCACGCCGAAGATGCCGTAGGCGGCCTTGAGGCCGGAAAGAGGCGCGAGGTCCGCATCGCGCTGAAGAACGGCAGCCTCCCTGTCGAGCGGACCGTCGGAGAAGTCGCCCGTGATGAGGACGAGGTCGGGCCTGGCCTCATTGACGGCCTTCACCACGGCTTCAGTGCGGGCGGCGGGGAAGAGGTTCGAGGCGTGCAGGTCCGTGATCTGGGCGACCTTGAAGCCCTCGAGCTCGGGCGGAAGGTTCCTGACGGCCACGGTCATCGGCTCGACCGTGGGCTCGGAGAGCGCGTTCCAGGTCGAGGTGATGCCGAAGAAGATGCCGAAGACGGCCACGAAGCACGTCGAGACGATCGTGAAGAGGTCGCGCTTCTCGACGGGAAGCCCCATCTTCCTGCGCACGAGTCCGCGCACGCCGCCGATCACGTCGCGCGCGAGCGCCAGCAGGAAGAACCAGTAGGCAAAGCTCACGAAGAGCCCCGTGACGGGCAGCGTGTCGACGATGAAGGCGCGCTCGAAGAGGTCCGTCATGTCGAGAAAGGCGAAGTGCGAGGCGCCCGCAAGCGCAAAGAAGGCCGTGACGGCAAGCTTCGAGGTCGTGCCGAGATGGGCGATGCGGATCGTGCGCCAGATGCCGTAGGCGGCCATCAGTGCCGTGACGAGCGCGCAGATGAGATAGACGGTGACGTGCATGGAAATGGAATCGGTCTTGTGGTCTGGTGGTTTGGGGGACTTCCGCGGAAAGCCTGAGGGAGGTCCGTCCGAACGTGAAGTGGCAGGCATTGTACACGGGGCCGCAGGAATACTGGCGCTGCAAGGCGTCGAATTCTTGCGCAATGTCCTCATCTGCGGACGGCTTTGCCTTCCCAAGAGAATGGCTGAGGAAGGAAGACCGGATGCAGCAGGGCTGCAGGTCAGGAAACTAGGCAACCTCGCCGCTGAATCGGGAGGGACTTGTGAAGACCATGGCCGCATGTTCCTCCTCGAGCCTGCGGCTGTGCTCGCGTTCGAGAAGTTGTTCGCCCCAAAGGCGGCAGAAGGCGAGGAAAGCCTGGAGGTCGGAGGAGCGGTACTTCTGCTTGTGCATGCAGAAGGAGAGCTGCCTTGTGAAGGTCTCGGGACACTTGACGCGCCTGAGGTGCGGGCCGAAGAACGGATCGTGGAGGATGCGCTCGGAGATGAAGGTGAGGCCCATGCCGTTGATGATCATGCCGACGATCGCCTCGAAGCTGTTGACGTTCGCGATGATGTTGTGCTCGGAGAGGTGAAGGCCGATCTGGGCGTCGAAGAAGATGCGGGTGCTCGAGCCCTCCTCTCGAAGAATCCAGCGCTCGCGAGAGAGCTGCTCCCAGGTCGCGACGCCCTGTGTGAGACGGTGGCCCTTGGGCGCCACCACGACCATTTCGTCGGAAATCCACGGCTCGGTGATGAGGTGCGGATTTGTGACGGGGCCCTCGACGATCGAGACGTCGGTCGAGAAGTTGAGAAGCGATTCGGCCACCTCGGCGGTGTTGGCGATGCGCATTTCGGGCATCCAGCCCGCGTGCGCCTGGAAGTCGCGCATCAGGTCCGAGAGCATGAAGGAGCCGATCGTGAACGTACAGGCAAGCCTGAGCTGGCCCGTCGTGCGACCCGAAAAGAGCGACTCGATGTCGTCGGTGCGCTCCATGAGCTCGTCGGCGGCGGGCTTGAGGCGTCTGCCTTCGGCCGAAAGAAGGAGTCGGCCGCGGGTGCGCTCGAAGAGCGTGACGCCGAGGCGCCCCTCGAGCTCCGTCAGGGCCTGGCTCACCGCGCTCTTGCTCATCGCAAGATCCTGCGCCGCAACCGACAGGTTCTCGGTGCGGGCGACTGCAAGAAAGACCTGCATCTGGCGAAGCGTAATCTGCATGACTGGGTCCTCGTGGGAAGGTTGGCGGGAATAACGGTCCGGCTCCCTCGAACGAGGGACCGTCTGAAAGCCGGCATTCTCAAACGATGATTATGGCACGCACGCTCCGTGATCCGAAGCCCCAAGCGGGTAAACCCGCGAGGGAATCACACGCCGGGCTCAGACGACGGGCCTGCGCCTCTCCCTCGAAAGACCGAGCAGAATCCGCATGTCGGAGCTGAGCTTCACGTCGTGCAGGACCGAAGGGTCTCCGCACCAGACGACGTCCTCGGGCGAAAGACGCCAGGCGGCGTGCCTGATGAAGCTCTCTCCGAGCAGCGCGGTCGCCCTCGGAATGCTCATCACGTCGACCAGTCCGATCTCGTAGTCGGGCCAGTTTCGAGGGCCGCCCAGAAGCAGTCCCGGCGTGAAGTGCCGCCTGCAGTATGGTCTGTTGCGCCCGATCTCGCGGTGAACCGCCATGCCCGTGAAGAGGATCGTGTTGTGCGTGCGCTGGCGCGTGGGCTCGATCTCGGCCGAAGTGCGGTAGCGGGCGAATACGCATCCTGGAAAATCAACCTCCATCGAGGGCGGCACGGGCCAGGCCACCTGCTGACGAACCTTCTCGGCCGCATAGTCCGAGGACCAGTTGCCGATCGCCTCGCGGGCCTCCTTCGCGAGGTTCTTCACGACGTTCCAGCGGGCGAGAATGCGGCGGGGCTTCGCGGCGCCTTCATTCGTCTTCACGTTCGTGAACCTCAGGCGCTTCTCCTCCTCGAATTCGGCCCTCAGGGCGTCCGGATCAGTCGCAAAAATCGAAAGCGGCACGACGACGCTCATCACACGCGTCTCCACATTGGCCTCGATCCATTCGGCCACATCCTCGTAGGAAAAGAGATACTTCGCCTGCTGCGCCGCGTAGTCGAGCCCGGCAACCTCCTCGGCGCAGGCCGAGCGCACGCGGTCCGAAAGAAGAAGCCTCGGCAGGTCGACGCCGGCACCTTGATTGAAGGCGCTGTACGACGCCCAGGGCCCGATCGAGATGAGCTCAGTCATCGGATGCCTGTAGGTGCGAAGCCACTCGGCCGCCTCGACGGGATCCTCCGTCATGATGACACTCCTTCGCCTCAATTCCGCCTGACGCCTTGCAACGTCCACCGCCAGAAGCACCGTTCCCGGGGCCGTCTCCTTGTCTTCCATGTCCATCGCGCAGTTGCAGGCGCTGCCACGGGCAGGCCCTATCCTTAATATTGAATGTTTTATAGAAGGTACATTCTATTCGAAGAAGCCGAAAAAGGCCTCCCCCTGCGGAAGGCCTGCAAAAAGTCGTGAGGACGCAGGATGTCCCGACTTTCGGTAAAGCCGAACGATTGAAGTTAGGTCGGTCGCATTTTCCGAACGATCGGTTCTGAAAAAAACGACGCCTCCGAACGAATTTTCTGCCAAAATAGCCCCGCAAACCAAGGGTAATCCCGCCCTTTTCTTGAGAATTCCCATGTTCAAAAAGCTTCACTACAAGGTTCGCGGCCTGCCCACGCCGCTCGCCGGTCTCGCGCTCGGCATTGCGAGTCTGGGCTGGTGCCTCGAGAACGCCCTGCCGCTCGCGGGCTGGGGCCAGACGACGGGTGCCGTGATCGGCCTCGTCATGATCGGCTTTCTGGTGCTTCGCTTCACGGCGCACCACGACACGCTCTGGGCCGACCTGAAGCATCCCGTCGTGGGCAGCATCGTCCCGACATTCGCGATGTGCCTGATGGTGGTCTCGAAGACCGCGGGCCACTGGATGCCCGAAGCGGGCGTCGTGCTCTGGTGCGCGGCGGTGCTCCTTCATCTGGCGGCGCTCGGCATCTTCGTCGTGAACCGCCTGCAGGAACCTAGGCTCGAACTCATGGTGCCCTCCTGGTTCGTGCCGCCCATCGGCATCGTGGTGGCCGATGTGACCTTCCCCGAGGTGGCCGTGCTGCTTCCCTTCGCGAAGATCCTCTTCTGGATGGGCGCCGCGGCCTATGCCGTGCTCCTGCCGCTGATGATCTACCGCCTCTTCTTCCTCCCCGAAGTCCCCAACGGCGCCAAGCCCACGATCGCGATTCTGGCCGCGCCCGCGAGCCTGCTGCTTGCCGGCTACCTCACGGTCGAGAAGGATCCGTCGCTTCTTCTCGTCGCGCTCCTCTTCGGCATCGCGATCCTCATGACGGTCGTGATCTACTTCGCCTTCTGGCGCCTCCTGAGGCTTCAGTTCTCGCCGGGCTACGCGGCCTTCACCTTCCCGATGGCCATCGGCGCGACGGCGCTCTACAAGCTCTCGAACCTCGTGGCGGGCTTCCCCGGCGCCCTTCACTACGCGCACCAGATCCGCTTCCTCGCCCACGTCGAAGTGACGGTCGCCGCCGTGGTGATCCTCTATGTGGCGGCCCTCTACGCGAAGAACCTCCGCGGCATGCTCCCGAAGCTCCCCGCCGCAGCCTGAGTCTCCAGGCATCACGCCCCGCACAAACCTTGAACCAAACGGCGTCCCGCTTCATCCGGCAGGGCGCCGTTTTTCATTGTTCTCTTCATCTCGTCCCGCGCACGACATTCGAGAAACGGCGATGCCGTTCTCATAAAGTCGCGCATGGATGACGACCGCCTCCAAACGCAGGCCCCAAGGGCGATTCCGCACGTTTGTTGCATTTGCGCAACAGCATAGGGGTTATCACCGCATTCTGGCCGGATACCCTGTCCCGCAGGCCGATGCGCTGAATACGAAGATCGTCTGAAAAGGGGGCTTCTTGCGAATCGCACCCTCTTGTCCCAGAATCCCCCGTAGCCACGCGAAAAGCAGTGACTCCCAAATTTTCCCTTTTATTTGGATGACAAGATTATGTTCAAGAAGTCTCTTATCGCTGTCGCCGTTCTCGGCGCTACCGCTTTCTCCGTTCAGGCCGCCGACGTCACGATGTACGGCAAGGTTGACCTGGGTCTCCAGTACAAGACCAGTGAAGTCACCGTCGGCGACAAGACCATGGTCGATGAAGACACGTTCTCCATGGAAAACGGTCGCAACTCCGCCTCCCGCTTCGGCATCAAGGGTTCTGAAGACCTCGGCAACGGCATGAAGGTGAGCTTCCAGCTCGAAAACGGCTTCAAGGCCGACTCCGGCGAATTCAAGACCGAAGGCAAGCTCTTTGACCGTCAGGCCACCGTCGCCCTCTCCTCCGACTTCGGTACGCTCACCATGGGCCGCGTCGGCGGCATTGGTTCCGGCGCCGGCTTCGACATCGTCTACCTCACCGGCGACTCCTTCGACGGTGGCTGCGGTGACGTTCTCGGTCTCGTCCAGTCCGCCCGCTACGACAACATGATCACGTACCAGACCCCGAAGTTCGCCGGTCTGCAGGCCACGGTCCAGTACTCCTTCAACGAAGACAGCACCGACAAGGACCGTGAAGGCTCCTCCGCTGTCGACCGCTACGCTTCCGCCGCTCTTACGGGCAGCTTCGGCGCCCTGAACACGGTTCTCGCCTACGAATTCCAGAACTACCAGTCCTACGGCGAGGATAAGCGCGGTGAAGACGGCCACGTCGTCTACCTCGGCGGCAACTACGACTGCGGCTTCGCCAAGACCTTCGTGATGGGCCAGTACTTCAAGGGCGTTCAGACCAGCGGCGTCAATGCTCTCGCCATGCTCGACGACCTCAACGTCACCAAGGACGTCACCTATCTCGATCAGGCTGACTCCGACTACGACAAGGGCGTCAAGGGCTACGGCCTCCACCTCGGCACGATCGTTCCGATCGGCAACGGCGACCTGACGGTCGGCGCCTACTACGTTGACGGCACGGGCGAAACGTCCAAGGCCACCGTTGAAGAACGCGACTTCGACTACATGGGTCTCGCCACGAAGTACGAATACCGCCTGAGCAAGCGCACGTCCGTCTACCTCGCCGCCGCTTACAGCAAGACCACGGTTGACGCCACGGCCAACCACAAGGAAATCGAAGGCCAGCTCACCCAGGTCTTCACGGGTCTGACGCACGCTTTCTAATCTGAAACGCGTCACCTGCTGATTCAGCGATCTTCCGACCGCTGAATCGGACCTGAACCAGAGCCCCTCGCGGATCCTTCCGCGGGGGGCTTTCCGTTTGCGCGTTCCTCCACCGCTCCGCCCGCCTCCATTCACGAAAGGCCATTTCAAGGCCCTCAAAACCGCGCCCGAGGGGCACTTCAAGGGGCTGCGGTATTGACGATGGGGAGCCGATCCGTGATAATCATCCGATTGATCAGGAAGGCGGAGACGGCGCCCGCCGCCCCCACTAAGGGAAAGCGCAGCACGGAGCCCCGATCCCACGTCCGCCCCTCCAACTATTCGAGAGAGAATTCTAATGGCAGAAGACACCAACTACGTCACCCTTGAAGTGGCCATCGATTCGTCCCTTTATGACAATCTGATTCATGCCGCCGCCAACCGCGGCCAGTCCGTGAGCGAGTTCGTCGAGTCCGTGCTCGACCGCGAGGTCGAACAGGCGCTGAGCGAAACGCCGGTCGAGGTCCGCGACCCGCAGGACGAGGAGTAAGCCCCGCAGGGCTCTCCCAACAGACACCAACGACAGGGATTCAGGATCAGGAAGAAGGAGACAAGGCGATGACGACCTGTGCACGAAAGAAGGTTTTGCTCATGATTCTCGATGGCTGGGGCATCGGCCGCGGCGACAGGGCCGACGTGATCGGCAGCGTCAGGCCGCAGCGCCTCGGCGAGTTTGCGGCGAAATATCCGCACGCCGAACTGCGCACCGACGGCGAAAACGTGGGCCTGCCCGACGGCCAGATGGGCAACTCCGAAGTGGGCCACCTCAACATCGGCGCCGGCCGCGTCCTCTACCAGGATCTCGTCAAGATCAACCGCGCGGTCGCCGACGGCTCGATCGGCGACAATCCCGAGGTGAAGGCCCTCATCGACTACTGCCGCGAAAAGGGCTGCGCCCTGCACGTCATGGGCCTTCTCTCCGACGGCGGCGTGCACAGCCTCAACAGCCACATGTACGCGTTCCTGCGCCTTGCGAAGGCCGCGGGCCTCGAAAAGGTCTACGTACACGGCTTCCTTGACGGCCGCGACACCGATCCCAAGAGCGGCGAAGGCTTCGTGAAGGACATGCTCGCCGAAATGGCGAAGCCCGACACTGCGGGCGAACTCGTGAGCCTCGTGGGCCGCTACTGGGCCATGGACCGCGACAAGCGCTGGGAGCGCGTGCGCCGCGCCTACGACCTGCTCGTCAAGGGCGTGGGCAATCCCGTCTCCGACATGCCCGACGCCGTGCGCGTCTCCTACCGCCAGGGCATCACCGACGAGTTCCTCGAGCCGCAGTACCTCACGGACGCTCACGGCGTTGCCGTGGGCCGCATCCGCCCGCACGACGCCGTCGTCTTCGTGAACTTCCGCAACGACCGCGCCAAGGAGCTCACGACCGTACTCACGCAGGAGGCCAGACCCGATTTCGAAATGGAGCCCTTGCCGCTCTACTTCTGCACGATGACGCCCTACGACCCGACCTACAAGGGCCTGCACGTACTCTTCCCGAAGGAGAACGTCGTCAACACGATCGGCGAATGGGTCTCCGCCCAGGGCCTCAGGCAGCTGCGCATCGCCGAGACCGAAAAGTACGCCCACGTCACGTTCTTCCTCAACGGCGGCCGCGAAGCCCCGTATGAAGGCGAGGACCGCATCCTCGTGCCGAGCCCCTCGGTCGCGACCTACGACCTGCAGCCCCAGATGAGCGCCCCCGAGGTCACCGAAAAGCTCGTCGAGGCCATCGCCACCGAGCAGTACGACTTCATCTGCCTCAACTTCGCCAACGGCGACATGGTGGGCCACACGGGCGTCTACGACGCGATTGAAAAGGCCGTCGTCACCGTCGACGCCTGCGCGGGCGCCGTCATCGACGCCGCGCGCGCCCACGGCTACGAGGTCGTCCAGATCGCCGACCACGGCAACGCCGACAACGCCGTCAACGCCGACGGCTCGCCCAACACGGCCCACTCGCTCAACCCGGTCCCCATCCTCGTCGTCTCCGACCGCGTCGAGCGTGTTGAAAACGGCGTCCTCGCCGACGTCGCCCCGACCGTGCTCACGCTCATGGGCCAGCCGATCCCGCCCGAAATGACGGGCCGCGTCCTCGTGACGATGCGCTGATCCCGCACTGGTCCGGTTCAAGATCAAAACAGCGAGCCCCTGCAGCCTGCCTGCCGGGGCTCTTTGCATTCCGGCCTTCCTCGTCCTCAGGAGCCCTGAAGCGTTCGCCTGTATTCGCCGGGCGTCATCCCGAAGACCTGCCGGAAGGCGGAGATGAAGGCCGAGGTGTTCTGGTAGCCCGCCGTGAGCGCCGCCTCCTCAACGCTCGTCTCGCGCGCGAGCTGTCCGAGGGAGACGAGGAGCACGTGCTGCAGACGCCAGTTGCGGAAGGTGAGTCCCGTCTCGGCCTGCACCTGACGGCTGAGCGTGCGCACGCTCATGCCCGCAAACGCAGCCCAGTCCTCCATCGTCCACTCGGCCTTCTCAAAAGAGGCGAACTCCATGGCGATCGCCTGAAGGCGCGGGCTTCTCGGGAGTGGCGCAAAGTGCGGCGGCAGGCGCCTTGCGAGCCTCACCTCCTCGATCGTCGCGAGCGCGAGAAGGCGCCTTGAAGCTTCCGGGCGCCTTCTGTCGAGCCCGCGGGCCGCAAAGAGCACCATCTCGACGGCCATGGGATTGAGCATCATGCGCACGACCTCGTCGGGAAAGCCCTCGAGCTGCGAGGGACCGACGTGAAAATAGACCGAGCGGCCGTCGAGCCCAAGCACGCCCGTGTGCGGGACGCCGGGCGGCACCCAGATCGCGCAGAGCGCGGGAATCGACCAGTAGCCGCTCTCGAGCTGCAGGCCCACGAGCCCGCCCACGGAGAGCGCGAGCTGCCCCGTCGGGTGCGTATGGAGCGGAAGCTGCGGCGAATCGGCGCTCACGTCGACATGTTCGTCGACGACGGCGGCGATCGACAGGACGGTCGGATCGTCGGGATTGAAGGCTGCGGGCCACTTGGTGGCGTAGGAACGTGCGGTCATGCCGGATGGAGGGGGTGGCAAGGATCGAAGGGTCGCGATTTTTCAAGGATAGGCGAGAAAAAGGGCCGCGTCTTCCGTCTGCGGGAAAACGCGGCCTCTGCGTGTGCCGCCTCACGTTGTCTGAAGCCGCCCGGAGGCAACGGTGAGCGGCTTCAGACCGTGAGACTACGGTACCTTGTACTCGAAGAGATGGCAGCGGCTGCACATGTTGACCGACTGTTCGTGGCCCTTGTGGCACTCGACGCAGTTGAGGCCGAGGCTGTGGTTCACGTGCGGGTCTGGCGACTGGGCGTTGCCGCGGGCGTGGATCTTTTCGGAGACGGCGTTGAGCGAGACGTGGCAGGCAAGGCACTTCTGCGTGTCGACTTCGGCGCCTTCGGCCGGAGTCTTCACTGCATGGCAGGCGGCGCAGTCGACCGAGCGCGCGGCATGGCGGTCGGCGAGGTGGCCAGGCTGGGCGGCCGTGGCGGCCGCGGCGATCATCGCAAGGGCGCCGGCAAGCGCCAGTTTCTTCATGTCGAACATATTTCCTTTCCTCCCGATCAAGCCTTCTTCGCACGAGCCGCGGCGTGGCGCGCGGCAAGGCGTCCGAACACCATGCAGCCGCCGAGCTGGCTGCCCGAGACGTCGGCCGCATACCAGATGCCGCCCGCTGCGGCGCCCGCAGCGTAGAGCCCCGGAATCGGACGATCCTCGGTGTTGACGACGCGCGCGTTGGCGTCGATCTTCGGGCCGCCGAAGGTGTTGGCGATGCCGCCCACGGCGGGAACGAGATAGAAGGGACCGGTCTTGAGCTCATGCGGATGCTCATTGAGGTACGGCGGCACCAGCTCGGCGGTCTTCCCTTCGCGCACGGCCTTGTTGTACTCGGCAACCGTCTCCATGACGGCCTCGACCGGCAGGCCCGCCTGCTTGACGGCCTCCTCGATCGTCTTGCCCGAGGCCACCTTGAGGCCGAGCTTCTCGAAGCGCGTGAGCGTGTTCGAGAGGATGTTGTTGTTCGCGTCGGCGTCCTGACCGATGAGCAGGTAGCTCATGTTGTTCTTCGTCAGGCTGGCGATGCCCACGGCCTTCTCGATCTGGCCGAGGTGCTCCTGCACGAAGCGCCTGCCGTCCGTGTTGATCTGGATGCCGTAGCCCGCATGCATGAGCGGCGAAGGGTTGCAGTGACCCACGGGCGAAATCGGACCCGCATAGAACTGGTCCATGTTCACCATCCTGGCCATGACCTGTTCGGCCATGCGGATGTTTTCACCGGTCGCCCAGGGCGCGCCGCGCACAACCATGCGGGAGGCCCACGGGCCGATGTACTGGCCGACCATGGCGTTGTTGCCGGCAAAGCCGCCGGTGGCGAGAATCACGCCGCCTTTGGTCATCAGTTCGACGCGGCGGTGCTTTTCAATGCAGGAGACGCCGAGCACGTTGAAGCACTCGTCGGTCACGAGCTCGACCGCCTTCGTGTTGTAGCGAACGGGCACGCCCGCCTTCTCAAGCGCCTCGAGCATCACCTTCACCATGTGGGCGCCGCCCGTGAGGCCGTTGACTGCAGGCACGATGTGGCAGCGCATGCGTTCGGGCGCGTGCTGCTTCCAGATCTTGTACGTCATGCCGTGGTCGCCGAGCCAGTCGACGCTTTCGCCCGCAATCTCGGCATAGGCGCGGATGAGGGCAGGATCGGAACGACCGCCCGAAACCTCCATCATCTCCTTGAAGTAGAGTTCCTTGGAATCGTCGTCGTCCTTGTCCTGATAGCGCGTTTTCGTCGCGGCGATCCAGCCGGAGCTGTAGGCGGACGTGCAGTCGGGACGGCCCATCTTCTCGATGAGAAGAACCTTGGCGCCCTTTTCCTTGGCTTCGAGCGCGGCGCAGAGGCCCGCGAAGCCCGCGCCCACCACGACGACGTCCCACTCCTCGCGGGCGATCTTCGACTTGGGCTCGACTGCGGCGGAGGCCGGGAGCGAGACGCCTGCGGCAGCGGCGGCACCCGTGCACATGAGGCCGGTCTTGAGCAGATTGCGGCGTGCAGCTTGCATGATTTCTCTCCTTTTGTCTTGAGCGGCGCCGGACCGGTCACGTCCGACGTCCTTTTCATGCTACGACGGAACACTTCGGCGCACTAACCTCAGGAAGGACATTCGATGCGCTTTTTCGGCCATCGGGCGGCGTCCCGGGCGCCCCTGAAGGAAAACCTCAGGCCTGCTGCCCTGCGCCGGGCGCGGTAATATTGAGAATTCATCCAACCAACCCATCCGCTTCACATTGGAGACCAGCATGGCACTCAACGTCGTCGAGATCTGGCGCGACCTGCACAAGACGCCCGAACTCGGTTTTGAAGAAAACAAGACCTCCGCCTACCTTGCCGAGGCCCTCGAAAAGCTCGGCTACGCCGTCACGCGCGGCGTCGGGAAGACGGGCGTCATGGGCGTCATCAGGGGCGCCGAGCACGGCCCCGTCCTGATGCTTCGAGCCGACATGGACGCCCTGCCCTTCAGGAACGATGACGGCTCGATCGAGGCCGTCCACGCCTGCGGCCACGACAGCCACTGCGCGATGGTGCTCGCCGCCGCCTCCGAGCTCGCGGGCCGCGTGCGCCGCGGCACCCTCAAG
>ERZ809407.2300-NODE-2300-length-13322-cov-5.075827_pt1 | contig 13322 bp, 9 predicted proteins | sample MGYA00520792_ERZ809407 | MGnify/ENA primary metagenome ERZ809407 (study PRJEB31576, sample SAMEA3212665) | Homo sapiens | biome: human-gut; feature: human gut; material: fecal | place: Sweden | collected 2012 ...
GCGGCAAGTATAAGAAGATCCGCTACAAGGGCAAGATCTGCGACCGCTGCGGCGTGGAAGTCACGCGCGCCAAGGTCCGCCGCGAGCGCATGGGCCACATCGAGCTCGCCACGCCCGTTTCCCACATCTGGTATTTCAAGGGCATTCCGTCCCGCATGGGCCTGCTGCTCGACATCAGCCCCCGCATCCTGGAAAAGGTGCTGTATTTCGCCGCCTATATCGTCACCGATCCCGGCGAGACCCCGCTGATGCGCAACCAGATCCTCTCGGAGAAGGAATACCGCGATATGCGCGAGAAGTATGAGGACGATTTTGACGCCGGTATGGGCGCCGAGGCCGTCAAGAAGCTCCTCCAGCAGATCGACCTCGAATCCTTGTCCGAGCAGCTCCACGCCGAACTCAAGAGCGCGAGCGGCCAGAAGAAGGCCCGTATCGTCAAGCGCCTTGAGGTCGTGGATGCGTTCCGCATCTCCGGCAACAAGCCCGAGTGGATGATCATCGACGTGCTGCCCGTCATTCCGCCCGAAATTCGCCCGATGGTCCAGCTCGACGGCGGCCGCTTCGCGACCTCCGACTTAAACGACCTCTACCGCCGCGTCATCAACCGCAACAACCGCTTGAAGCGCCTCATTCAGCTCAACGCGCCCGACATCATCGTGCGCAACGAGAAGCGCATGCTGCAGGAAGCGGTCGACGCGCTGATCGACAACGGCCGCCGCGGCCGCGCCGTCACCGGTGCGAATAACCGCGCACTCAAGTCCCTTTCCGACATGCTCAAGGGTAAGCAGGGCCGCTTCCGTCAGAACCTGCTCGGCAAGCGTGTCGACTACTCCGGCCGCAGTGTTATCTGCGTCGGCCCTGAGCTGAAGATCTACCAGTGCGGTGTGCCGAAGGAAATGGCACTCGAGCTGTTCCGCCCCTTCATTATGAAGAAGCTCGTCGAGGACGGCGCCGCCAACAACATCAAGTCCGCCAAGAAGATGGTCGATAAGGGCCGCACCGAGGTCTGGGACGCGCTCGACGTCGTCATCAAGGATCACCCCGTCATGCTCAACCGCGCGCCGACGCTCCACCGTCTCGGTATTCAGGCGTTCGAGCCGGTGCTGGTCGAGGGCCGCGCCCTCAAGCTCCACCCGCTGAACTGCACGGCGTTCAACGCGGACTTCGACGGCGACCAGATGGCTATTCACGTGCCCCTGTCTGCCGAGGCGCAGGCCGAGGCCCGTATCCTGATGCTCTCTGCCAACAACCTGCTGCGTCCTCAGGACGGCGGCCCTGTCACGGTGCCGACGCAGGATATGGTTTTGGGTTCCTACTACCTCACGTTCGAGCGCTTTGAAAACGGCGTTTCCCAGATGGATAACGACGAGTTCTGGCCGCAGGACATTGACTTTGCCCTTGCCGGCAAGCGCTACGACGAGCTGACCGACGAGGAGAAGGCCGCCGTCCACCTCAATGTCTATCGCGACGAGGACGAGGCCATGCTCGCCTACAACGACCACCTCATCGGTATCCACCAGCCCATCCTTGTCCGCACGGTCAAGCAGATGCCGGACGGCACTATGGGCAGCAAGGTCGTGCGCGTTACCATCGGCCGCATCATCTTCAACCGCAACATCCCTCAGGACCTTGGCTTTGTCAAGCGCGTGGATGAAAACGGCGAGCCGACCGAAAACTACTTCGACTACGAGATCACCGAGGTCTGCGGCAAGAAGCTGCTCGGCAAGATCGTCGACCGCACGATCAAGCTGCACAACTTCACCATTGCGGCCGAAGTGCTCGATAACATCAAGGCCACGGGCTACAAGTTCTCCACCCGTGCGGCCATCAGTATCTCCGTTGCGGATATGACCATTCCGCCGGCAAAGTACACCCTCATTGCCGAGACCGAGCAGCGCGTCGTCGACATTGAAGACCAGTTCAAGATGGGCTTCATGACCGAGGACGAGCGCTACCGCGCCGTCGTCAAGGAGTGGGAAAAGACCACCGCGGACGTCACCGACGCCCTGCAGAAGAACATGGACCGCTACAACCCCATCTTCATGATGGCGGACTCCGGCGCCCGTGGTTCGATGAAGCAGATCCGTCAGCTGACCGGTATGCGCGGCCTGATGGCCAACACCGCCGGTAAGACGATCGAGATCCCGGTCAAGGCAAACTTCCGCGAAGGTCTGTCCGTCCTTGAATACTTCACCTCCTCCCGAGGCGCCCGTAAGGGCCTTGCCGATACGGCTCTTCGTACGGCAGACTCCGGTTACCTGACGCGCCGAATGGTCGACGTCTGCCAGGATGTCATCATCCGCTCCGACGACTGCGGCGCGACCCGCGGCATTACGATCAGCGAGATCAGCGAGAACGGCCAGGTCATCGAAAAGTTCTCCGAGCGCGTCAACGGCCGCTATCCGGTCCACGACGTGATGAAGCCCGGCACGGACGAGGTCCTCATTTCCAAGGATCACATGATGACCCCCGAGGATGCCGACCTCATGGAGAAGTTCGACATCCACTCCGTCGAGATCCGCACGGTGCTTACGTGCAAGGCCCACAGCGGCGTTTGCGCGAAGTGCTACGGCATGAACCTTGCCACGAGCAAGCCCGTCGGCCCCGGCGAGGCGGTCGGTATCATCGCGGCCCAGTCCATCGGCGAGCCCGGTACGCAGCTGACGATGCGAACCTTCCACACCGGCGGCGTTGCGGGCGGCGATATCACCCAGGGTCTTCCGCGAGTCGAGGAACTGTTTGAGGCGCGCCGTCCCAAGAAGATGGCGACCCTCTCCGAGATCGGCGGTAAGGTCCGCTTCGAAGAGGCGACCAAGGGCAGCCTGCTCAACATCATCGTCACCGCGGACGACGGCGACAACCGCATCTACTCGGTGCCGCACACCGGCCTGCGCGTGAACGACGGCGACGTCATCGCCAAGGGCACGCAGCTGCAGGACGGCGCGCTGTCCCCGCACGATATCCTGCGTATCCGCGGCACGTCCGCCGTTCATGACTACCTCATTCAGGAAGTTTTGAAGGTTTACCGTCAGCAGGGCGTTGACATCAACGATAAGCATATCGAGGTCATCGTCCGCCAGATGATGCGCAAGGTGCGCGTCGAGGAGTCCGGTGACACGAATCTGCTCTCTGGCTCCATGGTCGATCTGCTTGAGTATGAGGATGCCAACGAGGAGATCCGCGCGCGCAATGCCGCGGGCGAGGTCAACGCCGAGACCGGCGAGCCGCTGCAGGAAGCCATTGCCACGCAGCTGCTCATGGGTATCACGAAGGCCTCTCTTGCGACCGACAGCTGGATGTCCGCCGCGTCCTTCCAGGAGACCACGAAGGTCCTGACCGAAGCCGCCATCAAGGGCAAGGTCGACCACCTCGTCGGTCTGAAGGAGAACGTCATCATCGGTAAGCTCATCCCCGCCGGTGCAGGCTTGAACGCCTACCGCGAGTTTGCTGAGGAGATCGTTCCCGAGTCTGAGAAGCCCGAGGAAGAGCCGCACGAGCCGCGCATCATCACGAATGCCGTCGAAGTGTGAGTTAAGACCTCACGTATTGAATAGGTAAAAAGAGACGCGGAAAATTCCGCGTCTCTTTTTTGCCATTTTGGCGGAAAAAGGGAGAGCTTGACAGCCTCTTTTCAAAAGTTTGACGCGCTGGCGCGGAACGCACAAAAAAATTCGGTAAAAGCCCGTCGTTTCAGCAATTATTTTGTATAGACGGACTTAAAAAACGCTTGACGGCTTGTGTGCCTCATGGTATAATCTCAACTTGCGTGGGTATGTCCCACGGAATTTGTCATACCGTCAGGAGGGACCTGCCGTGACGCCGGATCTGTCCACTTGCCGCAAGGTAGCGGGCATCAAGCAGACGATGCGTGCACTGCGGGAACACCGCGCGGAAAAGCTGTATATCGCCTGCGATGCAGACCCCGCCGTGCTTGCGCCGATCGAAGCGCTCGCACGCGAAGAGAACATCGCGATCGACGATCGCGCCACGATGGCGCAGCTTGGCCACAGCGCGGGCATCGCCGTTGGTGCGGCGGTGATCGCCGTTCTGAGAAATTAAGGTTTTTTCGGGATATTTTACCGATATCCTGTAAAAAATATATATCACATCATTTCAGGAAAGGAGAAACAAGAATGCCTACTTTTAACCAGTTGGTTCGCAAGGGCAGACAGCAGTCGACTTACAAGTCCAACTCCCCGGCTCTGCAGTATGGTCTTAACACGCTGAAGAACAAGGAGACCGACCTCGCCTCTCCCCAGAAGCGTGGCGTTTGCACCGCAGTTCGTACTGCGACCCCGAAGAAGCCGAACTCCGCTCTTCGTAAGATCGCCCGTGTCCGCCTCACCAATGGCTATGAGGTCACCGCTTACATCCCCGGCGTCGGTCATTCCCTGCAGGAGCACTCTGTGGTCATGATCCGCGGCGGCCGTGTTAAGGACCTCCCTGGTGTGCGTTACCACATCATCCGCGGCACTCTGGACGCTCAGGGCGTGCAGGGCCGTATGCAGTCCCGTTCCAAGTACGGCGCCAAGCGCCCGAAGCAGAAGTAAGGCTGCGACCTTGAAATGAGCTTTGCCGAAAAGGTTTGATATATATTTTTGTGTCATTCACCTCTTTGGCAGGCCGGAACACGATGGGGGAGAGCCCCATTCGCGAGTACCTATGATTTCTAAATTATAAGAAGGAGGGAAGCAAAGTGCCCAGAAGAGGTAATGTTCCCAAGAGAGAAGTTCTGCCCGATCCTATGTACAACAGCGTCCTGGTGACCAAGCTCGTCAACAGCGTGATGCTCGACGGCAAGAAGGGCGTCGCCCAGAAGGTCGTTTACAGCGCGTTCGACATGATCAAGGACAAGACCGGCAACGAGCCTCTCGATGTTTTCAACCAGGCCATGGAGAATATCATGCCCAGCCTGGAGACCAAGTCCCGCCGCGTCGGCGGTGCCACCTATCAGGTGCCGATGGAGGTCCGTCCCGCCCGTCGTCAGACCCTCGGTCTGCGTTGGCTGACGGCCTATGCCCGTGCCCGCGGTGAGCGCACCATGGCCGAGCGTCTGGCCGGCGAGATCATGGATGCTGCCAACAACAGCGGCAGCGCCGTGAAGAAACGCGAAGATACCCACAAGATGGCCGAATCCAACAAGGCATTCGCCCACTTCCGCTGGTAACGGAGGAACGAGAGAATTATGGCAAGAAAAGTCTCTCTGGAAAACACCAGAAATATCGGCATCATGGCCCATATCGACGCTGGCAAGACCACGACTACCGAGCGTATTCTGTACTACACCGGCGTCAACTACAAGATCGGCGAGACCCACGACGGTACCGCCACGATGGACTGGATGGCTCAGGAACAGGAGCGTGGTATCACCATCACCTCCGCTGCCACCACCTGCTACTGGAAGGGCAGCAAGAACCAGTTCCCGCAGACCCGCTTGAACATCATCGACACCCCGGGCCACGTCGACTTCACCGTTGAGGTCGAGCGCTCCCTGCGCGTTCTGGACGGCTCTGTGACCGTTCTCTGCGCCAAGGGCGGCGTTGAGCCCCAGTCTGAGACTGTGTGGCGTCAGGCCGATAACTACAAGGTCCCCCGCATGATCTACGTCAACAAGATGGATATCATGGGTGCGGACTTCTACAACGTTCTGCACATGATCCACGACCGTCTCAAGTGCAACGCTGTCCCCATCCAGCTGCCGATCGGCTCTGAAGATACCTTCAAGGGCATCATCGACCTGGTGGAGATGGACGCTGATATCTACTATGACGAGCTCGGCAAGGACATGCGCGTCGAGGAGATCCCCGAGGACATGCTCGAGCTCGCTCAGGAGTATCGCACCAAGCTCGTTGACGCTTGCGCCGACCTGAACGACGAGATCATGGAGCTGGCGCTCGAAGAGAAGCCCGTTCCTCAGGACCTCATCCGCAAGACCATCCGTCAGGCCACCATCGACAATAAGATGGTCCCTGTCACCTGCGGTACCTCTTACAAGAACAAGGGCGTTCAGAAGCTGCTGGACGCGATCGTCGACTACATGCCGTCCCCCGTGGATATCCCCGCGATTGACGGTGTGAACCCCGATACCGGTGAGGAAGATGTCCGTCACGCGGACGATAACGCTCCGTTCTCCGGTCTCGCGTTCAAGATCGCGACCGACCCGTTCGTCGGCCGTCTGTCCTTCGTTCGTGTGTACTCCGGTATTTTGAATACCGGTACTGCGGTTCTCAACTCCACCAAGCATCAGAGAGAGCGCATCGGCCGCATCCTGCAGATGCACGCCAACCACCGCGAGGATATCGAGTGCTGCTACGCCGGCGACATCTGCGCCGTCATCGGCCTCAAGAACACCACCACCGGTGATACGCTCTGCGATGAAAAGGCTCCGATCATCCTGGAGTCCATGGAATTCCCCGAGCCCGTGATCCGCGTCGCCATCGAGCCCAAGACCAAAGCCGGTCAGGAGAAGATGGGCATCGCGCTGATGAAGCTGGCTGAGGAAGACCCGACCTTCAAGACCTACACCGATGAAGAGACCGGTCAGACCATCATCGCCGGTATGGGCGAGCTCCATCTGGAGATCATCGTCGACCGTCTGCTCCGTGAGTACAAGGTCGAGGCGAACGTCGGCGCTCCTCAGGTCGCCTACAAGGAGACCATCACCAAGGCTGTCGATCAGGATACCAAGTACGCCCGTCAGAGCGGTGGTAAGGGTCAGTACGGTCACGTCAAGATCCATGTCGAGCCCAACGAGTCCGGCAAGGGTTACGAGTTTGTCAACGCCCTCGTCGGCGGCGCGATCCCCAAGGAATATGTTCCCGCGATCGATGCCGGTATTCAGGGTGCCATGCTTTCTGGCGTTCTCGCCGGTTACCCGGTCGTCGACGTCAAGGTCACGCTGTACGATGGTTCTTATCACGAGGTCGACTCCTCTGAAATGGCGTTCAAGATCGCCGGCTCCATGGCCTTCAAGGAGGCCTGCCAGAAGGCCGGCCCGACGCTGCTCGAGCCGATCATGAAGGTCTGCGTCATCGTCCCCGACGAGTACATGGGCGACGTGATCGGCGACCTCAACTCCCGCCGTGGTCAGATCCAGGGCTTCGAGGCCCGCAGCGGCGCGCAGCAGATCGACGCTTTCGTTCCTCTGGCTGAGATGTTCGGCTACGCGACTGACCTCCGCTCCTGCACGCAGGGCCGCGGCCAGTACACGATGGAGCCCGCGCATTATATCGAGATCCCGAAGAACATTCAGGAGAAGATCATCAACCAGCGCACGAACCGCGCCTGATAAAAAGGTATTGCAAAATACCGCGTTTTACGGTAAAATACCGGTGTATGTAAATGACACCGGCAAACAACGAAATTTTTTCATAGGAGGATCACTCTAATGGCTAAGCAGAAATTCGAGCGTACCAAGCCCCACGTAAACATTGGTACCATCGGTCATATCGACCATGGTAAGACCACCCTGACCGCCGCGATCACCAAGTTCCTCGCCATGCAGGGCGGTGCTGACTACACCGATTACAGCTCCATCGATAAGGCTCCGGAAGAGCGCGAGCGTGGTATCACCATCAACACCGCTCACGTTGAGTACCAGACCTTCGACCGTCAGGGCCACAACTACAAGACCGGCGAGGACAACGCCCAGATTCAGGGCCGTCACTATGCCCACGTCGACTGCCCGGGCCACGCCGACTATATCAAGAACATGATCACCGGCGCTGCTCAGATGGACGGCGCTATCCTGGTCATTGCCGCTTCCGACGGCCCCATGGCCCAGACTCGTGAGCACCTGCTGCTCGCCCGTCAGGTCAATGTGCCTTCCGTTCTCGTTTTCCTGAACAAGTGCGACCAGGTCGACGATGAAGAGCTGCTTGAGCTCGTCGAGATGGAAGTCCGCGAGATGCTCGACTTCTACAGCTTCCCCGGCGACGAGACCCCGATCATCCGCGGCAGCGCTCTGAACGCCCTGATCTCCGAGTCCAAGGACCTCGACGCTCCCGAGTACAAGTGCATGCACGAGCTCATGGACGCTGTCGATACCTGGATCCCCACGCCCGACCGTAAGGCCGACCAGCCGTTCCTGATGCCCGTTGAGGACGTCTTCACGATCTCCGGTCGTGGTACCGTCGCTACCGGCCGTGTTGAGCGTGGCCAGCTGAAGCTCGGCGAGGAAGTCGAGATCATCGGTCTGACCGACGAGCGTCGCAAGACCGTCGTCACCGGTATCGAAATGTTCCACAAGCTGCTCGACTACGCCGAGGCTGGTGATAACATCGGTACCCTGCTCCGTGGTGTTGCCAAGAACGAGATCGAGCGCGGCCAGGTTCTGTCCAAGCCCGGTTCCATTCACCCCCTCACCAAGTTTGTTGGTCAGGTTTACGTCCTGAACAAGGACGAGGGCGGCCGTCACACCCCGTTCTTCAACAACTATCGTCCTCAGTTCTACTTCCGTACCACCGACGTCACCGGCGTCATCACCCTGCCCGAGGGCACCGAGATGTGCATGCCCGGCGATAACGTCGACATGAAGGTCGAGCTGATTACCCCGATCGCTATCGAGAAGGGCCTCCGCTTCGCTATCCGTGAAGGCGGCCGTACCGTTGGTTCCGGCGTCGTCATCGAGACCGAGGCCTAATTGATCCACTGAGGGTCATCCAAAGACTTCAAAAAGCAGCAGGCCGCAAAGGCCTGCTGCTTTTCTATTATCGAAAGTGCAAAGGAAGTGCGAAGCCAGCGGCTTCGCACTTCCTTTATTCATATTTGGCCCAGACCCAGCGGTCAAAATCATCCGCACGGAAGGCGGCGAGCTTTGATGCATAGTCCGCATTGACTGTGGTGAAGCGCCGAAGGCCGTCGCTTGTCTGCACCAGCGGGTCGATGCTGCGCTTTTTGGCGGCGATCTTGACGGCATAAGTACCCTCCGGCTTTTGCGCGCCGGACCGCGTACCGATTATGCGGCGATAATTCTGCCAGCGCGCGGCGAGGACCGGATCAGAGAGGAGCAGGGCGATGACATGAGGTTCGTCGAGGTAGAGATCATCCACCGTCAGCACATTGCGCTACCGTGCCTCACGCAGGAGATCGGCCAATGCCTGCATGCTGAAGCGGTCCTCATCGGAGACAAACCACTCCGACTGCCGCAGCGAGAGCTGGGTAAAGATGTCGGCAATCTCCGCGTGCGCAAAGCAGAGCTCATCGACGTTTTCCTCGTTTTTGCCGACAAAGATGTCGTCAAAAATGCGTTTCAGCTCTGCTTTTGGACAGTGGAAGACAAGATGCGCGTTGCCGAGCGTATATTCGAGCCGGTCGGCGGAGAGACGGGGCGAATCGTTGTCGGCGATGGGATAGCGGTGGTAGTCGTCCACATCGTCGAGCGTCAGGCCGCTTTTATCGAGCAGCGCCATGAGTTCCGGCGACGAGGCAATCATCATGCGTGTGCGGCTTTCGGTCGATTCCTGCCGCATGTGGTCACCGTTCAGAAAGTCGACCACGTGGGCGAACGCGGGCGTCGCAATGTCATGCAGTAGTCCCGCGACAGATTGCTTCAAGTCATGCGTGAAGTGCCAGACGATGGCCGCTGTGCCGAGCGAATGCGTATAGCGCGAATACGGCGCAACGGCGTCGCGGTAGATGGAATAGGCCGTGTATTCGCAGCCGCAGTGCATGCCAACGCGCAAAAGCCGCTGCATCACGGGCGTTTCGGCCATGGCGAGGAGCTCCGGCGGCAGGGAAGCGGTGTAGATATCGGTATACATAATATCCTTTCCAAAAGAAAAGCACCTTGCCGCGGCAAGGCGCTTTTTTGATTGAATCAGCCGATCTGGCGGGTCTCAACGGTCTCGTCGCACTCGACGCTGTCGATCTGCGCGCCGAGGTTGCGGAGCTTGCCGATGATATCCTCATAGCCGCGCTCGATATAGTGGACGTTCGAGACCTCGCTCGTGCCCTCAGCGGCCAGCGCGGCGATGACCATGGCGGCGCCCGCGCGGAGATCGTAGGCCTGCACGCTCGCAGCGGTCAGGTGGTCGACGCCTTCGATGACGGCGCTGCGGCCCTCGACGCGGATCTGCGCGCCCATGCGCGTCAGTTCGCCGACGTAGCGGTAACGGTTGTCCCACACGCCCTCGGTGACCATGCTCGTCCCCTCGGCAAGGCAGAGGGCAACGGTGATCTGTGGCTGCATATCGGTCGGGAAGCCGGGATAGGGCAGCGTCTTGACGTTGGTGCGGCGAAGCTTGCCCGAGCGGCGCACGAGCAACGTGTCGTCCTGCTCCTCGACCTGCACACCCATCTCCTGGAGCTTGGCGGTGATGCAGTCCATGTGCTTGGGGATGATGCCGCGCACGAGGACTTGCCCGCCGCAGGCGGCGACAGCCGCCATGTAGGTACCCGCCTCGATCTGGTCGGGGATAATGGCATACGTGCCGCCGTGGAGCTTGTCCACGCCGAAAATGCGGATGGTGTCGGTGCCGGCGCCCTTGATGTTCGCGCCCATGGAGTTTAAGAAGTTGGCAAGGTCGACGATATGCGGCTCCTTGGCAGCGTTTTCGATGACGGTGGTGCCGTCGGCGAGCGCCGCGGCCATCATAATGTTCATCGTCGCACCGACGGAGACCACGTCGAGGTAGACGTTCGCGCCCTTCATGCGGTCGCCGCTTGCCTTGGCGCAGATGAAGTCGCCCTCGCGCACCTCGGCGCCCATGGCGGCGAAGCCCTTGACGTGCTGGTCGATGGGGCGCACGCCGCCGAAGTTGCAGCCGCCGGGCATCGAGACCTCGGCCTCGCCGAAGCGGCCGAGCAGCGCGCCGATGAGGTAGTAGGAGGCGCGGATCTTGTGCGCAAGCTCCTGCGAGACCTGCGTGGTGGCAATATGGCGGCAGTCAATCTCAACATCGCTGCGGTTGAGGAAACGGACATTCGCGCCGAGCTGCTCTAAAATTTTGAGCAGCGCGGTCACGTCGGAGATCTGGGGAATATTTTCGATGCGGCAGACACCGTCGACCAGAAGGGCGGCGGGAATGATGGCGACCGCGGCGTTCTTCGCGCCGCTGATGTGCACTTCACCAAAGAGCGGATGACCGCCCTGCACGATGTATTTCGTCATAGTAACTCCTTAATAAGAGACGGTGAGACTTCTTTTCCTTATCGTAAAAACAGCAGGGGAAAACCGCCTGCTCATGGTATTCACATAATACATCAACAGTATACCAAAAAAAACAGAAAAAGCAATGCTGCGCAGAAAGAAATTAGAAATGCTGCAAGAAAAATTTCATTCTCGTGTGATCTCGCCGGTCTTGCAGTTCACATAATAACTGCTGACATCCGTGGAGATGCGCCACACGCCTTGCAGCCGAAGCGGCGAGGCAGACGACGTCTGGAGAAGATACCCTTCGTCCAGCGCTCGGACCTCGGTACATACGACGCCCGAAACGCTGCAATAGTCCAGAAAATGCACAAGCGCGTCGACCGCGTCGAGGCCGTCTGTGCGGCGGCCCTCGTCGAGCGCGGGCAGAAAGGTACCGGAAACGCCGGTGAGCGAGCTGTCAGAAAACGTGAGCGTCAGCGAGGCGTTAAAGATGAGCTGGCCCTTTTCGCTGCGCATGCCCGTGACGCTGCCGCTGCCATCCGTGAGCTGGGAGGTGAGAAAAGTGTAGCCAAACGTTTTGAAAAGCTGTTTGCTAAAGCTCTCGGGATCGTCGACCGGTCGGGAGAGAAGTGCGTCGGCCGTGCCGCCGGAGCGGATGGAACACGAGCCGTATTCGCCGGTGAAGCGGCTCACACCGCCGCCGGAATCGCTGCTCTCGGCAGTGCCGAGCAGGGCGGAGGCGAAAGCCTCTTCGCGCGAGGCGTCACGCTCAAGCGAGAGGGAGAGGTGTGCTTCCTCGTCGGGCAGCAGCGCGCGGTCAAAGGCGACGCCGTTTTTTTCAAAAAGCGTGCAGAGCTGCTCGACGCGGCGCTCGTTCGAGTCGCGCTCCTCGGCGCGGCGGCTGAGCAGCAGGAAGAGCAGAAACGCGTTGACGAGCAGCAAAATGACGATGACGATATTTTTGAGCCGCGAGGTTTTCATGTTCGGGCGTCCTTTCCGGAAAGATCAGTCGGCAAACCAGCCGACGCCGACGGTGTCCGCACCGTGCTCGTCGTAGCAGACGTGCAGCTCGGCGCTCAAATATTTGCTGTCCGCGATGGCCGCGGCCTGCCGGATGGGCAGCAGCAGTGCGGGCGAATCGCTGAGCGTATAGCTGCGGCAGTGGAGGGAAAATTCCGTGATGGTCTGGTCTTCGATCGTGACCGTAGCGGCGTGGCTGCCGTCGGAAAAGCGCAGCGGCGTACCGCCGACCGCGTAGTCGAAGCTCACGGTGAAGCGCTTGTTGCTGCTGTCGATCTCGCTGAGATAGAGCTCGGCGTCGCCGCTTACATCGCGAAGCAGCGTGAAGGCGAGGCGCTGCGCGCCCGCGACGGCTTCGAGCATCGTGGGCTTTCCGGTCGAGGCGGCGGAGACATAGTAGAGCGAGCCCGCCTCGGCCTCGTCCGCGCCCTGATAGAAGACGCTGCCGTCGGGCTCAAGGCGCAGCGTGCCGTAGACCTCTTTGATGATGGTGTTGCCGGAGGAGTCGGTGTAGCCGCTTTCCGTGTGGGGGTTGAACTCCGCAAGGCGCAGAAATGTCGCCTGATCGGTGAGGGCATTGCCCGCCGAGAGCGTGTAGCGCTGCGGCGGTTCGCTGAAAATGAGCGTGTAGGGCGAGAGCTGAGAGAACTCACCCGAGAGAGAGAACGCAAAATCTGTGCCGTTGCCATCGAGCGAGGCGAGCGCTTCGCGCAGTGTCGCGCTGTTTACCGCCGTCCGGCTGACAAAAAAGCCCTGATTGGCGTCCTGTAAGTAGAGCGTTGCGCCGTTTTCCGCGGGGCAGAGCACAAGCCGCGTGACGCGCAGGAGCGAGGACTCCGGCGCGTCGTTGACGCCGAGAATGCGGCTGAGCACTTCGAGCGGCGTGGAGGCCTCCAGATCGAGGTAGATGCTGCTCGCGTGCAGTGCGGTGAGCAGCTTTTCGCCGCTGCACGCTTCGTAAGTGGTAGCAGAGCCAAGCGCCTCGCCGAAAAATGCACCGGCGAGCTCGAAATCTGTGTCAAGCGTTGTGATGGCGCTGAGCCCGTAGCGGGCGTATTCGTTCGTGAACACCACGCGCACGGGGAGCGCGAGCTCGGTCAGATCGGTGGTGACGGCGGTATCGGTCGAGGTGTCGCCCGCGAGCCAGTCCTGCGCGAGCTCGTAGGGCGTCTTGCCCGCAAGGTCGCCGACAAGCGGCGTCTGGATCAGA
>ERZ809407.2329-NODE-2329-length-13164-cov-4.924479_pt1 | contig 13164 bp, 7 predicted proteins | sample MGYA00520792_ERZ809407 | MGnify/ENA primary metagenome ERZ809407 (study PRJEB31576, sample SAMEA3212665) | Homo sapiens | biome: human-gut; feature: human gut; material: fecal | place: Sweden | collected 2012 ...
ATAACCTCCAAATTCAAGATCCAGAGAATGTTTTGCCTTTTTGGTTGAATCATTCTCAGGATCTTGAATTTGGAGGTTATTATACATGTTTGAACCGTAATGGTGATGTATTTGATACTGATAAATTCATATGGTTGCAAGGGCGCGAAGTTTGGTTGTTCTCTATGTTATATAATAAAGTGGAGAAGAAACAGGAGTGGTTGGACTGTGCTATTCAAGGCGGTGAGTTTTTGAAGAAGTATGGCCATGACGGCAATTATAATTGGTATTTTTCTTTGGATCGTCAGGGAAATCCATTGGTGGAACCGTATAATATCTTTTCGTATACGTTTGCTACGATGGCTTTCGGGCAGCTTAGTCTGGCGACCGGTAAGCAGGAATATGCTGATATTGCCAAAAAAACTTTTGATATTATTCTTTCTAAAGTAAATAACCCTAAAGGAAAATGGAATAAGTTACATCCTGGTACACGTAATCTAAAGGGTTTTGCTTTACCTATGATTCTTTGTAATCTGGCATTGGAAATAGAACATTTATTAGATGAAAAAATTCTATTGAATACTATTGATACTTGTATTCATGAAGTAATGGAAGTATTTTATCGTCCGGAATTGGGAGGTATTATTGTAGAAAATGTACTTGAAAATGGTGAATTATCTGATTCATTCGAAGGACGTCAAGTTACTCCCGGTCATGATATTGAGGCTATGTGGTTTATTATGGATTTAGGTAGGCGTTTAAATCGTCCGGAATTGATAGAGAAAGCTAAGAATATCACTTTAACTATGGCAGAGTATGGATGGGATAAAGAATATGGTGGTTTGTTCTATTTCATGGACCGTAAAGGATATCCGCTTCAGCAGTTGGAATGGGATCAAAAATTGTGGTGGGTACATATTGAAACATTGATTTCCATGATTAAAGGCTATCAGTTAACTGGTGATAAGAAATGTCTTGAATGGTTTAAGAAAGTGCATGACTATACTTGGAGTCATTTTAAAGATACGGAATATCCGGAGTGGTATGGATATTTGAATCGTCGTGGTGAGGTATTGTTACCTTTGAAAGGCGGTAAATGGAAAGGCTGTTTTCATGTACCAAGAGGGATGTATCAATGCTGGCAAATATTAGAGGATTTGAGTATGAATAATTAATAAAGATAATACCATGAAGAGAAAAATATTTTTGACCTTGTGTTTTATCATGATTGTTGCTTCTACAGTCTATGGTGGAGATAATAGAGTAGGGCTAACTTTAATTCCACCGGGTACCATTACCAATAAGGTTGATTTGGATATTCGTGCAGGTATAGTGAATCAAGGAACAGAACAACAAGACTTTAAAATTTCTATTTACTTGAATAATGTGGAACAGCAGTCTTTACTACACTATTCTACAATAACACTGCCCATAGGAGCATCACATAGTATTAAATATGTATTGAATACTACCGATAAAGTGGGAAATAATCGTATTATCCTGAGAGTAGAAGATGGAAAACAGAGTTATGAAGTTACTAAGAAATTTGAAGTAATAGAGTCTGATATTCGTTCTACCCGTCTTATTGACGGGGCTTGGGCAGGTATCTACCATTGGAGTGAAATAGAAGGAAAACATTGGAACGCTGATATAAAACAGATGACAGATGCCCAATGGCATGAAATGGTGCGGTCTATGCACAATATTGGTATGGATGTCATTGTAATTCAGGAAGTATTTCGTAATCAAGAATATGTGGGACAACATAAAATGAACGTTGACAATTATCCGGGTAAGGCTTTTTATCCGTCAGAACTTTATCCGGATAGGGTACCTATTATGGCGCATGATCCGTTGGAGGCTATTCTTAGTGAGGCTGATAAACTGGGGATGTCGGTTATGATGGGTGTGGGAATGTTTGCATGGTTCGATTTTTCTGCGGAATCTCTTGAATGGCACAAACAAGTGGCCAAAGAATTGTGGAATAAATATGGAAGTCATCCTTCTTTTTATAGTTTTTATATTTCAGAAGAATGTGCCGGAAACCTTTATAATTCGGAGCAGACCTATGAAATGCAGTTAGTGAGAAAAAAGGAAATTTGTGATTTCTTCCGTGAATTCAAAAAGTATATCAAAAAGTTTGCACCAGAAAAACCTATTATGCTTGCAACAAACAGTATGGGAGTATTGGATGGGGCAGATGCATATCCCGCTTTACTGCAGAATCTTGATATTTTATGTCCGTTTGGCTTTGCACGTATGCCCAAAGGAGATTTAACAGGAAAAGAGGCTGCTGATATATTGCAGAATTTCTGTGACGATGCAGGGGCACATTTGTGGTTTGATCTTGAGGCATTTTTATTTAATCCGGACAATTCTCTATATCCGCGTCCCATAGAAGAAATCATTCATGATCTGACATTGCTTGATAATTTTGAAAAGGTACTTTGCTATCAGTATCCGGGGGTATTTAATGACCCTAAGATGTCTCGTAGAATAGGTGAGAAGCGCACTATTAAGTTATATCAGCAATATCAGAAGTATATGAATGATGTGAAGCGGATGCGCAGAAACAATAAATAAAACCTTTTGTATAATTAAATTTTATATTATGAAAATTATTAAAAGAATTTCTATTCTTTGCCTATGTTTGTCGTACATGATATTATCGTCATGTTCAGATGATTACGGAGCTAATCCGTTTGACAATTCACCATTTACGGTATCCAAATTGCCAAAGGTGCTTTCGTTTGAACCCATTGAAGGTAAGGCGGGTACTGAGGTTACTATAGTCGGCGTTAATTTCTCTACTGCTACCGATGTGGCTTTTGATGGTAAAAAAGCTGAAAGTTTCGAGATTATTGATGATACCACTATCAAAGCCATAGTTAGTGAGAAAACTACGACAGGTCCTATATCGGTAACTAATGAGAAAGGTACGCGTGCTTCAAAAGAGAAATTTACGTTTATTAAAGAGGCTGCGGATGATACACCATTGGATGTCAATTTGGCGGAAGGCAAGGGTGTAACGGTATCCATTAATGAGGCGGCTAATTTCCATATAACAAATGGTAAATATGAAAATGCTTGGCAAGTAGTTGACGGAGCAACTCCTGCGGCCGAAGGTTGGTTTATTATAGACCTTGGAGATGTATATACTTTCGATAATATTGTCACAGCTTGGGATATGGGAGCTTATGCTACTGATTATGAACTTTTGGTTTCAGAGGATGGGGAGCAATACACTTCAGTTTCTCACACGACAGATTGGACTACTGCAAATACTGAAGTATCAGGTATTTTTACTGTTGGAAAACAAGATATCACACTTACTTCAGCTGTAAAAGCCCGTTATGTAAAAGGTATTGTAAAAGCATGTAATTCACCGTGGGCGATGACAGTTTGTGAGGTTGAAGTTTATAAGAGAAATGCTACTAGTGGAGAGGATGATACTCCGTATGATGAAAATATTGCTGTAAGTAGAAGTGTAACGGTATCCACTAATGAAGCTGCTAACTTTCATATAACAAATGGCAAATATGAAAATGCTTGGCAGGTAATTGATGCTGGAGCAAGCCCTATGGCTGAAGGTTGGTTTATCGTTGATCTTGGTGATGTAATGAGTTTTAATAATATTATTACTGCTTGGGATATGGGAGCTTATGCTACAGACTATGAACTCCTTATTTCGGAAAATGGTGATAACTATACTACAATTTCACATACAACGGACTGGACTACCAATAATATCGAACCTGTTGGAGTTTTCAATGTAGGTAAACAAGATATTAAACTCGGTAATTTAGTGAGGGCTCGTTATATAAAAGGTATCCTAAAAGGATGTAATTCACCATGGGCGATGACTATTTGTGAGCTTGAAGTTTATAAGCGGAAGGATGGCAGTGGTGATACTCCTACAGTGCCGGAGGATACAACTCCGATGAATACAAACCTGGCTTTGAATAAACCTATTACAGTTTCTTCTACGCTTTATCCGGTTCCGCAAGAAGCAGTAGATGGCAATACTACTATTTCTAAGTGGGCTACTAATGATGTTAACACAGCGGAACATTCTCTGGTAATAGATTTAGAACAAGAATATACCATCAATAATATTGATATTTATTGGGGGTATAATAATCACAGTATCAAAACAAAAGTCTTAGTTTCTTCTGATGGAATTAATTATACAGAATGTGCTTCAGAAAATTATAACCCGACAGCTCAGGCTGGAGAAGTAGTTATACATAATATAGCATTCAATAGTATAAAAACTCGTTATGTGAAAGCTGTTTTTACAGCATATATGAAAGAATGGGGACTTTGGTGCTATGAATTTGAGGTTTATAAACGATAATATTTATTACTGATAATATGAAAAAAGCATATATAATGGTCGTGATGTTTGCGACTCTTTCTTTAAGTACATTTTCAGCTTGTGGTGATACGAGTACTGCACCGCCACCCACTGTTTTAAATCCTGATGAAGATAATTCTGATGGTTCGGATGGGGGAGAAGGGGATGAAACGAGTGAAATGACTCGTATTTATGACATAGTGAAAAAAAATCAGCTTGCTTATATTCGTTCTTTGCAAATATCCAGTGGTGCGATTAAAGATAATGAGCAATCTAATAGTCGGATTTGCCCTTATTTTTCCAACTTTGCTGTTATGGCATTGTTGAAAAATCCGGTAATGGAGAATGTGGAAGTGGTGAAGAAATACATTACTTGGTATTTGAATAAACTTAATAGAACTAATATCAATCCTCATACAGGACAACCGGAAATAATAGGCTCTGTTTATGATTATTATGGCGATACAGAAACAACCCATGGCACATATGATTCGGTAGATTCTTATGCTGCTACTTTTTTAGAGATTGTAATGGAATTGGCAAAGTTATCAGAGGAGAATAAAAACTGGTTGCAAGAGAAAAAAGATGATATTTCCTTGGTAGCAAGTGCTATGATAAATACTATAGATACTGAATCTTTTTCTATCCCGACGGATTTTACCTCGGATGATAATGACTATCTAAGCATAGCTAAACTTGATTATCCAGTAAAATATTTAATGGATAATTGTGAAGTAAATATGGGACTTAAAGCTGCTTTATGGCTGAAAGATAATGGGTTAATAGATAATGCGGTAGATTTTTCAACTTTTCTTGCTCAGAATACAGCGTCTGTAAAGGCGTTGTATAATGGTACTGTTTTCCGTTGGAATAAAGGAGCTAACGGAACAGGAACCCCTGATTTAAGTAAGTTCTATGCTGATGCTGTATGCCAACTGTATCCTGGTTTGTTCCAAGTTATTGAACCGGATAGTGAGATTGCCAATAAGGTATATACACAATTCAATAGAAATTTTGGAAGTTGGGCGAGTGGAACGACTTATGATGATTACCCGTGGACTATTATAGCCTATGCTGCAGCTACTATTAATGATGTAACAAGAGTAGAAACTTACGTTAAACATATTTATTCTTATAACTCTAAAGGGCAGCAGAAAGATAGGTGGTATAGTGCAGAAGCTGGTAGCCTGCTTTTGGCTATAGATAGAATACAAAATCCGATAGTGGATAGTAAATATTCACATATCAACTAATATTTAATATAATGATACTACATATGAAAAATTTGAGACAAAATAAAGGTGAGAGTTTGATCATGACCTTGTGTTTTGTTCTGTTATTACTCGTCCCGTCTGTAATATCAGCACAAAATTCAAACATTACCGGTAGGGTGGTGGATACTCAAGGTGAACCGATTATTGGTGCTACAGTTATGCAGGAAGGAACAACAAACGGTGTGATAACCAATGTTGATGGGGAATTTATTTTTTCTTCTTCTGAAAATGTCACATTGATTATAAGTATGATAGGTTATCAAACTGTGACTTTGAAAGCTACCCAAGGACAACGTTTAAATGTAATAATGAAAGAAATGTCCTATGAATTGGATGGAGTAGTTGTGATAGGTTACGGTTCGGTAGCTAAAAAGGATTTGACAGGTGCCGTAGGAGTAGTTAGCGGAAAAGATTTAAAAGATATGCCGGTAAGTAATATTAATAATGTACTTCAGGGTAAAGTTCCTGGTATGACAGTTAGTTCCAGTAGTGGTACGCCGGGGGCTGGAAGTGTTGCTCATATTCGTGGTATTGGTTCTATTACAGGGTCTACCACTCCGCTCTATATTGTGGATGGACTTCCGCAGGATGGTATTGATTATTTAAATCCGAATGATATTGAATCCATTGCAGTTCATAAGGATGCATCTGTGGCAGCAATCTATGGTTCTCGCGGTTCAAACGGTATTATCATCGTTACTACAAAGTCCGGTAGTCTTGAGAAGAAGACAGAGGTGGCCTATGATGGATATGTAGGTTGGCAGTCTCCTTGGAAACGTCCCTATATGCTTAATGCTGCCGATTATATTACTTATAAAAATATGGCTGCCGATAATGCAGGAGTAGACCGTCTTCCGGCTTTTTCTACTCAGGAAAATATTGATGCTGTACTGAACTTTGTGAATAAAAATTCCGGTCCAAACGGAACAGACTGGTGGAAACATATCACTAATGATGCTGCCTTTATGCACAATCATAATATCAGTATCAGTGGTGGAGGTAAAAATGTAGGTATTCTTTCCAGTTTGTCCTATACTGACCAAGATGGTATTGTGAAGGGTTCCAGTTATGAACGCATTTCATGGCGAAACAATTTTGACATGAAAATATCGAATCGTATTTCTTTGACGGCAAATGTGGGAATCATTGATGAAAAACGCCAATTGGTTGATGAAAGCGGTATGGCTACCGGTACTGTTTATACAGCTATGGGGGGGGATCCTATTACTCCTGTATTTCGTAATAATTTGGTCGATGTTCCTGATTTCCTAGGTGATATTTACAATGGTTATGAGCCCAACAATCTTTATTCTCAATATGCAGGGTTCTTGTTCTCGAACAAACGTAACCCGGTAGGACAGATTGAAAGAATGCGCCAGAGCACTTATGAAACTCTTTTTGTAAAAGCAGGTGCGAATTTGGAAGTGAGACTTTTTAATTTCTTAAAGTTTAATTCTCGTTTTGGGATGGATCTTGCCCGTTCAACAACGGAGGGACTACAACCTAAGTATTTCTTGAATGCTTTTGACAAAGCTGATGAAAATACTGTAATAGCAAATAATTCCAGAAATAATTATTTTGTATGGGAACAGACATTGACCTATGATCAGACTTTCGGAAAATTCAAAGTAGGAGCTTTGTTAGGTACTTCTGCCGAGAAGACGTATGTATCAATTGTAAATGCTTCCATACAGGGAATTATTAATAACGATAAGGATATGGCTATTCTGAATGCCGGAACTATCAATCCTTCAGTGTCGGGGTATCCTTATGATAATTCAATGCTGTCATTCTTCGGTCGTGCCAGTTTGGATTATGATAGTAAATATTTATTGGCGGTAAATTTACGCCGCGACGGTTCTTCAAAGTTTGCTGATGGCCATAAGTGGGGTACTTTCCCGTCTGTGTCGGCTGCATGGCGCTTTTCCAGCGAAGCATTTATGAAGACTGCACATAGCTGGCTGGATGATGCTAAATTACGCGTCAGTTATGGTTTAATCGGTAATCAAAATGTTCCCGGCGGACTTAATTATTCTCAATATGGAAGTTCAATATACGATTACTATTGCTTCGGTTCTCCAACTACTCCTTCTATCGGTTCCGGAGTGATTACGGTGGGAAATCCAGTAATGGAATGGGAAACTTCCAAACAATTTGACTTAGGACTTGATTTGCTCCTTTTCAATAATAGTCTTGAAATTGTGGCTGATTATTTTCGTAAAGACATTGATAATATGTTGATGCAGGAACCGTTGCCCACAACATTAGGTTTCCCAATGTTTCCTTATTCTAATGTCGGTTCGATGCGCAATACCGGTTGGGAGTTTGGTATAACTTATCGTAAGGCTTGGAGTGATTTTAACTTTACTGCTTCTGCTAATATTTCTACATATAAGAATGAAGTCACTTCATTGGGTAATGGCGATGCAATCTATGGGCATGCATTTGATAATGTAACAGTATTGACCAAGACAGAGGTCGGACAGCCGGTAGGTTATTTTTATGGATATGCTACTAATGGTATTTTCCAGAATGAGGAGCAAGTGGAAGGTAGTGCGCAAAGAGAATCGGCCAAACCGGGAGATATTCGATTCAAAGACCTTAATAGTGATGATGTATTAGATGAACAAGATCGTACTAAGATTGGTGACCCTTGGCCGGATTTTGTGTATGGTTTATCCTTGGGCGCTACTTGGAAAGGATTTGATTTTAACGTATTCTTTCAAGGGTCACAAGGAAATGATGTTCTGAATATGACTCTCCGTGATTTTGAATCGGGAACCGGTACGATGAATGCCCGTGAAGGTTTTCTGAATCGTGCATGGAATGGTGAAGGTTCTACGGATAAATACCATAGAATATCTGCCGAACAGGGACAGAATAGCGAAATCTCTGATTATTTTGTAGAAGATGGTTCTTATCTCAGACTGAAGAATTTGCAATTAGGTTATAATTTTTGTGAACGTTTATTGAAGATTAAAGGTATTAGCTACTTACGTCTTTATGTAAGTGCTCAAAATCTATTTACTCTTACCAAGTATTCAGGTCTTGACCCTGAAATTGGTTCCAGTAATGCTACTCTTAATGGTATAGATCAAGGGTTCTATCCCCAAGCGAGAACATGGACTGTTGGTTTAAATATTAAATTCTGATATAAAATGAAAAAGATAAAATTATTGATAGCATCTTTGGCAGCAATCTCATTCTGCTCTTGTTCCGATTTCTTGGATAGTACTCCTAAGGGGACTATGACCGAAGATAAGTTTTTCCTATCTCCTGATGCCGGGTATAGTACAGTTGTTAAATGTTATGATATGCTTGGGGATGCAATAGGTTATGAGATACCCCGTATGATGTTGTATAACATTGCTACTGACGATTCGGAAAAAGGTGGTTCGGATGCCAGTGACCGGCCTAGTGCTGCTGATTTAAGTTTCGGTCGTCCATTAGCTTCTAATGCGGATTTGGCTGCACTTTGGGAAGGCATGTATAAAGCTATTGCAAGATGTAATCTTTGTTTGGAAAATATCCCCAATAAACCTTTGGTAGATGCCGATGGTTATCCGATTGCGGCAGACGTGAAAGCCAGATATATAGGAGAGGTGAAATTTTTGCGCGCATTTTATTATTTCGAGCTCTGCAAAATTTTTGGCGGTGTACCTTTGGTAGAGCGTTCATTAACAGTAAATGACAGTAAAAGCTTGCAAAGAGCTACTGAGGCTGAGACTGCAGAATTTATTATGAACGATTTGGCCGATGCAGCATTGGAAGAGAATCTTCCTAGTCGGGTTTCATTGCCGGAGTCGGAAATCGGACGTGTCACCAGGGAAGCCGTATGGGCAATGCAAGCACGGGTATATATGTATTTTGCCAAGGATGATGCTTCTTATTATGAAGATGCACGTGATGCTGCAAAAAAGGTTGTGGAATCAGGTTGTGAATTAGCTCCCAATTTCCAGTCACTTTTTCTGGAAGGGAATTATTTACTGAGTGAATCTATCTTACCGAATATACAAGGAGATGATCCTACCAATAATGTTTACGGTTCTTTTGTACCTGTATATTCTAATCCGAGAGGTTCTGTTGGTGCATATGGTTTTGATCAGCCTACTCAGAATTTGGTTGATGAATTTGAAGAAGGGGATCCCCGTTTGTTGTTTACTATTGTGCAGCCTGGTGATAAATTCCCCGGTACGGTGAAAGATGAAGTTTTGGATTTCTCCACTTACCCTAATACAGGTTATCATAGCCGTAAAGCTTTTTTGGTAGCTTCAAGAAGGGGACTAGGGTTTGGTGATGATGCCTGGACATTCAATATCATTCGTTATGCCGATGTTTTGCTGATGTATGCAGAGGCTTTAATTCAAACTAATGGTGATAAACAGACTATAGTAAAATGTATCAACGCAGTTCGTCAACGCGCTAATGATTCGCGTGGAGAAGATGCTGAAGCCGTTTCTCGAGTATTGACTATTCCTGATAAAGACTTGAAAATGGTAACTGTAAATGATGATTTATTGGAAGCTGTCAAGCATGAACGCAGGGTAGAGTTGGCAATGGAATATAACCGTTTGTATGATCTTAAACGCTGGAATTGTTACATTGAGACGATGAACGCATTTGCCAATTATCCTTATGCAAAGGGGCGCGGCGCGGCATTTAAAAAAGGAGTTAATGAATTGTTTCCTATTCCGCAGTCAGAAATTGACCGCTCTGGTGGTTCTATTAAGCAGAATCCCGGATATTAAGAAAATGGGTATTATTAATTAAAATAAGACGGGATAGTTGTATATTTGTAAACTATCCCGTCTTATTATTTTTAATGAGAGTATAATATTATTTTAAAAATAAAGCATATAGTGGGCATAATGAGTATTTTAATAATGATTGAATGATGGTTAGTATAGATATGAAGAAAATAGTTTGCATACAAATATTGTTATGGATGTCATGCCTGATAAATGTATCAGCGCAAGATTCTTACAAAGAATATGAGCAAAAGGTGTATGTGTCTTCCCAGGGCGATTCTTTGCAATATTGTTTGTTGCGTCCGGAAGTGGAGAAGCCGGGTGAAAAATATCCATTGGTACTATTCTTGCATGGTGCAGGTGAACGAGGTAATGATAATCGGAAGCAGTTAAAGCATGGGGGGCAAATGTGGCTTAATCCTGTCAATCGAAAAAAGTATCCGGCTTTTATTTTGTTACCTCAATGTCCTGCAGAAAATTATTGGGGGTATGAAATGCGTCCGAATTCTTTAGAACCTTTTGGGATGCCTGATAATCCGGAACTCACCACTACTATACGTACGTTGAAAAGTTTGCTTGACACTTTTCTTGATATGCCACAGGTAGATAAACTTCGTGTTTATATAATGGGGCTTTCTATGGGTGGAATGGCAACCTATGATATGGTTATTCGTTATCCTGAAATCTTTGCTGCTGCAGTTCCTATTTGCGGCACGGTAAATCCTGTCCGCATTGGAAAAGAACTAAGAGAAATTAAGTTCCGTATTTTTCATGGTGATACAGACTCTGTTGTAACACCTGAAGGTTCCCGGGAAGCTTATAAAGCATTGAAGGCTATTGATGCCAGCGTTGAATATATCGAGTTCGTAGGATGTGATCATAACAGTTGGAATCCTGCCTTTAATTATCCTGATTTTATGAACTGGTTGTTTAATCAAAAGAAAGAGAAATAATTCTCTTTCTTTTGATATGCATTGTCTGTTTTTTATACCCAGAAGTATAATCTTTAGTCAAACAAACTCTTGAACTTCTTAAAAATCTTCTCCTTAATAGAAGTATTCGGCTTGAAATTATCCGAACCTTCCATTTCTTCCAAGGCTTTTTTCTCCTCTTTATTCAGAGTTTCAGGTACATATACACTGACATTCACCAGTAAATCCCCGGTACCGTATCCGTTTACATTAGGCAAACCCTTGCCGCGTAAGCGGAGAACCTTTCCCGGTTGTGTACCCGATTCGATTTTCACCTTCACCTTACCGTCGATGGTGGGTATTTCTACCGCACCGCCCAATGCCGCTGTCGGGAAGCTGAGCAACAGGTTATAAATCAAGTCGTTTTCGTCACGAATCAGTTCCTTATCCTGTTCTTCCTCTACAAGAATCAGCAAGTCGCCCGGTACGCCGTTGTGCTTGCCGGCATTACCTTTGCCGCCCATGGAGAGCTGCATGCCTTCGGCTACGCCTTTCGGGATGTTTACGGTAACAACTTCTTCACCGTAGACGATTCCTTCACCGGCACATTCCTTACATTTATTCTTGATAACTTTACCTTCGCCGCCACAGGTAGGACAGGTGGTGCGTGTCTGCATCGTTCCGAGAATGGTCTGCTGGTTGCGGATTACCGTACCGCTGCCCTTACAGGTAGGGCAGGTTTCCGCACCGCCGTCTCCTTCTGCACCGGTTCCATGGCAATGGCTGCACGGTACATATTTTTTCAGTTTGAATTTCTTTTCGACTCCAGTAGAAATTTCCTTGAGGTTCAGCTTTACCTTTACGCGCAAGTCCGAACCGCGATAACGGCGTTGTTGTGCACCACCGCCGCCAAATCCGCCGAACCCGCTGAAACCGCCGCCGAACCCACCGCTGTGTCCGCCGAATATATCACCGAACATGGAGAAGATATCATCCATGGACATGCCGCCGCTGAAACCGCCGAACGGTCCGCCGTTACCGGCGGCACCACCCATTCCGGCATGGCCGAATTGGTCGTAACGGGCACGCTTGTCCGGATTGCTTAATACATCGTATGCTTCCGCCGCTTCCTTAAACTTCTCCTCGGCTACCTTGTCGCCAGGGTTTTTGTCGGGGTGATATTGGATGGCTTTCTTGCGATAGGCTTTCTTTATCTCTTCTACCGATGCTGTTTTTTCGACTTCCAGTACTTCGTAATAATCTCTTTTTTCCATATAACTGTGTATGTTATTCTCCAACCACTACTTTGGCATGGCGGATTACTTTGTCGTTTAGCGTGTAACCGGTTTGTACGCAGTCCAGAATTTTACCTTTCAAAGCTTCGTCAGGAGCCGGGATTACGGCAATGGCTTCGTGGTAGTCTGTGTCAAGCGGCTGTTCTTTGGTTTCGATTACTTTGACACCGTTCTGACCCAATACTGTCATAAACTTGTTGTAGATAAGCTCCACACCTTCTTTTACGGCAGCTACGTCGGTGGCAGTTTCCATGTTTTTCAGGGCGCGTTCAAAGTCATCTACGATAGGAAGGATGCTACTGATGCTCTTTTCTCCGCCGTTCAGGATGAGTTCGGCCTTTTCTTTCATCGTACGTTTACGATAGTTGTCGAACTCGGCAGAGAGACGCAGGTACTTGTCTTTCTGGTCTTCAATCTCAGCGTTGGCCTTTTCCAGTTCCTGAGCGAGTTTTTCTTCCTCTGTCAGGGCAACTTCTTCTTCTTCTTTCTCTGTTGTTTCTTCACAAGTTTCGTCTTGAGCGTCTTGTGCTTTTAACTCTTCTTCGTTGATGTTTTCTTTTTCTTTAGAGTCCATATTGTTATGCTTGTTATTCTTGTAAA
>ERZ809407.2332-NODE-2332-length-13156-cov-7.431875_pt1 | contig 13156 bp, 11 predicted proteins | sample MGYA00520792_ERZ809407 | MGnify/ENA primary metagenome ERZ809407 (study PRJEB31576, sample SAMEA3212665) | Homo sapiens | biome: human-gut; feature: human gut; material: fecal | place: Sweden | collected 2012 ...
TGAGCTATTTCCGCATTTTTTCGTTTGCGGTTGCAAAGGTAGGGATTTTCCGTAAACCTGCAAACATTCTGCACACTTTTTTTCACAGAAATCTCTGCACTTTGCCTCCACCGCCAAACAATCTTTTTGATTATCAACTCATTCGGTCACGATAATCTTCATAAGAAAATTGCTTGTATATTTCAGCCTTCCCTTCTTTCGTCCACAAAGCAATGGCAGGATGATGAATTCCGTTAAACATATTCGTCTTTACCATGGTGTAATGAATCATATCTTCAAACACGATCCGTTCTCCGATTTGCAGTTCATGATCGAAACTCCACAGCCCCATATAGTCACCGCTCAAACAGGAGTTTCCTCCTAAACGATAAATATATTTTCCTTCATTTCCCATTTCCGCACCGCGAACGGCAGGCTGATAAGGCATTTCCAGACAGTCGGGCATGTGGCAGGTGAAGCTGACATTCAATATGGCAGTTTTAATACCACGGCTTTCTACAATATCCACGACTTCAGAAGTCAGCACACCCGTCTGCCAGGTAAAGGCCGAACCGGGTTCAAGAATAATACGTAAATGAGGATAACGGGCTTTCAGTCCCTGCAATAATTTTATCAGATGTTCCGTATCATAATCTTTACGTGTCATCAGATGTCCGCCGCCCAGATTCAACCATTTCAGTTGCGGAAACCAACGGGAAAACTTTTCTTCGAGATGTTCCAACGTTCGTTCCAACTCAAAAGAAGAAGACTCGCAATGGCAATGGCAATGAAAGCCTTCGATACCTTGTGGCAACGTATCCGGCAATAAATCGGCAGTAATTCCGAAACGCGTACCGGGAGCGCAAGGATTGTAAAGTTCCGTTTCTACCTCCGAATATTCAGGGTTCACACGGATACCACAAGAGATACCGCCTCCTTTTGCTACGGTCATCGGATAGAAACGTTCGAACTGTGCCATAGAATTAAAAGTAATATGGCTACTGCAACGCATGATTTCCGGGAAATCCTGTTCTGTATATGCAGGTGAATAAGTATGTGCCTTACTTCCGAACTCTTCCAGCGCCAAACGTGCCTCATAGACCGAGCTTGCTGTAGAATGGTCTATGTATTCACGGAATATAGGGAAAGAGCGCCACATAGCAAACGACTTGAAAGCAAGAATAATCTCCACTCCCGCCCTGTCGGCTACGCTTTTTATCAAACTCAAGTTCTTTCTTAAAAGTTCTTCTTCCATGATGTAGCAGGGAGAAGGAAACTGGGTAAAATCTATCATAATCTATTGTATTATCTTAAAATAACGCCTTATGGACGTGGCTGCAAAAATACAAATTCAAGAACAAAGAGAGATTGTTTTATTTTTAATTAAGATATTTATTTTGCGTATTGGGCGTGACGGCGTACATTCATTCGTGATACAGTTCTAAACTAAATATTACATAGCAAAAAAATATCTATCATCCTATCATTTATTTTTATAGTTTTCTTATTATCAGTATTATATGCATGATAGATAACTTATAAAAAAGATATCTATCATGATTTTATTACAAAAAATGTGTATCTATCATATTAATGCTACATCTATTTTAGCGTAGTACCAAGCAAAATTCCCCTTTAAAAGGTATAAATATGTATACTTTATAGGATAATAACCCGTATTCGACAGCTTAATAATCCATTTGGAAAAGTGGTCTTTTTATAGCACACATATGCGGGCTGTATGGCCCACGTCTGTAAACCGTACATCACACGTATGCAGGCTGTACATCACACATACGTGGGCTATAGAATAAGCGTCATTAAAATTGGATTATTGAGCCATGATAGCTAAGTTTATACGAGTTCATTGCAGAAAAAACAAGCTATCTTACACCTATTTTACCTTTATCCCGCTGTGTTATTGATGAAAGATACCCTGTTTTTGCAGTAAAAGTATGATATATACCTTTCTTATAAGTTATCTATCATAGATACAATATTGATAATGAGAAAATTATTAAAATGAATGATAGTAATGATAGATATTTTTTTATTATGTAATATATAGCTCATTTCTGTACTGAAATGAGTAAGTACAAAATAATTTCAAACAGTTTTTATCTTCTTACTTCTTAATATTTACTAATACAGATCGTATAGGATTATATATTCGGTCGAATAAAGTCACATCTTCAGTAATTATTTCCGCTGTCCCCGGCATTTCTTGACTAAACTGTAAATTTTTACCATAATTAGTATATAGTCCATTTGGCAAAGTTACATCAACTAAATAATTCTTCTCATATGGCATCATAGATATAGCTTGTACAGTTCCTTGCACAACACCGAATTCTATATATGGATAGCTATCTAACTTAATATTGACTTTCTGCCCTATTTTAACTTTACCGGATTTTGCTGTCGGCAGTAATAATTTGCCAACTAACTGATTTTCTACAGGAATAATAGTCATTACTTCTTCGCCTGGTGTTACATATTGCCCTATTGACCAATATTTTGAAAAAGACGCTTTGCCATCGTAAGGAGCCACTATAGCAAAAGTTTGAATCCACTGATTTAGCTCAGTACGCATGTTCTTGAAAGCAATTTCCATATCTTTAATTAATAATTTCTCTTTCTCAATCAACTGGTCAGTATTCTCAATTAATGCGTGTGCTAATTGGCTTTTCTGTATTCTGATATTCTCTATCTCTACTTTATTAGTCATCAATGTGACTTTTTTTTGTATTAATAGACTTTTCGCTTGTTCGTATTCAATCATAGTAGCGGCGTTACCAACAAATAAAGTACTGTCTCGCGTAAAAGCTTGCGCCGCAATATCACAATTGGCATTTTCAAGTTCATATTTTTTAAGTAAAGACTGTTCATACGAGTTAGTATGCTGTATTTCTTTCAGTAATGCTTGCTGTTTCTTTTCAAAAGTCTTGAGCCTACAAAAAATGTCATAGGCTTCAATTGCTTTTTGGAGTTCTGAAAAGGAGTTTGTTAAATCGCCAAGTTCTAGATTTTTTTTACTTGCAAAAATGTTTACTTTGTTTTTATATTGTTCTGTACTTATGGAGTCCATCACCAATTTCAACCATAATACATCATCCACATTAGCAGAGTTCTTTATTACGGCAAGAATTTGGTCTTTCTTTACAATATTGTTTTTTTCTACATACATCTTTTCAATAAGTCCCCCACCTTTATTGATTAAATGAGAGGGAGGCAAATTTGTGGTTATATTTATACTGCAACTAATTGTTTCCGGATAATAGAAAAACACACTCCCGACTAATAATATCAATACACTAATGCAAATAATACCAATACCGGTTCGCATGATCCAATTGGGAGACTTTCCTAGTATAGCATCAATCTCAGAAGTCCGAAGTTCTATGTTATTTTCATTTCTTTCCATTATTCCGATAGATTTAGTTGGTTCTTTACTAATGTATAATAGTATCCTTTTTGATTAAGCAATTCTTGATGATTTCCTGTTTCTACAATCTTACCTTTATCTAACACTACAATTTGATCGGCATTTTGTACGGTGCTCAATCGATGCGCAACTACCACCACAGTTCTTCCCTCAAAGAAGCGTTCCAGGTTTCGCATAATTTCAGACTCATTATTTGCATCCAGTGAATTAGTTGCTTCATCGAAGAATATGAAATCTGGACTTTTATAAACGGCACGTGCAATTAGAATGCGTTGCTTTTGTCCCTGGCTAATTCCGCTGCCTTCTTTACCTATTACCGTATTATAGCCGGAAGGCAGTTCCTCTATAAAATCATGAATATTCGCAATAGTCGCGGCATTGTACAATCTTTCTTTGTCTATATCGTCATCCCCAATAGCTATATTCTCAGCCACAGATTCTGAAAACAAATATCCTTCTTGCATAACAATACCACATTTCGACCGCCAAAAACGAGGATTGATATGGGCAAGATCCAAATGTCCGATTTTAACACGACCTTTATCCGGAAGATAATTTCCCATTAACAATTTAATTAATGTTGTCTTACCACTCCCACTAGCCCCCACAATCGCAGTCACTTTATTCTGAGGAATTACCAAATTTATATCCGATAGAACGGGAGTTAATTTCGAGCCTAAATAACTGAAGTTAAGTCCTTCGATTCTTATATTATGGTCTTTCGTCTCCAATTCTGTTATATCATTTTCAGTTATCTGGTCTTCATTAGCTTGAAAATGAACCTCTCCTAAACGTTCCAAACTAATTTTTGCATCTTGATAAGCATGTATAAACCCTATCATATTTTCGATAGGAGCTCTTAGTTGGCCTATTATATAGGAGAGAGACATCATCATACCAAGCGTCATTCGTCCTTCAATAACTTCTTTCGCTGCTATAACGGATAAGATAATGTTTAATGTTTGAGAAATAAAAAAAGCTCCTCCACTTTGTACCTGATCAATAGACACTCCTTTTACTGTGACTTCGAAAAGTTCAGCTTGTATTTTCTCCCACTTACAACGAACTTTATTTTCGCAATTATTCAATTTTATTTCCTGTGCACCTTCTATCAACTGGATAATGTTACTTTGATTCTTGGCAGCTTTCTCAAAACGCTTAAAGTCCAATTGCCTACGCACTCTTAAAAAAAGGAATATCCAGCCCATATAAATAGAATGTCCTATCACAAAGATGACAAGAATTTGCATATTGTAAATAGCAAGTATAATGCTAAACACAATAAAATTGAATAATGAAAAGAAAGTTGCAAGTGAGGAACTTGTGAGAAAACTTTCAATACGCGAATGATCTCCAATGCGCTGCATGATATCTCCGGTTTTTTTTGAATCAAAAAAACGAATAGGCAGTTTCAGTAATTTAAAAATAAAATCAGAGATTAGCGCAACGTTAATTCGCGTATTGATATGTGTAAATATCCAGCTTTGTATGAAACCGACAGACAATTGGCTAGTCGATAATATTAATTGCGTGACTAATATTAGAATAATAAAATTCAAATTGTTATTTAATACACCCACATCTATCATCGACTGTGTCAAGAATGGAAATATCAATTGGAACACTAGCCCCAACAGCATTCCCATTACAATCTGCACAAACATCTTTTTGTGAGGACGAAGGTAATTTAAGAAGAATAAAATACTCTGCTTTTTAGTTTCATCATTAATGCCTTTGTCATAAAAATGAATAGAGGGCGTCAGCATTAAAACCATGCCCTTCTCTTTTCCTTTTTCAACAGAGCTAAGCCACCCTTCACAAAATTCTTCGATGCTATACTTCAAACATCCAAATGCCGGATCGGCTACATATATTGTAGCCTTAGGACTATTTCCTGACTTATGAACTTTTATTTTATATACCACTATAAAATGATCTTGCTTCCAATGTACAATACAAGGCAAGATTACCTTATTTGCCAACTTGGAAAAGTCAGTTTTGATGCCCATCGCACGAAAACCAATACGTTCTGCCGCATCACTAATGCCAAGTAAAGTGACTCCGTTACGGTTTGCATAGCAATACTCCCTTAAAGTTTGTAGAGAATGCATTTTACCGTAAAACTTAGCAATCATTTGCAGACAAGCCGGACCGCAATCCATAGAGTCGTGTTGATGATAAAAAGGAAAAGCCATATAAGTCCTTTTAATTAAGTGATTTTATTAACTTAGTGATTCTGTAGCTTGTAGCGATTTCATTTTTTTATCATACAGATTTCGAATAAATGTATCTACATTAACATCAGCTGTGGTTAATGGGCATATAGTATGTAGCAGTTCTTTGGGAGTTTCTAAAAGTTTTTGGGAACAAGGCCCTGCGCACAAAGGCATATGTTTACAAGCTAAACACATTTCATTTTCAAATGTTGCTTTAGCATACATTTTCCTTATTTTCTCTTGATTCCAAAATATATGTCCATCATCTTGCAGTTCTCCTAACACATACTCGTCGGAATATGCCCTTGCCGTACATTTGTATATTTTTCCGTCAAAATTGATTTCCGTATGATAATAACGATCTACATAACAAGTGTGTCCTTTCAATACAGACAAATGGTTGACAGGGCTCTCTGCGTCATATCCCAACTCTTCACAGTAATTAAATAAGGCCAATTTATTAATATTATTACCTTCCTCGTTTCTTTTACTTTCAGTTTGCCACACACGTTGAAAATTTGGACTTATTTTATAACGATATTTTACAGGAATCATTTCAAACACCTCTTTCATATTACTTTTCTCCAATGTCTGGGTGTCATAGTTTATTCGTAACGTAATATTTACATCGGGAATATTTTCACATAGACAATAAATACCTTGAAGTATTTGCTTGTAAGATGGTACTCCGTTCATATTGCGTATTCGATTATGTCTTTTTTCATCGCCATCTAATGTTATCTGGAAATGCTTCATACCCAATTCATTCATTTTTCTAGCCCTTTCTTCTGTTATCAATGAACCATTTGTTGTTGCTTGAGTGAAAAAAGGCAATCCATTTTCTGTCATTATATCACGAAGTTGCTCAGATAAAGGAACAATAATCTCGTCAAAATACAATAAAGGCTCACCTCCAAACCAATCAAGAAGCAAGCCACTGATCCTTTCTTCTTTAATCATCAATTTTACATGTTTTTTAATTTTCTCCATGGTCTCTTCAGACATTTTTCCTGTCACATGGTCTTCGTAACAATACCAACACCTGAAATTACATTCCAATGTAGGATTAAGGACCAAACGATAGGTCTTATCCAAAAAAACTTTCTTGTGATTTATGAGTCGAATAACATCTTTCTGATCCCTTTCTGTATCAGTGATAAATTCCCAATCTACAAACTTCCTGAACATAGAATTATATTCTAATTCAAAAGAAATAAGATCATTGAATTGATTCTGAAGAAACTGATTTTCTTGTTCTGATACAGAGAAAATTTGACCGGAAATACTATTGAAATAAATTGTCCGATCTCCGTTGTTAACATAATAATTATAAAAGCTTAATTGATACATATCATCTAATATTTTTGGTTATACAATTCTATCATTTTTTTAAGATCATCCAGTGTAAACGTCTCATGGAAACAATCTATACTCCATGGTATATCCGGCGTAACATCTTCAAAATATATATGAGCACTTTTGGCACAAATAAAGGGCAAATTAGTATTCGGCAATTTATATCGAATTAATGGCGAATAAACCTGATTATAATGTCCAGGAGGTTCTCCTACAAATATTCCTCTACGAGATCTTTTCATTAATACATAGAAAAAATATGCAGCCGAATATGTCCAATGCCCAGCTATTACAAACACATTACCACTATAACCTGTTGCCACGTGAGGATAAGTACAATGAGCCGTATTTTTATCAAAAACCACAGGAATTGTAACACTGTCATGCTGCAACTTATTAAACAAAGCAAGAACAGGCCAATCTCCTCCCCCAGTATTCTTCGAAATATCAATAAATAGATATTTATAATCATTAGTTTTTTTTTCTACAAAAAGAGTGTCAAGTGTTTTTTGAAATGTCTCAATTAAACCGTCTTCAGCCAAATCAGGTAAACTGAATGAGTTAACTTCGAGATATGCAATTGATTCTTCAGGATAAAATTTATAGTCTAATGGAATGTCAGTGAAAACTTTACCATAATCCGTATAACGGTCTGAGATACCCATTTCAGTTTTTACTATTTCCTCTCCATTTTTTCCTTGACATACAACTGTATAAGGAGGAGCCAATTTTAATACAGAATATGTCAAGGAAGGGAAACGTCTCCTTAGATTACATAACCGTAACTTTGGATTTTCTTCCGCATTTATGCATTTATATAGTTCGTGAATAATCTTTTGAGCTTCCATACCATTGATTGATAGCACTTTCATTCCATTCATAAATATCTCATTATCAGTAATACTATCAGGATATAAGAAAGAAGCATCTTTGTAAGATAATGGAAAAGAACTTCTGACATCAATATAATCCATACCGGAATGCCCATCCAAACAATGCTGAAGTCTTAACATTGTTTTCCATAAATCAACAACATTCATTGAATCCGTAAGCATACTGCGTGCTTGCTCCACCTCATTGTTGAAATAGTTTTCCGAAACGAATGCATACAAATCAGGATGCTTAGTCTTCAAAGTGTTTATATAATAATCAAAGTCTTCCGTAACTTGAACAAAAGAATAGGTTGGAACCATTCCTTGCGAATACGAAACATCTATCGAAAGATAAAGAAAAAGCAATAATATACATATTTTTTTCATACAACTAGGGGATTATGAGTAAAAGTATAAACCGACATCACAGGTATGTATCTCTAATGTTTTTGATTATACAGCTCTATCATTTTTTTAAGATCATCCAGTGTAAACGTTTCATGGAAGCAATCAATGCACCATGGCACATCCGGTGTTACATCTTCAAAATATATATGAGCACTTTTGGCACAAGTAAAGGGCAAATTTGTATTCGGCAATTTGTATCGGATTAATGGTGCATAAACTTGATAATAATGTCCGGGAGGTTCTCCTACAAATATTCCTCTATGAGAGTTTCTCATCAATACATAGAATAAATGTGCAGCCGAATATGTCCAATGTCCGGCTATTACAAACACATTACCACTATACCCTGTTGCCACATGGGGATAAACACAATAACTCGGATTTTTATCAAAAATAACAGGGAGCGCAACACTGTCATGTTGCAATTTGTTAAACAAAGCAAGAACAGGCCAATCTCCTCCCCCAGTATTCTTCGAAATATCAATAAACAAGTATTCATAATCGTAGATTTTCTTTTCCACAAAAAGAGTATCAAGTGTTTTTTGAAATGTCTCAATTAAACCGTCTTCTGCCAGTTCTGATAAGCCAAATGAGTTAACTTCGAGATATGCAATTGACTCTTCAGGGTAAAGTTTATAGTCAAAGGAAATATCTGTGAAAACTTTATTAAAATCCGTGTAACGGTCTAAGATGCCTATTTCAGTTTTTACTATTTCCTCTCCATTTTCCCCCTGATATACAATTTTATAAGGAGGAGCTAATTTTAATACATAATATGTCAGGGAAGGGAAATACCCCCTGAGATTACATAATCGCAGCTTTGGATTTTCTTCTGCCTGTATACATTTGTCTAGTTCGTGAATAATCTTTTGAGCTTCTATTCCATTGATTGATAGTACTTTCATGTCATTCATAAATATCTCATTATTAGTGACACTGTCCGGATATAAAAAAGAAGCATCTTTAAATGCATAAACTGCCGGTGGACCGGAAGCATTTATAAGATCGAGATACTCCATACCAGAGTGTCCATCCAAGCAATGTTGTAGCCGCATCAATATTCTCCAAAATTCAAATACATCCATTGAATCCGTAAGCATACTACGTATTTGTTCCACTTCTTTATTAAAATATTCTTCCGAAACAAACGCATACAAATTAGGATGCTTAGTCTTTAATGTGTTTATATAATAATCAAAGTCTTCCGTAACTTGAGCAAAAGAATAGGTGGGAACTATTCCTTGTGAATACGAAACTTCTCCCAAAAGAAAAAGCCAGAGCAATACTATATATATTTTTTTCATACAATTAGGGGATTACGAGAAAAGCATAAGCTGACATTACAAAGTTTCTATTAGCTTATGCTCATCGCTGTAGTTTTTTTAATGTGAACAATTATATAATAGTTTCACTACAATAAACTGGCAGGCTTCGCCGTTGGTTTAACTGTTGGGGATTCTGTTGGTTTATCGGTTGGTTTTGTTGAAGGGCCGTCGCATGTCAAAACATGCGTATTGTTCCCATCGCCACATCCTAATGTTTTTGTTGGACACTCTTTTTTCGATTTACAATCACTTCCAGATGCATAAGTACATTTGGACGTGTTCACATTACATCCAACGAATGTACACGTGCCAAAAGTGTCACCTGCCCCACCGACCACATGAGACATCGTCATAGAAGTAAGTGTCTCCTCACTAAAAATAGGAGCTACTTCATCGAATTCCATACCCAACTTTTGAACAAGGAGTTCTTTACTCGTCAATTCTTTTTCTTTCATACATTATTATTTTAAATTATTAAACAATAGGTTGCATAGCTATTGCCATTTAGCAACCAGTTATATAGCCATTAATATCCTTGTTCAATATAGTTTTGTAATATTGTTTTAGTTCTTTTATGCTTGTATAGTTTTTAATCAACCACTCTTTAGCTTCCCTAAATTCAGCGGGTGACAGTTTCTCTATTTTACTATATATTGTTTGTTTCAAATCAGTAGGAAAAAGCGTTTCAGCAATCAATAATTTATTGTAGATTCTATAAGTAATTCCGTCTGAGAACGGTAATACTTTTCGATACACATGTCCTATGGCAATTTCCTTGAGTAAGAAACAGCCTCCTCCCTCCATCCATGCTTTCACACTGATATAAGGTTCTTCGTTACCATACATTTTTAACCCTTCCAAACCTCTCAAATATTTCCAATAACTTTTGAAAGTGAAATAAGTAGCTCCTAAAACACATGGAATTTCAATCAATCCTGATTCGGGAGAGATATCTTCGTAAACCCATTCCGGTTCCAAAAGTTTTTCATCATCTGTGAAGTTTATTCTTGCCCCAAACGGTGTTCCTGCTTCAATCTCCCAATTTTCGTTTAGCACTCTTGTTTGACAACAATAAATACTATTCGTTCTTTTTCTCAATTGTTTGATTATAGCATTACACCAGTCATTTTTGTAGAATTGCATATGAGCATCTACTGTGAGTAAATAGGGAGTTTCAATAGCTGATATTCCCATTTCACGACATGCTGCCGGCCCTATTCTTTTGTCATTCTCTATCATTCTTATGCCGAATGATTTTTCCAATTCCATATAAGGGTAATCATCGGTAGAATTATCATTGATTGCAATAATATCTATCGGACACGTTGCAGTTTCCATAATACTTATTAATGTCCGCTTCAGATTTTCTCCTTCATTCATAAAAGGAATTACAATGCTAAGTTCTTTCATCCTTTTATACATTTATGATTTTTCTATCACGTAGTTTATCTATAATTTCATAAATAGCTCGCACATATGTTTCCGGAGTCAACATATTGTGCATATTCAGAAAGTTCCATGAAGGTAAAAACTTCTCTACTACTTCTCTACCTAAAGACGAATTTTGTTCTATTTTACTCACAAACCATTCTATTGCCTCCTGCCTTACAATAAGTGAACCGTTTTTCTGTTCCGAATGATGTTGAGTGCTGACTTGTGCTCTATGACATCTATATTGTAGTAATGTTTGAGGTATGTTAGCGAATTTTCCACCAGCTTTGGCTATGTCTACCCACAACTTATAATCTTCACAATAAATATAGTCATCGGAATAACGAAGATTATTTTTATCTATAAATTCCTTCTTTATGCAACTGGTTCCATGCACAACCGGAGAACCCCACAAGAAAAAACTAGTTATTTCCCTATGCGTCAATGGATACCATGTGATCATTTCGTTGATATTTCCAAACATTTCAATATACCCCCCACATACATCTATCTCAGGATAAGCTCGTATAAAATCTAATTGGCTTGACAAACGATTGGAAGGCATTATATCATCGGAATCGAAATGCGCAATATATTCTCCTGAAGAGACCTCTAATCCCAGGTTCAAAGTAGCGATATAATCATGCGGAGCACTAATGAATTTGATTCGAGGATCAGAGTAAGACATTATAATCTCTTTGCTCTTGTCTGTCGACCCATCATCAATGATTAAAAAATCAAAGTCTTTATAATCTTGTTTTAAGACACTTTCAATTGCCTCGTTTAAGTATGCTTCAGTATTATATACTGGCATAAATACCGTGAATGCTTTCATGTTCGTATAGGTTGGTAAGCAAATAGCTTATCCATATAAAATGAGTATTGTCGTTATTTCATTGTGCTTATGTCACACATTATTTTTTGTAAAGGAAGAAATAAAATACGACATTACCCAACTGATTGGGTAAATATTTGTTAATATTAAAAATAAAGTATTCTACCTTTATATTTTCATGTTTTTCAACATATTATAGATAAAAGGAAACATAAAAATTGTCATTTACATAGCTAAATATATTCCTATATAATTGTATACATTGAACTTTTTCTTATTTTTGGACCTTATTATATAAGACGTGTAATTGTTTCATCCCAAATACTTGACTGATTATGAATAAAGACTTAAGAAAAGTAGTGATTCTGCTGGCACACCCCAACATCAAAGGATCACAGGCAAACAAAGCATTAATCGATGCTGTCAGTGACATTGAAGGAGTGGCGGTGTTCAACCTTTACGAACTGTCAGAGGACATTGCTTTCAATGTGGACGAATGGAGTAAAATCATCTCCGACGCTTCGGCCGTTATCTACCAGTTTCCTTTCTACTGGATGTCTGCCCCGTCATTACTAAAAAAATGGCAGGACGAAGTGTTCACTCACTTGTCCAAGACTCCGGCTGTCGCGGGCAAACCGTTAATGATAGTAACGACCACCGGCTCCGAATACGACGCTTATCGTAGTGGCGGACGAAACCGATTCACAACCGATGAACTTCTACGTCCGTATCAAGGCAGTGCTATTCATTCGGGTATGGCGTGGCAGACACCTATTGTCGTTTACGGAATGGGAACTGCAGATGCAGGAAAAAATATTGCCGAAGGAGCGAATTCATATAAGCAACGGATAGAAATGCTTATCAATAGCAGTAACGCAGGGAATAATTGGTAAAACAATAAAAAGCGTAGCTTTATCCGTCCTAAAGCTACGCTTTAGCATCCCTAAAGCACTGCTTTAGACCTCGTAAACCACTTCTTCTTCAGCGTCAATACCGGCAGGAAAATAAAAACTCCAATTACCGACATAACCAATCCCCCAATCGTACCTGCCGCCAACGGAAACCAGAAACCTTCTTTCTCCGCACCTATCATGAAAGGAATAAATCCCAGAATAGTGGAAACCACCGTCAGGAAAATAGGAATCACTTTCGTGTTCCAGGCTTTCACGTATGCCCGGAGCGGCGAGAGACACGGGTAACGTTTACGAATAGAATTATATTCGTTCAGGATATAGATACTAGCATTTACTGTGATACCGCAAAGCAGAACAAAAGAAGCAAAACCTCCC
>ERZ809407.2334-NODE-2334-length-13152-cov-41.051386_pt1 | contig 13152 bp, 5 predicted proteins | sample MGYA00520792_ERZ809407 | MGnify/ENA primary metagenome ERZ809407 (study PRJEB31576, sample SAMEA3212665) | Homo sapiens | biome: human-gut; feature: human gut; material: fecal | place: Sweden | collected 2012 ...
CTTAACTCCTTAACTTCCTTAACTCCTTTAACTTCATGATATGCGAAAGTTCAGTTATTTATTTTTGATTCTCTCCATAAATGCCTCTTCATTATCCGGCTGAACGGTCACAATATTATTATGTCCGTATTCGATGACCACACAATGGTCTAATCCGAAGAAAGTCTTGGCGATGTGTACATCAATGACATCACATAGCGGCACATTTCTGTTGGAAGAGAACCTGCCCTCATTGATGATGAGATATTCCATCTCCTCATCGAGGTCTATCGGTTTTACCATCTTGAAGGTATAGGTTGTATTCAGTATGCGCTCTATCATGCCCACGATGATGATAGCCACAAAGATGCCGATGATAGCCAGTTTGACCCAGAAAAAGTAGAGAGCCAGGATTGCAAACACCGCCACACCGATACGTGCCGTCAGCGTAAAGCGCTTATGAAAAGTTCTATCTGCCATAACTTTGATTTATTACCTTATATTATTGTCGTTTTTACGACCTTTTGATAGTCTAAAAGACTATATAACCTTAAATTTCGCTGCAAAATTACAAAAAATCCCTCTCTTTTTACTCATTTTAAAGATTAATTATTACTTTTGCAACGAATTAAGAATTAATTCTGAGAGAATGGGGCTGTTTTATAGATAAAAACACCCGTTCTTAAAATTGAAATTAGATAAGAATAAACTCAATGGTTTATAAGTATGATTTTCTGATTATCGGCTCAGGAGTTGCCGGTATGAGTTACGCCCTGAAAGTAGCCAGAGCGCATAAAGGTAAGGTGTGTATGATTTGCAAGACCTCGCTCGACGAGGCTAACACGTCATTCGCACAAGGTGGTGTGGCGTCAGTTACCAACTTGGAAGTGGATAACTTCGACAAGCACATACAGGATACAATGATTGCTGGTGATTATATCAGCGATTATAAAGCAGTGAAGCAGGTTGTCACCATGGCACCGGAGCAGATCAAGGAGCTCGTGCAGTGGGGCGTCAACTTCGATAAGCAGCAGGATGGCAAGTTCGATCTCCACCGTGAGGGCGGTCACAGCGAGTTCCGCATCCTTCATCATGCAGATGATACGGGTGCAGAAATCCAGCGCGGTCTGATGGAGGCTGTGCGCAACTGTCCGGATATCGATATCAAGGAAAATCATTTCGCCGTGGAGATTATCACTCAGCACCACTTGGGTGCCCGTGTTACCCGCCGCACTCCTTATATCAACTGTTACGGTGCATACGTATTGAATCCTGACACCCAGAAGGTGGATACCTATCTGAGTAAGGTTACCGTGATGTGTACCGGCGGATGTGGTGCCGTTTATCAGACTACCACCAACCCTGTGATTGCCACTGGCGATGGTGAGGCGATGGTATACCGTGCCAAGGGAACTGTAGCCGATATGGAGTTTGTCCAGTTCCACCCAACCGCTCTTTATCATCCGGGCGAAACCCATCCTGCCTTTCTCATCACCGAGGCTATGCGTGGTTATGGCGGCATCTTGCGTCTGCCTAACGGCGAAAGTTTCATGGAGAAATATGATAAGCGATTGAGTCTGGCTCCTCGTGACATCGTGGCTCGTGCCATCGATAAGGAGATGAAGATTCACGGATTGGATCATGTCTGTCTCGATGTAACCCATAAGAATCCTGAGGAGACCAAGCGTCACTTCCCTAACATCTATGCCAAGTGTCTCAGCATCGGCATCGATATCACCAAGGATTACATCCCAGTTCGTCCTGCCGCTCACTATATGTGTGGTGGTATCAAGGTAGATTTGAACGGCTGTTCAAGCATCAACCGTCTCTATGCTCTCGGCGAGTGTTCATGCACCGGTCTGCATGGCGGTAACCGTCTTGCCAGCAACTCGCTCATCGAGGCTGTGGTTTATGCCGAGACTGCTGCCAAGCACAGTCTGGAGCATGTAGATGAATATGATTTCAACGAGAAGGTTCCAGCATGGAATGATGAAGGTACTTTGACCAACGAAGAGAAGGTGCTGATTACACAGAGCGTGAAAGAGGTTGGCGAATGCATGAGCAACTATGTAGGCATCGTGCGTAGCGACCTCCGACTGAAGCGTGCCTGGGACCGTCTCGACCTTCTCTACGAAGAGACCGAGAATCTCTTCAAGCGTGTAAAGGTAAGCAAGGAACTCTGCGAGCTCCGCAACATGATCAACGTGGGTTATCTCATCACCCGTATGGCTATTGAGCGCAAGGAGAGCCGTGGTCTTCACTATACCATCGACTACCCTGTTCATGCTTACGACAAGAAATAAAGTTTTTCAAGCTACCATATAAAGCCGCCAGGATATTCTCACACGATATCCTAGCGGCTTTTTCTTAGCTTATATGAAAGCTCAAACCCTTTTTTGCTGCAAAGATTTTGGTAAAACGACATATTTCTACTAAAAAGATTTTGGTAAAACGACATATTTTTACTAAAAAGATTTTGGTAAAACATATTTTTTATTGTACCTTTGCACTGCAGTTGGGCGATAAAAACATCATCTCGTCAGCGAGAACTTGATGCTCAGGCCGAAATCCTGTGTGGTGGTAGGATAACTGCTGCTAGACAGGAGCGGGGTGTTGGTCTGACGGTCATAATAGAAACTCATGGTAAGGAGTTTGCTGAAGGTATAATCGGCAGAGAAACTCAGTTTCAGAGCATTGTTGCCGCTGCTGGCACTGCTTACCATTGAGGCAATATCACGAACGATGGCTGCCTGCTTGCGGAAACTGAAGTCAAGACGAAGATTCAGATCATGGTTGGTACCATTCTGAACCGTCTTGGTGGTCGACGCATTCTTATTGGCTGCATTCTTGTTACCGCCCTTCGACTTGGAACGGGAGGCCTTGGCGCCCCAACCGAAAACATCGAAGTTGTTGATGCGGTAACCCATACCGATTACCCAGTCCTTACTCAAAGCCTCGTTCAGCTGCACACTCGTCATACTGAGGTTCAACACACGGGTCTGGCGATATTCTGCCTTCACCGTCATATTATTGTTGAATGTGACATCCATACCCAATAATGGCGAGAACGACTCGTTGATACTTACCTGCGAAATATTGAACATGCTGCTTGGCGACGGATTGCCCGTAGCGGCATCACTCACGAAGCCGAGACCGTTCATATACTCCTGGAAGGTACTGTAACTGTTGTAGCTGCCAACTGCAAAGACGCTTTTGTAAGAGTGGTTGATATTGATACTCTTGAAGTGCTCGTTGAACCAAGGCAGACGTCCCAGTCCGCTGTAACGGATGGTCCAGTTTGGCAACATCCGGCTCAATGTCGGGAATACCGAAAGCGAATTGCCACCCATCGAGGTATAAGCCTTGAGGAAGGCAGGAATCATGACATCGCTGCTATACTGGTTAACCGGTGTGCGGGAAGCATCAAACTTGCCGCCAGCCAGAGCCGAACCAGCCGGATAAACGGTACCTGCATACTGCGCCTCTACCCTATCTCTGAAACCAGCCAGCGAGTTGACAAACTTCTCGAAGGTCTTGCTGCGATACCCCGAATTGGCATTGCCCATTCCCTCGAAAGCCGAACCCAGCGAGATGGTAGTCATCTGGAAGGCTCCACTCTGGGTAGTTGGCGTTCCTTCATACATATACTGTATGCTCTTCTGCGTGGTCTTGGTACGTGTGGCTGAGAGATCAATCTTGAAATCCTTGACAGGCTCCAAGGTGGCACGCAACGTAAGATTATCCGTTCTGCTGGTAGTAGCAGGTGTTGCGATACTGTCGTTGCAGAGCAGCCAGTCGTTGTTTCTAGCCTTCTCGATATAATCGTCGCCAACCATACCGAAGGCGAAGTCAAGACCCGGTGCCATCTGTCCCACCTTCTTCTGTCCGAAGGCATCACCCACACTAGGCAAGAAGCCCGGCAGGGTGAGCTGATAGCTGCTGCGATAGTTGATGCTCACATTGCGCACCATCATTGCCAAGCGACTAGCCAACTGCAATCCCTTATACCATTTCTTATCATCAAGCGGTTCCTTAGCCAGTACGGAGAGTTTCACCTTCATGGCTGTATCTACCTTTGAGATGATTCTGATCTGGTTATTATCCACCTTTTTATATTTAAGCGGGAATACCTTGCCGTCTTCCGTCTTGGCATTCACAATCAGTCGCTTGGTATTCTTGCCGTGGCGTATCTTGAATGTGGTATCAGGCAGGAGGGTGATTTCCCGTTCGAAAGCACGCTTGTTCTTAGGCAGCGCCTTCTTCGGATCAGCCGCCTGTTCCTTTGCTTCCTGCTTCTTTTTCTTTTTTTCCTGCTTCTTGCGCTGCATCTGTGCCCTACTCTGGGTACGGTCAAACTTATCGTTTACCTTCTTCAGGAAAGGCACATGGTTGTAGAGTTTCACCAGGTTGAAGTTTCCGTTCAATGTCAGTTCGCGCTGGGTATTGATGGTGTTTCCATACGAGTTGCCCTCCTCATCCTCTGTACCGCGCTCCCAAGAATAGTTGGCATTGTAAGAGGCATCGCTGTTCACCCAGTCAAAGACAGGCAGCAGATTGAGAGGCAACCTGTAAGATGCCTGGAAATTCTGACTATAGTCGAGCGGTGCACCCCAGTGGCGGATGCTGGTCCATACGGAGTCCTTCCAGGCATGATACTGGTCGGCATAAAGATCCTTGTTGACCGGTGTATATGGTTCCTCTATCTGTGCATGGGTAGCACTCTGGAAGCTCATGTGCAGGTTCTTTGTCAGATCCCAGTTGATGGAGAACTCACGGTTCCAGAGGAACTGTTCACTGAAGGTGAGCGGCAACTTGGAGTCTACTCCGGCAGCTCCACTCATCAGGGTTTCCATATCGCGCTCCTGCAACTCGTAGTAGTCGCGGGTCATCTCGGTATTGAAGGCTATGTTCTGCGGCAGCCAGTTCAGTCCGAAACGTTTCAGTATGTCGAGCCACTTGCTCTTGTTCTTCAGTCCCTTGAATGGTTCCCAAGCCTTATAAACCGGGCTCCACGAATAATCCAGGGCTCCTCGCCAGTTGTCCTTGCGCTCATACACCGTCGTTTCACCCGTAGTATACTGATGCTGATGACTGTAGGTGAATGAGAAGTTGGCTGGATCGTATGGCATCGGATGTCGCTTGGTAGCTATACCCACCCGGGCATTCGAGATGGAAAAGTTGGTCTGCGTAATCTTGGTGGCAGCGATATTCTCGATAGAATCGCGCTCGTGCTTGGATCCGGCGGCATCGAGGGCATCCTTCAATTCCATATCGGTATCCAGCGGATTATACTTAGGAGTGGTCTTCTCCTTGGTAACACTATAATATAAAGGTATGCTCACCTTCGCCTTGTCAGGGAAGAACTTACCCATTTCGAGCGATGTGGTCACACTGTAGGTACCGTAATTATCGGTGGTGCGACTTGCCACGCCATCTTCCAGACCGCCGAATCCCTCGCTGATGTATCTGCCGGAGGCATTTACGCTACCCAGATCGGAGAGTTGTACGTTGAGGTTGGCATTGGCAGCCCAACCACCCGAATTATTATGTTCCTTGAGTCGGAGTTCGTTTATCCATACCTCACCGCTCTTGATGTCGGCAGAATTGTTTCTCACACCCAGCATCATGGTCTTCACCTCGCCGAGACTCGGATTACCCACGATGGTAATCTTATTCTGCGGATGTTCTGCATCCATCATGGAATAAGGAGCGAGATAAGAAGCCACACCCTGTGCCTTCGCCTTGTTACGGTTTTTCTTCAATGCCGTAAAGACACTCAGCGGCACATCGAGCATATTCTCCTCAGGCCATACCGCCTTACAGTCGGCTAGCACATAGCGGTTATAGTTGGAGCGTGGCTCGGTGAGCTTCAGTGGGATTTCATACTCGTAGTAATTGTTCTTGTAATCACTACCCAGACGGATGAAGACTGAGAGATCACCATCCTGCAGACGGGTGGTATTCTGCTCCAGGGCATTGGCATGGGCAAACATCTGGATGCGCTTGTACTGGCGCAGATCAAGGGTAGAATTCTTATAAACCGCCTTCGCCTCGCCTGTGTTCATATTCTTGACCACCAGACTCAACGCCTGCTCGTTCGCCTCAACCAACTGAGGCTGACTAGGATCCTGTTCGCGCCTGATACCCGGAGGCAAGACATAGTTGACCGGTGTCTTCTCGCCGTTCTCTTCCAGACTCACACTGCTTGCATCAAGGGTTCCGCCACTGGCTGCGCCGAGCGGCTGGTCATAAGTACGCCACTTGCCCATCACGAGGTCGAAGGTACCGAAACGCAGCACGATAGGTTTCTTGAAACCGGTGAGGAACATACGCATGAAGCGGATGCTGGAGAAATCGTTGATGTTGCCCTGACGGCTCTCAAACTCATCGATAGGTATGCGGAACTGATACCAGGTAACGGTAGACTTGGTATTATCACGCCAGGTCTGGCTGTATTCACGCTTATCTACAATATGATTGTTACCCACCACGAGATCTTCCGGACGGATGCTGACACGGTACTGAAAGTATTTCTCATATTCGTTGAGGGTATAATCCTGGTTGATATCCTCGACATCCGGCGTTGACTTATAAGAAGTATCATAGCTCTCAGAACGGCTGTCGCTGTCAGGCGAGTTGCCCTGAGGATTGTTGATATACTTATATCGCTGCAAGATAGGAGCACGCATCTCATCCCAGTCGGAACCGCGGAAATAGTGGTAGTCATCACGTGCCGGATCGGCAAAGATGCTGTCGAACACCGCCTGGTTCACCTTGCCCTGAATCTGGTCAAGATAAGCACTCTTGTAGAATTCCTGCTCCTCGGCATCAGTCAGTCCGTTGAAACCCACATCCTGCAAGGCTCTGCTGCCACTGGTGGTAGCAAAGGCATAGGTCACGGTGCTCTGGGTAGGAATCTTACCCCACTGGGTATAGGTGTAGCTCTTGCTGCCATCCACCGGCATGCCACTCTCATAGAATTTCTTGCCATCACGCAGGATATCCTCGCTCACCTCGCCCAGATTGATGTAGAAATCGCCACCATAATCGGCAGCATCAGCCTCTTCGCGAGAATAGATGAACGGATCGAGCATCCAGAACTCGATGTATTCGATGTTTGCCTGCTCGAAATCGTTGGTATCCAGCTTACGCATCATTCCGCCCCAGTTGCGCTGCGGATTCTGCAGGGTTCCGTCAGCCTGCAAATCTGTTACATTGAAGTTGTATGGTCCCGGCTCGCTTGGATAGTAAGCCAAATTGAGTACATTCAGGGTATTGGTAGCGCCCTGATAACTGCTCTGGTCGCGCAATGGGAAAAGCTCCTTGGTATAGACCTCGCGAACATAATGGTTACTCAACTGCTTGAGGTCGCCCTTGATATGACCCGGAGTGAGCGAACTTCCACGGCGGGTGAACAGCGGATCGATGGTATACCAGGCTAGGCGCGAACGGTGGAAACCGCTGCTCAGACCGGTCTTATCGCTGTAATCGTCCTTGAAATTGAGCGAAGGTACACTGGATATAAACCAGGAGGTAGGAGTCGTTACATCGATGGTGGTCTTCGTACCCTCGAAGTCATCGATATAAGATGCATTGTCCTGTGTGCCACCTGCCTCACCGGCAATGAGCTGGGCAAATTCTCCTGTAAAGGATATCTGCGATGGCTGGGTAAGATGCAGGAATGGTATCTTGTCAAGCACATTGGTGAGCCACTGACTCTCCTTGCGCCAGTTGAGATTGATGCCCCAAAGGGTGTTCTTCAGCGGTTCGGAGCCCATGGATACCTTGGTGGTAAGTGCCTGTTCGGAGAGGTGCTGGATAGTACCGCTCAACTGGAAGTTCTTGGTAAAATCATACTCCCAGTTCAGTCCGAACATCGTTTTTCGGGTTTGTCCGAAATCGGTATTACTCTCCAGAGAAACGTTGACTGCCGTACCGGCATCAATGATGCTCTGGTTCAGGATAGTCACCTCACCGGCACTGTAATCTACCGAATAGTCGGTGCCCTCTTTCAGGGTGATACCGCCTGCCGTAACGACCACCGAGCCTTGTGGCACATTGTAGGCATCGAGCGAGATGACATTGGCTGCAGAGCCCTTGAACTGTCCCACAATCTGATACTTGTTCTTTTCGGCTATCTGCTTGGCTACGGTCTTCGTACTGTCATAAAGTTCGGTAAAGGCATACTTTTCTGCCTTGTCGGTAGCCACGCCCCGCTTGACCAGATAATCACGCATATAACTGCCGAAAGGCTCTACCTTCGGAATGAACACGCGTCCATTAGAGATGGTATAGCCTTCTACATAATCGAAATATCCATTGCTGTGTGCCTTGTTGTTGTTATCCAGACGGTCGGCGCCCAGCACACGGATGATAGGCTGCTCCTTCACCTGCTGCTCAGGGATATAACTGATATATACGCCGGTGGTATCGCTCTGGTATTTTACATCCAGGCGAAACTTCTCCTTCTCTACGGTAGAAGCCAGATAATAAACGTTCTTCATCATCAGCCCCCAGTTGCCCTGTCGCGGATTGTTACTGGTATTCTTGAGCGATTTCACGAAGAGTGCCTGCTTGGTATCACTGAGATCGGATGCAAACTCGCCCACCTGATAGGTTACGCCTCCCGATGTATACTCATAGGCTACAGCAAGTACCTGGTCGGTCTGCAGACTGGTTTTCAATGAGATATAACCCAAGGCGGTATTGACTGTATACTCAGAAGAATTGAGCAGACGGGCACTCTCCAGTTTCTCATAATCGGCTCCGCCAACCAGTCCGCCTCCATCGAGAGTGGTTGCAGCCTGGTCAATGTCACGGGCAGCAGCATACTGCCCTGTCATCGCCGCATACTCTGTATTCGCCTGGTTAGAAGGCACCTGTCCGCTCGCCGCCCACATCGGGTTGCTCAGTTTCTGGTTCTCGCCCAGGTCGGTCAGGGCTACGATGTTTCGGGTATTGGTGGTATTGCCGGTTTTGTTGGTAACCCACACCTCCACGCGGTTGATGGTGATGCCCGTGGTGAGATTAGGAAGTTTCTGCATCCAGGCATCATAATGGTTTCTGAAATACTGGGAGAGGAAGAAGTGGCGGTTCTCCTCATAATCGGCTACATTCAATTCAAAAGGAGTGAGCTGTACACCGCCCCTGGTAGATACGCTCTTCGATGCACTCTTTTTCTGCGAAGCTACCATCTGCAGCTTGAGTTTGCCAAACTGCATATCGGTTCTAACACCAAACAGACTGCTGGCGCCTTTGATGAGCGAAGAGTTGGAAGGGAAGGAGACGTTGCCCGCCTCAACGAGTTTGATGATTTCATCTTCCTTGCCGTCGTACTTCAGTTTCATGTTCTGTGCATCGAAATCGAAGGTGGCATCGGTGTTGTAATTCAGGTTCATGTTCACCTTATCGCCCACCTTTCCGTTGACATTGAGATTGATTTTCTCATCAAAATCCATCATCGTCGTCTTTCGGTTGCGGATAGGCAACGAAGGATTGTCGATGTTTTTCTTGTTGATACCGAACTTGAGTTCGGCAGAACCCTGTGTCTTCACTCTGATGCCACCAGGACCGAAGATTTTCTCTGCAGGTCCCAAGTCGAAGTGCATATCTGAGAAATCGAACTTTTCCTTGCCTTTTGCCTGGAAGATTTCATCGTTCTGCTTGCGAAAGTAGCTGTTGCGCTGCTGCTGTTCGGTCCATGCAAGATACTCTTTCGGAGTGAGCATGATAGGAGCCGAAAGCCAGGTTGAGCCCATGCGGTTGCCGATGATATAGCGGTCGAGGGTATCGTTGTAGACTACCTGATATTGCAGATTATCAGGACGTTTCAGGTCGAGCGGACTCTGATAGAGGTCGCTCAGGGAGTAAGGTTGGGTGCGCTGAATCTGCCAGCGGGTATGCAGCAGCGAATCGGGAATGGTATCTTCATCGAGCTGCACGGGCTGGGCTGTGCTGGTATGTGTTTTCTTTTTATCGTCCTGAAGTTGAGGCAAAGCTATCGCATAGCCGAAGGTTGCCACCATCAGCCAAGCCAATAGAAAAGATATGAATCTTTGCTTCTGTTTCATCGACAAAAAACTCCTAACTTATTTGATTTGCTTCAATGCCAGTTTCACAACCTGTTCTACTGGGAGATCAGGCTGTGCCTTGAGGATATCTACTACTACCTTGGCAGATGGTGCCGGCGAGAAGCCGAGCATGGTGAGGGCGCTTACCGCCTCATCCTTTACGTCATTGTTCACCATCACCACATTACCTCCGTTGGCTGGCAGTTCGTCAGCAATGCCAAGGCTCACGATTTTATCTTTCAGGTCGATGATGATTCGCTGTGCCGTCTTCAGTCCGATACCCTTCACGTTTTTCAGCATCTTGTCGTTACCAGTAGAGATGATTTCGCAGAGTTCGCGTGGCGAGAGTGAAGAGAGAATCATGCGGGCTGTATTTCCGCCTACTCCTGAAACGGTGATGAGGAGGCGGTAGAGTTCACGTTCCTGTTTGGTAGCAAAGCCGAAAAGGGTGAAAGAATCATCTCTTCCACCAGCCACCAGCACTTCGTGAACATAGAGTTTCACTTCCTGTTTGCCCTGAATGGCAGTATATGTATTGAGCGATATATTGAGTCCGTAGCCCACCCCCGCAGTCTCAACAACAGCCAGCGCAGGTGTCAGCTCTGTCAGATCGCCATGAATATATTCTATCATTTTCTTTTTCTCCTAATTAAATTAATATATTAATAACGTGCGAAGGGCGGGATTATTGTAATAGAGTTCCATAAAATTACGTCCCGACGTAGCATGTAATACGTCCCGACGCAGAGCCAGAGACGTCGGGACGCAGCAAAAGCTACGTCAGGACGTAGTTCAAAGCACATCGGGAGGTATCGGAAAGGGGATGTATGATGTTTCGCAACAAAATAACGAAACTGTAAGGCTCTTACAGCAGATACCTTACAAATCTCCGCTTATTCATACCTAAAAACTATGATTTTACTACTTTTTGCAACTTTTATGAGTTAAAATTCTATTAAAACGTCACGTATTTCAAGAAAAAGCTATACTTTTGCAACCGGAAATAGAATGAAAAGCGGAAAACATATCCGTTGGATGACTAAACCGCAACAAATAAAAGAAATTAAAACAACAAAATAAAAGAAATAAGACAATGAAGAAATTTAGAGCAGCCGTAGTAGGATACGGCAACATCGGTAAGTTTACTGTTGAGGCACTCGAAGCAGCTCCTGACTTTGAGATTGCAGGTATTGTACGTCGCCAGGGGGCCAAGGACAAACCAGCTGAGTTGGCAAACTATGAAGTAGTAGATGACATCACCAAGTTGAAGGATGTAGATGTTGCTATCCTCGCAACCCCTACCCGCTCTTGCCCTGAGTATGCAGAGAAGATCGTTGCCCTCGGTATCAACACCGTAGACAGCTTCGATATCCACACCAGCATCCTCGACTACCGTACCAAGCAGATGGAAAACTGCAAGAAGGCTGGCAAGGTAAGCGTTATCTCTGCAGGTTGGGACCCAGGTTCAGATTCTATCGTACGTGTTCTGATGGAGAGCCTTGCTCCTAAGGGCTTGACATACACCAACTTCGGTCCTGGTATGAGTATGGGTCACTCAGTTTGTGTTCGTGGCAAGAAGGGCGTAAAGGAAGCGCTCTCTGTAACCATCCCATTGGGTGAGGGTATCCACCGCCGTATGGTTTATGTAGAGTTGGAAGAAGGTGCCAAGCTTGAGGATGTAACAGCCGAAATCAAGGCCGATCCATACTTCGCTCACGATGAGACCCACGTATTTGCCGTAGCATCAGTAGATGATGTAAAGGATATGGGTCACGGTGTGAACCTCGTTCGCAAGGGTGTATCTGGCAAGACCCAGAACCAGCGTTTCGAGTTCAACATGAGCATCAACAACCCAGCCCTCACCGCTCAGGTATTAGTTAACGTGGCTCGTGCTTCATTCCGTCTGCAGCCAGGTTGCTACACCATGCCAGAGATTCCAGTCATCGATATGTTGCCAGGAACCCGTGAGGAAATCGTTGCAACACTCGTGTAAAGACATTGAACTTTGAGGTTTGAACATTGAACTTTATGATGAGTTTAACAGGTTCAGATTCATAGTTTAGCAAATAATAAAGGCTCGCAAGAAGTTTCGATTTCTTGCGAGCCTTTTGAATATACTATATTCCAATTTATTTATGCGTCATGATATCGAGCACCATATCATCGGTAGCTCGCATTGCATCGGCACCGATGCTCGTGAGGTTATGGATGCACTTATCCACATCATCATCTACGATACCCTCGGCAGAGGTGACACACTTGCCTTCCATAGAAAGGAGGGCGGAAAGAAGAGCGGTGCTGACACCTGATGAAATCTTCAGGGCACAACTTGGTTTCGCTCCGTCACAAATCATACCGGTGAGATTGGCTATCATATTCTTGACAGAATTGCAGATGCGGGTATAATCGCCACCCATCAGATAGGTAATGCCGCAACTGCTGCCCGTACTGGCTACCACACAACCGCAAAGAGCTGAAAGCTTGCCTAAGCTCTGCTTGATATAGATGGCAGTCAGATGACTGAGCATCAGGGCACGGATTATTTCCTCCTCGGTATTCTCGTTCTCCAGCGCATAAACCACCACAGGGTTCGTTGCACAGATGCCCTGGTTGCCGCTGCCGCTGTTACTCATCACCGGAATCATGGCGCCACCCATACGGGCATCGCAGGCTGAAGCGGTGCTGGAGATGATATGCGAGAAAATATTATCACCGAAGATACCATGACTCAACGGACGGTCCATCGTCTTGCCCAGACAGTGGCCATAGTTGCCTTTGATACTCAACTCGGCAGCCTTCATATTATAGTCTCTGGTCTTGAGAATGAAAGAAATCTCATCGAGCGGAGCTGTTGTAGCCAACTCGTAAACCATCGGGAAATTGAGCTGGATGTCGTCATCAGCCTCATCGCCCACAGTACCGCCACGCTTATCGAGCACTACCTCACCATTACGCTCAACATACACAAAATGGGTATGTGAACCGGAGATAATTGCCGTAGCCTGGTCTTCACCGGCATGACAGATGATTTCGATATAGAGTTTATCTACATCACCCTGCTTCAGTTTGATGTTGATATCCGCATCCTTGATATATTGTTTGC
>ERZ809407.2340-NODE-2340-length-13093-cov-21.539347_pt1 | contig 13093 bp, 15 predicted proteins | sample MGYA00520792_ERZ809407 | MGnify/ENA primary metagenome ERZ809407 (study PRJEB31576, sample SAMEA3212665) | Homo sapiens | biome: human-gut; feature: human gut; material: fecal | place: Sweden | collected 2012 ...
AAAGAACGCTTTCCATATCGCTCAGGAGAAGTATTTCTCAAAAGCGGATGCAAAGATAAAGAGTTTTATACAAACAAACAAATCTTTGAAGAAATATTTTTCAAAAATTATGAAAAATTTCCCGATTATTGACATAAATCAAGGATAGAGAATAACGTACACCTTCATTATATTAACAGGCAGAACGGAAAAAGCTACTCATATCGTTCAGGGAACAAGCTCCACTTCTCCGTCATATTTTGATTACCATACTGGAAAGAACCATACCTGTAGATGTCGTCATGGGCTGACAAAATCAGAAACTGGTTGATTGCCATGATGTCATTTGGATGCTCCACAATGTGTTTCAAAATTGTTACGGCACAAATCATCCGCATACGGTTATAGACATTGTTGGGAATATCCGAATCCTGAGACGCGCCGTGCCTGTCCTGCAACAGACAACGCCAATACCTCCAAGTCTCAAAGAGATAGACAGAATATTGGCGGGACAGCATTATCTTCTCCAACACCTTCAGATCTACATCTTCCGCGTGCGCGTATTCCAATGCATATACACACTTCTTGTCAAAGTCCGTTTCCTTTTCCGCCAATCCTTTCATATTGATTGCAGTAAGAGAATCCGTTTTGTCCAAGTAATAAATGGAATCATAATCTGCAACCACATTGCTCTTGTCATATATTTCCCAATATTTCTCTTCCGGCAAATCCCCATAATTGCTCACATGATACCTTTCAACCAATAGCCGTTTGAACCTGCCGTACGCACTATCCACCCGGCTAAACGTCGCAGTATTACCCCGCAAGGCATCATTTGAGACAACAGACAAAATAAAGTCCTTATAATGTTGTGCCGCCCAACGGATACTGTCACATTTTATTATAGAGCAGTCTATCTTCCTTACAGACTGCTTAGCGTTCGGAGCAAGCCCTCTGTCCCATGTGTCATAATCGCACAACAGGCTGTTCAATACAAGAAAGCCATTATAAGCATCCGTCAAGTTGTTGAACAGAGGCGTGGCGGGCAACGTCCCGTCCATCTTAAAACAAAAGTCCGTATCTGTCACCGCTTCAATGTCCGTGTCCGACTTCGCTTCCGCAGTTCCTTGTTCCTTCATCTTACATGATACGGCAAAGAACATCGCAATCAAGATAAAAGGTAATCGCTTCATAATTTAATTTCTAATAATATGTTTTGACGAGTCTAACAAATATTGCTTTATTGAAACCTACTCATTTCATTCTTTGATACACAATTGGGTAAGACTCTCTACCACTTTTTCAAGTTGAGAGTTATAAATCAAGCCATCAACATACTCCTTAGGAATTGCACCAAAACCATATTTCGCACCCAATATAGCACAAGCTACAGCAGCATTCGTATCAGCATCCCCACCTGCATTTACCACTTTCAGCAAACCTTCCGTAAAAGATGTAGAGTGCCAAAATGCCCAAAGAGCGACAGACAATGTCACAAGTGTATACCCCATATACTCATCATCCATCAAATTCATGATATCATCCTCCTGCCAGGCTCGTTCTACATAAGGTAAAATACGCTCATCATATTCTTGTGCAATTTCGAGAATTTCCGTAAAGGTCAGAATATGCTCACCATAAACAATTGTATGTATGAGTTCAGAAACAACGACGCATGATCCCACGCAACGAGGATCATAATGAGTGAGTTTGCAAATATTCTCAGCACATTGTCTCACCGCCTTTGGAAAGAGACCTACTATAGAAGTCCTCATAAGCCCACCATTTGCTGCGGATTGGCATCGGCTCATTTCCCAAACCTTTCGAGATACATCAAAAGGTTTTTGTACATAATCTCTAATCATTAAAACCTTATAGGTGTTTTCTCCTATCCCCATGGGATTACCATGAGCCCAGTCGTAGAAATGTCTGGCGATATTTTGAAGATTCACCCCATTGTCTTCACAAACGGCATGAGCAATGCAAAGCATCATATCGGTATCGTCAGTCCAATCTCCAATTTTCCATCGCTTACGATGCCTGTCTTGGAAAATCTGACTATAATGTTGAATGCCATGGGGATATTTCCATGCCATATCCTCATCTGTCATGCCTTCACTTCCCAAACCGAGAGCGTCCCCAATAGCTTGTCCGTAAATAGCACCTTTCAACCTATCATATTTATTCATTCTACTTATCCTTAAACCACAACAGCACAAGCAACACTGCCACCACGACATCCACGACATTCCAGACAGTCCGCCCCAAAGCAATCTTCACAAAAGGCTGGAACAGCAACGCCAGCCCGCCGAAGGCCACAGCCAGCGCATCCTTCTTCTCTTCACAATACCTATATGCCATAAAGGCAAAAGCAACCATAGAAACAAAACGCACCAACTCATAATAGCCATACGGCATGGGCAACAGACAGAGTAGCAGCAGGACCGCCAATAATAATTCCAAATGTTTCATTATCTTAATATAATTTTGTATTAAATGCCATCGTCTTCTTTCATCTCTGTTTTCTTGATTTTATTGCATACGAAGTATCTGGAAGCGAACAGTATTTTCAATGCTTCACGCAGATAATCATCCAATCTTGGAATTTGGGGAACGAAAGACAAAAATATGTTCGAATTCAAATACACTGTATCCGTCTCTTTAGCCACCGTATAATACACAGACACAGAACAGGTGCCCATACTATTTGCCTCATTGACAGCTTTCTGCATCCTTGAAAACAGGTTTATATCATAAGTCGAGAATTCATACCAAAACGGGAAATCTACACTAATCCAAAAGTATGTATCACCACATAATATCATGAAATGCCATTCTTGATAATCTATATGGAGTCTTCCATCATCATCCTCTTCTGGCTTACATCCAATCTTTTTCAGCGTATCAATGACCAGTTCCTTTGTGTTCAATTGTTGTAAATCCACATTCACATCCTCCGTTTCCACATCATCACTCTTTTCACTCGTATTATCCGCTCCTGCCAAAGCACTATAATTACTTTCTACAGGAGGAACACTCTCCTCCTCACGCTCTCCCAAACGCTTCCAATACGAGAAAAGAGCACAGACAATGATTACCACCGCTCCTATAATTGTAAAATGCTCCATACCTTAATATTATTAAGAATTAGTATTTTTATAAATATATCTTTCCTGGATTGTCCTGACTCCATTTTTTACGCTTGGAGTAAAATTAAAGATTATTATCCCCAAAACGATAAGCAGACCGCGAACGTCTGCGAACGTACTGCTCGTAGAGAAATTTCCCGTTAGAAAGAACACACAATAAAGAAATGATGATATCAAAAAACATCCGCCAGTCTTACAAACATAAAGCATAATCATATCGTTCATATTATCTTCAACTCTGATATTTGGATGCTTTTTGTACTTTCTCAAAACCATTTGATAGGCAAGAATGTTCATTACAATTATCAGAAGGATTGACAATATAACATTAACACACAAAAAAGACAATATCGCAAACAAGTAAATTATTACTGAGAAAATAAGATTTGAAGTTTTCATATTTTATATTTATTACTAATTAATTATATCATTTATTCCTCCCACACAATAAGTTCTTCCGGCAGACGTATCCGTTTAGGCTCTCCACGCTTGCCGGTGATAAAATAGTTCTCCGCCAAAGACTCATGGAACTTAAGCAGGAACGCTTCCTTGATTCGGGTGCATTTCTCATTGATGGAGTTGCTCAACGGATTGGTAACATCCACAATATGCCGGCTATATATCGTCGCACCCTCCTCATTCTTACCCTGCACTTTGGCAGTCCTCTTTATATCATCATATATAGCAGCCAGCTCCTCTCTGTAATCGGATAATTCCTTAAACAGAATGCCCTCTGGATGCTTCAGGAACAGAATGAACACCGCCTTGACCAATGGCGTCATCTTTATCTCCATGTTATCGTAATCTGGGAGCGTTATATCGTAGTTCTTGTGTATGATGATGCGACTCAATTTCACCTCCGGCTTCACGAGTTCTCCCAGTATCGCATCGCTCACGCCCTTGTTTCTCAGCAATGCTATTTTATATTTCACCTCATTGAGCATCTTTATCGTTTCTCTGTCAAAGGCCTCCTCGGCATCAAAATACATCGGGAAATTATGTATGCGAATTCCAGTCCACCAGCCGAGTGTATCGGAAACGAGTTCACTCATATAGGCGATAAACTCATAGGCACTGTCTACTCGTGTGATGTCGAAGGTGTAATAGTCGTAAGTATGGGTTATCTTCATCCCCATTTCAGGATGATTCGGGTCATCCCCCTGCGTCGTTTTGTAGTATCGGGCGAAACATGGTGTAATCTGTTTGCGGTTTTTCGTCTTGCATATGTCGCCGAAGAACAGATAATCCTCGGAAGGTATAATCTGTTTGCGGTTTTCCAGCTCGCACATGAAGTTCAGAAGATAACCGCTATCCAGCGTGGGCAGTTCCACCGACTTATCAATCTCGCCATAAGGCTTGCGGTATCGCCACACTTTGTCGTCAGTTTTCAGTTCCTGCGTCAGCGTAGGCAGATACACGAACATAAGATTTTTCTTCGCGAAACACTTGCGTATTTTCGTGAGATTCTTAAGTATAAATCGGTTCGTCGCCTCGTTATATTCATTCTCTACATATATCACCTCATTGCCCGATGGTTCAAAAGGCAGATGCTCCAGCCCCATCCTGGCATAACCCATCGCAAATTTCTCTTTGTAATACTCATAATCAGATCTCTGCGGCGTCTTCCAACGGCTAAATATATTCCAAAACATATCGGTTACTTGTTATATTTTTGTTTACCCTGCCTATTCTTCACAACGAGGACTACCAGCAATACAGCTACCACCACATCCACGATGTTCCACATCGTCCGCCCCAGCGCAATTTTTATGAATGGTTGAAAAAGAACGGCCAGCGCGCCGAACGTAACGGTCAGTTCCGCATTCTTCACCTCGTCATACTTATACGCCATATAGCCGAACGCCACCATCGCGACATACCTTACCAGCACGTAATAGCCGTATGGCATGGGCGCGAGACACAACAGCAGTATCGCAGCCAGAATCAGTTTTAGCTCTTTCATATTCTAATTTCAGGTCAGTAATAACTTTATCTGCAAAAATAATTAATTGCTTCTTTATTTGCAAACTACCAGATAAAAAATATCCAAAGAATCCCCTTAATTTCGGCAACAATCGGATACCAGAAGATAGCTGCGAGAAAACTGTCGCCATGTTTAACCATCATATACCAGAAATAAACAGTCATAATCTGCGATGTTATCATATAAACAGCAAACAACAGACCTAAAGCAGTTTCTAAAAAATCTTTCATACTCTTATTATTATATATCATTATTATTTATTTCCTTATATTTAGGAGACGCCCCGTAAACGTTCGTTCCCTTGTCAGAGTCTTTCGCACAAAGGCGCAGCAAATACAGAAACATACAAAAACTTATGTCGAAAAATAAGTAATATAAGTTCTCCGGTACTGCCGGATATATTTTAGGCAAATACCCCGACAGGTTTATCAAAGTCCAACCCCAAACTGCCCATGTCGCATTTCGGCCTATGTCATGCAGCCGTCTCACCGTTACGAAGAAGAGATGCAGGGCAAGATAGAGTCCGAAAAGACTACCGACAAATGACAAACCAATTGGAAGGAATGGATCTATTAGTTTGTCAAGAATTTTATACAGATAATAAGACAAGAAGAACCACCAAAATTCAGAACGTCTGGCACGCCCGTGCATGGTCAGATTACCAAGTGTTTCTATAATAGAATCAACCATCCCATCTCTCTGTATCGTTGTATATTTCGCGTCAGTATTCATAGGAAAAGTCATTAATCATTTACCCTATCATCACTATTAGTTGGATATCATCACCTACCATCACCAAGTATATTCTTCAATATAAAACCTAAAACAGAAAATATTGTGAATATCCACCACCATACGTTATAAGCCGTCGTATAAAAATTTGCTTTATACAAAGCGTCTGCGCGAATATCATGAAATATACAATTAGGAATAAAAAACAGTCCATGCCATATTCCAGAATACCAAGAATAGGTTTCTTCAGGATTTATATCACAAAGATAATACGCAGCACACGAATATATAGCAAGGCTTATAAAAAGATTTATAACACCTCTAATACCAAACAATAAAAAAACAATAAAAAACGATATTGATAACACTAATGACATAATTATAAAATTTAATTGTTTAAACACATCTGTACCTAAAACGATTTTAGGTTACAAAGATAAAGAGTTTTATCTTGCAGACAATTATTTTCCATGTCTGCAAGGCTTGCAAAAAAACAATATTTTTATTTCATAGGCTGTTCTTTTTATGACAATAGATAAAAAGAAAGGTGTGGATTTCGCCTGTTGTTACTCCATGGTATCGCCAAACACCCGTACTAATACAACAGTGAAGCCCACACCATACGGTGCGCGCATTCACATTTTACTGTTGATTAGTACTTTCGAATTTGGCGATTTCAGGAGTACATCAAGTAAAAGTAAACACTATCTTTTCTTATGTCTTGTTAAACATTTATATCATATACATCTCTTTTATTAAAATGAGTTTAATTATGTATGCGTCCCTCCTGCCTATACCCCAAGGGCTTTCGGCATTAAAGGACGATGCAAATATACTATTTATTTCTTAATATGAAACAATATTTGTATAGATATTGTCAAAATAAGATAAAATAAGATTGTATCATAGCGATTCCTATTCATAAAACAAATCATCCATAACCAGCTTGTCGTTCACCTCAGAACTATGGGTATTCTCCTTCAAGCCATAGGTTGTTATCATCACCAACTGCACAGCTTCCCTCACTTTGGTTTCCTCAGCAAAATCAACCAGTCGGTTACGTAGCCGTTCCTCCTCCTTAGCATCAATAGAATATTGGGCACGACTGTATTTAATCTCACACAGACTGATGATCTGGTCAGCCCGCTCTATAATCAAATCCACTTGTGCTGCAGGTTTACTTTCCTTGCTTCGCCATGAATAATATTCTGTGCGTATGCGGTCTATACCCAACGCTTTCTTTATCTGAGGAATGTGAGCCATACACAAACGTTCGTACGCCAACCCGAACCAGGTATTTTGCTTCGGTGTATTCACAGAGTTTTGCCAAAAATGCTCGTCCGTACTGTGGCGGCGACAAAAGTCATTATAGAAATGGATATAGAAATCCGTGAGCTGATAGATTCCGTTATTGCTGTTGATTTTCCGCTCACGCACGTTATATTTCCTTATAAAGTCGCAATTCTCCAAATTACCCAACAACTTAGAAAGATATCCGCCTGTCTCTTTCTTCAGTTTCTCCGTAATCTCCGCACGGGTAAGTCCTTTCTTATGTTCTGCCAACAACTGAATAATTTCCATATATGGCTGCGGATTACGGAAAAGAGCCCGAAACAACCGTTCATTCTCCTTTCGCAGCTCTGCATCACGTGAAAAGAACAACCTATCTACATTGGCAGGCAAGCTCGCCTCATTATCCAAGAGACTCAGATAATACGGTATTCCACCAAGTATCATGTAAGTCTGGCTCACCGTCATCCGATTCCACTTGAAATTATTATGCTTCAGATACTCCTCCGTCTCACACAAGGTAAACGGATGTATGTGCATTTCATGGGTAATACGATTATGCAGTCCACCGTGATTGTCGATAATATTGTCCACAATCCAAGTAGTTGCAGAACCGCAAACTATCAGTTTCACGTTGCCCCGTCTGTTAGCCCATCCGTTCCAGAACAAGTCAAGAGCCTTAATTAATCCTGAACGCGGCGTGTCTAAACATGGCAACTCATCAATAAAGATAATAACAGCCTGCTGAGCAGACTTATTTTCGACTACCTCTTTCAAAGCTTCAAATGCATCATACCAACTTTTTGGCCTCTTGCCCGTATAGCCACACTGACTGAGAGATATACAGAAACTCAGCATTTGGTCTTCCTTGCTACCATCTATCACTCCCGTCATATCAAAGTCAATAGACTTTCCCAACGTCTCTGTTACCAAAAACGTTTTTCCCACACGTCGTCTACCGTAAATGGCGATAAACTCAGAGCGGTTGCTCTCTATGTATTTTCTGAGTAAAGCCTGTTCTTTGGCCCGTCCAACTAACTGTCCCATAACTGTAAGATAATAGATAATAAACTTATGCAAAGATAATGCAAACGGACGCAATGAGTATTTATACTCAAATTGTCGGGTGCAGATTATCTCTATGCAAATATATAAAAACATCCACTAACAAACAATTAAAATGCGCCAAAATGTGTAATTTTCTCACGTTTTGGCGCAGTTTAACCTATTAAACGCGCCAAAATACACATTTTTTTAATATTTTGGCGCGACAAAAAAACTTAATTATGATTATTTACACCTCAACGATATTCTGTTTGGAGAATAATAGTGCTACGTTTCCATTTCTATTGCATTTTGTTTAAGCCTCAAATAGAAAGTGTCTTGTATTCGATTGAAAAGCAAAACGATTATACTTTTCTGATGTCCGCACGTGTTTTTCCGATGGAAATAAGGTATCTTTGCAAGCGCAACGATAAAGGTTTTATATTAAAAACATGGAAATAAAGCATATAATATTCGACTTCGACGGCACGTTGATGGACACGGCACCCGTAATACTGGCAACAATGGCCGCGACGATAAAGGAAATGGGACTGCCCGAACGCAACGTGGAGCAGTGCCGCGCAACAATAGGAATGCGACTCGAAGACATTCCGGCGGAGCTTTTCCCTGAAGTTCCGGACATATCAAAGGAGTATGCGGCAACATACAGACGGCTTTTCACGCAAGAGAACAAGCCCGGCATCGCGCAACCCTTCCCCGGAGTGATTGAGACTCTACGCAAACTGCACTCGCTCGGCTATCCTATGGCGGTAGCCAGCAGCCGCAACCATAAGTCATTGCAGGAGTTTACAGACAACTTCGGACTGGCGGATTTGTTCTGTATGCTCATCGCCGGCGATGATGTAAAGGAGGCGAAACCCGCTCCCGAGCCTGTGCTTACCGTATGCCGGGAAATGGGATGGACTGCCGCCGAGACGCTTGTCGTGGGCGATGCGACGTATGATATACTGATGGGGCGAAACGCCGGATGCCCAACGTGTGCGGTAACTTACGGCAACCAGTCGCGCGACCAGCTTCTTTCCGTGTCGCCCGACCATATCATCGACCGTTTCCCAGACTTGCTCGCGGTACTAAATGATTAATTGCACATACATTCTCGATGAGGAATCCGGCTGTGGTTCACTGGCATTTTGGCCTTAGCCCTCAGTAATCAGGATACTGTACTCGAGTATTTCAGGCGCAGTACTCGAGTATTTTGGGTGTAGTACTCGAGTATTTTGGGTGTAGTACTCGAGTAATTCGGGCCTGAATACTTGAGTATTCAGGGCTTAGTACTCGAGTATTTAGGGCTTAGTACTGCACTGTTTAGGCCATTCTTGCCGACAAGCCGCTATTTATCTGTAAGATCAACGGTCTGCCTATATTGCGCAATCCTTATGAAATAGACTTCTCGCGCCCGAAGAACCAGAGGGAAATCCGCAACTTGTCTGAGACCCACGCGATGGAGAGACTGCCGGCTGTGGCGATGAATACGGAGACAAGGAGGAAGAGTGCGCCGCTCGGTTCAAGGCGCAGGAGGTGGGGCTGATAGAGCTTTGCAAGGATGGTGAACAGTGGGGAGAAAAGAAGCAGAGGCAGGGTGTTGCGCCCGATGAATGTCATCACGGTAAACACGCGACAAGGCGTGTGGCGACAGAGATACATGAGGAAGCTCATAACGAAATAGACCATCAGGATGCCGGCAGGATGCGACTTGTCGAGCCACGCGGGAATACAGGCTATCAGTATGACCGGGAGGATGGTCCAGGGCTGTTTCGGAAAAGCCGGAAGGAAGTCGGGCACGTATTGGCGCAACACCATTCCGGCAAGGAAATAGCAGGCGTTGGGGAACGACAGGGCCACTCCGCAATGGGGCAAAGCACAAGCGGCAATGATGAAGAAAAGAGGAGAGAGGAGAGAGGAGAGAGGAGAGAGATATGTCTTTATAAACAAGGATTGGGGGTTGAGGATTGGTGATAGGAGAGGGAAGGATTGAGGATTGGGTATTGAGGATTGAGATATGTTTTGCCCGATGATACGAGAGAAGAGGGCATGGCTCAACCGTTCCGAAATATAGTATAGGAGTCCACAAACCATCAGCGTGTGGAGATACCAATACGGCCCGAGCGGATTCAGAAAGAGCTTGGAAAGCAGAAGCGGCAGGGTGAGATTGTCGATGTGTTCGCGTATGGGCAGCACCGAGGCAGCGAGCACATAGCCGCTTTCCATTATGGCGTAGGGTATGAATATCCACAGGATGGAACGCAGGAAGCGGCGCAGCGGTTTGCCGACATTGAACAGATAGCCGGAGATAACGAGGAAGCCGGGCATATGGAAGGTATATACCACGTGCTTAGCGTATGGGTATGTGTCGCCGATATAGACGAGATGGAACGCAATCATCAGCAGGATGAATACGCATTTCATATAGTCGAGTTGTTCTATTCTTTTCTTCATCTTTTTTTATTTCGGGAATTTCGGGCGTATTATATTCGGACATTAGCCAAAGAGGAATGCCGGATTGGCTGCGTATGCACGCAGTTTTCCATTCTCAAAATCAGATTATCGGTGTAGGAAACGCTGCTTCAGCTTGTTCCAAAGTGATGTTTTCTGATATAATATATATAAGGAGAAGGCGGCACTGAACAGGAAGATGGCTGTGCCAAGAAGCCAATAGAGCCAGCCGTAAGCACAGAGCGTGAGGACATAGGCAGATATGCCGAGGGGCAACTGCACCAGGACGTAAAGACAGACGCGCGAGGAAAGAAAATAGCGATAGCGCAAACCGGCATAAAGGAGTATCACGATAAGCTCGGCAACGTAGGACAGCGACAGGGCGACACCGGCACCAAAGAGTCCCCAAGAGTGATAGCAAAGCATTATAAGCGCCACTTGGCTGATAACGAAAACGCCATCGAGAACGACAAACGCCACGGAATGGCCTTTGGCAAGGGTGATGTATTCCATCGGAGTGGTGATGACTTTCAGATATATCGAGAACGCCGCCACCTGTGTCATGCCCACAACGGGCATGAACCTGCTGCTATACAGCAATGGGAGTAGTATGGGCAGGCCTACGATAAAGAGCACGAGCATGGGCGAAAGCAGAAGCAGAGACACTTCTATCTGTTGGTTGACGGTGGTGTTCACGGCCTGTCTGTCGGCATTGACAGCCGAAAGCCGGGGGAAATAATCGGCCTCCATAGCCGAGGCAGCAATTCCGGCTAAGGTAATGATGAGCATATAACCGGCATTATAAAGGCCCACTTCGTCGAGCGTTCCATATACATTGAGGAACGAGCGGGTGAGGATTTCGGAACCGCTGGTTATGATTCCGCCAAAGACAAAAGCCAGTCCGAGGCGCACCATCTGCATACCTTCGCCAAGAAGACCGCGCGAACAGCGCATCTGGAGCGGATAGTATCGGAAGGAATAGAATATCGTGAGCAGCATCGTTGTCAAGGCCATAAGCACGATGACGGGTACGATGCCCGGCTGCCCGAAAAGGGAATAAATAGGAACGGAAATTAAAAGGGATGCAAGAACCGCGCTGACTTGGATTACGGCCAACTGGCGCAGTCGGCGGGTGGCTTTCAGAATAGCCGTCTCGCCACCGGTAATGGCAAGTAGGCCGACGGCGGGAGCGAGCAGAACGAAGTGCAGCGTGTGGTCGCCCCACGAGAAAGCGCTGCTACTGAGTATCGGTCCGGCAACGACGCAAACGAGCATTCCTATGACTGCGGTGAGCAAAGCCCACGCCCGGATGATGCGAATCTGATGGTTTATGAGGGCGGAATCTCCACTGTCCGCCACTTCCGAGAGATGCTTCACGGCGCTTACCGGCAAGCCGAGATTCGTAGCCTGCGAAATGAAATTGACCGTAGTGTTGAACAGCGACGCGAGTCCCATACCTGCCGGACCGAGAATGACGGCCACGAGCTTGTTGCGCACAAGCCCAATCAGAATATTCAGCCCTTGCACCCCGCCGAATATTCCGGTATATTTCAGTACGTGTCCGTAGCCTTTTCTCGATTCTTCGTCGTTCATCCTTTTAATTAACGGATAGCAGACGGTTTTATTACATTCTGGCAAAAGACTATCGCAAGAAAACGCTTTGAGTAGTTAATAGTAAAAATCGCTTACTGCGCCATCTGTATAATCCGTTCTCCCCCCTTGGGGGGACTAAGGGGGCCAAACGTTATTCGTCGCAACCGTAGACGTTCTCATATATCTTGCGCCTCACAGTATCGAAGCTGGCAGCCTCATCAAGCCTGCCGCAGACCATAAGGCGCAACGGCAGGAAGTCATCGCCCTTGCGGTAAGGCGGCTGCCGATACTCACTCTCCCACAGTATGAAGCCACAACGCTCATAGAAACCGATGCGGCGGCGCGCAATATCATCCTCGGGCAACTCCACTTCGAGCACCAGCGGCGTCTTTATCATATCCTTCACCGCATCGAGCACCAGCTTTCCATATCCACGGTTGCGCATCTCCGGTGCTATGGCGAAGTGTTCCACATAATGGAACGTGCCGAAATCCCAATACGTGAACAGCCCTACCGGATGTCCTTCATCGCACACGAGATTATTATAAAACATCCGGTTCTTCTCCGTAAACGCCCTCAGTTCCTCCGGTTCGCGGTATTCCTCGCGCGGGAAAGCCTGCGTCATCAGGCCTTCCATAAAGCGATATTCCGCACTGTCTGTATCTGTTATCCGCTGAAGTGTTATCATAGCTATATTGTTTTTAATCACAAATATACGACTTTTCATGGTATCTATGTTCTATGATGCCCATTTTTAATGCATGACATTACAATTTTTGAAGAAGAATATCAATGTTAAACCTTTTTTATTACCTTTGCATAAGTTAAGCTACATTCGACAAATTGAGAGTAAACTCTCTTTGTACTC
>ERZ809407.2345-NODE-2345-length-13061-cov-6.741196_pt1 | contig 13061 bp, 7 predicted proteins | sample MGYA00520792_ERZ809407 | MGnify/ENA primary metagenome ERZ809407 (study PRJEB31576, sample SAMEA3212665) | Homo sapiens | biome: human-gut; feature: human gut; material: fecal | place: Sweden | collected 2012 ...
GTTTAGGTTTGGACTTGAAGGGTGGTATGAACGTCATCCTGGAAGTGTCGGTACCCGATGTCATCAAGGCATTGGCGGACAACAAGTCTGACGAAGCATTCAACCAGGCACTGGCCACTGCGGCAAAACAGGCTACTACCAGCCAGGACGACGTTATCACGTTGTTCATCAGAGAGTATCACAGAATCGCTCCGGATGCTTCACTCTCACAACTGTTCGCTACCCAACAGCTAAAGGACAAGGTAAACCAGAAATCTTCCGATGCAGAAGTTGAAAAAGTATTGCGCGAAGAAGTAAAGGCAGCCGTTGACAACTCATTCAACGTGCTCCGTACCCGTATCGACCGCTTCGGTGTGGTTCAGCCCAACATCCAGAGCCTGGAAGACAAAATGGGACGTATCATGGTGGAGCTTCCGGGTATCAAAGAGCCTGAACGTGTAAGAAAATTGTTACAAGGTTCTGCCAACCTGGAATTCTGGGAAACATACAACGCAAAAGACGTTGCTTCGTACCTGCAATCGGCTGATGCCAAATTGCGTGCAATCCTGGCTACCACAGAAGACGCAGCAGAAGCAACAGACAGCGTAGCTGCCGAAGCTCCCGCCGTAGCGCAAGCTACCAGCACTACCGACAGCCTTGCCGCAGCACTGAAAGGTGAAAGCAAAACACAGGCTGCCGACCTTGAGCAAATCAAGAAAGAACATCCGCTGCTGGCCGTTCTTCAGGTAAATCCCAGCGGTCAAGGCCCTGTTGTAGGTTATGCAAACTACAAGGATACCGCTGATATCAACAAATACCTCTCCATGCCGGAAATTCAGGCTGAAATGCCGAAAGACCTGCGCCTGAAGTGGGGTGTTTCTCCTTTTGAATACGACCCGAAAGCACAGACTTTCGAATTGTACGCCATCAAGTCTACCGAACGTAACGGACGCGCTCCGCTGGAAGGTGACGTAGTTGTAAACGCCAAAGACGAATTCGACCACTATGGCAAACCTGCCGTAAGCATGTCTATGAATACGGACGGTGCACGCCGTTGGGCACAACTCACCAAACAGAATGTAGGTAAAGCCATCGCCATTGTACTGGACGGCTATGTATACTCCGCACCGAACGTAAATCAGGAAATCACCGGCGGTAACTCACAAATCACCGGTCACTTCACTCCCGAACAGGCAAAAGACTTGGCAAACGTATTGAAATCAGGTAAGATGCCGGCTCCTGCCCACATCGTACAGGAAGACATCGTAGGTCCGTCTTTGGGACAGGCATCCATCAACGCCGGTATCATGTCATTCGTTGTGGCATTGATTCTGTTGATGATTTACATGTGCTCCATGTACGGTTTCATCCCGGGTATGGTTGCCAACGGCGCTCTGATATTGAACTTGTTCTTCACACTGGGTATCCTCTCATCCTTCCAGGCCGCTCTGACGATGTCCGGTATTGCCGGTATGGTACTGTCGCTCGGTATGGCTGTGGATGCCAACGTATTGATTTACGAACGTACCAAAGAAGAGTTGCGTGCAGGTAAAGGTGTCAAGAAAGCACTTGCCGACGGTTACTCCAATGCTTTCTCCGCAATCTTCGACTCTAACCTGACATCTATCATCACAGGTATCATCCTGTTCAACTTCGGTACCGGTCCTATCCGCGGTTTCGCCACGACACTGATTATCGGTATCCTGATTTCATTCTTTACTGCTGTGTTCATGACACGTTTGTTCTACGAGCACTTCATGAACAAAGACAAGTTGCTGAACCTGACATTCTCTACGGGAATCTCCAAGAACCTGATGGCGAATGTACACTTCGACTTCATGGGCAGAAACAAACTCTGGATGACGCTGGCAGGTGTAGCGGTTGTAGTTTGCATCGGCTTCCTCAGCATCCGCGGTTTGAGCCAGAGCATCGACTTCACCGGTGGACGTAACTTCAAGGTACAGTTTGAGAACAAGGTAGAACCCGAACAGGTACGCGAATTGATTTCCAGCAAGTTCGGCGATGCCAATGTCAGTGTCATCGCTATCGGTGCTGACGGCAAGACCGTACGTATCAGTACCAACTACCGTATCGAAGAAGAAGGTAACAACATCGACTCCGAAATCGAAGCATACCTGTACGAGACCCTGAAACCGTTGCTGACCCAGAATATCACGCTGGAAACCTTCATCGACCGTGAGAACCATACGGGCGGCAGTATCATCAGCTCACAGAAAGTAGGTCCGAGTATCGCAGACGACATCAAGGTATCCGCTATCTGGTCTGTTGTACTGGCATTGATTGCTATCGGTCTGTACATCCTGCTCCGTTTCCGCAACATTGCCTACTCTATCGGTTCCGTATGTGCACTGGCCTGCGACACGATTATCATTTTGGGCGCCTACTCCATGTTCTGGGGCATCCTGCCATTCTCTTTGGAAATCGACCAGACGTTTATCGGTGCTATCCTGACGGCTATCGGTTACTCAATCAACGATAAGGTGGTAATCTTCGACCGTGTACGCGAGTTCTTCGGTCTCTATCCGAAACGCAACAAGAAAGTATTGTTCAACGATTCACTGAACACGACTCTGGCACGTACCATCAATACCTCACTGAGTACGTTGATTGTATTGCTGTGTATCTTCATCCTCGGTGGTGATTCCATCCGCAGCTTCGCGTTCGCCATGATTCTGGGTGTTGTATTCGGTACACTGTCTTCTCTGTTCGTTGCATCTCCTATCGCTTACATGCTGATGAAGAACAAAAAAGATACAGAACAGGCAGTAGCTGTTGAAGAAGCAAAATAATTCCTATTATATAAATAGGATAAAAATAAGAGAAAGAGGAAATCCCGGTGTGACGGGGTTTCCTCTTTCTCTTTTCTACAGAATTTTACGGATACTCCTCTACAGCAGCAGGAAGTTCCGCACACAAAAAAAGGACGTCCGTATCATAACAGACATCCTTTCGTAGCTCCGAGGGGAATCGAACCCCTATCTAAAGTTTAGGAAACTTCTATTCTATCCGTTGAACTACAGAGCCTTTTTGCATACATTCTGCATATAGCAATGGAATGCGGGTACAAAGATAATGTATTCTGCTGATTTTCCGAAAAAAGTTTTGTTAATCCGATTAACTTTACGAAATTTGTCTTTGAACAAAATAAGTATAAGTTTCCTTATATAATACATATAATAATTCGTAAGTTATGGCAAACGACATGATGGTCAAAGAACTGGAGCAAGTGGTAGTCCGCTTCTCCGGAGACTCCGGCGACGGTATGCAGCTCGCCGGCAACATCTTTTCAACAGTTTCGGCTACGGTAGGTAATGACATCAGTACATTCCCCGATTATCCGGCAGACATCCGCGCCCCGCAAGGCTCACTGACGGGCGTATCCGGTTTTCAGGTACATATCGGTGCAAACAAAGTCTATACCCCCGGTGATAAATGCGATGTACTGGTAGCAATGAATGCCGCTGCGTTAAAAACACAGTATAAGTTTGCCAAATCTACCGCATGTATTATCATCGATACGGACGCATTCCAGAAATCGGATTTGGAAAAGGCCGCTTTCAAGACGGACAACCCCATTGAAGAAATGGGCATCAAACAGGATGTCATTGCCGCTCCTATCTCCCAAATGGTGAAAGACTGCCTTGCCGACACGGGTATGGACAACAAATCCATGCTGAAGTGCCGCAACATGTTTGCAGTGGGACTGGTATGCTGGCTGTTCAGCCGCGACCTGACGATAGCCGAAGAGTTTATCCGCGAGAAATTCGCCAAGAAACCTGAAATTGCAGAAGCCAATATCAAGGTTATCCGCGCCGGATACGACTACGGGCACAACACCCACGCATCCGCCTCTCACACTTACAAGATTGAAAGCAAAGTAAAGACTCCCGGACGCTATATGGACATTACGGGCAACAAGGCCACGGCCTACGGCTTCATAGCCGCTGCCGAGAAAGCAGGCCTGAAGCTTTACCTGGGTTCTTACCCCATCACCCCCGCAACCGATGTGCTGCACGAACTTTCCAAGCACAAGTCACTGGGCGTAATGACCGTACAGTGCGAAGACGAGATTTCCGGTTGCGCCTCCGCTGTCGGAGCATCCTTTGCCGGAGCATTGGCGGTTACCTCCACCTCCGGACCGGGTATCTGCCTGAAATCGGAAGCCATGAACCTGGCTGTCATTATGGAACTGCCGCTGGTGGTGCTCGATGTACAGCGCGGTGGCCCTGCAACAGGCCTGCCCACCAAGTCCGAGCAGACCGACTTGCTGCAAGTACTCTTCGGCCGCAATGGCGAAAGCCCCATGCCCGTACTTGCCGCCACCTCACCGACAGACTGCTTTGAATGCGCCTATATGGCATCCAAGATAGCACTGGAGCACATGACCCCCGTCGTACTGCTTACCGATGCTTTCGTTGCCAACGGCTCGGCAGCGTGGAAACTGCCCAAGCTTGCCGATTATCCCGCTATCGTTCCGCCTTATGTACGCCCCGAAATGCAAGGTTCATGGACACCCTACCAGCGCGATGAAAAGACCGGCAGCCGCTATTGGGCCATCCCCGGAACAGAGGGCTTCACCCACATCCTCGGCGGATTGGAGAAAGACAACAAGACAGGCGCCATCTCTACCGACCCTGAGAACCACGACCTGATGACCCGCCTGCGTGCCGAAAAGATTGCCAAAATCGAAGTGCCCGATGTAGAAGTGGAAGGCGACAAGGACGATGCCGAACTGCTGATTGTCGGCTTCGGCGGCACTTACGGCCATCTGCACGCCGCTATGGACGAACTCCGTGCCACAGGCAAGAAAGCGGCCCTCGCCCACTTCAAGTTCATCAATCCGCTGCCCAAGAATACGGCAGAGGTGATGAAGCGCTACAAGAAAGTAGTGGTGGCCGAGCAGAACATGGGACAGTTTGCCGGATACCTGCGTATGAAAGTAGACGGTTTCGTTCCCTACCAGTTCAATCAGGTGAAAGGCCAGCCCTTCCTGGTGAACGAGTTAGTACAAGCATTTGAGGAGATTATCAAGAACTAAAAAAGAAAAGAACTATGTGCGAATATACAGCAAAAGACTTCAAGAAAGGGCAACCCCGCTGGTGTCCGGGTTGCGGTGACCATTTTTTCCTCGCGTCCCTGCATAAGGCTATGGCCGAAATCGGCGTTCCGCCTCACAAAACAGCAGTAATCTCAGGTATCGGCTGTTCCAGCCGTCTGCCCCACTATATGAATACCTACGGCATGAACACCATTCACGGACGTGCCGCTGTCATTGCCACCGGTTGCAAGGTTGCCAATCCGGAACTCACCGTATGGCAGGTGAGCGGCGACGGCGACGGACTCGCCATCGGCGGCAACCACTTCATCCATGCCAACCGCCGCAACATCAACCTGAACATGATTCTGCTGAACAACCGTATCTACGGCCTGACAAAAGGACAATACTCTCCGACGTCTCCCCGCGGTTTCGTCAGCAAATCATCTCCTTACGGTACGGTAGAAGACCCGTTCCATCCGGCGGAACTCTGCTTCGGTGCACGCGGCCACTTCTTTGCACGCGCCGTTGCCACGGATGCAGCCGGAACGGTGGAAATCCTGAAAGCCGCCTACAACCACAAAGGAGCCAGCGTCTGCGAGATTCTCCAGAACTGCGTCATCTTCAATAACGGCACGCACGATGCCGTTGCCAAGAAAGAAGACCGCGCCAAACACGCCATCTATCTGGAACACGGCAAGCCCATGCTCTTCGGCGAGAACAACGAATACGGACTGATGCAGGAAGGCTTCGGGCTGAAAGTGGTGAAGCTCGGCGAGAACGGCATTACGGAAAAGGATATTCTTATCCACGACGCCCATTGCGAGGACAACACCCTGCAACTGAAACTCGCCCTGATGGAAGGCCCTGACTTCCCGATTGCCCTCGGCGTAATCCGCGATGTGGAAGCTCCCACCTACGATGATGCCGTACATGCACAAATCGAAGAGGTATCCGCCAAGAAAAAGTATCACAACTTTGAGGAACTGCTGATGACCAATGATACCTGGGAAGTGAAATAACCTCCACGGAACAGGAATTCAGTTTACACACATTCCCCCTTCACCCTCCACATCCCTTTATCCATAAGGGACAGCGGGTGAAGGGGGCTTTTTATATCCCGGTTGGCAGCAAAGAAACAAGCGGCATCAGCTCTCCAAAGGCAGAGGCAAAATACCGATATGCCTCAGCATAAAGGTGACAATACACTGTATAAAACCCCGTTGTGCATCTACTAAAACCCCGTTTTCCAACTGCGGGCCGTGCGGTTGCCAATTGCGGGCTGTACGGTTGCCAACTGCGGGCCGGACAGCCCGCAACCGGAAAACGAAGAAATACATAAGGGACAAGCACATTTTACAAGGTGCATCGGGAAGTTTTCCACCAGGCATTGGCACATTATACCCGGGAGATTGCCCCGCTCACACGCGGTATAATCCTATTTTCCACACGGTCTTCCGGATGCAGGCACAAAGTATAATCCGCCGGAAAACCGCCGGAATAAGATGCAAACGCCACAAGCGTGGAATGGCAACCTGCAAGTGTGGATTTTTTCCACAACATTCCACAACCTGCATACACATATTATAAGTATTTATAAAAAAACAATGAACTGAATATCATAGGCATAAATACTTCGCATAGTCTACGTATCTTTTTTGGCATACTGCTTGCTTATAACAAATACAAATAAAATCCAACAGATTTAATTGTACAAGGAAATAATCATTGTGGAAATATGAAGTCTATCAAGAAAAAACGGAGTATGGCTTCGCACAGGAAGCTGCATTTTCAAAAGGTATTAGGTAGTATGATTGTGGCATTGGCGCTTCTGTTTGCAGGAAGTGCCGGTGCGCAGGAAACCAAAACAATCAAAGGTATGGTAAGGGATGTGACGGGAGAGCCGCTTATCGGCGCCAGCGTCATAGAGAAAGGAACCAACAACGGTGTCATTACCGATGTGGACGGAAACTTTACACTGACCGTGCCTGCCGATGCAACGCTATCCATAGCCTATATGGGCTATGCCACCCGCGAAATACATCTGGCAAAACGCAAGAAGCAGGGCGACCTGAGGGTAACGCTGAGAGAGGACTCGCAACAGTTGAAAGAGGTGGTTGTCACGGCTATGGGTATCAAGAAGGATACCAAACGGCTGGGTTACGCGGTGAGCACTATCGAATCGGACGAGATAGTGAAGGCGGGAGCAACCAACTTTGCATCCGCCATGTACGGTAAGGCGCCGGGCATCCGCATCACGCAGACGCAGGGTGGTTCCGCCGGAGCCGTGTCTATCAATGTACGCGGACTCACGTCCATCACCGGAAACAACCAGCCGCTCATCATCCTGGACGGCGTGCCCATCCGTAACGGCGGAACGGGCAAGAGTACCGACTTTGCCGAATTCGGCAACGACGGGCAGATACGTTCCAACGGTCTGGTGGACATCAACCCCGAAGATATTGAAAGCGTAAGTGTGCTGAAAGGCGCTTCGGCCACGGCACTTTATGGTTCGGAAGCGGCAAACGGCGCGGTGGTTATCACCAGCAAACGCGCCAAAAGCGGCAAACTGACGGTGGACTTCACCGCGCAGGTCACCGCCAACCTGCCCGCCTATCTGCCGAAAGTACAGACCGTATACGGCCCGGGACGTTACAACACGGAATACAGCGATTACGAAAAACAGACGGGCGGTTTCTACCAGCGCACCATGAACGGCGAAAGCTACAGAAGTCTGTATAATACAACCATGTCTTTCGGTCCGAAGTACGACGGCAGCGACGTGTTGTACTGGGACGGCAAGATGCGCCCCTACCTGCCGGCTACGGACAATCCGTGGAAAGAGCTGTTCCGCACGGGCTGGAACCAGACCTACAACCTCGCCATCTCGCAGGGTACGGAGACCAGCAGCAACCGCTTCTCCTACACCTTCATGGGTGAAACGCCCAACTCGCTGACGGGCAGCTTCACCAAACATAACTTCAAGCTGACGGGTTCTTACAAACCGGCAAGGACGCTGAACATAGAATACTCGCTGAACTACATCGTGCAGGACGTAAAGGACCGCCCGCAAACATCGCTGAACCTGTACGGCAGTTTCAGCAACATGTTCTCCTCCTTCATGGATATTCCCTATCTGAAACAGAGCTACGTCACCAGCCTGGGCTACCGCAACACGTACGCAGGCGGCGATGCCACGCTGACACCGGACGAAGCCTGGGCATACGACCCGGGATACCTGAACGGCGTATCGAATATGCTCTGGAACATGTATCACCACCACAGCAAGGAGACAGAGAACCGCCTCATCGGTATGATACGCCCCACCTGGCAGATAACCAACTGGCTGAGTCTGCGCGCCCAACTCTCTACCGACATCACGGATACCAAGCAGACGCTGGAGTACGAGACGGAACGCCCCAACTCCCTGTACGACCCCAGCGGCAGCTTCCAGAACATCAACCGACGCTATGACATTGTGTACGGCGATGTGATGCTGAACTTCAACTACAACATCCGCCGTTTCGACATTGCCGCCACACTGGGCTGGACGGGACGTTACGAAAACATGAACAACATGCGCGTCTCCACCAACGGCGGTCTGGTTACGGAAAACTGGTTCGACCTCAACGCCAGCCGCTACACCGCCAGCAGCACGCTGCAACGTATGGAACTGCTGAAAACGGGATACATGGGTACGCTGAGCCTGGGTTGGGACAACTACCTGTTCCTCGAACTCACCGGGCGTCAGGAACGTTCGTCCACACTGAAGGACCAAAGTTTCTTCTACCCCTCCGCCAACCTCAGTTTCCTGTTCTCGAACGCCTTCCGCATGCCTGCATGGTGGAATCACGGCAAACTCCGCCTCTCCTACGGCGTCGTAGGTAATGCGCCGGAAACGTATGCCGCCAACATCATCTACGAGCAGGGTTCGGACAACGGCTTCACATGGAACTACGTTCCTTCTTCGTGGGGAAATGCCAATATCCGCCCCGAAAAGAAGTACGAATACGAAATAGGTTTTGAAAGCAAGTTCCTCAACAACCGGCTGGGCTTCGACGTATCCTACTACAACAACCGCGTGAAAGACCAGATACTCTCCACGCCGCAACCCTCCACATCGGGTGTGAAGTACGTGCTGATGAACGTGGGAGAGGTGGCCAACGAAGGCTGGGACATCTCCGTAAGCGCCACTCCGGTACTGACCAAGAATTTCCGCTGGGACCTGACGGCCAACTACGGCATCTACCGCAACAAGGTCGTGAAGCTCGCCGACGGCGTACCGTACCTCGAAATATCCAACATAGGCGGTGGCGGAGCCAAGATACAGGCCGTAGAGGGACGCCCGATGGGTGACATCTACGTGCAAGTGCCCCAGATGAACGAAAACGGAGAGTATCTCGTATCGGACAAGGGACTTTACATGAACCAGACCGAACTGCAAAGAGTAGGAAACATCAACCCCGACGGCGTAGGCGGTCTGTTCAGCTCGTTCTCCTACAAGAACATCTTCCTGGATTTCAGTATCGACTTCCGCATAGGCGGCGATGTCATCAACGAGATGTACCAGTATTCCACCGCATCGGGTCTGACACCGGAGTCGCTGCAATTCCGCGATACGGAACACGGCGGCCTGTCCTACTACTATCCGGGCAACAACAACGCCAGCGGCGTGCCCGTGCAGGTAGACCCGTCACTGGGTGCAGGGCCTAACGGAGAAACCGTTTATCACGACGGCGTTATCCTGCCGGGCGTAGTGGCCTCCACCGGCGAAAAGAACACGCGCATCATCCCTGCCGGCTACTATTACAACCAGACCTACAACTGGGGTACCCAGCCCGAACAGCTTACGTACCGCCACTCGGTATTCGACAACAGCTATGTGAAGCTGCGCGAGCTGACCATCGGCTACCAGTTTCCGGAAAAGCTGATTTCCAAACTGGGCATGACGCGGCTGAGCGTTTCAGTGTTCGGACGCAACTTGTTCTACTTCTACAAGGCACTGAAGAATTACGATGCGGAATCTTCCGTAGGAACATCCTGGGCAAGCCAGGCGGTAGTGGGCGGCTCCACTACGGCAACACGTAATTTCGGTGTGTCGCTGCGGGCAAGCTTTTAGGAAATAGAGAATTGAAAAAATAAGACTTTAGAGTGAATGACAATGGATATGAAAAAGATAAATATAGGAGCGTTCGTTGTAGCGGGAGCCATGCTGATGACAGCTTCCGGCTGTACGGATTCCGACTTCGACAGCAAATACGAAGACCCCTCAAAGGTCAACCAGGTTACCATCAGCAACCTCATGGTGGGAGTTTTCCAGAAAGTGAAAGATTATGACGTATATGAGTACGGACGTTTCTTCGGCTTCGACTCGCAGTTTGTGGGCAAGTACGCGCAGACCTTCGGCTACAGCTATTCGGGTGGTATGTACAGCCCCGGATATGCGCCTGCCATAGACGGGCAATGGGACAACCTGTATTCGGCACTGATGCAATACCGCAAGATGGAATCGCTGTACAATGAAGAGAACGATACGCAGAAGGCACAGGACGAAGCCTTTATGCTGGCAGCCAAAGTGCAACTGTACGACTTCTTTGCCGCAACGGTGGATATTTTCGGCGACATGCCTTTCTTCAAAGCATGCACCCTGCCGCTGACCAACGACGTAAACGGTTCTTACGCTCCCTACGACAAGGCGGAAGATATTTATAAGACAATCCTTGACGAACTGAAAGACATCGCCCCGCGTTTCCGTTCGGCAGCCGTACCGAAAAACTTCAGTACCCAGGACTTCATCAACCTGGGAGATATGGAGAAATGGGAACGCTATGCAAACTCCCTGCGCCTGCGCCTTGCCATGCGTGTAGCCACGCAGGGAGCTTTGCAGGCGGAAGGACGTGCGGTTATCAAGGAGATATTGGAAAACCCCACCGACTATCCGCTCGTAGAGGAGCAGGGAAACAACATCTTCATCGTCAACCAGAAGTCCGGACAGCTGAACTTCACCGCCGGCCACGGATTGGGCGACTGGGTTACGAACCGTCTTGCTTCGGGCGCCATCATAGACCGTATGCTGGGCCACGGCAACTATGACATGACCAGCAGCGATCCGCTAAGCGGCGTCTACGTCAAAGGCGAAGACGACCCCCGCATCCTGCTGAACTACAATCCCGTGAGCATCACCAACCGCGAAACCGGACAGTTGGACGAACACCGTTACCTGGGTACGGACCTCACGGTAGCAGACGAGCTGACGGAGTATTACAGCGCTCAGGCACAAGACGAAGTGAACACCGCCAACAAAGGTTTCTCGCAGATTACCCAAAGAGGCTTTTTCTGGGAAAACGATAAATTCGACATGCTGATAATGGCTTCGCCCGAAATACATTTCCTGAAAGCGGAAGCCTATGCCATGGGGTATGGTGTGGCGCAGGATATGGCGAAGGCGGAAGAGGAATTCAAGACGGCTGTCAGCCAATCCATCGCCCTGTATTACTATTACGATTCGATAGGCTCGGGAGAGAATTGCCGCCGTTACGACGTTCCTACCGATGAAGAGATTGCAGACTTTGCCAATGCCAGATGGAACAGTACGGCATACGTGGACAAACTGGATGCCATCATCACGCAGAAATGGCTGCACTTCGGTTTCCTTGTCAGCCGCGAGGCATGGAGTGACATCCGCCGCACAGGCTATCCTTCGGGACTGGTGTTCCCGGAAGTGTCGGGTACTATCCCCAATGTGCCGAACCGCTGGAGATACCCCAGCACGGAAGTGAACTACAATCCGTACTATAAGGATGTAGCCAGCACAGACACGTATACGGAAAAGCTGTTCTGGGCCAAGTGAACAATGAGAGCGAAGCGGGAATGGATATCCTGATGCAGTAGCTTGCAAACATAAAAGAGCCGTATCATTACTCACAAACGGAGTTGATACGGCTCTCTTTATGGTTCAATGAACAGTGCCGGGGTTCGGATTGGACGGCTGCAACCGCCCTGCGGATTACAGCTTGTCGCCGAATGCCAAGTCTCCGGCATCGCCCAGCCCCGGTACTATATACGAATGCTCGTTCATATCCGGGTCGATAGCGCCGCACCACAAGGAAACCTCGTCGCCGGGGAAGAGTTTCTGCAAATGCTCTACTCCCTGCCGGCTGGCAATGACGCAGGCAATCTGCAGTTTGGCAGGCGTGCCCTTGGTAAGGAAAGCCTTCCAGGCAAGTTCCATGCTTTCGCCCGTAGCAAGCATCGGGTCAACCAGTAACAGAGTCTTGCCGGAAAGGTCGGGAGTGGCGATATACTCGATGTGCACATCCACCGTACGGCACTCTTTATCCTTATAATAACGGTAAGCGGAAACGAAAGCATTGCCCGCACGGTCGAACACATTCAGGAAACCGGCATGCAAGGGAAGCCCGGCACGGAAGACGGTGGCAATCACCACATCATCATCGAAAGTGCTAACGGGGGCTATCCCCAGCGGTGTTTGTACCTGCTTTTCGGAATAGGTGAGTTCCTTACTCATTTCGTACGCCATGATTTCGCCGATGCGTTCGATGTTCCGGCGGAAACGCATACGGTCGGACTGTACTTGCACATCGCGTATCTCCGCCATGTATTGGTTCAAGACTGAGTTAGTCTCGGCAAAGTTGATAACTTTCATTATATTATCAGATTAAAATATGTATTGGTTATTCCGTATATTGATAGAACAGAAGTGCAAAGTAAACGAATTCCACTCAATTTGCAACATTCAGTTTGCAGATATTGTTACGGTTCTATAAAAGATTTCCTATTACAGAAAAATTTCTCTAATAGGATGTTTCTTTAAAAATAAAGTATTACTTTTGTAGTCGCAAAAACAAGGGCCTTACTGAACAACGCGGTTTTCCACAAACTCGCCCCCTTGCAATGAAGCATACGAATGCGAAGAGAGATTATAAACCAAATACCAATTTTAAAATCTTAAAAAGAAATGGCAAATTTAGATTTAAGCAAGTACGGTATCAAAGACGTGAAGGAA
>ERZ809407.2348-NODE-2348-length-13055-cov-20.875615_pt1 | contig 13055 bp, 6 predicted proteins | sample MGYA00520792_ERZ809407 | MGnify/ENA primary metagenome ERZ809407 (study PRJEB31576, sample SAMEA3212665) | Homo sapiens | biome: human-gut; feature: human gut; material: fecal | place: Sweden | collected 2012 ...
ACCGGAGTAATCCAGCCTTAAATACTCTGAGCATGGCGTAAAGTGTGTGCAAAGGAATTGTCGTTCCAGGAAGTGCGGTTGTTATGTATATGGTCGTACTGTTATTTGGCGCACGGTGTCCACGGCTTCAACTGTTTGAAGAAGTCGTTGCCCTTTGGGTGTTGGCATACCATAACGCCAGGGCGCCACTTTGAGGACACTGTTCTTATAAAATTTGTCTATGAGAGTCTTTTCTGCACTTAATAGCCTGCATGTTAAATATGATTAATAATCGGGGGTGGTGACGTTGACACTGATATTTTTCTTATATTTGCAAAAAATATTATTTTATTGTAAACTAAAAAGAAGACTATTATGAATGCAAAACTACACCGAGCAATTAAAGCCTTTTTGCTTTTCTTATCCTTGTTTTTATGCAAGGATGCCCTTTATGCGCAAGAGACATTCGATGAAGAGACAGCCTATAAACAGATGTATCGCGTGATAGCGCGTCCTGCGGAAACTCCTGACGGAGCTGATCTTGTGGGACTTGACGCAGGTTCGTCCGATTTTATACGTCAGTTGTTCAACATGAATGATCTTACATCAGACATTGCTGTATGCTGTTGGGGGGATCCTGGCATTCCGGAATTTGTAAATGGAACATGGGATCATAACAACATATTGGCAAATGGTATGTATACCCGTCTTGAGTATGCGGTACACAAATGCAACCTCTATTTGGAAAACGCCGGCGCATCGCAGACACAACGCCGTGCCGAGGCGCGTTTCCTGCGTGCGATGTTGTGGTGGTATATGTTGGATTTGTATGGAAGTGCCCCAATAGCCACGTCTTCCGAGCAATGGAGCGAATATAGCTATAATCCTGTTGAAATTCAGTATCCTCCTCAAAGGTCACGTGAAGAAATCTTCAGTCTTGTCGAGGCAGAGCTTAAAGAAGCCGTTACTGATATGGCAGAGCCTGGAACCAATACCTATGGACGTGCTGACAAGGCGGCTGCGTGGCTGATGCTCGCCCGTCTTTATCTGAATTCGGAGGTGTATACAGGTTCGGTACGTTGGGCTGAGGCCAAGGAATATGCCGATAAGGTCATTAACAATGCCGATTATTCCCTGACACCCAAATACCCATACCTCTTTATGGGCGACAACGACAAGAACGGAGCGCAAAAAGAGATTATACTCCCCCTTGAGCATGACGGCGTTAATGGGCAGAATTATAGTGGCACAACTTTCCTTATATCCTCGATCTCGAATTGGGAAATGCCCTCTACAGGGCTTGGTGGATGGGGCGGCAACCGTGCAAGAAAAGAGCTGGTCCGTAAATTCTTCCCGTTCGACAATGCACCGTTCGGAACAACAGAGAGCATCCTGATGGCAGCCGGGGATGACCGTGCGCTCCTCTATGGTCAAAACAGGACTTTGGATGTGACAGACCTTAAGCAGTTCGCAAATGGTTTCAGCGTGACCAAGTGGACTAATCTGCATTCTGACGGCTCCACTCCCAACTCAACGCAATTTGCCGATACCGATTTCCCACTCCTGCGTAAGGCGGAGGCATACCTCATATATGCCGAGGCCGATGCGCGTCTCAATGGCGGAACTTGCTCGGCACAGGGTGTCAGTGCGCTGAACACATTGCGCGCACGTGCCAATGCGGCTGCGAAGGGCAGTTGGACCTTGGCTGAGATCTCAGACGAGTGGGCAAGGGAATTCTATTTTGAGGGCAGGCGTCGCACCGACCTCGTGCGTTTCGGCAAGTTCACCTCCGGCTCTTACGTGTGGCAATGGAAAGGCGGAGAATATGAAGGAAAGGCTATAGACAGCTATCGTACGGTCTTCGCCATTCCTACGACTGTTATGGGGCGTAATGAAAACTATGTGCAGAACGAAGGCTATTATGATGTGAATAAAATCCAACTCGATCCCACCTTTGTTCTCAATACTCCGGCGTTCGCGTCTTCTGTAGTGAGTCTTGAGGATTACGGGGCGTTGGAATTCACATGGGTTGAACCCAAAGTGACAGGATGCGACACCGGTGTGTCTTACGTGTTGGAGGTTGCCGAGGATGAGAATTTCACCCAACAATACCGTACACACTGGGGAACAGGTATTCCCGGCATGGGTTATGTACGTGACGCAGACAGGATATTGTTGCCTACGGAGTGGCTTGACTGTAGTCTGGTAGTGGACAAACTATGGGCAAAACGTATGTCGGACTTCTCCGACCAGCCAGTGGAGCTGTATGTACGCTGTTGTGCTGAGGCAGGATTTAAGAAGAGCGTCTCGAATACTATAAAGATAACGGTAAAGCCATACTTCACGGCTTGCAATTCCAAAGGAGTTTACATAACTGGTTCTGCCATCGGCAACGGTGGAAACATATTCGGTTCTGATGCTGTCGGTTCGGCATTGTTGCCTTTGGATTTGTCTTTGGATAATTATTATGATGCTTGCGAAAGTCATAATCTTCTTGCACCACATAACATGGGTACGCAGACTTTGTATATAGACAAGGACAAATCGTTCACCATTGGTGATATACAAGGGAGGCATAAGGTTACAAGTCCTGACGGAACGGCGGAGAATGCTTCCTGGAATTATTCGGCTAATGACAAACCGATTTCTGTAAGTGAGTCCGGGTGGTATAATATCAGACTTGTTCCAAGCAGATGGGTTGGACAGAACATGGTGCCTTTCCTAACGGTAGAGAAGACAGATGTGCCGGGCGGCGACTATACTGCGGTGAAACTGTCCGGCGATATGGATGCAGACCTGCAGCCTTGTGCTACGGAGAACAACCGTATGTGGTATGCGCGTATAAAACTCACGCAGGAAAGCAAGTTGCATTTTACCTGCGACGGTAAGACTTTTGGGGATACAGGCTTCTCTTTCGGTTATGCTACGGAGGGCGGAGCGGACTTCACCGTGCCGGCGGGTGAGTATATTGTTACGTTCAATGCCGCTACGGGTTACTATGATTTCTTAAATCCGTCCTTGTCTGATGATGCGATGCTATACGACAAAAAACTGGCTTATGAGGCGGACGGCAAGCTGAAAGCTGTATCTGCGGGAACCGTGGACATCTCGGAGGCGGACGAAGAAACGGATGTCAAGGTTTGCGACTTTGATAATTTGGCACTCGGAGTTACCTTGGTCAATATGAAATTGTTTATTGGTGACAGGTCTTGCGATATAGGTTCAGACGGTACGGTGTCTGTGAAAGACCTGAACGAGCTGGTTGCCCCATTGCGCGGGCAGTCTGGTGGCGCGGCGTCGGCAAAGAAGCAGGGAGGTGTGTCTGCCTTGGGCAGGCAGTCTGTTGATAATGCAGGTCAGACTATGGTGGATGCTTATATCAAGGGCGAATATATAGAGAATGGCGTTTCTGTGCTCAAACAGTCAAATGTCTTCTCTCTTGCGGTCATATTGCCGATGCCGCCAGATTATTATGTCATAGGCTATGTCAACTATTGGAATTCTGCAAACAAGGATTATAAGTTGCATACAACTGACGGTGTGACTTATGAGATTGAAGTCCCAGGACCGTTAAATGCAGATGACGGATGGTTCAAGATAGCTCATGAGGATAACTATAATCTGGATAATTTCTGGAACGGTAGTTTCTTTGCTCCCTATTATGGCGGGAACAGTGATCTTGAGGGACAGTTCCAGATAGACGACCAGAGTGTGTCCGGCGCATGGCAATTGCCGATATTGCCAGAAGGATACCATTACTATAACCTTTCTTTCAACCTGAATACCATGAGTTATGTGTTTACTCCGTTGGTTGCTTCGGGTATAATGAATGTTGAGACTCCGCAGCAGGAAGCGAAGAAAGGCATATATACTCTTAGCGGACAGCGTGTGGGTGCAGACCTGAACAGCTTGCCAAGCGGTGTGTATGTTGTCAATGGCAGGAAGGTCGTGAAGAAATAGTTCTCTTGTAGATAATAAGAAAGGAGGAGCAAGTCAGATATTGGCTTACTCCTCCTTTCTTTATACATTGTCTTGGGGGCTTTTCTCCCCGGATTGTAATTCTTTAGGAAACTGTATGCGCGTTCTTTATTTCGCGCACGGGGTCCACGGCTTCAACTGTTTGAAGAAGTCGTTGCCCTTGTCGTCTACGAGGATGAATGCGGGGAAATTCTCAACGGTGATTTTCCAAATAGCCTCCATACCCAGTTCGGGATATTCCACACACTCGATGCTCTTGATGCTGCTCTGCGACAGAACGGCAGCCACGCCTCCGATAGTGCCGAGATAGAAACCTCCGTGCTTCTGACAAGCATTTGTTACCACGTCGCTGCGGTTGCCCTTGGCTATCATCACGAGACTTGCACCGTGGTCTTGGAACTCATCTACGTATGGGTCCATACGGTTGGCAGTGGTCGGTCCCATTGAACCGCAAGGATAACCCTCCGGAGTCTTCGCTGGACCGGCATATAAAATAGGATGATTCTTGAAGTAATCCGGCATCTCTTCGCCTGCATCCAGGCGAGCCTTCAGCTTGGCATGGGCGATGTCGCGAGCCACGATGATAGTACCTTTCAGATTCACACGTGTGCTCACTGGATACTTCGTAAGTTCTGCGCGCACAGCATCGATACCCTTGTCAAGGTCGATTTCGATGCCCGTGGTGCCTTCGCCCGGGTTGCGCAATTCCTCTGGTATCAGTTCGGTTGGGTTGCAATCCATCTTCTCAAGCCATACACCGTCCTTGTTAATCTTCGCTTTGATGTTACGGTCGGCCGAGCAGCTTACGCCCATACCGATAGGACAGCTTGCTCCGTGACGCGGCAGACGAATCACACGGATGTCATGTGCCAGAGCCTTACCGCCAAACTGGGCACCCAGTCCAATCTTGTGAGCCTCCTCAAGGAGCTTGTTTTCAAGGTCGATGTCTCGGAAAGCGCGTCCTGTCTCATCGCCCGTTGTAGGCAAGTTATCGTAGTATTTGATTGAGGCGAGCTTCACGGTGAGCAGGTTTTTCTCTGCCGATGTGCCGCCGATGACGAACGCGATGTGATAAGGAGGACACGCAGCAGTGCCCAAGCTCTTCATCTTCTCCACGAGGAACGGCAGCAGTGTGCCTTCGTTCTGAATCGTTGCCTTCGTCATTGGGTAGAAATATGTCTTGTTTGCCGAGCCACCGCCCTTTGCCACCATTACGAAGCGGTATTCCGCTCCTTCCACAGCCTCGATGTCTATCTGTGCCGGCAGGTTGCAGCGGGTGTTTACCTCGTCATACATATTCAGCGGAGCGTTCTGCGAATAGCGCAGGTTGTCCTGTGTGAAAGTGTTGTAGACACCGAGCGACAGAGCCTCCTCGTCCTCGAAGCCGGTCCACACCTGCTGTCCCTTCTCGCCGTGGATGATTGCCGTACCCGTGTCCTGACAGAACGGCAGAACGCCCTTGCACGCTGTTTCGGCGTTGCGTAGGAACTGCAATGCCACATATTTGTCGTTGTCCGAAGCCTCCGGGTCGGTCAGAATCTGTGCCACCTGCTCGTTGTGTGAGCGGCGCAGCATGAACTCCACGTCGTGGAAAGCCTGCTGAGCGAGCAGCGTAAGAGCCTCTTTTGATACTTTCAGGATTTCGTGTCCTTCGAAATCGCCTGTCGAAACGCCCTCTTTTGTGAGCAGACGATACTCTGTGTCGTCCTTACCCACCTGAAACATCGGGGCGTATTTGAATTCCGGTGTTGTTGCCATAATATCTAATAATTGTTGTTAGTCAGACTTATGACTGCAAAGTTATACTTTTTATTCCAAAAAATACGCCTTATTATAATAAAAAGTGGTAAACAAACGACTTCAAATCAGTCTGTAGATTACACTGAAGATGATAAGCGTCATAAGTGTCGATTCAAGCCAATCCATAATAATTACGTTTTAAATGATTAATAATACTTTTGTTCTATATTCTTAGACGCTTGTTTGTCGGGAACATTACAAAAAAAGAATAAAAAAAACTGCGCTTAGATGGCATAAAACTCTAAGCGCAGCACTTTATTTCAATGTTACCATGACGTTATTCGTTTCTTTCATAGTCATGGTAATGAATGTCTTGTTTTTTTAGTATCCGAAAATCTCCTCCGTTGTGAGCCTCTTTATCGGACCAATCTTGCCGAGAGCCTCCATGTCGAGTTCTTTTTCATCGCCGAGGATGATGTAACGGTAAGGCTTGTGAGCCATATTGTCCTGCTCGAACTTCACGATGTCGCTGAGCTTAATGGACGGCAGCGCATTGTAAATCTTCTCGTTTATGTCGTAGTCTATGCCGCGACGCTTTGCGCTCATATATGCGTTCAGAATTCCGAAACGCAGTGTGCGCTGGCTTTGCAGGCTCTTAGCGAGACTCTGTTTCGCTATGTCGAATGCAGCCTGCGACTGCGGGATGGTGTCGATGATATTGTTGAACACCTTGATGCAGTCCATCATCTTGTCGTTCTGCGATATTATATAGGTGTAGAAATCTTCTGGATGATTCTTGCGCCACGGCTCGTTGTAGTACGCAGCGGCACTGTATGCCAGTCCGCGTGCCTCGCGCAGCTCCTGGAACACCACGGTATTCATACCGCCGCCGAAGTATTGGTTGAACATTGCCTTTACCGGTGCCTCCTCGGGATTCCATTGGCGGTTGTCGTTATGATACTGAATCATGTATATGTTCTTGGCATCGTATGGCGCGATGTAGACCTCGTTCGACGGTGTCTGCTGCTCGGTATATTCCTTTCCTGCCGGAGCCGGTACGAGTTTCTTGGCCGTCTTGTGTTCCTTTGTGATGAGTGCGGCAAGCTGCTTTTCCGTGTACGGACCGTAATACATCACCGTATGCTCCATGCCTGCGAGCTGTTTCAGCATATCCGGCAGCATCTGCGGGTCGGCATCGCGCAACTCTTTCTCGCTCAGAATATTGCGGTATTGGTTGTACGGACCGTACATACCATACTGGATGAGCATTGAGAAGTTCCGGTTTTGGTTTGTCTTGTCGTCAGCGCGTCCCTTCATTGTAAGGTCAACGAACTTGCTGTATGACTCTTTGTCGCCCTTGGCGTTCTTCATGAAGTCCTCGAGCAGGGCGAGAGCCTTTGGCAGATTCTCGTTCAGACCGCTGAGGTTCACCGTTATCGCGTCGGAAGATACGTTGATGGAATAATTGCAGGCCAGTTTATAGAACTCTTCTTTTATTTCCGCTGATGTCTTCTTGTCGGTGCCTATATAATAAAGGTATGACGGAACGAGGTCTAGACCCTTCTGTGCTTCCGTGCCGAAGTTGTAGTAGAACGAGAGATTGAACAGCCCGTCCTCGTCGTTGTGCTTGTAGAGCAGGGGCAGATTCTTTATCTTTGATATGGCCATGTCTTTCTTGAAGTCAATGAACCTCGGCTGTATTTCCTCAGTCTTTGAACTCATAATTTCCTCAAGAAACTTACTGCTCATGTCGCGGTTGGTGGGTATCGGGGTGATGGCCGGCTTGTCTATCTTATGGATTGTAGTGTCGTTGCCAATCTTCTTGTAAACGCATACGAAGTTGTCGTTCAGGTATTTGTTAGCGAAATCCACAATCTGCTGCTTGGTCATGCCGCTTCTGCGGTCGTACTGAGCTACTACGTCTTCCCATCTCTTGCCGTTTATGAATGCGTCAACGAATGCGTCGGCGCGGTATTCATTGCTCTTCAGTCCTTTGTAGTGGTTCAGCTTCATGTTGTTGATTACCGCCGGAAGGAGGTCGTCAGAGAACTCGCCGCGCTTCAGTTTTCCTATCTCGCCGAGGATAAGCGCGCGCAGTTCCTCAAGGCTTTGGTTGTCTTTGGGCATTCCGTTTATCACCAGACCGGAGTAATCGTTCAGTCCATAGTAGAACGCGCTCACTCCCTGTGCAAGCATCTTCTGCTCCAGATTCACCTCGAACAGTCCGGCTTTGCCGTTCGCAAGCATATAAGAGATGACCTCCAGCGTGTCCGACTGCAAATCGGACGCTCCGTTAAAACGCCACGCCATCATTATGTTCTCAGCCTCTTGTCCTACAACAGTGGTGTCCTTGATTTCCGTTATAGGTTTCAATGCCGGATATTCCGGCCGTGAGAGGTTCTTGTTTGGCTGCCATGAGCCGAAATACTTGTCGATTAGGGCTATTACCGCGTCCGGATTGAAGTCGCCCGCCATACAGATGGCAACGTTGTTCGGAACATAATAGCGGTTGAAATAGTTCTTGATGTTAGTTATTGACGGATTTTTGAGGTGTTCCTGCGTGCCGATTGTGGTCTGCGTGCCGTACGGATGGCCTGGCATTGCAAGTGCGAACAGTGCGTTGTATGCTTTTCTGTTGTCCTTTGCAAGACCGATGTTGAATTCCTCGTAGACAGCCTCAAGCTCTGTATGGAAACCGCGAATCACCATATTCCGGAAGCGGTCGGACTCCACCTTCAGCCAGTTCTCAACCTCGTTCGAAGGTATGTCCTCCGTGTAGCAGGTTACGTCGTTGCTCGTATAGGCGTTGGAACCTTCCGCTCCTATAGATGCCATCAGCTTGTCATACTCGTTCGGGATGAAGTATTGGGCAGCAATCTGCGATATACTGTCTATCTCGTGGTAGGCATTCTTGCGCTCTTGCGGGTCGGTCAGCTTGCGATACTTCTCATATCTCGCCTCGATGTCATCGAGAAGAGGCTTCTCTTTGGCGTAGTCGGAAGTGCCGAAGTTGGTCGTCCCCTTAAACATGATGTGCTCAAGATAGTGTGCCAGACCCGTTGTCTCTGCCGGGTCGTTGCGGCTACCGGTGCGTACGGCAATGTATGTCTGTATGCGTGGTGCGTCATCGTTCACCGAGAGGTAAATCTTCAGTCCGTTGTCGAGCGTATAGATACGCGTTTTCATCAGGTCGCCCTCTACGGTCTGATACTTGTAATCTTTTGCTCCCGCACTCATTCCGAGTGTGACGAGGAGCGTTGTGATAAATAATTTTAGTCTCATTGTTTTATTGTTGTTGGGAGTTATATGGAGTTATATGGAGTTATATGGGGAGTAATATGAAGCTCGTGGGGCTATATGGAGTACTGGTAATAGATTCTTCCATCTTCCCTCTTCGTTCTTCATTTCCTCTCTGTCATGTCCTCTTTTAATTGTTTTATAAAGTTGTCGTACACGTCTTGCTCGATATCGCCCATTTGGAATTCCTTTTCGGCGTCTGCCATGATGCCTTCGGCCCATTCCTCGCGTGCCTCATCGTAGTCGGCGAGGATTGTCCGGCAGTCCTGCTCGGTTATTTCGGCAATACCGTAGTAGTCGGTTATCATCGCCGTAGCCCATGCCTGCTGCCATGCCTCGTACTGCTCGTGGCACGAGTTGAGCCTATCCGTAACGTCCTGGATGCTTTCCATGTCGCCGTTGCGTATGTCGTCGGCCAGCCGTTCTTCCTCAGACAATGGAAGAAGCAGGCCTGACAGGTCGCTCCATTCGCCAGTTCCAATGACCGCTTTTGCGCTTGTTGACGGTTCATCGTCGCTTTCCGCAGGCGCAATAGTGTCGATTACGGAACCCATATACAGCCGTAGAGCCATGTCATACAGTTCGATACCCTTCACAACCGACTTGTTGCTGATGGTGAAATTATTGAACTCGCAACACATATCCTCATTTGTCATGCCCTTGCGAAGGCTTTCCAAAAGTTCTTTTCCTTTCAGAATCTCCGCCACGGTGAATGGATTAAGCCATTTGAAGTTGACAGCACTCTTCTTCGCCTCGGCCGAACGCTTGTCGCGGCGCACCCACTTGCGGATGTCGCGATACAGTCCCACGGTCATGAGATTGCGTCCGGGAACGAGCCGGGTGTTGCGTCCGTCGCCGAAAACATACGAGAACGGCAGTGCTGTAGTGTCGGGATGGTTGGCTATCTTGCCCATGCACATCGAGAAAGATCCTATCTGTGCCGGCATGAGAATGTGTGCGCCACTGGCCGTTTTAGAGCCGCGCTCCAAGCTGCCGTAGTGCATCGGTCCCATCTTATAGGCGTGGTTGGAGAAGTTTGTGGCCGAGCCGGCATTGTAGAACGAGTACATTCCGCCGATGAGCAGCGAACTCTTATGATGCGAAGCTGTGAAAGGACCGCAGAAAGCGGCGCACGCCTCGCCATTGCTGAGATGCGAGTTGGCGAAGAAAACGCTGCTCGACGCGCTGAAGCCGTTGCTGATGGTGCACGCCTCGCCCACGAAGCAGTCTTGCAGCTTCACGCCGTCTACCACCGACGAGCCGTATGTGATGATGCTGTTCTCGCATATCACGTCGGTGCCGATATATACGCTGGCGTCCGTCGAACTGACTATTGTGCAGTCGCTGAGCCTCGACGCGCCGTTTATCTCGCACTCGTCCTGTATTATCGTGTTTGTGATGTCCTTTGTGTTCACTATCTTCACGTTGTTGCCGATGGTGCCGCGTTCGTTGCGTGAGTATTCCATCTCCTCGCGTATGAGTCGTCTCAGCGTTTCGCGGATGGTCTTCTCTTCGCTGTGTTTCACCATGAATGCCGCGAGAGGAGCTGTCAGCCCGCTGAAGATGACAAGGTTTCCGTCGCCGGCCTCGTTCAATACAGACACTAAATTGTCCTCGCCGAAGGTCGCGCCCTCGGAGGTTTCGATTCTGCCCACACCGCTAATCAGGCAGTTGTCGCCGATGGAATATTCGTTGATGTAGTTGCCGATGTTCTCTATCAGGCAGTTGTCGCCGATGCTCACGTTGCGCAGCGTAGCGTTATATACTCCGAAATTCTTATAGAATCCCGGACTTATCTCTGCCATTCCGTCCACGTTTCCCAGCCTGATGCGCCCGTAGAACTCCACGTTGCGGTAGTTCCCGGCCACGAATCCCTCGGCCGTTTCCACGTCGTCCCAGTTCTCTGCCTTACAGCCGTTGGCCTCGAGAGCGGCAATCTCATTGTCTGTCAGATATCTGTAGTCTGTCATAATTTCTAATTTCAGGGTCGTTTTTTTATGTGAGTAATAGTCATTGCTCCTCGTATTCGGTCGTGTCTTCTATCCCCGCATTGCGCAAGGCTTCTTTTCTTTCGACGCACGTTCCGCATTTTCCGCAGTGTTTCTCTCCGCCTTTGTAGCACGAGTATGTCTTGGAATAATCTATTCCGAGCCTTTTGCCGATTAAGGCAATGTCGGTTTTGCTTATGTCTGTAAACGGAGCGTCAATGCTTATATGTTCGTATGTTCCGGCTTCCATAGCCTTTCCCATTGCCGCAATAAAATTTTCCCGGCAGTCCGGGTATATTGCATGGTCCCCGTTATGGTTGGCTATCAGCACACGGTCGAGTCCTCTGCTCTCGGCTATGCCGCAGGCGACTGCCAGCATGATGCCGTTCCGGAACGGTACGACTGTCGATTTCATGTTCTCCGCTGTGTAATGGCCTTCCGGTATTGCGTCGGCTCCCTGTAGCAGTGAACTCTTGAAGTAGTCATGGATAAAGGAAAGTGGGATTACGATATGTTCGATGCCGAGTGATTTGCAGTGATATGCTGCGTATTCTGTTTCCCTTCTGTTATGGTTGCTTCCATAATCGAATGTAACCGCAAGGGATATCTGCTCCTTGCGGTAGTGCAGGAGGGTAATGCTGTCCATTCCCCCTGATACGATGATAAGGCTGTTCTTCTCCATCAGCTTATGTTTTTCACTCCTCTATGTTATAGAGGAAGTCATTATACGGGTACTTCTGTACGTGCAGCTCGCGTACCTTTTTATATAATATGTCTCTGAATTCGTCGATATTGTCCTTCTCACGGGCACTGATGAAGAGGCAGTTCTCGTGCAACTTCGCCATCCACGTGCGTTTCAGATCGTCGAGTGTGATGTTCTCGCGCGTCATTGGCGTGAGATCATCCGGCTCTTTCTCCGTCCACGTGTAGTTGTCTATCTTATTGAAGACAATCATCGACGGCTTCTCTGCACAACCGAGGTCGGCCAAAGTCTTCTCCACCACCTGTATCTGCTCCTCGAAATCCGGGTGCGAGATGTCCACGACGTGCAGCAGCAGGTCGGCCTCACGCACCTCGTCGAGCGTTGACTTGAACGAATCCACAAGGTCGGTAGGCAACTTTCGGATAAATCCCACGGTGTCGGCGAGCAGGAACGGCAGGTTTTCCACCACCACCTTGCGCACCGTCGTGTCGAGCGTCGCGAAGAGCTTGTTCTCCGCAAACACCTCGCTCTTTGCCATGAGGTTCATTATCGTGCTCTTGCCCACGTTGGTATATCCCACGAGAGCCACGCGGATGAGTCGTCCGCGGTTCTTGCGCTGTGTCGTTTTCTGCTTATCAATCTCTGCGAGACGCTGCTTCAGGAGCGTTATGCGTTGCAGGATGATACGGCGGTCCATCTCGAGCTGCGTCTCACCCGGGCCACGCAAGCCCACAGAGCCTTTGCCACCGCCCGAGCCGCTACCGCCTCCCTGACGCTCAAGGTGCGTCCACAGTCGTTGCAGACGCGGCAGCATATAGCGGTATTGCGCCAATTCCACCTGTGTCTTGGCGTTGGCCGTCTGTGCGCGCATTGCGAAAATGTCGAGGATGAGCGACGTGCGGTCGAGTATTTTCACCTTCAGCTCGTTCTCGATGTTGCGTATCTGCTTCGCCGACAGCTCATCGTCGAAGATTACCATACCCACCGGGCGTTCCGCATCCTCCTCGTCGATGATGTATTGTCTTATCTCCTCTAATTTTCCCTTGCCCACATACGTAACCGAGCTTGGCCCCGCCATACGTTGCGTGAATCGCTTCACGGTGATTGCTCCGGCCGTATCAGCCAGAAACTCCAGTTCGTCGAGATATTCTTTTGTCTTTGCCTCGTCCTGTTCCTTTGTTATTAGTCCTACGAGTACGGCGGTTTCCGCCTTGACTTCTGATATTACAAATTCCTTCATCCGTTTTTTATTCCTACTCTTTTCAAAAGTGCAGTTTATCTTCTGCAAAGATAATGCAAATGAGCGCAATGAGAGTTTATTCTCATATTGCCGAGTGCAGCTTATCTTCTGCAAAGATAATGCAAATGAG
>ERZ809407.2361-NODE-2361-length-12975-cov-3.515944_pt1 | contig 12975 bp, 5 predicted proteins | sample MGYA00520792_ERZ809407 | MGnify/ENA primary metagenome ERZ809407 (study PRJEB31576, sample SAMEA3212665) | Homo sapiens | biome: human-gut; feature: human gut; material: fecal | place: Sweden | collected 2012 ...
GGCAGATTGGAAACAATGCCCGCTGCGCAGGTGCTGGGTGCGGTGATGCTGCCGGTGTTGACGCAGCCGGTGATGGTACTGGGCTGGCTGCCGCTGGAAATGTTGCCAACGATACCTGCGCAGTAGCGCCAGCCGGTGACATTGCCGCTGTTGGAACAGTTGGTAACATTCAGGCTGTAGTAAGCACCGCCGACAACGCCGCCGACGCTCTGCCAGTAGTTACCGGCCGTGCGCTTGATGGAAACATCGACATTCGAATGAAGATTCGTCAGGTCGGCGTAGTCTGCGCGGCCGACGATACCGCCGACGTAAGCATCGTTAACAGGCTTGCTGGAACCGGCGACAACGGTGCCGTTGACCGTCAGGTTCTCAATCTTCGCGCGGTTGGTGGCGTTGGCGCCGGAGACCCAGCCGAACAGGCCGCGATAGAGCGATATCGGGGTCTTGCTGCTGTAGTTGATGGAAAGATGATCAATGGTGTGATCCCGGCCGTTGAAGGTACCGGCAAACTTCTTAGAAGCGGTGCCGATGGGCGTCCACTCGTAACCGGCGAGGTCGATATCGGCCGTCAGGATGCCGGAGAGCTTGGCGCTGCCGCCGTTGACCTTCTGGGCGAACCATGCCAGCTCTGCGCCGGTGCCGATGAGGTAAACGCCGTTTTCGTCGGTGGCAGGTTCCGTGGTGGTCTTGCCGTCCCAAGCGTTCTCGGCCGCCTTGCGGACGGTGAACTTGATGGTCAGGACGCCGTTTTCGACCTTTGCTGCGTCAGCAGAGCCGAGCTTGAAGGAGCCGGTGGTGCGGACATAGCCGAGCTGCTCGACGGCGTAGGAATACGGGCCATAGCCGAGCTTAAAGGTGCCGTCGGCCTCGGCGGTCACTGCCTTGTTGTCACGGTCGGTGAACGTGGGGGTGAGGCCGTCGATCGCGTTGCCGTTTTCGTCCACGGGGACGAGCTTGACGTTGTAGGTGACCTTCGTGTTGACCTCGACGGAAACATCTGCCAGACGGCTGGCAACAAAGCTGGTGGTGACCGCGGAGAAGTTCGTGCCGACGCCGGTGTCGGTCATATTGTACAGCGTATCAAACGGGCTGGCGGCGGAGTACATGCCGCCGGAGATATAACCGTCGGTGACCATAACGGTCGTTTTGTCTGAGCCTTCGGGGAAGGTGATGTCTGTGGGCATCTCCACGGTGACGGAGGCTCTGTCCATCTGCCAGTACTGAGTCAGCTGGCCCTTGGACTCCTCTTCCTCCGCGCTGTAGTTCAGATATAGCAACGTGGGGTTGAAGATACCGGAAACCTTATCCATGCCGCGATACAGGCCGTCGAAGGAGAGCGTGACCTTATCGCCGGGCATGATGGGCTCGCCGTCATTCGAGGCATTCTTCACGGTGACGCTCATCTGCGCCACGCGCGCCAGACGGTAGGACGTGCCGGTGGAATCGGTCAGCTTCAGGATGACGGTGCCGCCGAGCGTCTTTGCCGTGCGGAAGGGCAGGAGGGAGGCGTGGAACATGCCGTTCTCGTCCGCCGTAAGCTCCGTCCAGCCGGACAGGGTGCTGTTCAGGGCAGCGTCGGTGGTGACGACGGCGTAGCTGGCCGTCGCGCCCTTGGTGGTAGTAAAGTCCAGCGTGGGGGCTTCGTCGGTGTCAAGGTAGTACCACGTGTCGTAGTTGTAGTCCCACTCCGCACCGCGGGGGCTGGTCGTGCCGCCGTTAAAGCGGATGACGGCGTCAGCCTTGCCGGCTGCCTTGTTCGTGATAACGAACACACCGGTGCGCTCGGGGGCGGTTGCCGGGAAGAGACCGCCGTGGGTTCCGGCAACGTCCTTGTCGTTGTACAGGTCGATGGCGTCGTAGGTGACGGCCACGATGTCCGTGCCGGTGGGCGTCACGTCGAGCCAGTTGCCTACGGCGTTGCCGCCGCTGACCTGCGTAACGTCCGCCGGATTGCCCTGCAGCACCTGAATGTTGAAGCTCGGCTCGACCATGATGTTGCCTGCATCGTTATTGATTAGCTCCCACATACGGTACGCGCGGATGCGGTAGGTGTCGCTCACGCTCATAAAGCCGCTGTGGCTCAGGAAGACCTGCAGGTCGGCTTCGTCGCGGGAGGATACCGTCGTGCCGAGGTCCTTGAAGCTGTGAGACTTCCTGTCGGTCGGCGCGCCGGAGTCAAAGGTGATCGTCTTTTCCGTCTTTTGGTTGAGGCTGGACAGCCAGCCGGCCTTGGTCACATAGGTACCGGTCTCATCGACCAGACGCCATGTGTAGTTGTTGTTGCGCTCAGAAACGCGGTAGGAATAGGTGGTCATGCCGGTCGCGTCGTCCTTCGCAGTCTTGTACGGCTCGACCGCTCTGGTGTTGAAGTTGTTGTACTGGAAGAACAGGGTGAACTCCGCCGTCGTGGGCGCAGTGATATCCAGCTCCACGGCGTTGGCGATCGTGATGTTCTTCGTTACGACGTTGTAGGAAGGCGCCGTGGTCTGGTTGATCTGCTGATTGAACATATACTTTTCCGTGTTCGTCGGATAAGCATAGATGTTGTACAGCGAAGCGTTCTGCGCCTCCCACGACAGGAAGGGGAAGGCAGTGTAGTCGCTGCCGTAGCGGGTGTAGGTATAGTGTGTACCGGAGTGGATCATGCTGCCGGTAACGGGCATGATCATCTCGACATGGTAGTCGTCCGTGCCGAAGTACTCGTTCTTCTCGTTCCTGGTCGTAGCATAGACGCTGACAACGCCGAGATGGATGTCGTTGCCGCCGCCGCCGTAGATGTCCTTCTCCATCGGCAGAGGCAGGCTCTGACCGCCAAGATAGATGTCATAGGCCTCGGTCGCAGTGTTCCAGCCGTAGCCGCGCGTGGAGTAGCGGCCGGTGCTCAGGGTGGCGTAGAACATGTTGTAATTGTTCACGACCGTGTTGCTGGCCGTCGCCGTTTCGTCGGCTGCGTCAAAGGCGCTGTTGGTGAACCGGACCTCCTCGTAGTCGTGCAGCTCGTACTTTGTGCCGTCGACCTCGACATAGTCCTTCTCTTCGCCGTCGATGATGGTGTAATCGGCGGGGTTGTAGACGTACACGGTCTTGCCCTCGGCATCGGTAAACCAGCCGACATAGTCAAACTGATTTTCGTCGATGCCCGCGGTCTTGTACATCTTGAGGATCGGGTACCTATTGCCGTTTGTGCTGTAGTTCTGGTCACGGCCGACGTAGAAGTTGATATTCGCTTCGACGACATCGACGAAGGTCAGCGTCAGCGTCCAGGTATCGGCAGAGTAGCCGGCGTCGTTCTTTGCGCGGAACTTATAGATATATGTGCCTGCCTTGCTCTGGACCAGGCTCTTGTTCACGCCGCCGAACATTGCTTCCTCAAAGTGCTGCTCCCCGCTCCACGTCGCACCGCCATCGGAGGACATGGTGTAGAAGTAGTTCTTGTAGGTCAGCGTGCCGTTTTTCACGCCGAAGATCTTGCCGTCCATCAGATCGTCGAGCTGATAGCTCTTGCCGGTCTGAACTTCCGCAGCGGCATCGGTCACACCGTCGAGCAGATAGGGCGCTGCAGGATCCTTCGCGCCGCAGACGGTGCAGACGCCGTCTTTATACTGATGTGCGCGGGCCTCCTGCCATACCAGCAGCGGATAGCCGCCGCAGCCGGTATTCTCCTTGAAGCTGCTGCCGAGCGTCGGTGCCAGCGCCTTCAGCTCCTCTGCGGTCTTCGCCGTGGCGTTCTCGTCGCCAATCGCGGAAGCGCTGCCGAGGTAATACACATTGGAGACCTGATCCGCACTGCCGACAGCCGCGCCGATCGCGCCGCTGGCCGCGGCTGTCGTGACCTTGCCGGTCGTGTAGGCATTTGTCAGCGCAGATTTCTCCATGACGCCGATCAGACCGCCCATGAGCGTCTTTTCGGTGGTCACATCGCCGGTGCTGTAGGCATTGGTGATGGTCGCCTGCTTGGCATAGCCCATCAGACCGCCGACATAGGTACCGGTCGCCGTGATCCTGCCAGTGTTATAGCAGCCGGTCATCGTGCCGGAATAGAGCTCATAGCACAGGCCGCCGAGGTTGTTCACGCCGGTGACATCGCCTTCATTGCCGCAGTTCGTCACAGTCGTGTCGATCATGACACCGGCCAGACCGCCCACGGAGGCTACATTGCCGACCTTTTCATCAGCGGTCACATTCACGCGGGAAATGACATTGGAAAGCTCCGCATTCCGAGCAGAGCCGACCACGCCTGCGACATAGCCCGAATAAACGGAGAATTCGCTTGCCGCGTTCACGCTGCCCGTGACCGTCAGGTTCTGAATGACCGCATGTTTTTCGGGCGTGCCCTCGACCTGACCAAACAGGCCGAGATACAGTCTCTCGCCGGAGGCCGCCGTGGCATAGTCCACATGCAGGTTGGAAATGGTGTGGTTCGCGCCGTCAAGGCTTCCCGCAAAAGCTACACTGCCATTGCCGACCGGCGTCCAGATCACATCGGTCAGATCGATATCCTTCGCCAGAACGGCAGAGATCGCATTCTCACCGCCGTTGACCTTCTTGACAAACCAGACAAGCTCGTCGGCATTGCCGATCTGATACACGCCGTCCTTCTGCGCAGGCTCCGCAGGAGCCTTGACCGTCACAGCACACTGTGCCTTTGCCTCGCCGCAGCTGGCCGTGATCGTGGCCGTACCGGTCTTTCCGGCAGTCACGACGCCGTTCTGCACGGAAGCGACCTCTGCATCCGTCGTCGTCCAGGCAATGGTCGGATCCGTCGTATCCTCCGGCTGGATTGCAGCGGTCAGGGCCGCCGTGTCGCCGGTATACAGGTTCAGCTCGGTCTTATCCAGCGTTACAGCCGAGGCCATGACCGGGGGCGTGACCGTAACGGCACATTCTGCCTTCACGGTGCCGCACGTCGCAGTGATGACAGTCTCGCCGGCCGCCTTCGCCGTAACGATCCCGTTTTCCACCGTTGCGACCTCTTCCTTCGAGGAGCTCCAGACAATGGTATCCGTCGTGTTCTCCGGCTGGACCGTGGCCTTCAGGGAAGCGGTCTTTCCCGCCGTCAGCGTCAGCTCCGTCTGGTCCAGCGTCACGCCGGTCGCCGGGGTGACCTCGCGGGTCAGCTCGAGATACAGCTCATACGTCGTGCCCGCCATGACATCCATAATGCTCAGATAGGCGACCTTGCTGTTTTCCGCAGGGGTGAAGGGCTTTTCGTCCTTGTCCGTCAGCAGGGTCGTCTCCAGCTCCGCAGCCTTCAGGGTGAAGGGATTCACGCCAGCCTCGTTGAGATAATTGCTCTTCTTGTCCGTCACGAGCAGGAAGCTCGCATCCGCCACATGGATCGTCACATCACTGCCGTAGGGCAGCACGGCACGGTACTTCGTCTCGCCCTCGCCGCCAACGCGGGAAAGGGGGCTGGTCTTGCCGCCGACGCTGACCGTGAGCGGGCTGGCCGTGACCGTGACGGTGCACTCGGCCTTCACGCTGCCGCACGTTGCCGTAATGACGGTGCTGCCCGCGCCGACCGCAGTCACAACACCGTCCGCGACCGTAGCGACCGCCTCATTCCCGGTCGTCCAGGTCAAGGTATCCGTGGTGTTTTCCGGCTGTGCCGCTGCCGTCAGAACGGCAGTTTCGCCCGTCATCAGATTCAGCGTGGTCTTGTCGAGCGTCACGCCGGTCGCCGGGACGACCGCAGCCGCCTTTTCAAAGCGGACTGCCACATCGTCATAGGCGAAGTAGGCGGGCTGCGAGAAGCCATAGCCGTTATCGCTGGAGCCGGTCACATTGAACGTGACCTTCAGGACCTTACCAAGGCCGGACAGGTCCCACTTTGTCCAGTCCATCATGATGTTCTTCGGACCGTTGCAGAGGTAGATGCTGGCCGTTCCGGTCTTCTCCCCTGCCGCGTTATAGCCCGTTGCGACCAGCTTGACCCAATCGTCGTCGCCGATCTTGGCAGTCAGACCGTTGCCGTCGATGTAGCAGTTGAGCGCATAGTCCATGTTGTTGACATACATATGGTCAATGACACGGGCGGTGCCGTCGGCAAAGGTTAGGGTCGGCAGGGAGGCCTCGGTCAGGCCATAGCCGGAATTATCTGCATAGCCGTAATGCACGGCAAAGTTATTCGAGCCGTTGTGGCCGCCGCCGGTCCGCTCCAGACCGGAAACGTCCTTTTTATAAACGGTAAGCTGACTCTCGAAGCCGCCGTACTTGCTGATCTCACCGGAAACATAGTTGGAAACGGCATGACCGCCGCTCCAGTAGCACCAGGAGCCATAGCCCTCGGACAGGGTGTTGCTGAGCCAGGTATTGTTCTTATCCGTCCACTTGTAAGCAGCGTCGACGGAGTCGACACCGGCGCCGCTCTCTCCGTAGAGCATCTTGCCGCCGTACTGCGGGCTGTCAATGAGACTCGTCCAGTTGTTTCCGCCTGCGAAGTTCGTTCCGCCCTTATAGTCGGCATCCTCGAACGTGAGGACGCGCAGCTCATAGTCGGGCTCTGCTGCGAACGCACTGACGGGCAGCAGCGAGCAGACCATCACAATGGCCAGCACGAGCGCCAGCAGGCGCTTTCCGCACGCTGCGGGTTTCGTTTGCATAAGCGATCTCTCCTTTTACTGATAATGTGTATCGGCAGCCGCCGGAGCGGCAGAAGCAGGGTTCAGCCCCGCCACAGCTGAGCTGCAGGGGGCGCTTTGTTTTCCCTTCGGAAAACAAAAAAAACGGCTGAAGGGATAGCATACCTATCCCCTCAACCGATTCGGGCTATGGAAATCTCCCAGTAGGTCTTCTGAGTTGCGCCTCCGGCGGAGCATCCGCCACGTCTGCCGCCCTGCCTTCTCAGTTTCCCAATGACCGGCTTTCGCCGACGGACAGCAGCCTCAGCGCTCACAGCGACGGTCATCCAGAAGGCAGCTGCCTTCTCGGGGTACTATCCCCATTCCCTTGTTTACCAACGCGCCTGACGGATCCTCCGCCGTTGCGGCCACGCGGTCTCTGCGAGTCGTGTGATTCAATTTTATGGTCTGGTACCAGCCGGACCATCCTTGATTATATCGTCCCGGATTCAGAATGTCAATTACATTTTGTCCAAAAATGCAAAGCTCCCCGCACCATTTTCGGCACGGGGAGTCGCTGCATTGTAGAATTACTTCTCGGCAGCCTTATCCTGCTCGATGAGGATGCGCAGCGCACCGACGGCGACCTCGACGCTCTTCGGCATCTCGCTATGGCCATGACGGAGGAGGCGCGGCAGCCGCGGATGGAAGAGATGACAAAGATCGCAGCAGACTCCATCTCGGAGCTGATGACATTGCCGCGGCGCCATGCTTCCCAGCGAGCCTTCAGCCACGGCTCGGCGGGCATGTTCTCCGGCTCGTGCTGGCCGTAGAAGGAGTCCTTGGACTGGGTGATGCCCTCGATGAAGTTGTAGCCGAGCTGCTTGGCGGAGTCGGCCAGAGCCGCGACAACGTGGCGGTCGGCGACGGCCGGGTACTCGATGGGGATGTAGTGCTTCGTCGTGCCCTCATCGCGGACAGCGGCAGTGTTGATGACGCCGTCAAGCGTCGGGTCGAACGCGCGGTCGCAGACGCGTCCGGCCGTGCCGACGCGGATGAAGGTGTCCGCGCCGCAGGCGATCAGCTCTTCCAGGCAGATCGCGGTGGACGGGCAGCCCATGCCGGTGGAGACGACGGAGACGGGAACGCCGTTGAGCGTGCCGGTCCAGGTCTTATGCTCGCGGTTGTGCGCGACGAGCTTTGCATCATCAAAATAGGATGCGATCAGGTCCGTGCGGAACGGATCGCCGGGGAGCAGGACATAGCGGCCGATGTCGCCCTTGCCCACACGAACGTGATAGGTCTTGCCCTCATCTGTAAAAACAGCCATAGTAATTTACCTCCAAATATTATCTCTTGCTCTTATCATAGGGAACGCCAATGACGCCGGGCGCATTGGAGCGCTTCGTGGAGAACGCCAGAACAATCAGCGTCGCCACATAGGGAAGCATCTTGAAGAAGGCCTCCGGGATGCCGAGGTTATACAGGAACGGGATAACGGAATACGACGCGGCAATGGTCTTCGTCAGGCCAAAGAACAGTGCGCCGAGCGCGATGCCCCACGGCTTCCACTGGCCGAACACGACGACGGACATGGCGAGGAAGCCATAGCCGCTGACGCTGGCGGTGTAGGTCGTGGTCGTCGGCAGGATGAACACGAGGCCGCCGAGGCCGGCCAGAGCGCCGGAGATCAGGACGCCGGAATAGCGCATCTTATAGACGCTGATGCCGACGCTGTCGGCTGCCTGCGGGTTTTCGCCGCAGCTGCGCAGGCGCAGGCCGAAGCGGGTGCGCTTGAGGATGAAGGCCGTGACGATCAGGACGAGGATGCCGAGATACGTCGTGACATAGGCCTTCTGGAACAGGATCGGGCCAAGGACCGGGATCTTGCTGAGCAGCGGGACGGCGTCGATACGGAACGTGTTGCGGAAGACGACCTGCTCCGTGCCGAGCATGACGCGGGCATAGAAGATGCAGAACGCCGTAGCAAACGTGATGATGGCCGTCGAGCTGATGGTCTGCTCCGCCTTCAGGTGGATGGAGGCAAAGGCGTGCAGGGCGCTCAGGAGCATACCGGCAAGGATCGAGATCAGGATCGCGATCAGCAGAACGAGCCATGAGGGCATGGCGGCACTTGCCGAGCGGATGAACATGATGCCCGCGAACGCGCCGAAGACCATGATGCCCTCAAGTGCGATGTTCAGAACGCCGCTGCGCTCGGAGAACAGGTCGCCGAGGCCGACGAGAAGCAGCGGGACGAGGAAGATCAGCGTCTGCTGGCAGATAAAGATAAACAGATTCATTTATTTCTCCGCTCCTTTCCCGGTGTGGTGCACATCCGTCCTCTGGCGAAGCTGCCATCTGCGGATGCCTTCGCGGATGATGAAGGAGAATGCGCTGAAGTAGACGATCACGGAAACGATGATGTCGACGATCTCCGTCGTGAAGCCGTAGGTCTGCATGTAGAAGCCTGAGACCTGCATATACGCGATGAAAATACCGGTGAATATGATGCCGATCGGGTGGTTCATGGCAAGCAGGGCGACCGGAATGCCGTTCATGCCCTCTGCCGCCTGTACGTCCTCGACCTTGATGTACTTACCGGCGGAGGAAAGGTACAGCAGCGCACCGCCGAGGCCGATGAGAGCACCGGAGATGAGCATCGCGGTCATGATCATACGCTTGGCATCGACGCCGAAGCCGATGCTGGCGTCGCGGTTCTTGCCGCAGGCCTTCAGCTCGAAGCCGAAATTCGTCTTCTCCAGCAGGATGTACACGATGATGGCCACAACAATAACGATGAAGATGCCGATATTCGCGGAGCTGTCCGGGAAGATCTTCTCCAGGCCGGCCGTCGGGAGGCGGTGAGCCGCCGGCACGGGGCGGGTCTGGTTCTTCACATTGTCATAGATCGGGGCGATCTTGATGAGATAGTTCACAAGATACATGCCGATGTAGTTCATCATGATCGTCGCAATGACGATATTCACGCGGCGATAGGCGTGCAGCAGGCCGGGGAGCAGGGCCCACAGGGCGCCGCCGATCATGCTGGCCAGCAGTGGAACGATCCATCCGAGTGCTCCGGGGAGATTCCAGACGCTGGCAGTATAGACGCCGCAGAAAGCGCCCACGATGAACTGGCCGGCGCCGCCGATGTTGAAGATGCTTGCCTTGAAGCCGAAGCCGACGCCAAGGCCGGTCATGATGATCGGCACGGCATAATACAGCACGTTGCCGAAGGTCTTCATGCCGCTGTAGAAGCCGCCCGTGATGAGCGCACTGAAGGCCGGGAATGCATTCGAGGGATTCGTCGCCAGCAAAACAATGAGGCCGACGAGCAGACCGGCCAGAATGGCCAGAATGGAGGAAAGCACGCCCGCGTAGTCTCTCTGGCGGCGCGGAGCAAGGGGACTTGTCTGATTTTTCATTTTACCGCTCCTTTCCGCTTGCTGCCGGACATGTAGAGGCCCAGCTCATTGACCGTAACCTCTTCCGGACGGACATCGGCAACGATCTCACCCTCGTAGAAGACGATGATGCGGTCGCTGATGTTCATGACCTCTTCCAGGTCAAACGAAACGAGGAGAACGGCCTTGCCAGCGTCGCGCTGGCGGAGCAGGTTCTTATGGATGTTCTCGATCGCGCCGACATCCAGACCGCGTGTCGGCTGCATGGCAAGAATGACGTTCTCATCCGAGTCGATCTCGCGGGCGATGATCGCCTTCTGCTGGTTGCCGCCGGACATGCTGCGGGCCGTGCTCTTCGCGCCCTCGCTGCTGCGGATATCGAACTCTTCGATGAGCTCCTCCGCCAGCTCGCGGCGCTTATGGAAGCGGATGAAGCCGTGGTTCTGGAATTCCTTGCGGAAATACTTGCGCATTGCCAGATTTTCTTCCAGCGTATTGTCCAGGATCAGGCCGTACTTGTGGCGGTCCTCCGGCACATGGGCCAGACCGTGCACATTGCGGTAGCGGATGGAGGCATGGCTGACATCCTCGCCGTTGAGCAGGATCTTGCCGCTGTTCTGTTTCAGCAGGCCGACGATCACGCGGACGAGCTCGCTCTGGCCGTTGCCTTCGATACCGGCCACGCAGAGGATCTCTCCCTTGTGGACGGAGAACGAGACCTGATTCAGAATATTCTTGTTCGGGTTGCGCTCCGACTTGAGCGTTACATTTTCAAGCGTCAGGACAGCATCGCCTGCATGCTCGGGAGCCTTCTCCAGATGGAAGTCGATCTTACGGCCGACCATCATTTCGGAAAGGTCCTCGACGCTGGCGGTCGAAACGTCGCAGGTGCCGATGCACTTGCCGCGGCGCAGGACCGTGCAGTAGTCCGAAACCGCCTTGATCTCATTGAGCTTATGGGTGATAAAGATGATCGCCTTGCCCTCGCGCTTGAGGTTCTGCATGATGATCATCAGTTCGTCGATCTCCTGCGGCGTCAGGACAGCCGTCGGCTCGTCGAAGATCAGGATGTTGTTGTCCTTGTAGAGCATCTTCAGGATCTCTACTCTCTGCTGCATACCCACGGTGATGTCAGAGACTCTGGCATCGCAGTCGATATTCAGGCCATAGCGCTCGCTCAGGGCAAGCACCTTCTTGCGCGCTTCCTCCATCTGCAGGACGCCGTGCTTTGCGGTCTCGACGCCGAGGACGATGTTCTCGAGCACGGTGAAGTTCTGCACCAGCATGAAGTGCTGATGAACCATGCCGATACCCAGCGCATTGGCCGTGCGCGGATTTTTGATCTCTGCCTTTTTGCCATTCACGAGGATCTCGCCCTCTTCCGGCTGATAAAGGCCGAACAGGACGCTCATCAGCGTCGATTTACCGGCGCCGTTCTCGCCCAGAAGGGCGTGGATCTCGCCATAGCGGACGCGCAGGGTGATGTCGTCATTCGCGACGATGCCAGGAAACACCTTCGTGATGTGCAGCAGCTCGATCGCATAGTTGTCCATAAAATGATCCCCCTAGTTGGTAAACCCGGCAGGGAAACGCCACAGCGCTCCCTGCCGGGTCCGCCTTATCTCATAGTCGTTTACTCGACGACCTGAACCGTCACATACTGCAGGGTCGCTGCAACATCCTCGATGGCGACCGTGTTGCCATCCGCATCGACATCGCGGCGGATGCTGGAGGTAACGCCGTCCTTGTCAGCCTTCAGGACTTCGACGATGGCATCATAGTCAGCCTGCGTGAAGTTCTTGAAGCGGGAGGACTCCATGGGAAGACCAACAGCGTCTTCGTTGATGGTCAGAGTCTCGCTCGTGCCGCCGGGGAACGTGTCGTTGTAGTAAGCCTTAATCGCGCCGTAGACAGCCGGAGTGAGCATCTTCATGGCGGAGGTCAGGCAGGTCTCGGTGATCTGGGACATGTCGGTATCAACGCCGATGGAGACGCAGTCGCCGCCGGTGGCCTCGCAGGCCGCGAAGACGTTGTCCGGGCCGCCGCAGCCGAAGATGCACTCGGTGCCGGACTGATACCATGCAGCAGCCTTCGCCTGGAAGTCAGGAGAGTTGCCGAAAGCGCCGGTATAGGTGTACTTCATCTCAATGGAGCCAGCCTCAAGGCCGAGCTCCTTGGCAGCGTATTCCGCGCCGTCCACGAAGCCGTAGCCGAAACGAACGACAGCAGGAACAGCCAGAGCGCCGAAGAAGCCGAGCTTGCGATAGCCTTCCTTGACAGCAGCGTAGCCCGCCAGGAAGCCGGACTGCTCTTCCGCAAAGAAGATGGAGCAGGTGTTGTCTGCGATGACGGTGTCGTCATCAAGGGTCGGGGTGGCGTCGACCAGAACGAAGTGGACGTCCGGATACATGGTCTGAGCCTTGTAGATGGCTTCGCCGAACAGGAAGCCCGGGGTCACGACGAGCTTTGCACCGTTGTTGACAGCGCCCTCAATGGCGGAGAGGTAGCTCTGCGTGGACTGGTCGATCGGGGTGTAGTAGGTGTAGGTCTTGCCGTTCTCTTCGGCGTACTGCTTCAGGCCTTCCCAGGAGAACTGGTTGAAGCCGCGGTCGTCGATAGAGTTGGCATCGGTGATCAGGGCCAGCTCAGCCTCGCCGCCGGAAACCGGAGTGGTAGCTTCGCTGCCCTCAGTGTTGGTCGTGGTGTCCTTGGTGTTCTCGGTGTTGTCATTGCCGGAGCCGGCGCAAGCGGCCAGGGACAGGACCATGACAAGCGCGAGAATCAGACAGAAGATTCTCTTTTTCATGTTGCCTCCTAAATGTAATACATTTTTATACTCAGTCCGCAAGCGGACCAAATACCGTTGTTATTCAGCCTGCTGTCAGACTAAATGTCATGTTATTTTGTGGATCAGGGAGCCGCTGATTCAATTCTCAAGAGCGGACGGCGAGGAATTTTTCGTCGAGTCGAGGTTTGGAAAGTGCAGGCGTACTTTGTGTACGTCAAGC
>ERZ809407.2362-NODE-2362-length-12972-cov-5.395758_pt1 | contig 12972 bp, 6 predicted proteins | sample MGYA00520792_ERZ809407 | MGnify/ENA primary metagenome ERZ809407 (study PRJEB31576, sample SAMEA3212665) | Homo sapiens | biome: human-gut; feature: human gut; material: fecal | place: Sweden | collected 2012 ...
ACTCTTTCCCTACACGACGCTCTTCCGATCTTAGCACCTACCGCCCCTTTTGTCAACACCTTTTTTCAAACTTTTTGATTTTTCCCCAATTTGTTTGTTAGGCTGTGCAAAATAGACAGGCGGAGAGGGCACAAAACACCCTCTCCGCCGTGCAATATGCACTGCTATCAGTTGAAGCAGCCGCTAAACAGCTGGCACAGCATCGTAAAGAGCGTGCCGCAATCAAAATTGCCGCAGTTAAACATGGCGTCAAGTCCTCCTCGATTCTGGAATGCGCCTCGATCAAGACAGGCGGTATTCTACCGTTTTTGCCGCTGGATTGCAAATGCAATGATTGCCAGCGTGCTCAGTCCGCGCTGAGCTTGGCGTCATAGCCGCCCGGAAACATATCGGCGTGCAGCGGATCGTCCCACACCTCGCGCAGGCCCTTTTCCAATTCCGCCGCCTGTTCGGGTGGAAGACTGGCAAGTGCCTCGCGCAGCTCGGCGCTCGGGCGAGCGTAAAGCATATTGGGAAGACGCCATTTGTGCGCTTCTCCCGCCGACAAAAACCAGCAGTCTATGAGCTGCGCCGCCGTCGCCTTCTGCTGACCGGAATCCAGACTACGGCCGATCTGCGGCAGCCAGACCGCGCCGCCGCCCGTCCATGTGCCGTCAATGTACCAGTTTCCCGCTTCATCCCGGCACGCGTCCGCGGCCATACCCCAGCTGAAATAATCGCCGTACTCGCCTTCGCCCGTCGGCTCGTTCATGCCGCTGCCGGCCTCCCATTGATAGCGCTGTGAGGACTCCGGGTCATCAAAGCGCATCATCACGCCAAAGCCGAAGCAGAAATTCGGGTAGTCCGTTCCGTAATACGCGTCGAACACGCGCTCCTTCACCGCTGCCGCCGCGTCATCCGGTTTCCCGCTGAACCAGCGCGGCGCGGCGTTCAGACCGGCGGCGAACTGCGCACAGAACTCGTTTGCGATATTCTCGTAGTCCGTCTCCGTACCAGGAACGTGCAGGTCATATAGTTCTTTCATCACCGCGTCCTGCGCATAGCCGAACAGGAGCTGCGCCGCGTGCGTCATACTGCTTTTATAATAGGTAGTCTCGCCGTTTCGCGTCAGCCGCAGCACATTGCCGCCCGGATGCTCGTACTCTGCATCCGGTTTCATTGCTCCCCAGGGCGGAATGAACGCGATCGCATCTTCCCCATAAGAAATCTCCGCAACGATCCCATTGCGACAATCGTCCCAATCCTGCTCTACCGCCGCATACCACGGCTCGTCGCCGTACATCGACGGTTCGGTCAGCGCATATACCGGCGAATTGCCATAGCCCTGCTCGTCCGCGCCGCGCGGGCAGTCGTATTCATCCACGCGCCCGCCGTCCCGCTCGTCCGTCACGCGGATGTGATAGGTGCCTGTTTCCTCCGCGCTGCCGAAGATCAACTCGCAGCATTGCAGGATCGCCTCCCGCGCCTGCGGGTCGTTTTCTTCGGTATTCTCCTCTTTTTCCTGCGCGCAGCCGCCGAGAGAAAGCAGCACCAGCGCTGTCAGTGTGATGAGCCAGATACGGCTCGTTGCCTTTTTCATTGCACTTTCCTCCAAATCAAACGGTTTAGAAGGGGCTCTATATTTTCTCAGACGTCCGGCGCGGCAATTTTGTTCCTGCTTTCAATAATATTATATACAGCAAAAGAAAGCAAGAAAGGAACGGCTCAATTTCGCCGTCCCCTTCTTCTGATTTTCCCTTGTCAGCCTTTTCTTGCAGTGCTATACTATATGATATATGGTCAAAAGCCATATACCATGCTGCGATCAATGTCCGCGAGCGAGTGCGCGCCGCACATGCGCATTGTATCCGCAAGCTCGGCTTTGAGCTTCTGGATGTAAAGCTTCACGCCTTCTTCTTCGCCGCCGTATACCGCAGTAACGAAAGGACGGCCGATGAGCACCGCGTCCGCACCGAGCGCGAGCGCCTTGAACATGTCCATACCGCTGCGGATCGCGCCGTCGACAAAAATCGTCAGCTTACCGCCGACGGCATCGACGATCTCCGGCAGCACCTCCGCCGTCGCGGGACAGTGGTCAAGCACACGGCCGCCGTGGTTTGAAACGACGATGCCGCTCGCGCCCGCTTCCAGCGCCTTTTCCGCGCCGCGGGCGGTCATGATGCCCTTCAGAATGAACGGACGCTGCGCCCAGGAGACGATCTGCTTTAATTCCTCCACGCTCTTGCTGCCGGCCGGCGGCGTCAAGCCCTGCAAAAACGGTAGGCCCGCCGCGTCGATGTCCATTGCGATGGCGAAGGGCTCGGCTTCCTGCACAAGCGCGAACTTTTCGCGAATTGTATCCATATCCCACGGCTTGATGGTCGGCACGCCGCAGCCGCCATTGCCCTTGAGCGCCGCAGCCGCACCCTCGACGACCTTCGGGTCGGTACCGTCGCCAGTGAAAGCGAGGATGCCCGCGTTTGCACACGCGCGCACAAGGATATCATTGTATGTAAGATCGTCGTATTTGTCCCCGTAGTGAAGACGCATCGCGCCCACCGGCGCGGCGAACGCCGGAATCTCAAACGTCCGGCCAAAGAGCGTGAATGAGGTGTCCACCGGTGAATTTTCGCAGATGGTGTCCATGTTGACGCAGATCTCGCGCCACTTTTCTGCGTTGCGGATAAAGCCCGTGCCCTCGCCCTTGGCGCCGGGGCCGGGCATCGTGTTGCGGCAGACCTTGCCGTTGCAGTCATTGCACGCCTTGCAGTAAGGGCCGATGCAGGTCCTTGCGTTTTCCAGCACTTGCTGATAAGTCATGTTGGTTCCCCCTTCGGAAATGAGTTTGCTTGCCAATATCGTGTCGATCTGACGCGATATCGCCTATATTTTATCCCGTCCTGCCGAAAAAGCAAGACCCAAAGGAGCTATTTATGAATACCGTTCACACACTGAGAGAATATGTCGATGCGCTGCGCGACGCGGACATTCTGGTCGAAAGCACCGTGAGCGACGAGCTCGCCGCGCGTGAGATCCACTGCCTCACCTACGATACGCGCGCACTGAGCGAGGACGCGCTTTTCATCTGCAAGGGCGCACACTTCAAGGAAGAGTACCTGTGCGACGCACTCTCGCGCGGCGCGATCGCCTACGTCGCCGAGAAAAAGCACAATGTGGACGCGCCCTGTCTTCTTGTCAACGACATTCGCTATTCCCTCGTCGTGCTCGGTCAGCTCTTTTATAACCATGTGACGGACAAGCTCACAAGCGTCGGCATCACGGGCACAAAGGGCAAGAGCACCACAGCCTACTACGTGCGCTACATCTTAAATGACTGGCTGCGCGCGCAGTCGATGCCCGAGTGCGCCATCCTCTCCTCCATCGACAACTACGACGGCAAGAGCACCGAGGAGTCCCACATCACCACGCCCGAGGTGCTTGAGCTCTACCAGCACTTTGAAAACGCCTATGAAAGCGGCATTTCACATCTTGTGATGGAGGCCTCGTCCCAGGCGCTCAAATACGGCCGCGTGCGCGGCATCACGTACGATGTCGCCGCGTTTTTGAACATCGGCAGCGACCACATCAGCCCCATCGAGCACCCGGACTTCGAGGATTACTTCAACTCCAAGCTCAAAATTTTCGACTCCTGCCGCTTCGGCTGCGTCAATACCGACGCCAAGTACTCGGACCGCGTCATCGAATACGCCAAGGACCGCTGCAACCTCATCACGTTTGGCTCACACGAAAGCGACACCGTCTCCTGCCAGCATGTGGAAAAGCGCAGCGACGGGCTCTACTTCACGGTTTCCTCTCTCAAGTACAACGGTGAATTTTCCATCACGATGCCCGGCCTTTTCAACATCTCCAACGCCCTTGCCGCCATGGCCATCTGCATGGCGCTCGACGTGCCGGAGGAGTATGTGCGCTCTGGCCTTCGCAAGGCGCGCGCCGCGGGCCGCATGCAGATCTACGAGAGCCGCGACAAGAACGTCACCGTCATCGTCGACTACGCGCACAACCGCATGAGCTTCGACGCGCTCTACCGCTCGACGAAGATCGAATACCCCGGCCGCCAGATGATCTCCGTCTTCGGCTGCCCCGGCTCCCACGCGCTCCAGCGCAGAAAAGACCTCGGCGAGCTGAGCGGGCAGAACTGCGACTTCGTCTTCATCACCGAGGAAGACTCCGGCGAGGAGCCGTTCGCGCAGATCGCCGCCGACATTGAAAAGCACGTTGCCTGCCCGCACCTTGTGCTCGAGGACCGCGCCGAGTGCATCCGCCGCGCAATTCTGGACGGCAAGGATGCGCGCGTCATTCTGCTGACCGGCAAGGGCGAGGAGACAACGATGAAGCGCGGCAGCGTCTTCGTCCCCTACCCGAGCGACGTCGAGCTCACACTCAAATACCTCGCCGAGTACGACAAAGCCCATCCCGCCGCGCCGGCGAGCAGCGGCAAAAAAGCAAAAAAGGACTTTTTGCCCATTATCCTCGGCAGCGATGAAAACGCCTACGGCACGGCGCGTCTCTTCCAGGAGGCCTATCACGTCACACCGCTGCTGCTGTGCACGCAGCAGCTCGTGCCCACGCGCAGCTCGCACCTGTTTCTCTGCCGCATCATCCCGGATTTTGAACGCGAGGAGGTCTTCCCCGACGCGCTGCTCGGCGTGCTGAAGCAGTGCGCACAGGACTATGAAAAGCTGCTCGTCATCCCCTGCTCGGACTATTACACGGGTCTTCTCTGCCGCCACTACGACTATTTCGAGGGGCTCATCGCCAACCGCTTCATCTCGGATGAGCTGCTTGAAACGTTCGACACGAAAGACAAGTTCTACGCCCTCTGCGAGCAGTACGGCATGGACTATCCCAAGACCGTTGTCGCCTCTCCTGAGGAGCGCGAGAGCGTCGTCGACCGCCTTCCGTTCGACTTTCCCATCGTCGTCAAGCCCGAGAATTCCAATGCACTCGACTATCTCCGCTGCCATTTTGAGGGGCAGAAAAAGGTCTTCTTCTTCGACACGCGCGAGCAGTACCTCACGATGGTCCACAGCATGAACCAGTCGGACTATCGCGGCAAGCTCATTTTGCAGGAGTTTATCCCCGGCGGCGACGACGCGATGCGCGTGCTCAACAGCTATTCGGACCTTGACGGCCATGTGCGCGCGATGTGCCTCGGCCAGCCGGTGCTCGAATACTACGACCCCAAGTCCGTCGGCAACTATGCCGCCATCATCTCGCGCGGCGATCAGGCGTTGTATGACAAAATGCAGGAGTTTCTCGAAAAGCTCGGCTACGTCGGTTTTTCGAACATCGACATGAAGTACGATTCCCGCACGGGCCGCTACGTGCTCTTCGAGATCAACCCGCGCCTTGGCCGCAGCAGCTATTTCTGCCGTGCCGCAGGGCTCAACATGATGAAGCTCCTGACTGACGATGTCGTCTACGGCAAGCGCGAGGACTGCGTCTACAACCACACCGTCGCCCTCTGGCAGAACGTGCCGACCGGCATTCTTCGCCGCTATGTCAAGGATCAGGAGCTCTCCGACGAGCTCAAGCAGTTCAAGGGCACGCACACGCTCTTCTGCAAGGGTGATCTGCCGCTCTCTCGACTCTATCGCCTGCTGCGCTACTACGCCGCGCAGTACCACAACTTCCGCGACTACTACTTCGATAAAAAGTGATCTCTGATAGCAAAAAGGAACGGCACGAGCCGTTCCTTTTTCTTACCAGAATTTTTTCTTTTTGCACACCCACAGGCTCAGCACCACCACGGCGACGCTCACAAGAATGATCGCGGGATAGCCGTACTTCCAGTGCAGTTCCGGCATGCCGGAAAAGTTCATGCCGTACCAGCCGACCAGCAGCGTCAGCGGCAGGAAAATTGTCGTCACGATGGTCAGGATCTGCATGATGCGATTCTGCCGGATGTCGATCTCCGACTGGAACAGCGACTGGATCTGCGTGCAGTATTCGCGCAGCAGCTGCGATTCCTCCCGCAGGCGGATGACGCGCTCTTCAAATAATCGGAACAGTCCGCACTCCTCATCCGAAAAGTAGCCGTTCTCATTTTCCCGCAGCTCGCACGCCACGTCGTCGAGCTGGGAGTAGTAGCGGTACCAGGCCATCGTCTCCTTGCGCAGCTCGCTCATCGGGGCACTGAATTCCTCCAGCTCACCCGAGAGCACACGGTCCTCCAGCGCCGTCGCGCGGTCTTCGATCTCCTCTAGGCGGTGCAGGTCCCTGGCGATCAGCAGCTCGAAGAAGTCGTAGAGAAATCGTCCGACGCTGTTTTCCGTCAGGCGTTTTTCCTTGACGATGTGCTTCAAATAAGGCTCGGCCATCTCTCCGTCGTCCACCAGCACCACACGGTCCTTCGTCACGAGATAGCCGCAGCAAAGGCGCGTGCCGTCCCTGCGGCCGCGCGGCAGTGCGAGCGTTCCGCTCAGACAGTTGGAGCGCACCTCCGCCTTGCAGACGTGCGCGTCCCGCGCGCTCGGCGTATGGTGCAGCACCGCTTCGAGTCCCGGCAGCGCCGTTTCGTGCGCCAACTCGTCCGAATTCAGCAGCACTACCGCCGCGCCGCTCTCCGGCGCGCGGTCCAGCGGCGTCAGCGTCTTGCCGATCGCATACCATTTCATACCCGTTCCCCCAATGCGCTTCTTTCTCTCCCCCATTGTAGCAGAATATGAAAAAAGTACAACGCCCCGCCAGAACTTTTTCCCGCAGCGCGGCATTTTATGATAAAATTTGTAAAAGCATGAAACTTTTTTGTTATCTTTTGCGTCTATACGATTGGAAGATGGAACACCGAACATTAAAAGGAGGAAATTTGGATGAAACGAAAATCTCTTCGCGTGCTCGTTTGCGCGCTCCTAGCGTCTCTTGCGCTCACGACCTTTGCCTTTGCCGACTTCGGGCCAAAGCCCCAGCTCACCGTGCGCGTCGAAAACGCGCCGCAGGAGCCCTATTATCTCGACCTGCTCGCCGAGGGCAGCTGGGACGCGAGCGAGGGCAACAGCCGCTTGAAACAGAGCACCGTCATCACGAACAGTGACGGCAGCGAGACCACCGTCCCCCTCAATGAAGATCTCCTCGCCCTGCTGCTCGACAATATTCCCGCCGGATGGCACGCCTGCACGGCACAGGGGACCTTCGGCGCACCGATCTTCAGCCATCTCTTTTCCAGAGGAACGGACGCCTCTGGCAATGCACTGCACCGGTTCGGCTACGTCGGTGTGCCGAGCACCTACCGCATCATCCTCGTCACCGAATCCGGCAAGGTCTGGGTCTCCGATATACTCAATCGCCGCGTTCTGCAATCGTCCGTCACGGTCAACTGGTCGGACGATACGTCGGCAGTCACCGTTTCCGTTCCCTCAACCATCCCCGGCTACTTGCTGCAACTTGTCGCAACGCTCGTGCCCACCCTTTTGATCGAGGGGATCATTTTGCTGCTGTTTCAGTATTCGTGGAAGCAGAACTGGAAAGCGTTTTTGCTTGTCAATCTTATCACACAGGGACTTCTGGCGATTGCTTCCTCGGTCTATGCCATTCAAAGCGGTCCGAATATGTTCAGCTACCTCATCTTTTTTCTTCCCGCAGAGCTGTTCATTCTCATTGCCGAGGCCTATCTCTATGCCGGCCGCGGCATGCTGAAGGGGCACAGCAAAAAGCGTGCCGCAGCTTACGCCGTGACGGCAAACCTCATCTCGGCGATCCTCGGCTACTATCTCGCCGAAGCCGTCTGGCGGCTTGTTGTCTCGATCTTATGATTCTGTTCACATAACGCCAAGGAGGAATTCGCATGACCGACCAAGTCTTTCCTGATCTGCCGCAAACTCCCCCGCCCGAACCGCCCGCCGATCCTCCCGCACAGGAGGAACCGGCCGAGGCCCTCACGCCCGCGCAGGAGATGGCCGACGCGCTCTCCGCGCCCGAAGTAGAGACGCCCGATGTGAGCGATTCGCCATTCTGCCGCGCGATGGGCTTGATCGCCGGCGGCCTCGCCGTCACCGGCGTGACGCTGAATTTCTGGAACCTCGATGTGCTGCTGCCGCTGGTCGGCACATTCTGCCTGCTCGTCGGCTTCCGCGCCCTGCGGCGGGTCAACGGCTTCCTGCGCGCGGGCTATGTCTGCGCCTGCCTGCACATGCTGCTCCTTTTTGTTGAGCTTGGGCAGGATGCCGTGATCTACCGTGCGGACACCGGCCTGGCGGCATTTTTCACCGTCGTTGCCGCCGCCGTGCGGCTCGTGCTGCTCTTCTGCCTTTGGCAGGGCCTGCTCGATATGCAGCGCGACGCAGGCATAACGCCGCCTGCCGCTCCCGCCGCGGGCGCTCTATTGCTCTGGTACATTCTGCTCTATGTCGCAGCGGCATTGTTTGCCTCGCTCCCCCTGCTGCTCGGCGTTTACGTCGTCTGGTATTTCTACCTGGTCGTCCGCCTCAAAAAGCTCTCGAAGTCGATGGCCGCGCAGGGCTGCGCCATCGAACCAGTCAAGGAGCGCTTCTCGAACCCCAAGCTCGTCGGCTCGCTGCTCACCGTCCTCGCTGTCGTCATTGCCTGCGGCTTCCTGTTTTTCGGCTCCTACCGCATGGACTGGACGCCCAAAGAGACCGGCACTGACGCACAGGTGATTGAAGCCTATGAACGGCTCCTCGCTCTCGGCTATCCCGAATCCGAGCTCAACGACCTCTCCGACGGGGACCTCCTCACCTGCCTCCGCGCCGAGCGTGTGCTCGTCAGGGAGTGCACCGGCGGCGGCTACACCAACTACAACGGCAAGTCGCAGACAAATGATGCTTTCCACATGACTGTCGTCGCCGTCGAGCGCCCCTTCGGCAGACTGTTTCTCTCCTATCATTTCCGCTGGGACGAAGGCACACATTTCTATGGCACAGAGAGCTTTGCCGTAGAGCCAAACTGCGACACCGGCAGCTGGCTTGCCGAAGAGTTCTCCGGCCGGGTGTTCTATGACAGTCCGGACGGCACGACCTATACCGCCCCTTACATTGATCCCGGTACTGAACAGGCCAGCCTCAGCAACTGGTACGAAAATTGCTTCCGGCAGCTCTACTGTGCCGACCTCTCTTTCCCCAACAGCGGCACGAACCGGCGCGGCTATATCGCCTGCTCTCTTCATCCCCTCAGCGATGATGCGTCCCGCCTTAACGGACAATTTTATTATGTCCACCAGAGCAGCCGCTTCCAGTACCCCATCCAGACCGCGCGCGAATATCAGGATTTCAACGTCGACAAGCACCGCCGCAGCTACGCGCCGTTCGAGCGCATGCAGGATTATTTCGTCCTTCTCCGGAACGAAGACGGCGTTTGGCGTATTCGTCAATAATTCCGCAGGAATGCCGCAGCTGCTGCGGCGCGCAGTCAAAGGGGCCATTCTCTTTCGCAAAAGAGAATGGCCCCTTTGGAACCCCAAGAGAAAGGCTTAGATTGGCAGTCTCAGGCTTGCGCAAGTCTCTTGCCTCCGGAATGGAAATGCCTGCGCGCGGCGTTGCCGCGTTTAGTGTTGCTATACGACTTGGTGTGCTTCTATTATCCGCTGTTGCGCAGCCGTTGGCGGCTCTGACGCCTTACGGATGCGGCACACCCCTTGCGGGTGCCGCTCTGCTGATCTTGTAGGAGTACAAACTAATTTCCGTCTAACGCCAGTGCCAACAATGCGGCGAGCGAAGCAATGCCGCATCCCGCAAGCAGTCTGCCGCCAAGCAAACGTCACTCGCGCCTCACGACAGTAAGGCGCGGTTGCGACCTGTCACGAATCGCAGAGATTCATGGCGAAGCCATGTACACCGCACCCACACTGCGCAGCGCGTGCAGTCATTCAAGATAAAAACTGCCAATGTACAGGGTCAAGGGGCAGAGCCCCTTGCGTTCTCTTGGGGGTTCAAGGGGGCCATTCTCTCACGTGAGAGAATGGCCCCCTTTATTCGCACTCCCTGCGCGGCGCAGGGAACCTCTCACACCCCTAAGGTGCGACAATATGAACCACCGCCGTGTACGGCTGGTACCCCGACCCAAGGCTCGCGTAATACTGCACCGTCACGTCGGCGCTCTTGCCGTCGTCCGCGATCACGGCGTCCAGGACGTCTGCCTTTTCGTCCACGCTGACCCAGCCGCGGCGATAGCGCGGCAGCGTGAGTCCCTCCGCGCCTGTGATCTCCGCGATGCGGGATGTGCCGTCCGACTGCTGTTCCAGCCGGTAGCTCACGCCGACCGTCGCCAGAAATGTCTCGTTCCCCTCGATCCCGACAGGGGCGAAGTACGTGCGCTCCGCGCCGTCGCCCTCCGTCCAGTCGGTAAGCGAGGTCTGCTGCGCGCTGCCCTCGCGCGTAACGGTCACCTTACGTTCGCCGTTTTTGCCGGAGACCGTCGCAATGATCGACACGCCGTCGGGCGCAAAGGCGAGGCCGCTGATCTCCTCGCCGCTCGCGAGTTCGAGCGCGGCAAGCTTCGTCCCGTTGAGCGCGTAGATGTCGGACCAGTAGGAGTAGACCGCGGTGGAAAGGTCACTTCCTTGCCAGATGAGGTTGTTGCCGGGGAAGGTCTTAAGCAGCGTGCCGTCTATGGCGTTGAACACCACATAGAGGTCGTTTTTCTTCCCCAGACGTCCCGTCACCACAAGGTAGTTACCCACCGTCTCGCTGCCCTCAAAGCCGCTGAGCGACGGGTATTGCCCGGCAAAGTCCCAGCTCTTTTTGCCGAAACTGACCGTCGTGCTGTCCAGCGTCGCCGTGAGCTTTCTCGGCGATACGCAGTACCAGCGATACACCTCGCTCGTCAAAATGAGCTCGCCATCCTGCCAAGCGACAAGGAATTCGCTCTGGGCTATCAGCGCATTGACGCGCGCGGCGAACGCTTCCTCCGATTTGCCCCACTCGCCGTTCTGGCCATCGGTCGGATTCAGATAAATGCCCGCGTTGGCATTTTCCACAACGTGACAGCTGCCGCCGTCATAGGTGTAAAGTCCATAGTAATAGCCGTAATAGCTGCTTCTGCCCTGATATTTGCCCTCGATCAAGTGATACAGCAGTAGCATGTCGCGCCCGTTTTCACGGCAAAGGAAGTAGACGTCGCCCTCCGCCATGCGCTCGCGCATCAGCTCCTCGCCGTTGTCATCGATGATGCACAGCTCATAGACGCCGAACGTGTTCTTGCATACGATCCGCTCCGCTCTGCCGTCATTGTCGAGGTCGGCGGACATCAGCGTCCTGCTGCCGTCGCTCTCCGACGGATCTGTGCAGCGGATGACTGCGCCGTCGCCGTAACAGTGCAGCTCGCCGTTCAGCGTGGAGAACAGCAGCTCGCTCTTGTCTAAAAGCCTGTTGACCTCGTCCGCGAATTTCCGCGCCTCGGCAGGCCATGGGTCGGTGGAATCGGGATTTATGCTGAAGCTCACCGAATTCTCCGCCAGCGTGGTCGTCTCGCTTCCGCTGAGCAGAAAGAGCCTATAGGAATACGACGCCTCGCCCTGATACATCGTCGGCTCGTAGCACAGCAGCGCCGTCTTGACGCTGTCGCGATAGAGGAAATAGCTGCTCCAGCCCACGTGCGCCAGCCCCAGCTCCGCGCTCCAGAGCTCTTCGCCGCTCTGATCGCTCACCCGCAGCCGGTACGGCTCCTGCGTGGAAGTGCCGGTATAGGAGATCACTTCCTCGATCCCGTCGCCGTTCAGGTCAGCGCGGGTCAGCTCGGTCGCGCCGCCGTTCAGGCGGACGATCCAGCGGTAGGGATGCGCCCCGCTGTAGGGAAGTCCCCCGCTGCGATAGCCCATCACAAGGTAAAGGCTGCCGTCCTTCTGCTGTAATAAGAGCCACTGGTCCATCGCCGCAAGCTCATCCCAGCGGAGATATCTCTCAAGCGGGGCCGTCGCATTGTCGTCCTCAGCCGTTCTCGTGCCGCGCCAGGCGCGCACATTTTCTCGGCGCAGCTTCGCAGCGCTCGTGCCGTTCCAATCTTCGCCGCTTCCGCTGCGGAACAGCCAGTCGAAGTTGCTCTTTTTCAGCGTGATCTCTTCCCATGTGGAAAAGCGGTAATAATACCCGCTGCTCGCCCCGTGCGGTCCGGCCAGAGAACATGCACCGCCGACCCGCAGGTCCGCCGGTCCCTCGTCAAAGGTCTCAGCATAGCTTGTTTCCCAAGTTGAGTCATCGAACACGACCTCTCCCAACACATACTCCCCGAGCGGCATGTCGCAGAGCAGCTGGTCGATCTGATCAAAAAGGTTCTCCGGCACCGTAGGGTCCTTCCGATTTATGCACCACTTGACATAATTTTTCAGCACCGTGCCGCCGGAACGCAGCTCATACAGCTGCGCTTTTTTGCCGCCCTTGATGGGGTTTGCCAGTATGCCGTCCTCCGACAGCATCAGCTCGCAGTACTCCTCTTTTCTGTCTCCGAGGTACACCCTTGCATAGCAGCCCTGCATCACCGACGCAGAGCCGAGGCGCTCATATTCTATCGCGTCCAGCAGTGAAAGGAGATCCTTGATCTCCGGTGTCGACATACGGTACTCTTCACCGCTGCTTGTCTCCTCCATCGCGACGCTGACGCGCGTGATTTTCCCGCTCGAGGTGCCGAGCAGCGTCTCCGCATCGATATCCGACCTCGGATTCGTCAAAAAGCACACGGCCACGATCACGACCGCGAGCACCGCCGCGGCGGCGACCCAAAATGCGGGCTTTTTGTAGTGCAGCGCGCTTTTCACGCGCGTTTTGATGTTCCCCTCGCCGAATGCCAGCGGGCAGGCCGCGACGGCTCTTTTCGGCGCGGCGCAGGATAATAGCGCCTGTGAATAGTCTGCGCGTGCCGCGCCGTCCAGCCCCCTGACGACTTTTTCATCGCACGCGAGCTCGATGTCGCGGCAGAAGAGGATGTAGGCGACCCACACCAGCGGGTTGAACCAGTGCAGCGCGAGCACGAGGTAGCCGAGCACCTTCCACCAGTGGTCGCGGCGGGCGAGGTGCGCGTGCTCGT
>ERZ809407.2368-NODE-2368-length-12922-cov-4.921116_pt1 | contig 12922 bp, 9 predicted proteins | sample MGYA00520792_ERZ809407 | MGnify/ENA primary metagenome ERZ809407 (study PRJEB31576, sample SAMEA3212665) | Homo sapiens | biome: human-gut; feature: human gut; material: fecal | place: Sweden | collected 2012 ...
TACCAATACTCCAAATGCAATTCCGGGAAATGACATTTCTAAATGTGATACATCTTCCGCAAAATTCCAGAGTGAGACAACCGGTCTTGTAGACGGAATCGGATCTGAAGAAGAGATCCTTGCAGATATCCGTTCTCTCGTATGCATGTTACCAAGCAACAACGAAGAGGATTCTTCTTATGAAGAATGTAACGATGATCTGAACCGTGTATGTGCAGACCTTGCTAATGCAAAAGAAGACACAGCGATCGCTCTTACAATGATCTCTGATGACAACATCTTCTGCGAAGTGAAGAAAGCATATGCAAAAGATATGGTGGCAGGATTCATCAAACTGAATGGTATGACTGTAGGTGCAGTTGCAAACCGTTCAAAAGTATATAACGAAGAAGCTGAAGTAGAGGCTGAATTTGACGGCTCTCTTTCTGCTGACGGAGCTGAAAAGGCTGCAGAATTCGTACAGTTCTGTGATGCATTCAACATCCCTGTACTGACACTTACAAATGTAAGCGGATTTACAGCAAGCGAATACGATGAGAAACGTATTGCAAAATCAGCAGCAAAACTTACTTATGCATTTGCAGATGCAACAGTACCGAAGGTAAATGTTGTGATCGGTAAAGCATTCGGAAGTGCTTATGTGACAATGAACAGCAAAGCAGTCGGAGCAGATATGGTATATGCATGGCCGGAAGCAGAGATTGGAATGATGGACGCAAACCAGGCAGCCAAGATCATGTATGCAGACGCTGATGCAGCAACAATCAGAGAAAAAGCAGCAGAATATAAGAATCTGCAGTCAAGCCCATTATCAGCAGCGAAAAGAGGATATGTGGATACAATCATCGAAGCAGCAGATACAAGAAAATATGTGATCGGCGCATTCGAGATGTTATTCACAAAAAGAGAGGATCGTCCGGTAAAGAAACACGGTACGGTTTAGAGAGGTGAGGCAAAGTGAAGAAAAAATTAAGCGTATTACTTTGTGTGCTTGTCGCAATGCTCTGCTTTACCGCTTGCGGAAGTAAGAAAGAAAATCTTCAGTATGATAAATCAACGATCACACAGGCAACAGATTTTCTGATCGAGTATTGCAACAGTGCAGATGCAGATACTATCGAACAGTGGAACAAGATGACAGATTTTCAGATCGAGTCCCAGCTGAACCAGGCGGGTGTTCCATTTACAAAAGATAGTTTCCTTGCAGCTCTGGATGCATGGCAGCAGGGAACAAAAGAGTGTGGGGAATATGTAAGCCACGGTGATTACAAATTCGAACCATCCTCTGATGAACTGAAAGTAACGACCAGTGCAAAATTCAAAGACCGTGATGCAGACATTACATTTGTTTTTGATGAGGACCTTTATCTGGACAGTACAACGATCGATGCACATTACAGCATCGGTGAGATCATGGAAAAAGCAGGACTGAATACAATCCTTGGAATGGGTACCGTATTCGTAATCCTGATCTTTATCTCAATTCTGATCTCCCTGTTCAAATACATTCCTGCACTTGAAGAAAAATTCAAGAACAAAGGAAAAGCAGAAAGCACACAGGAAGCAGCTCCGGCTCCGGCAGCAGTTGCAGCACCTGTAGTAGAAGAAGCATCGAATGATGATGAACTGGCAGCAGTTATTTCCGCAGCGATCGCTGCTTATGAAGCAGAAGCCGGTGGAAGCACAGACGGCTTCGTAGTAAGAAGCATCAAGCGTCGTCCATCAAATAAGTGGCACGCATAATTAATTAGGAGGATGAATTCAATGAAAAATTATACAATCACAGTGAATGGCAATGTATATGATGTAACAGTAGAAGAAAACAGAGCAGGTGCAGCACCAGTTGCAAGACCTGCAGCAGCACCGAAGGCAGCTCCTGCGGCAGCACCAGCAGCACCAAAGGCAGCACCTGCAGGTGGAGCAGGATCCATCGAAGTAAAAGCCGGAGCAGCCGGAAAAGTATTCAAGATCGAAGCAAATGTAGGTCAGGCTGTAAAGAAAGGTGATGCAGTTGTCATCATCGAGGCTATGAAGATGGAGATTCCAGTTGTAGCACCGGAAGACGGAACCGTTGCAAGCATTGATGTAGCAGTAGGCGATGCAATTGATTCAGGCGCTGTTCTTGCTACATTGAACTAACATCATTTATATGGTGTTTATCTAACACGACTGGAGGTTAAAAAATGGAATATATAACGACAACATTAGGAAACCTCGTGCATCAGACGGCGTTTTTCAGTCTTACATGGGGCAATGTAGTCATGATCGCGGTTGCATGTGTTTTCCTTTATCTTGCAATCAGACACGGATTCGAGCCTCTGCTTCTTGTTCCAATCGCATTCGGTATGTTACTGGTTAACATTTATCCGGACATCATGCTTCATGCAGAAGATGCGGCAAATGGAACAGGCGGACTGCTTTACTACTTCTATAAACTGGATGAGTGGTCAATCCTCCCTTCCCTGATCTTCATGGGTGTAGGAGCGATGACAGACTTCGGACCACTGATCGCTAACCCTAAGAGCTTCCTTCTTGGTGCCTCTGCTCAGTTCGGTATCTTTGCAGCATACCTTGGAGCGATGGCTATGGGATTCTCTGACAAAGCGGCAGCAGCGATCTCAATCATTGGTGGAGCTGATGGACCTACCTCTATCTTCCTTGCAGGTAAGTTACAGCAGACAGCTTTACTTGGACCAATCGCAGTAGCAGCATATTCTTATATGTCACTGGTACCGATTATCCAGCCACCGATCATGAAGCTTCTGACAACAGAAAAAGAACGTAAGATTAAGATGGAACAGTTAAGACCTGTTTCCAGGCTTGAGAAGATCTTATTCCCAATCATCGTTACGATCGTTGTGTGTGTAATTCTTCCTACAACAGCACCACTGGTTGGTATGTTAATGCTTGGTAACCTGTTCCGTGAGTCTGGAGTTGTAAGACAGTTAACAGAGACAGCTTCCAATGCAATGATGTACATCGTAGTTATCCTGCTTGGAACATCCGTAGGAGCAACAACAAGTGCTGAGGCATTCCTTAATATGGATACGATCAAGATCGTAATTCTTGGTTTGATCGCATTCGCATTCGGTACAGCAGCAGGTGTACTGTTCGGTAAACTGATGTGTGTTGCAACACATGGTAAGGTTAATCCACTGATTGGTTCTGCCGGTGTATCTGCAGTTCCAATGGCAGCCAGAGTATCACAGAAGGTCGGAGCTGAAGCAGACCCGACAAACTTCCTTCTGATGCATGCTATGGGACCAAACGTTGCGGGTGTTATTGGTACAGCCGTAGCTGCCGGAACATTCATGGCAATCTTTGGCGTAGGAATTTAAGCGATATATAATTAGGAGGAAAGAAAATGGCAGATATAGTAAAAAAACCTGTAGAGATTACAGAAACGATCCTGCGTGATGCGCATCAGTCTCTGATCGCAACCCGTATGACAACAGAGCAGATGCTTCCGATCGTTGATAAAATGGACAAGGTTGGGTATCATTCCGTAGAGTGCTGGGGTGGAGCTACATTCGATGCATCTCTTCGTTTCTTAAAAGAAGATCCATGGGAAAGACTTCGTAAATTCCGTGATGGATTCAAAAATACAAAACTTCAGATGTTATTCCGTGGACAGAACATCTTAGGATATCGTCCATACGCAGATGATGTGGTAGAATATTTCGTACAGAAATCTGCTGCCAACGGAATCGACATCATCCGTATCTTTGACTGCTTAAATGATCTTCGTAACCTGAAGACAGCAGTTAAGGCTGCAAACAAAGAAAAAGTAGAAGCTCAGATCGCATTATCTTATACTTTAGGTGATGCTTATACACTAGATTACTGGGTAGACATTGCCAAGAAGATTGAAGAGATGGGTGCAAACTCTATCTGTATCAAAGATATGGCTGGTCTTTTGACACCGTATAAGGCAACAGAGCTGATCGGAGCAATGAAAGAAGCTGTAGATCTTCCAATCCAGCTTCATACACACTACACATCAGGTGTTGCTTCTATGACTTACATGAAAGCAGTAGAGGCTGGTGTAGATGTCATTGATACCGCAATCTCACCATTCGCACTTGGAACATCTCAGCCTGCAACAGAAGTTATGGTTGAGACATTCAAGGGAACACCTTATGATACAGGATTAGACCAGAAACTTCTGGCAGAGATCGCTGACTATTTCCGTCCAATCCGTGACGAAGCTCTTGACAGCGGACTCTTAAATCCAAAGAACCTTGGTGTTAACATCAAGACTCTTCTGTATCAGGTACCAGGCGGAATGCTTTCTAACCTGACATCACAGTTAAAAGAGCAGGGTGCTGAAGACAAGTTCTACGATGTACTTGAGGAAGTGCCAAGAGTACGTAAAGACCTTGGAGAACCACCACTTGTAACACCTTCATCACAGATCGTTGGTACACAGGCTGTATTTAACGTACTGATGGGAGAACGTTACAAAGTTGCTACAAAAGAGACAAAAGACCTCTTAAGTGGAAAATACGGACAGACAGTAAAACCGATGAATCCAGACGTAATCAAGAAAGTACTTGGAGACGATCCTGAGATCATCACATGCCGTCCTGCAGACCTGATTCCGGACGAATTAGATACACTCCGCAAAGAATGCGAACAGTGGATCCAGCAGGATGAAGATGTACTGTCTTACGCACTGTTCCCACAGGTTGCTGTAGACTTCTTCAAGTATAGAGAAGCACAGCAGACAAAGGTGGATGCGACAGTAGCGGATACGGAAAACGGTAGTTATCCTGTATAGGTTTTCGGGGACGTCAAGTGTAGAAGTTCCTGATTCAATGCGACTTCGGGGGCTTGCAAGGCGTAAGCGAAAAAAGACGATAAGATAAGAACCGAATACATTCGGACGGAAAATCCTGATGATTTTCCGCCTCAGGTATTCTTTTGGGATGTGCTTGTAGCACATCCCAAATCTTATTTTATCGTCTTTTTTTCACCAACTCCTTGCAAAGCACCCTGCGAATGCATGAAACCAGGCACTTCTACACTTGGCTGTTCGCGAAAATATACGGAGGATAGCGGGGAGTATGGCTTCTCAGAAAGTAGTGGAAAAAGCGAGCTGAAAAACGTTTTCCGGCGGAGCCCCAATAGCTTGGTGGTAACAGTAAATTCACTTTCGGTTGTCGGAGTGTATGGCTGAGGGAGATGTGGAGGTTTGGGTGGATGGGCATCCGTTGGCGGGAATAGAAGATGTTAAAAGAAAGTTTGGGTAAAATCAGGATTTGCTCTGTGCTACAGGCACAGAGCGAAAGAATACCTGAGGTGAGAAATCATCAGATTTCTCGCCGAATGTATTCGGTGCCTGATTTTACCCAAGCTTTCTTTGTTACATCTTCTTCCCGTCCATAAGCGCCCATCCACCCAAACCTCCACATCTCCCGTCCCCACACACCCGACATCCGATTGACTATTCCCCCACAAAGCTATATAATAAAACCATTGTTTGAAAAAGAGGTACATCGCATGAGCGCAAAGAATGAACTGCTGAAGATGATCGATGAAAGATATCACAAATTCAGCAAAGGACAGAAAAAACTGGCGGATTTTATCCGTGAGGATTATGATAAGGCAGCTTTTTTGACAGCTGCGAAGATGGGGGGAGAGGTCGGTGTCAGTGAATCGACGGTGGTGAGATTTGCGACGGCCCTTGGATATGACGGATATCCGGAATTTCAGAAAGCTCTGGGAGAACTGGTGAGGATGAAGCTGAATTCCATTCAGCGTATGGAAGTGACGTATGGACGGATCAGCCAGGGGGAGATTCTGACATCGGTTCTGCATTCGGATATTGAGAAGATCAAGCTTACGATGGAAGCAATTGATCATGAAGCATTTGAGATGGCGGTAGATACGATCCTGAAAGCAAAGAGGATCTATGTGATCGGGATACGAAGCTGTTCGCCACTTGCAAGTTTCTTGAGTTTTTATCTGAATCTGATCTGTGAGAATGTGACAGCGGTTAATACGAACAGTTCTAGTGAGATTTTTGAACAACTGATCCGTGTCAGCGAGGATGATGTGGTGATCGGGATCAGCTTTCCCAGATATTCGATGCGTACTTTGAAAGCACTGGAATTTGCAAGTAATAGAAAAGCAACAGTGATCACGTTGACGGACAGTGTACATTCTCCGATGACACTGTATTCTTCCTGCAATCTGATCGCAAGAAGTGATATGGCGTCAATCGTAGATTCGCTGGTAGCACCATTGAGTGTGATCAATGCGCTGGTGGTAGCTCTTTGTATGAAGAAACAGAAAGAGGTTATCACAACACTTGAGACATTGGAGCAGATCTGGGATGAGTATCAGGTGTATAGCAAAGATGAATTGAATATGGTGGACGACAGAGTCGAACTTTCCGGAAATGAGAAAGAGTAGAACCGGCAGAAAAGAATATGAAGAAAAAGACAAATAGAAAAGGACAAATAGAAGATGAGTAAAGTAGTTGTCATCGGAGGCGGTGCGGCAGGAATGTTTGCCTCTATTGCAGCGGCCGGGTGTGGACATCAGGTTGTGGTATATGAAAAGAATGAAAAGCTTGGAAAGAAACTTTATATCACGGGAAAAGGCAGATGCAATATTACCAATGCCTGTGATATGGAAGGCCTGTTCGATGCGGTCAGAACAAATGCAAAGTTTTTATACAGTAGTTTTTATGGATACACGAATCAGCAGGTGATTGATTTCTTTGAACGAATCGGTGTGCCGACAAAGATTGAGCGCGGCGACCGTGTGTTCCCGGTGTCGGATCATTCTTCGGACGTGATCCGCGGGCTGGAGCGGGAGATGGACCGCCTGGGTGTGAAAGTACATCTGCGGACAGCTGTGAAAAAGGTTGTCGCAAAAGACGGACATTTTGAAAAAATCATACTTGGAGATCAGAGACAGATTCATGCGGATGCCTGTATCGTTGCAACAGGAGGGTTGTCTTATCAGTCAACAGGATCAACCGGAGATGGATTCCGGTTTGCAGAAAGTCTCGGACATACGGTGACGGATTGTATGCCTGCGCTTGTGCCGATGGAATGTAAAGAGGAGTGGGTGCCTGAATTGCAGGGACTTTCACTTCGAAATGTTAATGTAACGATTTTTGACGGCAAGAAAAAGCTGTATGATGATTTTGGAGAAATGTTATTCACGCATTACGGTGTGAGTGGACCGCTGATCCTAAGTGCCAGCAGTTATGTGGGAAAGAAATTGAAGGCAAAAGAACTGACACTTAAGATTGATCTGAAACCAGCTCTTTCGGAAGAACAGCTTGATCACAGAGTGCTCCGGGAATTTGAAGAGAATCAGAACCGACAGTTTAAGAACGCGGTGCACAAGCTGTTCCCGTCGAAACTGATCCCGGTTATGATTGAACTGAGCGGGATTGATCCCGAGAAGAAGGTCAATGTGATCACGAAAGAAGAACGTCTTGGATTTGTAAGACTGATCAAGGGCCTGACGTGTACATTGACAGATTTAAGAGATTATAACGAGGCAATCATAACTAAAGGTGGAATTAAAATCAAAGAAGTTGATCCTGGAACGATGGAATCCAAACTGGTGAAGGGATTACATTTTGCAGGAGAGGTACTGGATCTGGATGCGGTAACAGGTGGATTCAACCTTCAGATCGCATGGTCTACGGCATATGCGGCCGGAACGGGGATCCAGATATAGAGTGATAAAAATAGAAATAAGGAGAACGTATCATGGGATATAACGTAGCAATAGATGGACCGGCAGGAGCCGGAAAAAGCACGATCGCAAAACTTGTAGCAAAAGAAAAGGGATACATTTATGTAGACACAGGGGCAATGTACAGAGGCCTTGCAATTCATTTCCTGGATAAGGGCATTGAACCGAGAGAAACGGATAAAGTGATCGAAGCATGTAAAGATGCAGAAGTAACAATCGCCTATGAAGATGGTGTGCAGCATGTATACCTGAATGGTAATGATATTTCATCACGTCTGAGAAATGAAGAAGTGGGGAACATGGCATCTGTAACATCTGCAATTCCGGAAGTGCGTAAGAAGTTACTGGAACTGCAGCAGAACCTGGCGAAGACACAGGATGTAATTATGGACGGAAGAGATATCGGTACATGTGTCCTGCCGGGCGCAGACGTAAAGATCTATCTGACCGCCAGTGTAGAGACCAGGGCGAAGAGACGGTATGACGAACTTAAGGAAAAAGGCGAGGACTGCAATCTGGAAGAAATCGCACACGACATCGAAGAACGTGATCACAGAGATATGACCCGTGAGATCGCACCGTTAAAGCAGGCAGAGGATGCAGTGCTGGTAGACAGCTCACACATGACGATCGAAGAAGTGGTAAAAGCAATCGTAGATTTGTGCAAATAGACAATCCGGCACAAAGCGGCAGACGAAGATAACGGTAATATATTTGAAAAAGAGCTGTGGTACAGAAAGGAATTACACTATATGAATGTTGAACTGGCAAAAACAGCAGGATTTTGCTTTGGAGTAAAGCGTGCAGTAGATACAGTGTATAAACAGATAGAAAAACATCAAAGTGAAAAGATATTCACTTATGGACCGATCATCCATAATGAAGAAGTGATCAAAGATCTGAGAAGCCATGGAGTAGAAGTCCTGAATGATGAAGAAGAATTGAAAACAGTGGATGCGGATGTGGTTGTGATCCGGTCTCATGGTGTAGCAAAATACATTTATGATATCATGGATGAACGCGGGATTACATGTGTAGATGCGACTTGTCCTTTTGTGAAGAAGATTCATAAGATTGTTGCAGAAGAAAGTGCCAAAGGATCGTACATTGTGATCATCGGAAATGGCGAACATCCGGAGGTAGAAGGTATCCGCGGATGGGCAGGAGAACAGGTGACTGTGATACAGACTCCGGAAGATGCAGAAAGATTTGAATTGCCTGAAAAAGAACAGAAAGTATGTATCGTGGCCCAGACGACATTTAACTACAATAAATTCAAAGAATTAGTTGAAATTATTTCAAAAAAGAGGTATGATATAGTTGTTTTAAATACGATTTGCAATGCGACGAAAGAAAGGCAGACTGAGGCTCGTCAAATTGCAGCGAGAGTAGATGCTATGGTTGTGATAGGTGATAAGCGTAGTTCGAATACTCAGAAGCTATTTGAAATCTGCAAAGAGGAATGTTTGAATACGTACTATATACAGACACTTGACGATTTGGATATTAATCAATTAAGGTCCGTGGAATCAGTAGGTATTACAGCAGGGGCATCCACGCCCAATAAAATAATTGAGGAGGTTCAAAATAATGTCAGAATTAACTTTTGAACAAATGTTGGAAGAGTCTTTTAAGACAATAAGAAATGGAGAGGTTGTAGATGGTACAGTCATCGACGTTAAACCTGATGAAATCATCTTGAATATAGGCTACAAAGCAGACGGTATCATTACAAGAAATGAGTATACTAACGAAGCAAACGTTGATCTTACAACAGTTGTATCTGTTGGTGATAAGATGAGCGCAAAAGTCCTGAAAGTAAATGACGGAGAAGGACAGGTTCTGCTGACATATAAGAGACTTGCAGCAGAAAAAGGCAATGAAAGATTAAAAGAAGCATTCGAGAATCATGAAGTATTAAAAGCTCCTGTAACTCAGATTCTTGGCGGCGGATTAAGCGTAGTAGTTGATGAAGCAAGAGTATTCATTCCTGCAAGCCTTGTTTCTGACACATATGAAAAAGACCTGAGCAAATATCAGGGACAGGAAATTGAATTCGTAATCAGCGAGTTTAATCCTAGAAGAAATCGTGTGATCGGTGACAGAAGACAGCTTCTTGTTGCTGAACGTGCTGAAAAACAGAAAGAACTGTTTGCTAAGATTAACGTAGGTGACAGAATGGAAGGAACTGTAAAGAACGTTACAGATTTCGGAGCATTCATCGACCTTGGCGGAGTAGACGGACTTCTTCATATCTCTGAGATGTCTTGGGGACGTGTTGAGAATCCTAAGAAGGTCTTCCAGGTTGGAGATAAAGTAGAAGTGATGATTAAAGATATCCATGATACAAAGATCGCACTCAGCCTGAAATTCCCAGAGACAAATCCATGGGCTAATGCAGCAGAGGATTATGCAGTCGGAACAGTAATTACAGGTAAGGTTGCAAGAATGACAGACTTCGGAGCATTTGTTGAACTGGCTCCAGGAGTAGATGCATTACTTCATGTTTCTCAGATTTCAAGAGCACATGTTGATAAACCGTCTGATGTACTTTCAGTTGGACAGGAAATCACAGCTAAGATCGTTGATCTGAATGAAGCTGAGAAGAAGATCAGCCTGAGCATGAAAGCTTTAGAACAGCCGGAAGAAGCTGCAGAAGAGACAGACGCTGAGTAATATTAAATCAGATATACAGACAGGAAAGGATAGAGGAAAGCCTCTATCCTTTCTATGCCTGAGGATAGAAGGGAACCTGCCATTGGCAGGTTTTCTGTGCGTATGTGCATTTGTTAAAAATGCAACAAGATGTTCAGGAAAATATACAATGAAATTAGTCACTTTCTATAGAAATTTGTCTATATTTCCTGTATATTATATAAAGAGTAAATAGGAAGGAAGGGAAAAAGGATGGCATTGTTAACATTTAAGGGTGGTATTCACCCGGATGACGGCAAGAGCCTGGCTAAAGATAAGGCAATTGTCGATGTAAAACCTAAGGGCGATCTGGTGTACCCTGTATCACAGCATATCGGTGCTCCGGCAAATCCTGTGGTAGCCGTTGGCGATCATGTTTTAAAAGGCCAGATGATAGCAGAAGCAGGAGGATTCGTATCTGCTCCGATTTATGCATCTGTATCTGGAACTGTAAAAGCAATCGCACCACATCTGAATCCGACAGGAGGAAGAGTGAACAGTATCGTGATCGAAAATGATGGCGAATACAAAGAAGTGGAATATCCAGCTGTAACTCCGTTAGAAGGCATGAGCAAGGAAGATATCCTGAATGCGATTGGAACAGCGGGAGTAGTAGGTATGGGTGGTGCCGGTTTCCCTACGAGAGTAAAACTTTCACCAAAGGAACCGGAAAAGATTGATTACATCATTGCAAACTGTGCGGAATGTGAGCCATATATCACAGCTGACTACAGAACAATGATCGAGACTCCGGAAAAGCTGGTTGGAGGAATGAAGATTATCCTCCGTCTGTTCGACAACGCGAAAGGAATCTTTGGTGTAGAGGACAACAAACCAGACTGTATCGAAAAATTAAGAGAACTGACAAAAGATGAACCTCGTATGGAAGTTCTGGCACTGAAGACCAAGTATCCTCAGGGGGGTGAGCGTCAGCTTATTTACGCTACAACAGGGCGCGCAATTAATTCCGCAATGCTTCCGGCAGACGCAGGATGTGTTGTAGATAATGTGGCAACAATGGTAAGCGTATACCAGGCTGTTGTAGAAGGAAAGCCTTCAATGGAACGTGTTGTAACAGTAAGTGGGGACGCTGTTGCAGAGCCAGGCAATTTCAGAGTACCATTTGGCATCAATCAGCAGGAGCTTGTAGAGGCAGCAGGAGGATTTAAAACAGAGCCTGAGAAACTGATCTCCGGCGGACCGATGATGGGATTCTCTATGTTCTCATTAGATGTACCTGTAACAAAGACTTCTTCATCTATTCTTGGATTTACCAAAGATGAAGTGGCTAAGATGGAACCATCTGCATGTATCAACTGTGGACGCTGTGTAGAAGCCTGTCCAAGCCGCCTGATCCCATCGAGACTGGCGGATTATGCAGAACATCATGACGAAGAGAAGTTTACAAAACACGAAGGACTCGAATGTATGGAATGTGGTTCCTGCAGTTTCGTATGTCCGGCAAAACGTCCGCTGAAACAGGCAATCGGATCTATGAGAAAGATTGCATTGGCGAACCGTAAAAAGAAAAAATAAACTAGAAAGAAGAAGAGGTGAACAAAAGTGAGTGAGAACAATTTGAAAATGTCATCTTCACCACATATTCGTTCCAAAGCGACTACCAGTAATATTATGATGCTGGTGGCCATCGCACTTTTGCCGGCATCTGCATTTGGTGTATGGAACTTTGGACTGCCGGCATTCGGAATGCTGGTTACAACAACGGTTGTAGCAGTATTGACGGAATACATGTACGAAAAATTAATGCACAAGAAGATTACGATCAATGACTGGAGTGCAGCAGTAACAGGACTGTTACTCGGACTGAATATGCCTCCTACAGCTCCGTGGTGGATGGGAGCAATCGGTAGTGTATTTGCTATTCTGATCGTAAAACAGTTATTCGGAGGTCTGGGACAGAACTTTATGAACCCGGCTCTCGGCGCAAGATGCTTCCTTCTGCTTTCATTTACAAGCCAGATGACAAGCTTTGTATATGACGGTGTGACAGGGGCTACACCACTTGCACAGTTAAAAGCAGGTAATACAGTGAATACGATGGATATGCTGATCGGTAGAATTCCTGGAACAATCGGTGAGACATCCGTGATCGCAATCGTGATCGGAGCAATCTTCCTGATCCTTATGGGAGTAATTGATCTCAGAATTCCTGGAACATACATTGTTACATTTGTGATCTTTGTCGGAATCTTCGGACATATTGCAAATCCGGATGTCGGATTCTTTGATCCACAGTACATCACAGCACATCTCTGCGGAGGCGGGCTGATGCTTGGTGCATGGTTTATGGCAACCGATTATGTAACATCTCCGATCACACCGAAAGGACAGTTTGTATACGGTATTATCCTTGGTGTGTTAACAGGTCTGTTCCGTCTGTTTGGCGGTTCCGCAGAAGGAGTTTCTTATGCGATCATCATCAGTAACCTTCTGGTGCCATTGATCGAGAGAGTTACTCTTCCAAAACCATTTGGTAAAGGAGGAG
>ERZ809407.2381-NODE-2381-length-12814-cov-6.098519_pt1 | contig 12814 bp, 9 predicted proteins | sample MGYA00520792_ERZ809407 | MGnify/ENA primary metagenome ERZ809407 (study PRJEB31576, sample SAMEA3212665) | Homo sapiens | biome: human-gut; feature: human gut; material: fecal | place: Sweden | collected 2012 ...
TTATGAAATGAAAGACTCCAGTCTTGAGCAATTTTCCACCCAATGACAAAAACAGCCGAAAAAGGTGCGCCAAAACCACACTTTCTCCGGCTGTTTTCAGCAGAACTACCTTATACGATATAATCCGCCATTTTTATGTTCACTTATTATTTGATCACGCGCACGCGCATCATACCCTGAATAGCTTTCAGCTTCTCAATCGTCGCCGCGTCTGCCTTGGTCTCCAGATCAACCAGCGTATAAGCGTATTTATCACGGCTCTTGTTCGTCATGTTTGCGATGTTCATGTCAGTCGATGCCAGGATCGAGGAAATCTGTCCGATCATGTTCGGCACGTTCTTATGAAGAAGTGCAAGACGACCTACGGTTGTGCACACGCCCATATCGCAATTCGGGAAGTTGACGGAATTCTTGATATTACCATTGTCCAGATAATCCATCAGCTCTTTGACTGCCATCACGGCACAATTATCCTCGGATTCTTCTGTGGATGCGCCCAGATGTGGGGTTGCGATGACGTTCGGCATCTGCATTACTTTTGCATTCGGGAAATCGGTGATATAGTGTTTTACACGACCGGAAGCCAGCGCCTCTGCCATATCATCGTCATTTACCAGGAGGTCACGCGCAAAGTTTAAGATAACCACGCCGTCCTTCATCTGTCCCAGGCTGTCTTTGTTGATCATCTGGCGGGTGCTGTCAAGCAGCGGTACATGAACGGTGATGTAATCGCATTCCTGATAGATCGTATCGACAGATGTGATGTGCTTTACGTCTCTGGAAAGCATCCACGCTGCTTTGACAGAAATGAACGGGTCATAGCCGTATACTTCCATGCCAAGCGCTGCAGCTGCGTTTGCAACCTCTGCGCCGATGGCGCCCAATCCGATAACACCAAGCTTTTTGCCGCGGATCTCATGACCGGCAAATTTCTTTTTCGCCTTCTCCATATCTTTGGAGATATTTTCATTGTCCTTCTGCTCCTTGCACCAGTCGATGCCGCCGACTACGTCTCTGGCTCCCAGCAGCATGCCAGCCAGCACCAGCTCTTTGACACCGTTTGCATTGGCGCCCGGTGTATTGAATACGACAATACCAGCCTCCGCACACTTGTCAAGCGGAATGTTATTGACGCCCGCTCCGGCACGTGCAACGGCACGCAGTCCCTTCGGAAGTTCCAGATCATGCATGGCAGCACTGCGGACCAGAATGCCCTCTGCCTCCGCCAGGTTGTCAGTCATCTCATAATTTTCGGTCAGTAAACCGGTTCCCAGCTTGGAAATCGGGTTCAGGCAATGGATTTTTCTCATTTTTTAACTCTCTTTTCTTTCAAAATTTCAAATCTTCCCATACGCGGGCTGTTTTTGTTTTAAAAAGTCCACTGCTGCAGCAGAAAGGAACGGATTCCCCCTCCCTTTCGCCGCAGCAATGGCATAAATTTTAAAATTGACTAATTTGTATGTTTTTTCTCAAATTCACGCATGAAAGCAACTAATTTCTCAACGCCCTCGATCGGCATTGCATTGTAGATGCTGGCACGCATACCGCCGACGGTACGGTGACCTTTTAAGTTCACAAAACCTGCCTCTTTGGCTTCCTTGACAAACAGGGCATCCAGATCTGCATCGCCGGTGACGAACGGTACGTTCATCAGGGAACGGTCCTTTTTCTCAACGGTACCCTTGAAGAGCTTGCTCTCATCGAGGAAATCGTAAAGGATCTTCGCCTTCTTCTCGTTGCGCTCCTTCATGGCACTTAAACCGCCCATTTTCTTGAGCCATTTAAATACCTTGCCGCACATATAGATGGTGTATGTAGGCGGTGTGTTGTACAGAGAGTCATTGTCTGCGTATGTTTTGTAGCGCAGCATGGTTGGTGTTCCCGGAAGAACATCCTCGGTGATCAGATCCTCGCGGATGATGACGATCGCCATACCAGCCGGACCTACGTTCTTCTGGACACCGCCCCAGAGAATACCAAACTTACTCACATCGATCGGCTCTGACAGGAAACAGGAGGAGATGTCTGCTACCAGTGTCTTGCCCTTGGTGTTCGGAAGCTCGTGGTATACGGTTCCGTAAATAGTGTTATTTAAGCAGATATACACATAATCTGCGTTCTCATCCACCGGAAGGTCCGAACAATCCGGGATGTAGGAAAAGGTCTTGTCAGCGCTGGATGCAATCGCGTTGGCAGTACCAAACATCTTTGCCTCCTGATATGCTTTCTTTGCCCACTGTCCGGTGATGATGTAATCCCCCACCTTATTTTTGAACAGGTTCATCGGAACCATGGCGAACTGCATATTGCCGCCGCCCTGTACGAATAATACTTTGTAATTGTCCGGAATCTGCATCAGTTCGCGCAGATCCTTCTCTGCATCATCAATGATGGCCTGGAAATCCTTGGAGCGGTGGCTCATCTCCATGACGGACATACCGCTGCCCTGGTAATCCAGCATCTCTGCCGCTGCCTCTCTCAGTACCTCCTCCGGAAGTACTGCCGGACCTGCCGAAAAGTTATAGACTCTGCTCATAATAAATCTCCTCCTGTCTTACACAAAAATGTGATAATTGCCCCCATTTTACAACTATTCGATGCGTAAGTCAATCTCATCAAACGCTTCCTCGATCGGTTTTCCAGCCGGAACCATCGGGAATACCTTGTCATCGCTGCCGATCTGGCACTCGATCATAACCGGGATATTTAAGCTGATCGCCTCGCGCAGCACCGGCTCCACATCCTCTTTCTTCGTGATACGGTATGCCTTCGCGCCCATGCCCTCTGCCACCTTGACGAAATCCATCTGATCGTAAAGCTCCGTCTGGGAATAGCGTTTTCCATAGAACAGGGTCTGCCACTGGCGCACCATACCCAGAACATGGTTGTTAAATACAACCTCGATAACCGGAATATTGTAGCGGGTTGCCGTCGCAATCTCGTTCATGTTCATACGGAAACAGCCGTCTCCGGCAATATTGATAACCGTCTTATCCTTGCAGCCCATCTTCGCACCAATCGCTGCGCCCAGACCGTAGCCCATCGTGCCCAGACCGCCGGAGGTCAGAAGCTGTCTCGGACGTTTGTATTTATAATACTGTGCCGCCCACATCTGATGCTGTCCGACATCGGTACAGATGATCGCATCGCCGCCGGTTACCTTGTAGATCTCTTCCATGATATACGGACCGGTCAGAACTTCCTTGTTGTAGCGGAGCGGGTACATATCTTTCAGACGCTCAATGTGGCTCAGCCACTCGTCATGGTTCATCGGATCCAGACGCGCGTTTAGCTTACGCAGAATAATCTTGACATCACCAATAATGCTCGCATCGGTCTGGATGTTTTTGTTGATCTCCGCCGGATCGATATCTATGTGTAAAATCTTTGCATTGGTTGCAAAATGGTTCGGATCACCCACAACACGGTCACTGAAACGCGCGCCTACAACGATCAGCAGATCGCACTCTGCCACACCGAGGTTGGATGTCTTGGTTCCGTGCATACCGATCATACCGGTATAAAGGACATCGGTTCCGTCAAATGCACCTTTACCCATCAGGCTGTCTCCCACCGGCGCCTGAACTTTATGTGCAAATGCACTTAATTCATTGGCAGCATCTGACGCCACTGCACCGCCGCCGACGAAAATAAACGGTTTTCTCGCCGCCTTGATCATCTCGATCGCCTTTTCCATGTCTTCCTCACGGATCAGCTCTGTCTCGCGCTCGATCGGCTGCGGTTCCTTCGGCTCGTACTCGCAGGCCGCTGCCGTCACATCCTTGGTGATATCCACCAGAACCGGACCCGGACGGCCACTCTTAGCAATCACGAACGCACGACGGATCACATCTGCCAGCTTCGTGACATCCTTTACGATAAAATTATATTTCGTGATCGGCATGGTAACACCCAGAATGTCGATCTCCTGGAAGCTGTCTTTTCCAAGAAGGCCTGTCGTTACATTACAGGTGATGGCTACCATCGGAATGGAATCCAGGTTAGCTGTTGCAATACCCGTAACCAGGTTTGTAGCTCCCGGACCGGATGTCGCCATACACACACCGACCTTACCGGTTGCTCTCGCGTAGCCGTCTGCCGCGTGGGACGCTCCCTGTTCATGAGAGGTCAAAATATGGGTGATTTCATCCTTGTGTTTATAAAGTGCATCATAAATGTTGAGGATCGCGCCGCCCGGATAACCGAACACCGTGTCTACCCCCTGCTCTTTCAAGCATTCAATGACAATCTCTGCTCCTGTCAATGTCTTCATCTGTCTAACCTGCTTTCCTTCCTTAAACCATTTTAAATGCATATACTCCCGGGCTTTCATCAACCGCAAAAGCGGGGCTGAAAAACTCCGAGAGTACATATGATTACTTCTGTGTCTTCGGAACCTCCAGGATTGCGCCCCGGTTTCCGCTCGTTACAAGCGCTGCGTAACGTGCCAGGTATCCGGTCGTAACCTTCGGTTCTCTCGGCTGCCATTTCTTTCTTCTCTCTGCCAGCTCCTCGTCGGATACGAGTACGTTCAGGGAGTTATTATTGATATCGATGGAAATAATATCGCCTTCCTCAACCAGCGCGATCGGTCCGCCGACTGCCGCCTCCGGAGAAACGTGTCCGATGGATGCACCTCTGGATGCGCCGGAGAAACGTCCGTCTGTAATCAGAGCTACGCTGGAACCAAGTCCCATACCTGCGATGGCAGAAGTCGGGTTCAGCATCTCACGCATGCCCGGACCGCCCTTCGGTCCCTCGTAACGGATGACAACAACATCGCCAGCCACGATCTTGCCGCCCTTGATCGCTGCAATCGCGTCTTCCTCACAGTCAAACACCCGCGCCGGTCCCTGATGTACCAGCATCTCCGGTGCAACGGCAGAACGTTTTACAACGCCTGTATCCGGTGCCAGGTTTCCTTTCAGGATCGCGATACCGCCAGTCTGGCTGTACGGATTGTCGATCGGTCGGATAACCTCCGGATTCTTGTTGACACAGCCCTTGATATTCTCGCCAACGGTCTTGCCGGTTACGGTCATGCAGTCCAGATTCAGAAGGTTCTTCTTGGACAGCTCATTCATAACCGCATACACGCCGCCTGCCTCGTTCAGATCCTCCATGTAGGTCGGACCTGCCGGCGCCAGATGGCACAGGTTCGGGGTGCGCTTGCTCATCTCATTGACCAGCTCCATGTTCAGGTCTACGCCTGCCTCATGTGCAATCGCCGGAAGATGCAGCATACTGTTGGTAGAACATCCGAGTGCCATATCCACGGTCAGTGCATTTAAAAATGCCTTTTCTGTCATAATATCTCTCGGACGGATGTTTTTCTCATACATCTCCATAACCTTCATACCAGCGTGTTTTGCCAGTTTGATTCGCTCGGAGTAAACTGCCGGGATCGTACCGTTGCCCTGAAGACCCATGCCGAGTACCTCGGTTAAGCAGTTCATACTGTTGGCGGTGTACATACCGGAACAGGAACCGCAGGTCGGGCAGACCTTACATTCGAATTCTTTCACATCTTCTTCCGTCATGGTGCCTGCTGCGTAGGAACCAACTGCCTCGAACATGCTGGAAAGACTTCTCTTCTGTCCCTTTACATGACCGGCTAACATCGGACCGCCGCTGACAAATACAGTCGGTACATTGACGCGGGCTGCTGCCATCAGAAGTCCCGGTACGTTTTTATCACAGTTTGGAACCATAACCAGCGCATCGAACTGATGTGCCAGCGCCATACATTCGGTGGAATCTGCGATCAGATCACGGGTAACCAGGGAATATTTCATGCCGACATGTCCCATAGCGATACCATCACAGACTGCGATCGCCGGAAATACAACCGGTGTGCCGCCAGCCATCGCTACGCCCAGCTTCACGGCATTTACAATCTTGTCCAGGTTCATGTGTCCCGGAACAATCTCATTATAAGAACTTACGATACCGACGAGAGGTTTGTTCATCTCCTCTTCCGTCATACCGAGTGCATTAAACAAAGAACGGTGAGGTGCCTGCTGCATCCCTTTTCTTACTGCATCACTTTTCATCTTTTCGTCTCCTTCTATCTCTTTCGACGACCTCCGCCCCTGGTGACAGGGGCGGTTTTTACGTTTATCTTTGATTTTATCGCATTTATGGAATTTTTGCAATCTTTCTATTTAATTCTCTCACAGATCAGCCTGCCCATCTCAACGGTTCCAACCTGCTTGCAGCCATCCGCCATGATATCCACAGTACGGTAGCCCTCGGTCAGTACCTGCTGTACGGCATCCTCGATGGCTTTTGCTTCCTTATCCAGATCGAAGGAATAGCGGAGCATCATCGCTGCGGAAAGAATAGTTGCAATCGGGTTTGCGATGTCCTTGCCCGCGATGTCCGGTGCGGAACCGTGGCTCGGCTCGTAGAGACCAAATTTGCCCTCGTTTAAGCTGGCTGAAGACAGCATACCGATGGAGCCGGTAATCATGCTTGCCTCGTCAGAAAGGATATCGCCAAACATGTTCTCAGTCAGGATCACGTCGAACTGTCCCGGATTCATGACAAGCTGCATCGCGCAGTTATCAACCAGCATATGGGTCAGGGTAACTTCCGGATAATCTTTAGCAACTTCCTTGACTACCTTTCTCCACAGACGGGAGGAATCCAGTACATTTGCCTTATCGACGCTAATAACGCTCTTGCGGCGCTTCATCGCGATATCGAATGCCTTGATTGCGATCCGGCGGATCTCATTTTCATTGTAGGTCAGGGTATCTACCGCGGTCGTCACGCCATCAATCTCCTTCGTGTAACGGTCGCCGAAGTACAGACCGCCGGTCAGCTCACGCATGATAACCATATCGAAGCCGTCGCCGATGATCTCTTTCTTTAACGGGCAGGCATCTGCCAGCTCTTTGTAGAGGTATGCCGGGCGGATATTCGCGAACAGTCCCAGACCTTTACGGATGGCAAGAAGACCGGCCTCCGGACGCAGGTTCGGAGCTACATCGTACCAGCGGGAATTTCCCACGTTGCCGCCGACTGCACCGAGCAGGACGGAATCACTCTTTTTCGCGGTCTCCAGTGCCTCATCGGTCAGCGGTACGCCGTACTCGTCGATGGAACAGCCGCCCATCAGGATTTTTGTATAATTAAATGTATGACCGTAGACAGCGCCCACCTTGTCCAGCACGCCGCATGCCTCTCTCACAATCTCCGGTCCGATTCCGTCACCCGGAATCACAGTAATATTGCAATTCATAATAAAATACCTCCCTTGTTTCAAACGGTTACTTTTTATCATATCGGATTCCGTCCTATTTTGCAATCTTCTGACGAAGAAAAACCGGTATTCCCCGTATAGTAATTTGGAATTTATTCTATAACCTGAAGTTATCTGCAAAACAAAAAAAGGACCGCCGCCCCCCATCGGGAGCTGCGATCCTCTCACTCTCTTACCGTTCTTTTTACACTTCCGGTTTCTCAACCTGAACGATTGCATCCTTACGCATCGGGATACGGCAGTTCTTGTTGCTTCCGAACTCTACGATTACAGTGTCATCGGTCATATCGATAATCACGCCGTAGAAGCCGCTGGATGTCAGAACGCTGTCGCCTACTGCTACGGTTGCCATCAGTTCTGCCTGTTTTTTCTTTTCCTTGGACTGTGGACGGATTGCCATAAAATAGAAGATGGCAATGATAAATACAAGGTAAACGATCATTCCGCTTGTGCTGCTCATGTGGTATATTTCCTCCTTTAGTTCGATTCCCCCATCATGCCTGCAAGTTTCTTTGCTTTATACTCAGCATAACAGTGATGTTCGATCGCGTCGCGAATCTCTTCCATCATTTTATTATAAAAATACAAATTATGCAAGACGCATAATCTCATCCCCAGCATTTCCTTCGCCTTAAACAGGTGGCGGATATATGCGCGGGAGTAAGAACGGCATGCCGGGCAGCCGCAGCCTTCCTCGATCGGGCGCGGATCCAGCTCATATTTGCTGTTCAGGAGATTTAATTTGCCATGGTTCGTGTATACATGGCTGTGGCGTCCATTCCGGGACGGGTACACACAGTCAAAGAAATCAACGCCCCGGTCTACCGCTTCCAGGATGTTTGCCGGTGTGCCGACGCCCATAAGATAAGTTGGCTTGTCCTCCGGCAAGTGCGGAACGACTGCATCCAGAATCCGGTACATTTCCTCATGGCTCTCGCCAACTGCCAGACCGCCGACCGCATAGCCGTCGAGGTTCATTTTGCTGATTTCCTTCGCGTGTTCGATACGGATATCCTCGTAAATCGCCCCCTGATTGATACCAAACAGGAGCTGTTCCCGATTGACCGTATCCGGCAGTGCATTGAGGCGTGCCATCTCATCCTTGCAGCGCGCCAGCCAGCGCGTCGTGCGCTCCACTGATTTCTGTACATAGTCCCGATCGGCAAGACTCGGCGGGCACTCATCAAATGCCATCGCGATCGTCGAACCTAAGTTGGACTGAATCTGCATACTTTCCTCCGGTCCCATGAAAATCTTGTGACCATCGATGTGGGAGTTAAAATAAACGCCCTCTTCTTTAATCTTCCGCAGTCCCGCCAGGGAAAACACCTGAAATCCGCCGGAATCCGTGAGGATCGGGCGATCCCAGTTCATAAATTTGTGCAGACCGCCAAACTGTCGGATCAGCTTGTCGCCGGTACGGACATGGAGGTGGTAGGTATTGGAAAGTTCCACCTGCGTGCCGATCATGCGGAGATCATCGGTCGAAACCGCGCCCTTGATCGCCGCCACCGTGCCGACATTCATGAAAACAGGCGTCTGGATGGTTCCGTGGACCGTTTTCATTTCCGCGCGTTTTGCGCGGCCATCTTTGTATAAAATCTTGTATTCCATCTTTTTTCCTATACTTTTTACTTCTCTGCCTTTGCCTTCTTGCCAGCCGGTTTGGCATTCTTCTCCATGCGCTTTTTATTCAGCACATACCAGACAGAGCCGGACAGGCATACGGACGAATACGTACCGCAGATCAGACCTACCATCAGCGGAAGAGCAAACTCACGGATGGAAGATACACCCAGAATGTAAAGAATCAGGACCATGACGAAGGTCGTCAGCGTCGTGTTGATGCTTCGCGTCAGAGTCTGGCTGATACTGGTGTTGACGATCGTCTCAGCGGACTCTTTATGGCCCAGAAGCTTCATATTCTCACGGATACGGTCGAAGATAACGATCGTCGCGTTGATTGAGTAACCGACAATCGTCAGCATGCAGGCGATGAACGTCGAACCAACCGACCAGCGCAGCATCGCATAGCAGGTCAGGACAACCAGCACATCGTGCATCAGGGCAAGAACCGCGCCCGCCGCGAACGTGATGTTGCTGAAACGGAACCAGATGTAGATCAACATGCAGATCGTCGCAATCGTAACCGCCACAATCGCATCGCGCTTCATCTCCTGGCTGACCGCACCGGAGATACTGTCGGCTGTGATCTTCTCTTTATCCACACCAAACTGATCCGCCAGCGCCTGGTTTAACTCTTCGCGCTCGTCCATGTTCAGGGTACGTGTCTTGATGATAACCTCGTTGCTTCCGGCTACCTTCTGGGTCTGTGTGCCAGCTTCGCCGGTAATCTTTTCTACCACCGGAACCACCTGGGAGGAAATATCTTCCAGAGACATATCCTCGTTAAAGGTAACGTTTGTAGAAGTACCGCCTCTGAACTCCATGCTGTAGTTGAGCGGCACACCCATCGAAGACTGATTGTGAACCATGCTGCCGACGCCTGCCAGAATGATCACGAGCGACAGAGCAAAGTAAAGCTTGCGGAATTTCAGGAACGGACGCGTCTTCATATCCTTGCGGCATCCGTAGAACTTCGCATCCTCAAAGCCCATCTCATAGAAGCAGTTCAGGGCAAATTTGGTTACAAACAGCGCCGTGAACATAGAAAGCACGATACCGATTGCCAGCGTCGCCGCAAAGCCCTTGACGGTACCGGAACCTCTCCAGAACAGAACCGCTGCCGCAATCAGGGTGGTTACGTTTCCGTCGATGATCGCGGAAAGTGCCTTGGCGAAACCTGCCTTGATCGCATTCTTGACGGATGTTCCCAGACCGATCTCCTCTTTGATACGGGTGAAAATGATAACGTTCGCATCCACCGCCATACCAATCGACAGGATGATACCAGCCACGCCCGGAAGCGTCAGAGTCACCTCAAATGCAACTAACAGGATCAGGATCAGACCGACATACAGGCACAGAGCCAGAGATGCAGCCAGACCCGGAAGCAGATATACGGCAATCATAAATACAATGACAATGGCAAATCCGATCAGACCTGCCTTTAAGCTGGTGGAGATCGCCTCCTGGCCCAGCTTCGCGCCAACTACGTTGGAACGCAGCTCTTCCAGCTCCAGGGACAGGGAACCGATACGGATCGTGGACGCAAGATTATTTGCCTCTTCATAATCCGCCATGCCGTCGATCTGGCACTGTCCGCCTGTGATCGCCTCACGGACGGTCGGAGCAGAAATAATCTGGTTATCATAAATGATATAAATTGGTTTTCCGACGCCATTCGTGGTCGCCTCAGCAAATGCCTGTTTACCTTCCTCGGTAAAGGTCAGGGAAACGACATACGCCTTGGAACCGGTCGCCTTATCCTCGGTCATGCCGGCTTTCGCGCTGGCAACCTGTTTACCATCGAGGATCTGATTTCCTTCAGAGTCCACGAAAATCAGGGAACCCGGTTTTCCTAACTCTTCCAGAATCGCGTTGGCATCCGATACACCCGGAATATCTACATTGATACGGTTATTACCCTCCTGGTAAACCTCCGCCTCGGTACTGTAATTCTGTACACGCTGCTGGAGCTTGTAGATCGTATCCGCCATATCCTCGGAAGACGGATTTTCTTCTTTCGCCTGATAGGTAATGCTGACACCGCCAGCCAGGTCAAGACCCAGCTTGATCTGATTCATCGTCGAATAACCGAAATAGCCGAATACGCCGATGGCAATCAGAAGGAGCAGCATCCCCAGGAAGCTTTTTCCTTTTTTGTTCTTCATTCCTCTCTCTCTCCTTGTTCTCTACTCGTCAGAGCCGTCTGCAAGAGCAGCTTTTATCATGATCGCGCATTCGATACGTTTTTTCTGCATCTCACACCCGATATCATACGCATCCGTGATGGAACCGTGGAAGTTGTAGGAATTGGCCGCACAGCCGCCGCTGCAGTAAAATCTGGCAAAGCAATCCCGACATTTGTCTTTCGCATAGACATTGCAGAGCTTGAACTCGTCGCGGACTGCCGTGTTGGTCACGCCCGTATCCACGTTGCCGAGCAGGAAATCTTCGTTTCCTACAAACTGATGGCACGGATAGAGGTCACCCCACGGGGTAACTGCCAGATACTCAGTTCCTGAACCGCATCCGGACAGACGTTTTGCCACGCACGGTCCCTGTGTCAGATCGAGCATAAAGTGGAAGAACGTGAAGCCGCGCCCCTCTTTGTGTCTCTTGACATACTCTGCTGCCAGACGGTCATATTCCTCGAGAATCTGCGGAAGATCCGCCTCTTTGATCGCGTAGGGCTCTTCATCCGGTGCTACGACCGGCTCAACCGACATTTTCTTGAATCCAAGATCGGCAAAATGCAGGACATCTTTGCCAAAATCCAGGTTGTTGTGTGTGAAGGTACCACGCACGAAATAATCGCGGTCTCCGCGCTTCTCTGCAAATTTCTGGAACTTCGGCACGATCAGGTCGTAGCTTCCGGTTCCGTTGCGGAATGGGCGCATCTTGTCGTTGACCTCTTTTCGTCCATCCAGACTGAGCACGACGTTTGCCATCTCGCGGTTGCAGAATTCCATAATTTCATCGTTTAACAGAACGCCGTTGGTGGTCAGTGTGAAACGGAATTTCTTGTTGTGCGCCTCTTCCTGGGAACGTCCGTACTCGACTAACTGTTTAACCACCTGCCAGTTCATCAGCGGCTCGCCGCCGAAGAAATCGACTTCCAGGTTCCGGCGGTTTCCAGAATTGGCAATCAGGAAATCCAGCGCTTTCTTGCCGACCTCAAAAGTCATCAGCGCTCTGCGTCCATGATACTCGCCCTCTTCTGCAAAGCAGTACTGACAGGCAAGGTTGCAGTCATGCGCGATATGCAGGCAGAGTGCCTTGACAACCGTCTGGCGCTTCTTGAAATCCATAACGAAGTTTTTGTAAATGTCAGCGGTAAAGAGTTCTTCCTGATCGATGAGCTCCTGAATGTCCTCAAACGCCTCTCTGATCTCTTCCTGGCTGTATTTCTCTTTTAATGCTGCCGCCGTCTCGTCTTTCAGGGACTGGGCAATCTGAAACGGCTTCTCGCTGTCCGGAATCCGCTCCGATAAAAAGGAAATCACATCGTACAGAAGCGGATCGACCGAATGGACGGAGCCACTGTTGACATCCAGTACGATATAATATCCATTATTTATATACTGATGAATCACTGTCTTTCTCCTTCTATAAGACATAGGCAGGCAGACAACCCGGAACATATGCAATCCTCTCCTCGGACCGCGCTCCGTCTTGTCTGCCTCCCTGTGTCAACTCTGCGTTTTCTCAGACTCCAGCTCTCCCACTCATGAAAAGCTCTGATTTATCAGAAAACGCCTCATTTGTTTTGTACTGCCAATTAGCGGTTCTGGTTCTCGCAGCTCTGGTTACCTACAGTACAGGATGTCTTACATGCAGACTGGCAGGATGTCTGGCACTCGCCGCAGCCGCCTTTCTTCATGCTGTTCTTCAGTATATAAATAATGGATATTATATCGTACT
>ERZ809407.2399-NODE-2399-length-12671-cov-8.467898_pt1 | contig 12671 bp, 13 predicted proteins | sample MGYA00520792_ERZ809407 | MGnify/ENA primary metagenome ERZ809407 (study PRJEB31576, sample SAMEA3212665) | Homo sapiens | biome: human-gut; feature: human gut; material: fecal | place: Sweden | collected 2012 ...
TTCGCTCTGGAAGATGAAGGTCAGCAGCTCCATCACATCCTCATCGGTCAGGACGGTCGGCTCTTTCAAAAAGGTCTCCAACATTCCGGCACGGGTGCAAAGCCGATGGGTTCTCTCGCTTCTGGTCAGCCGTTTCAGCTCGTTCTGCAATCGCTTCTCCTTGTGCTTGGCTGCGGTCAGCTTGCGCTCCGCAATACACTGTTTGTGTCTCAGCTTTTCCAATTCTTCGCTCATGGGCAACTTCTCCTTTCTGATAATAGGCAAAACAAAAGCGACCAACTTTTTACGGTTGATCGCCTTTTGTCTGCTTACTCTTTTTTCAAATCATCATATGCGTCACAGAATTGTTTTTTGCCTGTCATCTTCGATTGAATACTTTATAAAATCGAATTTTTCTTTGTTGTTCTTGTAATAGTCCTCTGCTGCCGTGGATAGAATGTAGCACAAGTGGGATATATGTACTTTCAGTCCTCTCTGAACTATATTCATATCTTTATCGTAGGCGACCTCGCTTAAATCACCGTTGGTGCCATCTTCTCCGGTTATGACAAGCTCGAATTTATCAACCCTGCACCGAGATTCGTGAATTGTGGATTTCTCTATATTTGGTGTACTTTGGTGGAGCAGACTATTACGCAAATTATAAATAATTTCCTCGCTCAGATAGGGCATATCATATCCATATGGAGAATCATGTCTATCTGAGATAACATATTGGCTGCACCATTTTTTATAGCGTGCGCCACTATACTTCTCGTTTGGATATTCAGCTTTGCCACAGGTATCTGGCAATGTCAGCGCAAGTGCTAACGCTGACAAATACAGTTCATGGGACAAAGCCATACGAATCTCATGTACAATTCGGTTAATCAGGCAAATCACCTCATTTCAACCGTTCACACAGCGGCAGTAGTTCTTCAATTTTTGCAACAATACGCTTTTGCTCGGCAAGGGGCGGGATGGGAAATGCCATACCAAGCACCGTTGCACGGTCAATACCAGGAATAACGCCTTGCCCCTTTGACTTAATAAATTGAATATTTGCTTGTAAAAAATATCGAATATAGGCCATACTCATATTTTCTGTTTTTTTAACTGCCATGATTTGCCGGGCAATGTGTGCTTCGTCAACATCACAAATCACAGTTTTTCCATATCCAGAACCCTTACAAACTAATAAAACATCACCACGATTAGCTATATTTCGAGGTGTTTCGGTCCATCTGGAAACAATGACGCCCTCCTCTGACAAATTACTTGCACCTGTAATATAGACTGTACCCTCGCCTTGATTGTTGTAGTCCTCCGGCTTAAAATCAGTTCCAGAGAGCAAGGACACAACACTCCCAAATCGAACCATTGCCCAACTCTCCGGAATATCAAACGGCACTTCATCCTCTGTGATTTCCGGCAGAGGTTTTTCTTTTTTGATTTTACCCTCTTTGACAAGCCGCTGTTTCTTAGCCTGTATTTGCTGATAGAGTTCCTCGCCGGTGCCTTCTTCCGGTCTCTGCTCCACCAGCTTACCCTGTATGGCATATTGCAGAATGGACCTCTTCATGTCCTCCGGGAACTTGGTGTTAAACTGCTCCAGCTTCTCATAGGCGACAGCATAGCGGTCAACCAGAGGGAGGAGTTCTTCAATCTTGGCAACAATGCGCTTTTGCTCGTAAAGAGGAGGCAAAGGAATTAAAAATTGCTCTAAACTTTTGGCAGCTAAATTTGGTTGAGCAGTTCCGTTATCATATTTTTTGATTTCTGAAAAAAATAGCGGTGAATCCAAATATAGTAACAAAAATTCATCATCACATATATTAAAAAAGTAATTTCTCAAAATTACCAGTGACGATGCGATGGCGCCTTGGTCAAATGGGTATACACCATGCTTTCCCAGTGAACCTCTAATACAAACTACAACATCGTTTTTTTGTAGTTTACCATTGACTAATTTATCATACTGTATTTGGGATAAGCATAATAAATTTTCATCTTCGACAACCGTTTTTCCATTCAAGTTTATTGCACTAATAAACGGAATACCTGTTTTTGAAAGTGTTGATTTTGCAGGATAATTTTTCCCTCTATCACCGTTTAAGATTGACCAAATTTGAGATAATCTTACCCATATCCAACTTTCCGGAATATCAAACGGCTTTTCGTCCTCCGTGATTTCGGGCAGCGGCTTTTCCTTTTTGATTTTCTTTTCTGCAATCAGCCGCTTTTTTTCTTCCTGTATCTGTGCAAAGAGCTCCTCGCCAGTGCCTTCTTCCGATCTCTGCTCCACCAGCTTGCCTTGAATGGCATACTGCAAAATGCTCGATTTTAACTGTTCCGGTGTCATTCGCTCACACCTCCCGGCAGCAGAGCTTCCAGCTCTGCCAGCACTTTGTCGATTTCCGCATTGAGGGTGGTTCGTCTCTCCTGATACTCCCGGATAGTGTCTATCGGGTCAAGGATTTCTTCTTCCTCATGGGGATAGCCGCATAGGTCGATGTTGCAGCCCTGTTCATTCAGCAGATACTCGGCGGTAAACTTCTTCGCCTTGAAGTTTTCGCCGTCCGGAATTTCCTTTCGATCATTCCACCAGGCAATGCAATCATCAAAGTGCTTCAGCTCCATGGGCTTCGTCTTGGAAAAGTGCTTTCTGTCAGACGGAATATCCACCCGATAAAACCATGTCTCTGTGGTCGGCTTGGTGTTGTCAAAAAACAGCAGATTGGTGGTAATTGAGGTATAAGGGCTGAACACAGAGCCAGGCAGCCGGACAACAGTGTGCAGGTTGAACTGGGAAATGAGCTTCTTCTTAATGTTCACCTTGGCGTTATCCAGACCGAACAGGAAGCCGTCCGGCACGACAACGGCAGCCCTGCCGTTCTTCTTCAAGCGATACATGATAACCGAAAGAAAGAGGTCTGCGGTTTCGGAGCTTGCCAAATCATCAGGGAAGAAACCCTGAATGGACTTGTCCTCATGCCCACCGTAGGGCGGATTCATCAGGATCACATCGAACTTATCATCGTCCGTGTAGTCCAGCAGATTGTGTTTCAGCGAGTTCATGTGGTAGATATTCGGAACTTCAATATCATGCAGCAGCATATTGGTTACGCACAGCAGATAGGGAAAAGGCTTTTTCTCAATGCCGTAAATGCTGTCGTCAAGCTGCTTCTGAGCGGTGGTGTCCGTTACCTGCTTGGAGAGCTGTCCCAGCCAAGAAGTGATAAATCCGCCGGTGCCACAGGCGAAGTCTGCCATTTTTTCGCCCAGCTGCGGCTTTATCATCAATGCCATAAACTCGGTGACTGCTCTCGGCGTATAAAACTCACCGGAAGAACCGGCAGATTGCAGCTCCCGCAAAATCTCCTCATAGACAAAACCGAAAGCATGGCTTTCCTTCACATCGTCAAACTCAATCTCGTCAATGACATCAATGACCTGACGAAGATAAACGCCGTCCTTCATATAGTTGTTGGCGTCCTCGAAGGTGGACTTGACAATGGCTTTCTTAATTGGAGTATCGGGTGTCACCTTGATACCCTCATAGAGAACCGCATCACCATCTTTCACATCATTGCCTTTCAGCACCGGGAACAGAATGTTGTTGACGAAGTTCAGCAGTTTGTCCCCAGTCATAGCATGACCATTGCTATCGGCTTTCGCCCAATTTCTCCATCTCAATTCTTCAGGAATGATGGATTCGTAGGCGTCCTCGTTCAGCTCCCAATCATCTTCTTTTGCATCATAGACTTTCAGAAAGAGCATCCATACCATCTGCTCAATTCTCTGGGCGTCGCCGTTGATACCTGCGTCCATACGCATTATATCTCTAATTCTTTTGATAAAACCTGACTGCATCGCCATATTTATCCTACCTCTACTTCTTCATAGATACTTGCTTCAAGCTCTCTAACAGCGGCTTCATATTGAGCCTTGCCGCCAAACAGCTTGACAATTTTTGCAGGCTTACCGTAATTGGCAAAATCTGCAAGGGAGAGAACCTTAATATCCTCAACTTCTGTGATACCTTGGTTCATGTACTTATCCAGCAATATATCAAGAACGGCCTGTGCGTCGGCAGAATACTTGCTGAAAAAGTCTTTCTTCTTAACATTTTTAGCCCGTTCTTTTCGGGTCAGCGGCTTCTTACCGTATGCCACATAGCAGATGAAGTCAAAATCGTCCACATCTTTCATGCCTTGGTCTACTTTTAATGCTTTCAAGTCGATACCCATTGTCATAAAGGATTCTTCAATGGTTTTCTTCTTGTCCGACGCTTTCCACTTGCGGATAAAATCAGACAGAGAAGCGTATTCGCCCTTGATGTTGGTTCTGGTGTAGTCGATAATATCTTCCTGTCTCAGCAGCTTGCCGTTGGCATCATAGACCGAAACAGTTTTATTGATAATCTTTACTCGGCAGCCATCCTTATCGACAATCGGGGTTTCTACGGGGTCAACAGGAGGTTCTTTTCCTCCGCCACCTTGTCCACCACCGCCACCTTTCGGCTTGCTGCCACCATGCTGGAAGCCCTCGTCCTGCTCAACCGGGCCGTCCCAATCCGGGTCGGAAAATAGCCTTGTCACATTCCGAAAATCCATGACAACAAAATGTGTCTTGCCTTCTTTTTCTCTAATACGGGTTCCTCGCCCAATAATCTGCTTGAATGTGGTCATGCTTTCAACAGTCTTATCAAGAACAATCAGCTTTGTCATCTTGCAGTCCGCTCCGGTGGAGAGAAGCTCCGAAGTCGTTGCGATAACAGGATACGGGCTGGACACAGAGATGAAATAATCAAGTTTAGATTTTCCGTACACATCCGAACCAGTGATTCTTACGCAGTAATCGGGGTTCTCCTTAACCATATCAGAGTTATAGTTGATAAGGGCAATCCTCATGCGTTCTGCATGGTCTTCGGAAGCACAGAACACAATGGTCTTTTGCATCCTGTCTGTGCTTTTCAGATACTCCGTAATCTCCCTTGCAACCTCATCAATGCGGTCTTGGAGAATGATGGTGTAATCGTAATCCCTGTTGTTATAGATGCGGTCTTCAATCAAATTGCCGTAGATGTCGGTCTGTCCATGGTAGGGTCTCCATCCATCTCCGATGTTGGTCGTGATATTGATAACCTTGAACGGAGCGAGGAAACCATCCTCAATACCTTGTTTCAGACTATATGTGTAGACAGGCTCTCCAAAATAATCTATGTTCGATACTTTTTCGCTTTCCTTCGGTGTGGCAGTCATACCGATTTGGGTAGCAGAAGAAAAATACTCCAAAACCTTACGCCAGTTACTGTCCTCCTTGGCGCTGCCACGGTGACACTCGTCTACTATAATAAGGTCGAAATATTCTGCGGGTATCTGCCTGAAATGTTCTTCGTCATTCTGACCTACCATCTGATGGTAGAGGGCGAAGTTCACTTCATGAGAAGCAATCTTGTTCAAGCATTCTTTATCGGAGAAATCCACCTTATAGATGGTCTTTTCGAGAGGGGCGAAGTCCTGCAAAATGCTTTGGTCAACCAGAATGTTTCGGTCTGCCAGATATAAAATTCTCTTTTTTAGGTCAGAACGGAGCAGACGATATACAATCTGGAAAGCAGTATATGTTTTACCCGTTCCTGTTGCCATAACAAGCAACAATCTCTGCTGTCCTCTGGCGATTGCTTCAACAGTTCTATTTACAGCGTTTCGTTGGTAATATCGTGGAGGATATGTGCTTTGAGAGGAATAGTAGGGCTGGGCTACAATTTTCTTTTCCTGCTCGGAAATGCCCTTGCCACCATTCAGCTCCGCATAATAGCGTGCAATCAGCTCATCCTGTGTCGGGAATTTTTCCAATTCGATCTGTTGTTCCTGTCCGGTCAGGAAATCATGCTCATAGAAAGCGTCGCCGTTTGACGAATATGCAAACGGCAAGTCCATCATCTGAGCATATGTCATCGCTTGTTGCAATCCATGAGATACAGAGTGGTTGTTATCCTTCGCTTCCACAACAGCAATCGGCTTGCCATCGTTTAAGTACAGCAAATAATCGGCAAACTTGGGTTTGCTGCGAGCCACGATATTGCCTCTGATGTTGATGCGGCCATCTGTGATTCTGGTCTCCATCGTGATATGACCTTTCCAACCTCTCTGAATGACCGGAGTTATGAAGTTTAATTTGATGTCTTCTTCGGACATCTGTTTTTTGCCCAATATCGTCATAGTAACACCTCCCCATTCATTCTTTGTGTTGGCTATTCTCTGATCGTTTCAAGAATATCTTCTATGCGGCAGTCCATAACCTCGCAGATACGAAGCAGAACATCTGTGGTAATGTTTTCCCCCTTGCCCAGCTTAGCAAGGGAAGCAGAACTAATACCGGATTTTTCCCTCAAATCGCTTTTTTTCATCCCTTTATCTATAAGCATCTTCCAGAGCTTATTGTAACTGATACGCATCATCGGAAGCCCTCCTTGCTGATTTCGTTAATTTTCTATATTGTATCACGCATCGACAGATCTTTCAATTTGTTTTGCGAATACCGTATTTGCAATAGCGAATTTAGTTTCGCATTTATAAATCTATTATCTGTTTCCTTTCTGATAAAAGCTCACATCCTTGCAACGCTATTTTACACCTGTATTGTTGTAGCAGCGTAATTTGTATTCTTATGTATTTTTGCAGTCAGAACATCGGATACAAACCCGACATTCTGACCGCAAATCGCCCCTTAACTGTTACATTATTCCGTCCTGCTCTTGAACCCGGTTTGCTTTGCGTTCTCGCTGGCTTTCCGTCTGCGTTCTTCGTTGTATCAAGGAACTTCTGAAAACGGCACAGGAGATCACGGAGCTGTACAATAATGGTAAGAAACTGGGGTTGTCGCAGGAAGAGCTGGCATTTTACGATGCTCTGACCAAGCCGGAGAACATCAAGGATTTTTATCGGAATAATGAATTGATCGACTTGACCAGAGAACTTACAGAGATGCGGCGCAAAAATCGGACGATAGATTGGCAGAAAAAAGAAACAGCGCGTGCCAGTATGCGGAAGATGGTGAAACATCTTCTGAAAAAGTATAAATATCCCCCTGAGGATTACGACACAGCAATCAGCACGGTTATCAGCCAGTGTGAGATGTGGGCAGATAACATAACAGCGTAAAATGCGAGAAATATCGATGATTTCCTCTTGACAACACACAGCTCAGTCCTTAAAATAATCTTAGAGAATACTATTATTGAAAATACGAAAGGCTGCTTTATGGGAAAGATGATTTTAGACGACCTCCGCAAGCGTCTGGAACGGCTGGACGAAGATGCTGACCTGACGATCGACAATGACGACCGTTACCAGATGGTGATCGTGGGCGGCAGTGCGTTCATTCTGCTGGGCAAGCTGACCCGTGCCACCCATGACATTGATGCCTTGAGCGTCCCGAAAGAGCTGTACGGACTACTTGGCAAGTACGACATCAACACGGATGTGGAAGCCTATATTGATAATTTTCCCTATAACTATCCCGACCGCTTGAAACCGCTGCCCTTCGGTGGCACAAAGGTGCAGTTTTACACACCCAGTCTGGAAGATCTGGTGATTGCAAAACTTTGCTCTTTCCGTGACACCGACAAGGCAGACGTGGAGAGTGAAGCGGTGCGGAACTCGTTGGACTGGGACCTGTTGGAACATCTCGCAACGGATGAGGATGAACTGAAAGCCAGTATCCTGAATGAGTGGCGGTATCGGGATTTTTACATCCGGTATCAGGAGTATCTGCTTATTTCGCGTTGCAAAATACTTGTTGGGAACACCCAAACCCTTGAACTGCATCGTGCCGGTGCAGGCTAGATGCTCTCGCAAACCTTACCCTAGTTTCTCCCACAGTGCATCATTCAATGCGGCAGCAGCATCTGCATCCATGCCCTCGTTCAGGCGGCGGGCGGCGTACCAGAGGGTAGAGCTTTCGTTTTGCAGCCCGGCAAGGGCGATGCCTTGCAGCGGCAGGGTAAAGTCTGATACGGTCAGAACATCCCCTTCCTCCGGGTCGGTGCCGTCCAGCGTCTGGAAACAGCCGTACCGCTGCTCCATGGCGGCGGGGTCGTCTATGATGAACAAGGTACTCTCGCACAGATAAAAATCAGAGTTCAGCTTGTCCTCACTGGACTGCATCAGCTGCTGCAGGGCGGCATCCTGCGTTTCAAAGTCCAGCGCCAGCCAGATGCCCTTTACGGTTACCTTTACTTTGCCATCGCCGTTCACGTCTTCGGCAAGGCCTTCCAGCTGGGTCTCCAGTTGACTGAGAAAGGCGGTATCCGGGTCGGTGCGGCTTACCACAGCCACGGTGTAGTCCGGCTGCACCTCGGTGACCCGGCTCCAGACAAAATACCCCACCGCCAGCAGGGCAGCAGCGATCAGCACCACATAATACCAGTGGTAGTGCCACCAGTTGGCACGCTGCTGCGCCGGGGTCAGGGGAGGGGGCGTTTCTTGGATCAGGTCTTCGGGGGTGATATCCCGTTCGTAGCTGTAGGATGCCATGGCTGTGTCCTCGTTTCTCTGGTAAAATTTGCGTTGATTCTATTATAACACAATTCCCGGACAGTGAAATACCGTCCGGGAATTTCTGCGTTTACGGCTCAGATGGACTGTCCATTGGTGGCGGCAACTTCACCGTACCAGAATGCGCTGTCTTTCGGGATGCGCTGCCCGGTGGCGTAATCCACATACACCAGACCGAACCGCTCCCGGTAGCCGCTGTGCCACTCGAAGTTGTCCAGCAGACTCCACTGGAAATATCCCCGCACATCTGCACCGGCATGGATGCCCTCCGACAGCTTTTCCAGATACCGTGCCAGAAAATCGATGCGGTCTGCATCGTGCACCTTGCCGTCCCGGTAGACCTTATCCGTACAGGACAAGCCGTTTTCGGTGATGAACATGGGCAGACCGTACCGCTCCTGCATCTGGCGGGGACCCCAGTTCAGGCATTCCGGCTCCACCGGCCAGTTCATGGCGGTATGGGCGTACCCGGCGGGGCGCTCTACATAGCTGGGACCGTTTTCGCCCATCTGCGCCGGGGCAGCGTTGTAGATGTTCAGCCCCACCATGTCCGGCTTGCCCAGAGGCAGGGCATCGTTGATGTACTGCGGCACAGCGGCGATGCTGGCGGCAAGTCTCGGTCCGCAGATGTCCGGTTCCGGCCAACGGCCCAGACAGACCGGGTCCAGTGCCATGGTGTGGGTGAAGGCCCAGTCGTCATCCGGGCAGGCGAAGGTCAGGACCCGGGCAGCGTCCACGTCTGTTTTTGCCTCCGACACCGGATAGCAGATGCGGCCGGTGGAAACAAAGCCCACCTTGTTTTCCGGGTCTGCATGGCGCAGCTCCTGTGCGGCAAGGCAGTGGGCGTAGATAACGTTCCGCCAGCAGGTAAACTGACCTTCCAGCGGCAGTTTCAGACCCGGGGCGTGCTCTCCGGTGCCGTAGCCCATTTTTACGATGCAGGCAGGCTCGTTGAAGGTGAACCACTGATGTACCCGGCCTTTGAAGTGCTCTGCCATCTTTGCGGCATAGCTTGCAAACGCGCGTGCCGTTTCCTCACTGCGCCAGCCGCCCTTTTCTTCCAGCGCCTGGGGCAGGTCCCAGTGATACAAAGTTACATAAGGCTCGATCCCGGCTTCCAGCAAGGCATCCACAAGGGTATCGTAATAGGCAAAGCCTTCCTCGTTCCAGTCTGTGCCGCCGTTGGGGGCAATGCGGGTCCATGCCACGGAAAAGCGGTAGGCTTTCAGGTGCATGGACTGTAGCAGTGCAAGGTCCTCTTTCCAGCGGTGGTAGCTGTCGCAGGCAACGTCACCGGTCTCGCCCCGGTAGGTGCAGCCCGGTGTGTGGGAAAAAACATCCCAGATGCTCAGTCCCTTACCGCCCTCTGTGGCACCGCCTTCGATCTGATAGGCCGCTGTTGCAGCACCCCAGACAAATTCTTTTGGAAATTCAGCCATAATAGTTTTCCTTTCTGTCATTCAAACTTGTGTGCACAGGCATTCCACTGTCATGGTAACGTTAAAGCAAAAGACCAGAGTTGTAAAGCCTTTTGACTAAATAACTCTGGTCTTTTTGTTGGGCTTGTGCAACAGCCCCATTGCATTTTCACAGGAGGGGCTTTGGCGCCGGTCGTAATTTCAGCCCTTGACGCCGCCCAGAGCCACGCCGCGGACGATGAACTTGGACAGCAGCAGGTAGACGATGATGACCGGCAGAATGGCGATGGCTACCATCATGTACACCTTGCCCATATCGAACTTCAGGAAGTCCGCGCTGCGCAGCTGGGCGATCAGGATGGGCAGGGTCTTTTTGTCGGCGGTGTCCAGTACAAGCGCCGGAATGAAGTAGTTGTTCCAGCTTGCCACGAAGGAGAAGATAGCCTGCACAGCCAGCGCCGGCTTCATGATGGGCAGCACGATCTTATTAAAGGTATAAAATTCGCCTGCGCCGTCAATGCGGGCAGCCTCCACGATCTCCATGGGAAGGGAGGCATCCAGATACTGCTTCATGAAGAAGAACACGGTGGGTGCCGCAATGCTGGGAACGATCAGAGGGATGAAGCTGTTTTTCAGCCCCATCTTGGAGATCAACTGCAGAAAGCCCAGTGCGGACACCTGTGTGGGCATGGTCATGATGAGCAAAATCAGAGCAAAGGCGGCCTTTTTGAACTTGAAGTTATAGGCGTAGATGCCGTAAGCCGTCAGTGCCGAGAAGTAAACGCTGAGCGCTGCCGAGCAGGCGGACACCAGCAGGCTGTTGCGGATACCGCTCATCACGGGGATGTTGGCATCCGTAAGCACGTTGCGGAGGTTTGTGACGATGGACTTGCCCGGCACAAGCGAGAACCCCTTCTGGATCTCGAAATGGGTGCGGGTGGAGTTGATGACCAGCACATAGAAGAAGAACAGGCACAGAAAGCTGATCAGCACCAGCACCAGATAGCACCATGCACGGCGGGCGGTCAGGATCGCCTTTTCGGACTGGTTTTTAGGCGTATGTGCCATACTTATTTCCCTCCTTTGGCAGCAGCCTTTTTGGTTGCCTTCAGTTCCTTGCGCTGCGCCTTTGTCAGGCCGTCATCCTCCTTGGTCAGCGAGAAGTACACGATGACGCACAGCACCGCACACACAAGGAACAGCACCACAGACACCGCACCCGCCATGCCGTAGTTCTTGCTGAACAGGTGGTTATTCAGGTACATGATCATGGTGGTGGATGTGCGGTCGGGGCCGCCCTTACCGTTGGTCAGGATCTGCGGCACATCGAACATCTGCAGGCCGCCGATCATGGAGGTGATCATGACATAGACCAGAATGGGACGGATGAGCGGCAGGGTGATCTTCCAGAACATCTGGTTCGGGGTGCAGCCGTCCAGCTCCGCAGCCTCGTACAGGGTGGGGTCCACACCCATGATGGCTGCCATCAGCATGATGGTGGTGTTGCCAAACCACATCAGGAAGTTCATCAGGCCCACAAGACCACGGTTGCCCCACACGGTATTCAAAAAGCTGATGGGTGTCTTGATCCAGCCCATGCTCAGCAGCACCGCGTTCACCGGGCCGTTATCCGAGAACAGGGCGAAGAACAGCATGGCGAAGGCCGAAGCCATGATCAGGTTGGGCATATAGATGACCGTCTTGAAGAAGGTCTGCCCCTTCAGCTTCAGCCGCAGGTCGGTGAACCATGCCGCCAGCAGCAGCGAGACGATGATCTGCGGGACGAAACCGATGATTCACAGGATCAGCGTGTTGCCAAAATACTTGGGCAGGTCGGTGGCTAACAGGGTGATGTAGTTTTTCAGGCCCACAAAATTGGGTCCGATGATCTTCAGGCCGCTGCGGTAATACTCAAAAAAGCTGTAATAGATGGTGGATGCCAGAGGGACCAGCTGGAATACCGCGAAGATGATAAAGAACGGTGCAATGAAGATATAGCCCCATTTCGCGTAGCTGATCGACCCTTTCTTTTTTGTTTTCTCTCCCATGAGATCCTCCCTCCTGCCGGGTCACAGCAAAAGCAAAGGGGCGGGCGAGATACGCCGCCCGCCCCTTTGCTTTGATTTTCAGTTCGGAGTAAAACCGCTTATGCGGGCCAGACCACCTCGGTCAGCTCGGGGTACTTCTCCTTGATGGCGGTCTCGAAGTTTGCCTTGGCGGCATCCTCCTTCACGTTGCCGGTGAAGTAATCCTTGAAGGCGGTCTGGAAGCTCTCGTTCAGGCCCTGATCGTAGGGGCCGGCGTTGGACATATCGATCTTGGCTGCAGCCTCTGCAAACAGCGCGATGTGGTTCTGGCCACCGAGGAAGTCGGACTTGAAATCGCTGTTGGCAATCTCGTTCATAGCCTTCTCGTTGTTGGTGTAGTCCTGCGTATCCATGGTGATCTGCTTCATGATGGCTTCATCGCAGGTCAGTTTCAGCATGACGTCCTTGATGGTCTCAAGGTTGTCGCTGCCGGCTGCGCCGCAGATCCAGGTTCCGCCCCAGTAGTAGGGCTGAGGGCCTTCGCACACAGCGTAGTCGCCGTAGATGCCGTTTCCAACCTCTTCCTTGCCACCCTCGGAGGTAGGCGTTGCCAGAGAGTTGCCCAGCAGGGTGAAGTTGATGCCCCAAGTGGAGTAGAAGAAGCCGAACACCTTACCGGTGGG
>ERZ809407.2406-NODE-2406-length-12641-cov-27.835134_pt1 | contig 12641 bp, 10 predicted proteins | sample MGYA00520792_ERZ809407 | MGnify/ENA primary metagenome ERZ809407 (study PRJEB31576, sample SAMEA3212665) | Homo sapiens | biome: human-gut; feature: human gut; material: fecal | place: Sweden | collected 2012 ...
TATTGTCTGCGATGAGCGGTACAACAAACTCTCTCGTTGAGATCTCTGACTATCTTTACAAGAAGAATCCAGAGGGCGCCAACGAGGTAATCAACAACTTGGAGAAGAAATACATGCAGCATGTAGAAGAACTCTACTCTACCGAGGAGATGAAAAATACGACTCGTGAGTTCTTGCAGGGCGAATTCAACTATCTCCGCTCATTCACCAAAGACCTCTTCACTTCTTTCGAGGAGAAGAGCATCGTGGCTCAGGGCGAGATGATGAGCACCAACATGGTTGTAAACTACTTGAAGGAACAGGGTGTAAAGGCCGTATTGCTCAGTGCATTAGACTTTATGCGCACAGACAAGAACGCAGAACCGGATCCTCAGTACATCAAGGAGAAGTTGGCTGCTATCATGGAGCAGAACCAGGGCTATCAGATTTACATCACTCAGGGATTCATCTGCCGCAACGCATACGGCGAGGTTGACAATCTGCAGCGTGGCGGTAGCGACTACACCGCATCTCTTATCGGTGCAGCTCTCCCAGCTGAAGAGATTCAGATCTGGACCGATATCGACGGAATGCACAACAACGACCCTCGTGTCGTAGAGCACACTGAAGCTGTCCGCCAGTTGAACTTTGAGGAGGCTGCTGAGTTGGCTTACTTCGGTGCCAAGATCCTCCACCCTACCTGTGTTCAGCCAGCTAAGTATGCAGGCATCCCTGTACGCTTGAAGAACACCATGGATCCTAAGGCCGACGGTACAATCATCGACAATGTCATCGTACGCGGCAAGATCAAGGCTGTTGCTGCCAAGGACAACATCACAGCCATCAAGATCAAGAGTAGCCGCATGTTGCTCGCTACAGGTTTCCTACGCAAGGTATTCGAAATCTTCGAGAGCTATCAGACTCCAATTGATATGATTGCCACTTCTGAGGTGGGTGTCAGCATGAGTATTGATAACGATTCTCATCTTAACGACATCGTAAACGAGCTGAAGAAATATGGTACAGTAACTGTTGATTCTGATATGTGCATCATCTGCGTTGTAGGTGATTTGGACTGGAGCAACGTTGGCTTCGAGACCATCGCTACCGATGCAATGAAGAACATTCCTGTACGCATGATTTCTTATGGTGGTTCTAACTACAACATCTCATTCCTCATCAGAGAGAAAGATAAGAAGCAGGCATTGCAGAACTTGAGCAACGTATTATTCGAGAAGAAGTAATGCAAATGAAAACGAAGAGTGAAAAGTGAAGAATTCGTATGTAATGCTTCCTATCCACTCTTCGTTGGATATTCTGATTTACTATAAATTGGATATTCTGATTTAACTATAATAAGGTATTAATTTAAGATTAAGTGAAATGAAAGGTACATTTCCGATAGATAAGTTTCAGGAGATACAGACTCCGTTCTACTATTACGACACCAATGTGTTGCGCCAGACATTGAAAACCATCAATGAAGAGGCTGGCAAGCACGAGGGATTTGAAGTGCACTATGCCGTAAAGGCAAATGCCAACCCTAAGGTGCTCAATATCATCTGTCAGGCTGGTTTAGGAGCCGACTGTGTGAGCGGAGGAGAAATTCAGGCAGCCATCAAAGCCGGTTTCCCTGCCAGTAAGATTGTTTACGCTGGTGTAGGCAAAAGCGATTGGGAAATCAACCTCGGATTGGAGAAAGGCATCTTCTGCTTCAATGTAGAAAGCATTCCAGAGTTGGAAATCATCAACGAGCTGGCTGAAAAACAGCATAAGATTGCGCAGGTTTGTTTCCGCATCAATCCGGATGTCGGTGCCCATACGCACGCTAACATCACAACAGGTCTGGCAGAAAACAAGTTCGGAATTGCCATGCGCGACATGGAAGCCGTAATCGAAGAGGCTGCCAAGATGAAGAACATCCAGTTCCTCGGACTGCACTTCCACATCGGAAGCCAGATTCTCGATATGGGTGATTTCGAGGCACTCTGCAACCGTATCAACGAACTTCAGAACCAGCTCGAAGCTCATCACATCGTTGTGAAGAACATCAATGTGGGAGGCGGATTGGGCATTGACTATAATCATCCAAACCGACAGCCAATCCCTAATTTCAAGGATTATTTCGATACATACGCAAAGAAACTTAAGTTGCGCGATGGTCAGAAGCTTCACTTCGAGTTGGGCCGCGCTGTAGTGGGTCAGATGGGTTCTCTCATCACCAAGACACTCTACATCAAGCAGGGTACAGCCAAGCAGTTTGCCATTGTGGATGCAGGAATGACCGACCTTATCCGTCCAGCTCTCTATCAGGCTTACCATAAGATTGAGAATATCTCAAGCGATGAACCTGTAGAAACTTACGACGTAGTAGGTCCTATCTGCGAATCTAGCGATGTCTTCGGCAAGGCTGTCGACATCAACAAAGCCCATCGCGGCGACCTCATCGCCCTCCGCTCAGCCGGAGCCTATGGTGAGATCATGGCGAGCCAGTATAACTGTCGCCAGTTGCCAAAGGGTTATATTACAGAAGACTTTTAATATAGTTGAAAGTTAAAAGTTAAGAGTTTATAGGATTCTCCTTTCTCTAGCTTTCTATATTACGAGAAAAAGAAAATGATGATCATTAGTACAACTACTATAATAGCAGGCGCAGTGGTGGTTTTATTGGCGGTTCTCGGATCGCTGATAAATCCATTTCTGCGCTCGTTGCGCTTTCAAAAAACAGAAACGGCAGAGAATCAACCTCCTGTCAGTATACTCATTACCGCACACGATAATCTTGCTGAATTGGAGAGGAATCTCCCTATGTTCCTGCGTCAGCAGTACACTGCCGACTATCAGGTAATCGTAGTCTGCCAGAGTACAGATGGCGAGACGCAGGATTTTCTGAAGCGAACAGCAGCCGAGAACCCTCATCTGTATTATACTTACATTCCTGAGAGTTCACGCTACATGAGCCGCAAGAAATTGCAGATTACACTGGGTGTGAAGGCAGCCAAGCATGAATGGATTATCTTGACAGAACCTAATTGCCGCCCAAGCAACGACAAGTGGCTGCAAACCATGGCCCGTCAATGTCAGGACCCAAACCATCTGGTATTGGGATATGTAGCCCTTGATGAGGAAACCAAGAGCATACGCCGTTTCGACAGCATCCGCAAGGCTTACTATGTTTTGCGCCGTGCCCAGCAGACCTATGGTTATCGCAGCCACATGCCAAACGTAGCGTTCCGCAAGAGCGACTTCATGAAGGAACAGGGCTATCAGGGCAACCTGGAATATGTTCGCGGCGAATACGATTTTCTCGTCAACAAGTATGCCCATTATGGCGATACTGCAACAGAACTGGATTGCGATGCATGGCTCATCCGCGAATCACCATCGAACAAGAGCTGGCACAATGCCCACCTCTATCTGCAGGCTTCACGCAAGAGTTTGGAAAGAGCCGGTTCCATGCGAACCCTCATGTTCTTTGACCATCTCATGCCACATCTCAGCCTGATAGCAACACTGGCCGTTGCAGCCTACTCTATCCTCATGAAGAATTGGATTCTTACAGGATGCGCAGGTTTCAGTTTCCTCCTGCTGTTCATCGTGAGAATGCTGATAGCCAACAAGGCCATCAGACACTTTGATGACGGAATAGCGATGTTCAAACTGCCATTCTTCGAATATGGAATTATCTGGAGAAATCTGGCTACCAAATTGCGCTATTGGCGGGCTGACAAAAACGATTTCACTTCTCATAAACTCTAAACAGGGTAAAAAGGAAGTAACAGTCTATCAGAATAATAACAGTTAAAAATAACCGACAGAACGATGAAAGTATATTTGTTCATTTCCAACCATAAGAAGTTGCTGAAGATGTATCTTCCATACATCGAAGCCTTGAATAAACAGCTCGACATCACCAACAGCCTGGTTGATGCCGACATTGTGTTGATCATAGGAGCATGGACATGGCAGGGAGCCCAGATAGCCAAGAAAGCAAAGCAGATGGACATTCCCTACATCGTTTGTCCACTAGGTGATATTTCTGAGAGAAATTGCAAGAACCCTTACTTGAAGCGTTCACTGCAACAGTCTATGTATCAGAAAGCCATGTACGCCAAAGCCAACCTCATAGTAGCTACTACCCCTATGGAGAAAAACTATCTGGAAAAGAAAGGTTGGAACAAGCGCATCGCCCTGATTCGCTATGCAGGCTACAGTCATCTTACCAACACTGAAGCCATGATGCAAAACTGGCAGGAGACGGATGAGGAGACGCTGGCAGTCTTCGAGCAGCAAAAGGCAGAAGCCATCGCTGCCCAAACCAAACAGGCAATCATCGCACAGATTATGCAGATAAAAAGCCGCATGCCGCATCAGAATATTCCGCAAAAATATCTTGACGATTTACACACTCTTCTCTATGCTGATGATTATGATGAGGATGCTATCAAGCAAGAACTGGCAGAGAAGAAACTCTCTTCATATGCCGCCTCCGTTTTCCAGACCATGACAGATAAAACAGGACTCACAGAAGGCTTCATGCCGATTCCTGCCAAAAAGGGCAGAAAGAGCAAAGAGATTCTGAAATTTGTGAAATAAAAGAAATCTGAAGTTTGTGAAATAAGAAGAAATGAACTTAGATAGAATAGAACAGCAGGCTGGTCATCTGCCAGCTTACCAGATAGCCGACTCTGTCAATGAAGCATTGATGGAGTCGGCTAACCTTGTTATTACAGCTCCTCCTGGAGCCGGTAAATCTACCCTCCTCCCACTCACCATTCTGCGGGGCATGAGTGATCAGGCATTGGAAGGCTTCATCCATAATCATTTTAAAAGTCAGGGTAAGATTCTGATGCTCGAACCGCGCCGCCTGGCTGCTCGCCAGATAGCCGAACGGATGGCACAGATTCTGGGAGAACCCGTGGGCAAAACCATCGGCTATCGGGTAAGATTCGAAAGCAAGGTTTCGGATGATACACGCATCGAAGTCCTTACCGAGGGCATTCTCACCCGAATGCTGGTCAATGATGCTACACTCGAAGGCGTTTCGTGCCTCATCTTTGATGAGTTTCATGAGCGCAGCATCAATTCCGATCTGGCGTTAGCGCTGGCCCGGCAAACACAGGAAATCATCCGCCCCGACCTGAAGCTCATTATCATGTCAGCAACAATCGATGCTTCTATCATCTGTCAGGCACTTCAGGCTCCGCTTATCGAGAGTAAAGGCAGAATATTTCCGATAGAAACCATTTATGCAGACCACGACATCGACAGATATCAGGTAGCGCAGGAAATGGCCGCCACAATCTGTCAGGCTTTCAGAAACCAGGAAGGTGACATTCTTGCCTTTCTGCCGGGACAGGGAGAAATCATGAAATGCGAAGAACTGCTTCGCTCTGTCCTGCCCTCAGCCACTCTTTACCCGCTATACGGTAACCTCTCGCCTGAAAAGCAGCGGCTCGCCATCGCTCCTTCCAAACCGGGTGAACGGAAAATCGTACTGGCCACTCCTATCGCCGAAACTTCTCTCACCATCGAAGGAGTAAGAATCGTTGTGGATTCCGGACTCTGCCGAAAACTGGTTTATGATGCCCGTACAGGCTTGAGCCATCTCGAAACCGTTCGTATCAGTCAGGACATGGCTACGCAACGAAGGGGGCGTGCGGGCAGAATCACATCAGGCGTATGTTACCGGCTTTGGACACAGACCTCGGAACATCTGATGCCAGAACAACGGCTGCCCGAAATACTGGATGCAGATCTCTCTTCGATGGTTCTCGACATTGCAGCTTTCGGCGAAAACAAACCGGAACAGCTGCCTTGGCTCACCCTTCCTCCCAAGGGCAACCTCGTATTGGCACAGCAACTTCTTATGTCGCTCAACGCCCTCACTCCTGATCATGATGCTCACGCTCTCAGTGGCAGCATCACCGCAGAAGGCAGCAGAATGGCTCAACTTCCTTGTCATCCGCGCATTGCCAAGATGATGATCAGCAGCGATTCTCCGGCGAGCCAAGCCCTGGCCTGCGACATTGCTGCTCTGCTGGAAGAGAAAGACCCGATGGGCGAAAATGAAGATTCAGACATGACGCTCCGCCTTTCTATCCTCCGTTCCGCACGCTGCAAGAAGAATCTGGGGCGTTGGAACCGTATCGCTCAGATTGCCCAGGAATACAGGAAGATGCTGCGTATCAGGGAAGACAACGAGCCAATTGATGCTGAGGAAGTGGGCCATCTCATCGCCCTAGCCTACCCTGAGCGCATCGCCCATGCCACCGACCATGCGGGCAACTTCAAGATGTCGAATGGCAACACGATTTTCATCGACCCGTGCGACAGCATGGCAGCAAACGAATGGCTTGCCATCGCATCACTCAACCTCGATTCAACCTCATCATCCAGTTCTGGGCAGGGACGGAAAGGAAGGGTATTTCTCTCAGCCCACGTCAACTGGAAGAACTTGCCGGCACAAACCTGTGAAAATATTTCCTGGAACAGTAAAGCACTGGAGGTAAAGATGCAGCAGGAAACACGGATAGGAGCGCTCATCATAGACAGCAAGCCGATACAAAATGCCAACCGAGAGACTGTTTCTAATATTATCTGTGAAGCTGCCAGAAAAGACGGACTCAGCATGTTCGATTGGAACGAATCGGTTCATCGTCTGCAACAGCGCGTGGCGCAAGTAGCTGAGTGGCATCCGGAGTTGGATATTCCTGACCTGTCTACGGAACATCTCCTGTCAACAGCCCGAGCGTGGCTCCCTTTCTATCTCGAAGAAGGTGGTAAGATGAAGACTTCTGTTACTGAGCTGAAGAAACTCAACCTGTGCGAAATCCTTTGGAACATCCTTCCTTACGACCTTCAGCAGGAAATAGACCACCTTGCTCCCACCCACATCCGTGTGCCATCGGGCAGCAACATCCGCATCGATTACCGCTTGGGGGCCGAAGCCCCGGTTCTGAGTGTGCGGCTTCAGGAGTGTTTCGGAATGACATCAACTCCCACTGTCGATGCTGGCAGACAGCCTCTTCTGCTTGAGTTGTTATCTCCCGGCTTCAAGCCCGTTCAGCTTACTCAGGATCTCGCAAGTTTTTGGCAAGGCACTTACTTCGAAGTCCGCAAAGAACTGAAGCGCCGATACCCTAAGCATTTCTGGCCGGAGAATCCGTTAGAGAGTCAGGCCGTGAGAGGTGTCAAACGATGGTGATCCAGATGCTCTCGCCTCGGTCTCTCGCCGCCGTGATGGCATTGACGAGGCGATGCAGCCAGATGCGAGAGTTTACCACCATGCCTCGGAGTTTGTTTTCGCCCGGCAGGATGCAGCCCTGCGTATCATCGGGGTAGTTACCGGCATGGATGCGGATGCCCTCAAAGCCAGGAACGCCCTGCAGCAGGGGCAGCCACTGCTTGAATCTCGGCGACTTGGTGATGAGCACGGGATAAGTGCCCTCGGGTATGGCAGTCTTACCCTTCATCTTCTGCGCCTTCTTCTCCGACACTCGCCCCAGACGCACATTCTCCTCTTGGGGCAACAGGGTGATGCCCAGCAGGTTGCGCCACGTTGGCTCCAGGGTATCGCAGAAGTAGTGCTCCCCGTCCAGCTTGTCCACATCTACCACATGGCAGAAGCTGCGCTTCTGGTCCTTATTGAGCGTATAGTTCACCTTGCGCTCCACCTCCTCGTCCTTCAGGATATACATACGCCCTATGGTGTAAGTATTCTGCTTAGCTATTCTTTTGAGTACGATTTCCATAATTGTTTCTATTTAGATTCTTTTTTGAGAAAACATAGCTTGCGATAAAAACTGTAATTACCGTAATTGTAATTGCAATGGCTGTTATCAGCTTTGTCATTACCAGCATTAACGCCTTGTTCGCCTGCCTCCACTTTCACGATATACTTTCTGAACACCCAGGTGGCTATCATCCGTCGGGTGCCCTTGGTATCCAGCCCCAATTCGCTTCTCAACTGCTCAGCCTGCTGAAAAGAGAACTCATTTGGCAGAAGTTGCAGCATATTGGAAGGCCCTCTTTTGCTCGACTTCACTCCCTCCTGCTCTGCCTTCACGATAGCATCTCGGAAGAATCTCATCTTGCAGTACAGGTCATACTGCTCGCTCCAGCGCACAAACTCCTCTATCTCGGATTCCCATTGGCAACCATTCGCCACATAGAGCACGCAAGCCTTCAGATAGGCAATGACATTGGCTCTGAATGAGAGGTTCTCGTAAACCCTGTCTTGGCTCATACGGGCAAAGTCGGCATTCTCCTCTTTCAGCTTCTGTGCCAAGGCGAAAGCCTCAGGGCAATTGATAGTACCAGAAGCCATGTTAAGATGCTCGATATAGGGTTTTAAGTTCTCTCTGAATGTGTCATCGTATGTGCCATAGACAGGCATCTCGGCTCCTATCTCACGCTCTGGGATAGTACAGAAGTTGATTCTGGAGATAGGACCATCGGTCAATACCTTGGAGAAATATCGGATACCCTTGTTGATGGTGGTCGAGGCATTCCAGTTAAATCGGATGGTTACTCGCTCCGTAACACTCTGCGTGCCCACTCGGGTTTGTCCATATTGATTACCAGGGTCGAAGGCGAGGCACATGATACGAAACTGCTGGTTGCCAATGCCCCTTAGGTTATCAAACTGGTCTATCTCGTTGAGAGCAGTATAGAGGAAATGCTCCTGCGCCTCAGCGGTACGCATCACGAAGGCAGGGTTGGTCATATCGGCGTCTATCTCCTGGATCACGAGGTTTTCAGGTCGCTTACGCTTATCCTTGTTAGCACCTTTTCTTGTCACCTCATCCTTCCACTCCTTCTCTCGTTTCAGGTTATCCTTGTCTCGTTTTCTGATGTCTTCCATAATCAGGTTGATAGGCATCTGCACGCAGTTCTTTCCTGCGCCCGTACCAGCTAAGAGACAACACATTAGCGTAGCCTCATGCTCCACATTGTCGATGTAATTAAAATAGGTGCGGCAGAGGTGGGTGGCTAGCGGAGGAAAGATGGCATGGGCTACGGCAGGCTTATAGACATCCGGTGTCTGAGATACGAGGAGCTCCACGAGCTTAGGCAGCTTCTTCGGCATCTCGGGCGGAGCGGGGTAATCATCTTCACAGTTAGGAGTTTGGAGTGAGGAATTAGGAGTTAAGAGAGTCGCTTGCTTCTCTGCTTGCGCATTGATGCGGATCACATCTCTAGAGAATGGCTTCGAACTGTCTCCATATTTCTCATAGAAGTCATGGATCAGCTGCTGGCAGTCACGCTCTTGGGCGAAGCTAGGCATCTTCACTGCCACTACTCTTCTCAGCTCCTCTTCGCTCATCACCCTGCTCGCTCCTGCGCTCATGATGGCAAGAAGTGAGGAGTGGCGAGAGCCCTCGGTATCGATATTCACATTCTTCAGTCCTGCCGACTCCGTGAAGAGGTCGAAGGCTATCAGGCTCTTCTCGCTGGCGGTACCAGAGGTTGGTAATCCGTCAGGAATCTGATAGCCTCCAGCAGAGCCATGAGAAACAGCAGGATTGCCGTTAGAGCCCGAAAGTCGATTTGTTTGAACATTCTGTTGAGTATTTACGGTTGATGGTTTGATATTGATTTCGTAAGGCTGGTTAGCCTTGCCTCTGCCGTCGATGGTGAGACCACGCTTCAGATAAGCCTCTCTGCGAGCCTTCAGTTCATCGGCAGGAAGCACGGCATACCAGTCCTTGGAGCGATAGATCTCCGAGTCCTGATCCGTGATAAAGAGGATTCTCTCTGGGGTGAAGCAACTCTCATCGCAGGGCACGCCAAGTGCCTTACAATACGCTCTCTGCGTCTCCTCGATAGTCATACCTATCGGCATTCGGATGTCGATGTGGAGTTTCTTACGAGCCGAGTATTCCAGATGCAGTAGCATTCCCTTCCAGATGGAGTCGCTGCAATTCAGCTGCCTTGCCATTTCGATGGCGATACCCACCAGTTCCTTATCGTCGATGTCGATGGTGGTCTGGAAGAGAAAACTCGTAGGGTCAGCATCCTTCTGCGAGCGATGATTCTTGAGGAATCGGCTGTAGTGGCCGCAGCGGAAGGGCATCAGCCCCTTCAGTTTGTCATTGCCCCCACGTATCTGCTCCACCATATCGTGGAGCCAAGGCTGAGCTATCAGCTTGTCATATTCAGCCAGGGGCAGGCAGCTGGCGCTGCCCTTATTGCCCCCACGCTGAGGATTCATTGCAATAAAGTGGTTCATGCTTAATTATACATTATTAATTATACATTATCTATTACTCCTTATAGTTCTCCCACTCCACATTTTCCTTGAAGGGCTTGATAGCCTTCACCATCTCCTGGTGCTCACCCTTGAGGCAGCGCAGAATCTCCGCTTTGCTCATGTCCTTGGAGAAGGCATAGTTCACCTGCACGGTTCGCTTGCTAGTGCGCACCACCCCGTGCTTGGTCTTGAGAATCTCCGTGAAGGGCTTCTCTCGCTTGCCCTGCACATAAGGCTTGAAGTCCACCCAGTCGCCTCGCCCATTCTCGCCACCCGAGAATATCATCCTGCCCCTGATCACCTGCGGCTTGTCACTGATTACCTCCGTCTCGTTCCATGGCGCCTTGCGCACTGATACGTTACCATTCTCCTCGGTGATCACTGCACCGTCCACCTTTACAGCATTGATTAGTCTTGTAAACATATTATATGTATTAAAAGATTGAGAACCCGCAATACGCAAAGTCCCCGCAACCAGACGCGCTGTGCATCTGATTACGGGGACAAAGGTACTAAGAAGTAAAATGTTATCTTTATAACAGTTATATAATATTATACGATTATATCAGCTATAAGTATCTGAACATCAAGAGATATATTCCAATAAAATTCTTCGAATATTTTTTGCCTCATTACACCAGGCATTATAATTACTAAACTGTGATATGTTATTGCTCACCGATGCTTTAGCCACACCTTCGATATGCGAAGCATTCAAGAATAGGGCATGAAAAGGTTTCCACATGATAGTATTGTTAGCAGGGTGCTTCACTCCCAGAATATCGGATACGATATACACCATATATCCATACTCAGCCTGCGTACGATCCCATACATACCAAGAGCCCTCAGCATGAATATACTTATGTTCTGTCAGTGTTTTCCATATCAGGGCAGCCTTCTCTGTCTTGAGTCTGGGGTCCACCTTGATTTCCTGGTCTACTTTAAGATTTTGGTTACTAGCAGCTGTATTCTGCAAAAAATCACTCACCTGCGCATTGCTACCAATGACAACAGAGCAATTCAGTATGGTTACTCCACCAGTCAGAATTGCCTGGGCAAAAATTTCTTCTAACGACATTTTCCTTTTCTTGTTAGAATGTTAATGATAAGAACAAGTCACGTTTTACCTATCGTTGGGGAAAGGACTTCTAGCAAACGGTGTCCGCACACAACCTTGTTGCATACGGTAGTCTTTAAGGCAAATGATCTTCGCCCAATCGGATATGAACTTTCATTTTTACGAGATAATTTATTAATTAATAGCATATTAGGTTGCGCTACCCTGGCAAACTCTCATTCTTCACCACTTGGCGCAAGTCTTTTTTCTTATATAAATCCTCCACGAAGCTAGCCATCATGCCATATATCTTCTCATAACGCTCTTTCAGTTTGTTGATTTCATTCATCTCATCCTTCTTTTTTTGCTCCTTGTCTCTTCCCCATCTTATCTTGCGTTCTCTGGCAGCCTCTTCTTTCATCAGGTAATAGCCTATGACATAACAAAACTTTCGGATGCTCTCAAAGGTAATAGATGTCTTCTTCTTTCTCAGCGCAGCGATAGTTTTAGGGTCTACACCAAACTCCATATGAATCTCCTTAGGGGTCATCATATCCTCATTCATCATCAGATCGAGCAGTGTTCCCACCTCCTCAATCATATTTTTTCTCATGATTCCATCAGCATAAGAGTTGATGTAACTTCTACCTTTAGTCATTGCTTATTCCAATTTTTGCCTCAAAATTAGCTTCCTTATTTGGAATAAACAAGCGATATGGGATTCCTTAAATCCCAAAAAGAGTGCTATTTTTTTACTATCTCACAGAAAATTAAGCAAAAAACTTAATAAAGTGTGCATTCATAGTAAAAGGAACTGGCAGCCCGGAAGCTACCAGTTCCTGTCATATATGTTACTTGATAACTATCTTTTTTGTCTCATTAGCTTTGCCATTCTGTGCTCTGTTCACGAGATACATACCTGCCGAACCATTCACATTGAATGTAGCTGTTTTCTGCCCAGCTGGCACCTTAAACGACTTCACCTTAGCACCATTGGCAGAGAATACTATTATCTCCGACCCTTTCTCGTTATTGTCATTGAAGTTCACCTGTATGTCAGCTCCCTTGTTAGCGATGGTAGATGAGAGGTTCATACCACCTGGCACAGTTCTCACCTTCTGGATGGAAGAGGTGGTGCGGTCAATCTTGTAGAAGACTGTAGCTTGTTTGCCATCTAAATCATGCCCATAGAAGGCTAAATAGACATTGGTGCCAATAGTTACAACCGCACCATCATTTATCCATCTGTCACCTATATAGTCCTCAAAGGAAAGATCCTTCCTTAATTCCGTAACACTATAATTTAATATTTTTTATAAGCACCTGAGCAACAAAAAGTTGCTCAGG
>ERZ809407.2411-NODE-2411-length-12625-cov-6.903819_pt1 | contig 12625 bp, 10 predicted proteins | sample MGYA00520792_ERZ809407 | MGnify/ENA primary metagenome ERZ809407 (study PRJEB31576, sample SAMEA3212665) | Homo sapiens | biome: human-gut; feature: human gut; material: fecal | place: Sweden | collected 2012 ...
TGGATGGGTTCCCGAGTGGCCAAAGGGGGCAGACTGTAAATCTGTTGCGTCTCGCTTCGGTGGTTCGAATCCACCTCCATCCATTTGGCTTTGTGCCAGTCATGAGTAATCATGATGCCGGCGTGGCGGAACTGGCAGACGCACAGGACTTAAAATCCTGCGAGGGTTAAACTTCGTACCGGTTCGATTCCGGTCGCCGGCAGTATCGGGAACAGTTTTTAACTGTTCCCGATTTTGCGTTATACAGACGTATTTGCAGCGTTGGTTTATATCGGGATATAGAAATCCTGTCATAAACCGGCGCTTCTTTTGCATATAATACAAAGCAAAGGAGTGAAAACATGTCTGCATATCATCGGTTAATATCATATATTTATGCATACGAGGGCGGAATCAAAGGGAAAAATACGGGATTTGCGAAATTGGAGACGCGGGGAACTTCCTGCCGGATTCAGGTCAGCGTCCGCCGTGTCTTTGCGGGCGGCAGCCCGATCGGCGTATACCTTCTGGCAGGGCAGGAGGAGATCCGTATCGGCACCCTGTTTGTCCGTGGCGGAAATGGGGAGTTCCGTGCCGTCGTCAATTGTGAAAATATTGAAGGAAGCGGCTGCAATATGGAAGAGTGCTGTGGTCTGACTCTTCATGAGACGGATAGCGCATGGCGTGCCTATACGACGATCTGGGAAGATGCCGTCGCGCATGCGGCAGAGGTTGAACTGGCGGATGTGACTGCTGAGAAAGTGCGGGAGCAGGAAGCGGAGAAGGAAGAGGCAACGCGGAAACTGGCAGAGAGGGCGCAGGAGGCAGAGGGCCAGAATGCGGAAGAGGTTCCAGATATCTCAGAAACATCCGATCATCAAGAGGTAGAAATTGTTCAGGAAGCGCAAACAGAAACACCGCAAGAAAGTTTTCAGGAATCCAATCAGGAAGCGCAAACAGAAACACCGCAAGAAAGTTTTCAGGAATCCAATCAGGAAGCGCAAACGGAGACACCGCAAGAAAGTTTTCAGGAATCCACTCAAGAAGTGCAAACGGAGACACCGAAGGAAAGTTTTCAGGAATCCAATCAGGAAGCACAGACAGAAGCACGGCGGAAAGATTCTCAAGAATCCACCCGGGAAGTCCGGAAAGAAATGCCTCCAGATTCTCCACCAGACCATCAAGAGGCGTTTCAGTCAGACTCTCAAAATCAAAAACAACCGCAACCAGATTCTTCCAAGGAATCTCCCAAAGAAGATCCCGCCGAGACTCTCTGGGACCGCCTGCGCGTTACCTATCCGAAAGTAACCGCTTTCGAATGCGCCGACGGCTGCGAGATTTTGGTAATCAAACCGCAGGATATCGGGCTTCTGCCGCGGGAAAACTGGGTGTATGGAAATAACAGCTTTCTTCTGCACGGTTACTACAACTACCGATATCTGATTCTGGCGAGACTGGGGAAACCCGGCGAACGGGGGCGCTACATTCTGGGCGTGCCGGGACATTATGGAAACAATGAAAAATATATGGCGGCGATGTTCGGCTTTGACCGCTTTGTCCGTTCCACCCGCCAGCCGCCGCGCGATAGCCGGTTCGGGTATTGGTATACGGATTTGAATTTTACATAAAAGCCGGTCGCTCCTTTTAGCGAAGGCTTGACAAAGGATAGCTTCTCTGGGTAGGATGGATATAGGTCAAATGCTTTCAGGTGTTTGGTTGGTAGCGGATCAAACTTGTCGGGAAACTGGGATAAGGATGTCTGTTGTTGGAAGCGGATGAATTTGAACGGAGGAAAAAACAGTGGCAGCAAAATTGACACGGGAAGAGAAATATATGAAAGCGGCGATCCGCGAGGCGAAGAAAGCCTGGGCGCTCGGAGAAGTGCCGATCGGCTGCGTGATCGTGTATGAGGACAAAATCATCGGCAGGGGTTACAACCGCCGGATGGTCGATCATAGCGCGCTGGCACATGCGGAGATCGCGGCAATCAAAAAAGCGTGCAAGCGCATGGGCGACTGGCGCCTGGAAGAATGCGAGCTGTACGTGACGCTGGAACCGTGCCCGATGTGCGCAGGGGCGATCGTGCAGGCGCGGATTCCAAAAGTTTACATCGGTTCCATGAACCCGAAAGCCGGCTGCGCCGGTTCGGTACTGAATCTTCTGGATGAAAAAGGATTCAATCATCAGGTGGAGACAGAAGAAGGACTTTTGGGCGAGGAATGTTCGATGATGTTGAAAGAATTTTTCAAAGAATTGCGTGAAAAGAGAAAAAAGAAGAAAGAAGAAAAAGCTGGTGAATGATTTCCACCAGCTTTTTGCATTCCATATTTCCCATTCAAACCGAAAAATACAGTCCTTATTTGATTACGTGGATCCAGCCCTCCGGAGCTTTGATGTGACCCATCTGGATGCCGGTCAGTGTCTCGTAGAGTTTCTGGGTAACCGGACCCATCTTCTCCATACCTGCCGGGAAGCAGATTTCCTTGCCGTGGTCAACGATCTTGCCAACCGGGGAGATAACAGCTGCGGTACCGCACAGGCCGCACTCTGCGAAATCTTTTACTTCGTCTAAGTATACTTCACGCTCTTCGGTCTCCATGCCAAGGTAATCTCTTGCAACCTGCAGGATGGAACGGCGTGTGATAGACGGAAGGATGCTGTTGGACTTCGGAGTTACCAGCTTGCCGTCTTTGGTGATGAAGATAACGTTTGCGCCGCCGGTCTCCTCGATCTTGGTACGTGTCTGCGGATCCAGGTAGATGTTCTCATCGAAACCGTTCTTGTGAGCATCGACGATCGCATGCAGACTCATCGCGTAGTTTAATCCGGCTTTGATGTGACCGGTTCCGTGAGGTGCTGCACGGTCGAAATCGCTGACGCGGATGGTGATCGGTTTAGCGCCGCCCTTGAAGTACGGGCCAACCGGTGTACAGAATACACGGAACTGATAGATGTTTGCCGGTTTAACGCCGATAATGGAATCATAACCGAACATATACGGGCGGATGTACAGGGTTGCACCGGAACCATACGGCGGTACGAATGCTGCGTTGGCTTCTACTACTTTTGTGATGGCGTCTACGAAGCGCTCCTTCGGGAATGGCGGCATTTCAAGACCTTTTGCGGAATTCTCCATACGCTCGCCGTTTAAGTCAGGACGGAACGTAACGATATGGCCGTCCTCGGTCGTATACGCTTTCAGACCCTCGAAGCAAGTCTGTGCATACTGCAGAACACAGGCACATTCGTTCAGGGTAATATTCGGGTCGGAGGTAAGGGCGCCTTCGTCCCAGGAACCATTCTGGTACATGGAAACATAGCGGTAATCCGTTGGCATATAGCCGAAACCGATGTTGCTCCAGTCGATATTTTTCTTTTCCATAATCGTTGCTCCAATCTTACAGAATTTTATGATTTAGTAACTGTTTGACTTTTTGCAGTCGCTAGATTTATACCTATTATAATAATTTCTTTCTTCTGTTGCAAGATTCTGGGATAAAAAATGATAAAAAAACAATAAAATGTATTCTTGTGTATTTTTATACAATGCTTGTTAGTCAAGCTCCGGCTTGACAAAACGGCGGCTGCCATGTATACTAAACAGGCTGACGGTCTGCAGGTCATTCCGTCATATAAGATCAAGTCATAAAGTTTCCGCACAGCCGGGGAGTTAGCGGTGCCCTGTACCTGCAATCCGCTATAGCAGGGGTGTTGTCCGACCGAGGGCGTTTTTACTGTGGGGCTGCCCCTGAAAAGTGGCGTTGAAGTCTGGGTCTTGCGCAACAGAAATCTGTGAACCGTGTCAGGGCAGGAATGCAGCAGCACTAAGCAGAAGCTTCTGTGTGCCGTAAGGCAGCCTGGACCGAGTTAACTGTCAGGGTAACGTCCATGGCATACGTTCGAAGCCGGGCGTGCGGATTTTTTTATTTCATAGGAAATTGCTTCCTATGAAATAAAAAATAGAAAATAATAGATACAGAAACAAGCATTTTTGCAGGTGTGTGAATATAGCCGGGATATGTGGAATTTGATTTGCCAAGGGGTAGGAATACCGTGCCGGAGCAGATTAAAAGCGCGTATCCCGGTATTTTTATGTCTATGATATTTGTAAGGAATTTTTTCTTGCCCGCGGGATATGATTGTATTATAATTACAAAATGGGTGTAGTTTATCCTGATATGGGGGTTGTTGGAAACTTAGAATAAGGGTAACTGTGAAGGTACTGGACGGTTATGAAGAAAGGGAAAGCGCTCATGAGAAGAATCGGTATGTTAACCAGCGGCGGCGACTGCCAGAGCTTAAATGCGACGATGCGAGGCGTGGCAAAATCGCTGTACAAGATGTTCGATGACATAGAGATAGTTGGATTTGAAGACGGCTATAAAGGTCTTATGTATGCAGACTACCGGATTATGAAACAGTCGGATTTTTCCGGGATTCTGACACGCGGAGGTACGATTCTGGGAACTTCCAGACAGCCTTTCAAGCTGATGCGGACGCCGGACGAGAACGGTCTGGATAAAGTGGAAGCGATGAAACACACCTATTACAAGCTGAAACTGGAATGCCTCGTCATTTTAGGCGGCAACGGCAGCCAGAAGACGGCAAATCTGCTGCGGGAGGAAGGACTCAATATCGTTTCTCTTCCGAAGACCATAGACAACGATCTCTGGGGCAGCGATCTTACGTTTGGATTCCATAGTGCGGTTGATGTAGCGACCAATGCCATCGACTGTATTCATACGACGGCGGCGTCTCATGGCAGAGTCTTCATCGTGGAGATCATGGGTCACAAGGTGGGATGGCTGGCGCTCTATGCAGGCATCGCGGGCGGAGCTGACATCATTCTCCTGCCGGAGATCCCGTATGATATTGATGTGGTGGTAAATGCGATCCGCAGCCGTACTAAAAATGGCAAGAATTTCACGATTCTGGCGGTAGCAGAGGGCGCGATTTCCAAGGAAAATGCAGCCCTGACCAAGAAAGAATTAAAAGAAAAGAAGAAAAATGGACCGGTTTATCCGTCGGTCGCTTACGAGCTGGGCGCCCAGATTTCCGAGCGGACGGGGCAGGAGATCCGTGTGACGGTTCCGGGGCATATGCAGCGCGGAGGCGAGCCATGCCCGTATGACCGCGTGATTGCGACGCGCCTCGGCGCGGAGGCAGCAGAGATGATCCGCCGCAAAGAATACGGTTATATGGTCGCTTTAAACAACAATAAGATTGAAAAAATTCCGCTCGCGGACATTGCCGGTAAATTAAAGATGGTCGATCCGAAGAGCGATATTATCCGGGAAGCTAAGGATGTAGGCATCAGCTTCGGCGACGAATAGTAAGGAAGTAGTAGTTTATGTCATATACAGCACTGTACAGAAAATGGCGTCCGACGTCCTTTGAAGAGGTCCGGGGTCAGGACCATATCGTAAAGACCTTGAAAAATCAGATCAACTCCGGGCGGATCGGGCACGCGTACCTCTTCTGCGGGACGCGCGGAACCGGTAAGACGAGTATTGCCAAGATCTTTGCACGGGCAGTCAACTGTGAACATCCGGTGGACGGCAGCCCCTGCGGCGAGTGCAGTATGTGCCGCCAGATTGCGGAAGGAGCTTCCCTCAATGTGGTGGAGATCGATGCGGCATCCAACAATGGTGTGGAAAATATCCGCGATATCCGGGAGCAGGTGCAGTACCCGCCGACGGATGGGCGCTACCGCGTCTACATCATTGACGAGGTTCATATGCTTTCGATCGGCGCGTTCAATGCGCTCTTAAAGACGCTGGAAGAACCGCCATCCTACGTTATATTTATCTTGGCGACGACGGAGGTCCACAAGATCCCGATCACGATCCTGTCCCGGTGCCAGAGATATGATTTCAAGCGGATCTCGATCGATACCATCGCGGGACGGCTGGCGGAGCTGACGCAGGCGGAGCAGATCGATGTAGATGACCGGGCACTTAGGTATGTGGCACGTGCGGCGGATGGCTCGATGCGAGATGCGTTAAGCCTTCTCGATCAGTGCGTGGCGTTCCATTTCGGGGAAAAGCTGACGTATGACAATGTGCTCGAGGTGTTGGGCGCGGTCGATAACCGCGTGTTCAGCAAGCTGTTTCAGGCGGTGCTTGCAAGTGATACGAAGGCGTGCATCCGTGAGATTGAGGAAATGATCATCCAGGGGCGCGATCTTTCGCAGCTCGTCAACGATTTCGTCTGGTATATGCGAAATCTCCTGATTGCCAAGACGACCGACGAACCGGGCGATATGCTCGATATGTCGGAGGAAAATCTGGCAGTTTTAAAGGAAGAGGCGGCAGGCGTTGATACGGAAACGCTGATGCGTTACATCCGTATTTTCTCGGAACTTTCCGGGCAGCTGCGCTACGCGTCACAGAAGCGGATTCTGGTGGAGATTGCCTTTATCAAGCTGACGACGCCGTCGATGGAACAGAATCTTGATTCCATTTTACAGCGGATTACGCTATTAGAGCAGAAAATGCAGGAAATGCCGGACAATCTACAGAAACTGGCGTCCCTTGCACCGGCAGCGGGGCAGGCTGCATCCTCCAAAACGGCTGTGGTGGAAACGCCGCCTGAGCCGAAGACGGTATCCCTTCCACCGGCACAGTACGAAGATCTGATGCTGATGCGGAAAGAATGGGGACGGATTGCGTCCCTGAGCCAGCTTGTGGGTTCGATTAGACTCAGTCTTCCCAAGACAAGTGTAGAACCGGCGGGCGAAGGCTGCCTTTGCATTGTGTGTACAGATGAAAATACGTTTGGAATTATCAATCGGGAGCCTGAGCTTAAGAATTTGCAGGAAGTAGTGCAAGAAAAATACAAAAAGACTCTGCAATTTAAGGTCCGTTTAGAATCATCTGCTGTGCCGCAAAGAACGGTTTATGTCAGTGATGAGGATTTAAAGAACGCAATCCATACCGATGTGATTGTCGAAGAGGATGATTCCGTGTAGTGGAGCTTGCCAAAGATGAGCCTTGTTTTGTAATGCAAGAAGCTGTGATTAAATGCAGATAAATGATATTAGTGGGTTTATATGATATATAGAACCGGCTGCAATCGGCAGCCAGTCTGAATATAAATAAAAAGAAGTGAAAGAGAGGAATGACACCATGGCAAAACGTGGCGGTTTCCCAGGCGGTATGCCGGGCAATATGAACAATTTAATGAAGCAGGCGCAGAGAATGCAGCGCCAGATGGAAGAGAAGCAGAAAGAGCTGGAGGAGAAGCAGTACAGCGCATCCGCAGGTGGCGGCGCTGTAACCGTGACCGTATCTGGTAAAAAAGAGGTTCTTTCCGTGAAACTGTCTGAGGAAGTAGTGGATCCGGATGATATCGAGATGTTAGAGGATCTGATCGTGGCGGCGACCAACGAGGCATTCCGTCAGGCGGAAGAGGACAGCAGCCAGATGATGTCCCAGTTGACCGGTGGCCTTGGCGGTCTGGGAGGCGGATTCCCGTTTTAAGCGATGGATTATTACAGCAGCCAGATTAGCAAGCTAATCGAAGAATTGTCAAAACTTCCTGGAATCGGAAGTAAATCGGCGCAGCGTCTTGCATTTCATATCATCAATATGCCGGAAGAACAGGTCAGGCACTTGTCTGGCGCGATTCTGGAAGCCAAGCAGAATGTGCGTTACTGCAAGGAGTGCTGCACATTGACTGATAAGGAACTGTGCCCGATCTGCAGCAGCGACCGGCGAGATCATGAGACGATCATGGTGGTGGAAAATACGCGCGATCTGGCGGCATATGAAAAGACAGGAAAATACAACGGGGTCTATCATGTGCTGCATGGGGCGATCTCCCCGATGCTGGGGATCGGGCCGGGCGACATCCGGCTCAAGGAGCTGATGACTCGCCTGCAGAAAGAAGAGGTTCGTGAGGTCATTATCGCAACCAACTCAAGCCTGGAGGGCGAGACGACCGCGATGTATTTGAGCAAGCTGATTAAGCCGACAGGGATCCGGGTGACGCGAATCGCCAGCGGCGTTCCGGTCGGGGGCGACTTGGAATATATTGATGAGGTAACGCTTCTACGCGCGCTGGATGGGCGTACAGAGCTGTAGCCGGTGAGCAAATAAAACGTTACCGGGCATGTATGCGTGAACAGTAACAATAAAACTTCTGCCGCGGCAGGAAGTTAGGAGATGCATAAGATGGATAAATACGAGTTTAACATCAAGGTAGAGCAGATTAAGAAACTGGTCAACAAGGGAGATTTCGAGACGGCGATGAAGATCGCCGATACCATCGACTGGCGTCGTGTACGCAGCACCAGCCTGCTTACGATGATTTCCCAGATTTATGAGAAAAATGCAGAGTATCAGGATGCCAAGGATATTTTATTACTGGCATATGAGAGAGCGCCGCTTGGAAAGGGGCTTTTATATAAGCTGACTGACCTTGCATTGCGTGAAAATAATATTCAGGAGGCAGAGGCATATTACCGGGAGTTCTGTGAGCTGTCCGGCGATGACCCGCGCCAGTATCTGCTTCGTTTCCTGATTCTGGAGGCGAAGGATGCGCCGTTAGAGCAGCAGATCAATTCTCTGGAGAGATATTGTCAGGAAGAGCTGGATGAGAAATGGCTGTACCACCTGGCAGAGCTTTATCATCAGGCGAACCAGGCGGACGACTGTGTGCGGATCTGCGACAAGATCATGCTGATGTTCGGTCTTGGCAAATATGTGGACAAGGCAATGGAACTGAAACTTCAGTATGCGCCGCTGACGAAATATCAGATGGATCTGGTGGAAAACCGCGAGAAGTACGAAGAGAAGCTGCGTGCGGTGGAAGAAGAGTACAAGAACGGTACATACCGCAAGCCGGAGCCGGAAGAAGAGTATCTGGATACGGATGAGCCGGAGGCAGAGCTGGACGACGAACCGGAGAATGAGCCGGAGGGACAGCCAGAGCAGGCAGAGCCAGAAGAGAAGGCTGGAAAACCGAAAGCTGAGACAAAACCGGCGGACGAGAAGGTAGAAAAGGCTGCGCTGGACGAGGATGTAGTAGCAAGCCTTCATGAAGCACAGGCGGAAGAAGCGCTGGCAAAAGAAGTGTCCAAGATCAAGCCTTACGATGAGGAAGAGGGCGCATCCGAAGGGGAGACACGTGTTTTCAGGAATCTCCGCGACCTAGAACCGGCAGAGGCAGAGGAAAAGAGCGAGGAAGCTCCGATTCATGAATTTGAAGAGGAAGAGGAAACCATAGTGGAAGACTGGGATTTCGAACCGGAAGAGGAAGAAGAGGAGATCAAGGAATCGAATCATCTGATGATCGAGGCGGAAGATCCGGCAGCCGGTCTTGCGATGGCACTTGATTCCCTGAAAAAGATTCACCGCGAGCTGGGGACCAAGCATCCGGTTGCCAAGATCAGCGGCGCAAACCTTTCTCATCGCGGCATCGCATCGGTGGCGGAGCGCCTGGCAGGCAAGGATCTGGTGGTCGAGCATGCAGCCGATCTGGACGATTTGACGGTGGAAGAGCTGGAAGAACTGATGACACAGGATGAAACCGGCATGGTCGTTGTTCTGATTGATACGCAGGCACGTTTAGAGCAGATGCACCGCGCATATCCGGCATTAGCAGAGCGTTTCCAGTATATCGGCTGTGAAAACCAGAAAGACGATGCAGCGAAGCTGGCACAGGCGCGTGAGGAAGAGCTGAAACGCCAGCAGGCGCAGCAGGAAGCAGAAGCAGCCAGAAAACGCCAGGCAGAGCGTGAAGCGGAGATCCGCCGTCAGGCAGAAAAAGAGGCAGAGGAAAAACGCAGACAGCAGGAAGCAGCAGCCCGCCGTGAGGAAGAAGAGCGCGCCAAGGCAGAAGCACAGGCGCTGGCAGCCAAAGAGGCAGAAGAAGCGCGTAAAGCGGAGGAAGATCGCCGTCTGGCAGAGCGGCAGAGAGAAGAACTGCGCCGTCAGGAAGAGGCAAGACGCGATGACGAGCCGGAGTATGAAGACGAAGAAGATCACTACGAGAAGGACGAGTATGAGCCGGAGGATGATTATGCGCGTGGCGGCTATCGTGATGATTATAAGGACGATTACAAAGACAGCTATAAAGACGAACGCGAGGACGACGAGTATTCCAATTATCCAGAGGATGAGCCGGAAGAGAAACCGTCCAAAAAGTCCGGCGATATGGATGTTGAGGAGTTTGTTCAGTACGCCTGCAAATATGCATCGGAGATCGACTGCAGTATTTCGGGAAAGAGCATGCTGGCTTTGTACGAGCGCGCTGAGATGATGGAGGAGGACGGAGAACCGCTTACCAAGACAAGTGCCGAAGATTTGATCGAGGAAGCTGCAGATAAGGCGGAGAAGAAATCCTTCAGCGGACTGTTCTCATCGAAATATGATAAGGATGGACTTCTGATTCTGAAAGAGAAACATTTCTTTGATTAATTAAAACAATTCGAGAAATTTTAAAATTAAAACTAATTAGTAAAAGAGAGCGCTGCGGGGGAATGCTTCCCGGCAGCGTTTTCTGGTAGTGGACAGTAAAAGGAGATACGGGAGAGAAAGATGGGAACACGGTTAATAGCCCTCGATTTAGATGGGACACTGTTAAATGAAAAAATGCACGTGTCGGAAAAAACAAGACAGGTGATGGAACTGTGCGCGCAGCGGGGGATTGAGATTGTCCCGGCGACCGGGCGCGCGCTCCCGGCAGTGCCAGAGGAGGTTTTGAGCCTGCCGGGCGTCCACTATGGCATATTTACAAATGGGGCGGTCGTCCGGGATTTCGGGAAAAATACCTGGGTGTCGGAAAGCTGCCTGAGCTGGGAAGAGACGATCCGGGTGATTGAGGTGCTGCGCCGGCATCCGGTTATTTACGATATGTATGTATCGGAGGGAGGCGTCAGCGAGACGCGATTGCTGGCACAGCTGGAAGAATACGGGATACCGGAACGTGAATGCGCCTATATCCGGGCGACGCGCCGGGCAGTTACTGACATGGTGGAGTATCTGCGGGAGAAAAAATGCCCGGTGCAGAAGATGAATTTAAATTTTAAGGACCGGGAGAGCAAGCAGGCAGTCCGGGCAAAGCTGGAAGCGATGCCGGAGGTTCTGGTGACCTCCTCGCTTCCGTGGAATCTGGAACTCAACGCGGCGGGCATCACAAAGGGGAGCGGGCTGCGGAATCTCTGTCAGTATCTGGGAATTGAAGCGGAGGAGACGATGGCATTTGGAGACGGCGAAAACGACTGGCCCATGCTGGAGGCAGCAGGAATCGGCGTGGCGATGGAAAATGGCGCCCCATTTTTAAAGGAACGCGCAGACCGGATTGCCGCTTCGAACCGGGAAGAGGGCGTAGCGGAGGCGATCAGACAATGGGTGCTTATATAAAAGAAAACTGGCTGTTCGTGGTGGTGGCAGTCTATCTGGTTTCCATGGTACTGTACGGGCATTACCGCGGATTTGTCCGCCTGGCAGTCTCGGCCGTTTCCCTGGTGCTGTCGCTGGGGGTGGTTCATTTTGGTGCGCCGTCTGTCGCGAATCTGCTTCGCAGCAATGAGGTGGTCTATCAGGCGGTGGAGGACAGCGTGACGAAATTTATCCAAAAGGACGATGAGGCGGAAAATGAGGCAGCTGACGCGGCGCCGCCATCCGTACAGCGCAGTATTATTGAAGAAATGGAGCTTCCGGAACAGTTAAAGGATGCGCTTCTGGAGAATAATAACAGCGAAGTTTACGAAGCGCTGGGTGTAAGCAGCTTTACCCACTACGTCAGCCGTTATCTGGCAAACAGCCTGATCAATATTATAAGTTTTTTTCTGCTGTTTGCAGCCGTGTTCGGCGGACTGCGTGTTCTGTCCGTATCGCTCAATGTGGTCTCCCGGCTGCCGATCATATCGGGACTGAACCGTCTGGCAGGTGCCGTGCTGGGGGGTGCGGAAGGGATCTTTTTCGTCTGGATTGCAGCACTGCTTATTACACTGTTCTCGGCAACGGCGATTGGTGAACTTTTCCTGAACCAGATAGAAAGCAATATCTGGCTGACCTGGCTGTATGACCACAATATGCTTGGAAGCATCCTGATGGGTGTTGTGAAACGGATTATTTAAAAGCTTATAGAGAAAAACTGTGATATTGAAAAACGGCACACCGCATTCTCACTACTTAGTGATGAGTTGGGTGTGCCAAATTTTTTATTTCAGTCGAGAAGACTCCCACCTTTTTAGGTGGCGAGTAATAGCAAATTTGTCTCAGTGGGAGTTGGGTCTCCGACTGAGATAAATGCTCCGCGAGGATGCGCAATGATTCTGTATGGAATATATCAGCGAAAAAACAAGGCGAAAAAAACAAGTGAAAATCCCTTGACAAGTTAATGCTGAAATGGTAAACTTTAACTCTAACGTGTTTTGACGTTGGTCTGCATATGCAGGGAAAATCGAATATCACAGGTTTTCGTATTTGCGAAAATGTTTTGAAAATTAAGAAAAAATAGTTGACAACGACAACTGCCTATGATATGATATTCAAGCTGTTGAGCGAAAGCTCAGTTGCGAAAAATAAAATAAAAAAGTTGTTGACAAAGATAACTGATTGTGGTAATATAAATGAGCTGTCAATGAGACAACAACAAAGAACCTTGAAAACTGAACAGTATGTAAAACCCTGAAAAT
>ERZ809407.2414-NODE-2414-length-12622-cov-5.007957_pt1 | contig 12622 bp, 10 predicted proteins | sample MGYA00520792_ERZ809407 | MGnify/ENA primary metagenome ERZ809407 (study PRJEB31576, sample SAMEA3212665) | Homo sapiens | biome: human-gut; feature: human gut; material: fecal | place: Sweden | collected 2012 ...
AAATTTGAATTAACGTTCAAGGTTGTTTTGTTATTCAGTTATCAAGGTTTTGTGTCGTTCTTTTTTTGTGACACAACTTCTTTATTTTATCATATCCAGAAGTCTTTGTCAAGAACTTTTTAAATTTATTTTTTAATGTTTTGTTGCTTTTCTTGAGCAACTCATATATTTTATCATATTCCCATTCATCTGTCAAGCACTTTTTTATTTTTCTTCTTTATTTTCCAAATAAGAGTGAAAAATATTACGGAGAAGGAGGGATTTGAACCCTCGCACCGCGCGAACGATCTACACCCTTAGCAGGGGCGCCTCTTCAGCCACTTGAGTACTTCTCCATAATGCCTAAATAAATGAAAATATTCAATTCCGTTGTACACTGATGCACAACGCTTTATTATATTAGCAAAAAGGCTGACAAAAGTCAAGCCTTTTTTTAATTATTTTTTCCATTTTTCTTTTGCAGTCTCATAAAGGTTGTTTCCATCTTTATCAATAACTACAATAACAGGTAGATATTCAATCTCTAACTTACGGATTGCCTCTGTGCCAAGATCATCGTAAGCAATTACTTCTGCCTTCTTAATACATTTAGATAATAATGCACCCGCTCCACCTACTGCGGCAAAGTATACTGCACCATTTCTCTTCATTGCTTCTATAACTTCAGGAGAACGCTTTCCTTTACCTACCATGCCTTTTAATCCTTTATCAAGCATCTCAGGGGTATACTTATCCATACGACTGCTTGTAGTAGGCCCTGCAGAACCAATAACCTGTCCCTCTCTTGCCGGACTTGGCCCAAGGTAATATAAAACATTGCCATTTAGTTCTATAGGTAAAGATTCCCCTTTATGCATACTTTCATACATTCTTTTATGTGCTGCGTCTCTGGCAGTATAAATAATTCCAGACAGGTATACATAGTCCCCTGCCTTTAAAGTATTAATATCTTCTTCAGAAAGTGGAACCTGAATTGTTTTATTCATGACTGTATCCTCCCTTATAAAGTTCTTACTGCATGACGATTTACATGACAGCACATATTTACGGCAACCGGAAGTCCTGCAATATGCGTAGGATATGTATTAATGTTGACAGCAAGTGCTGTAACAGTTCCACCAAGTCCTGCTGCTCCAATTCCAAGATTATTTACCTTTTCAAGAACCTCTTCTTCCATTGCTTTAATAGAAGGAAACTCGGAATGAGTACCCACAGGTCTTGTAAGTGCCTGCTTTGCCATAAGAGCAGCCTTTTCAAATGTACCGCCAATACCAACACCGACAACAACTGGAGGACAGGCATTTGGTCCTGCTTCCCGTACAGCGGATACAATCGCATTCACTGCACCTTCCATACCATCTGCCGGTTTAAGCATAAATACACGGCTCATATTTTCACTTCCGAAGCCCTTTGGTGCTACAGTAAGCTTAATATTCTCTCCTGGAACAATGCTGTAATGAATAACAGCAGGAGTATTATCTTTTGTATTTTCTCTGATAAATGGGTCATTTACTACAGATTTGCGAAGATATCCTTCTACATATCCATCATGTACCCCTTTATTGATGGCATCCGTAAGAGAACCGCCCTCAATATGTACATCCTGGCCTACCTCTGCAAATACAACTGCCATCCCTGTATCTTGACAGATTGGAATCTGCTCTACTCCTGCAATATCAAGATTCTCTTTTAGCTGATTAAGAATCTGGCAGCCAAGAGGGTTCTCTTCCTGTTCTGCCGCTTTGTATAAAGCATTCTTCATGTCATCTGAAAGATAGTAATTGGCCTCGATACACATTTCTTTAATATTCTTAGAAATTTCCTCTACGTTAATTACTCGCATCTTTATACCTCTTTATCCGTTTAATCCACAGATGATAAATTATTGAAATAAAATCAAAATAATCAAATACATCTGTGGATTAGTCTGGGGCAATCCTTAGTCAATAAGAGCTGGTAATCTTTCTCCCTGCTTACTGACTTTTATTACCCTGTATGAAAAATTTAAACTTCTTCTGGTGCTGTTTCATTTTCTATGGCTTCATTCTCATCTGATACAGTCTCTTCAGATACTTCAGATATATCTTCTTCCATATCTTCAGACTCATCCTCTTCCTGGAATCTTACCTTTGCAACACTGGCAACTTTAATATCGCTGTCTGCATCAATATTAATCAGCTTAACACCAGAAGTATTTCGACCAATAACAGAAATAGAATCACTCTTCATTCGAATCACAATTCCCTCTGTCGTAATAAGCATAATCTCTTCTTCTGGCTTAATCGTCTTCACTCCGATAACATAGCCGGTCTTCTCCGTAATCTTATAACATCTAAGACCCTTTCCGCCACGATGCTGTACGGTAAATTCATCAAGTGGAGTACGTTTACCCATACCTTTTTCAGATACGATGAGTAAATCATCTCCTTCAGAATGAATCTGCATACCGACTACTTCATCTGTATCTCCAAGATTCATTCCGATAACACCCATAGAAACTCGTCCGGTTTCTCGTACATCCTGAAGCTTAAAGCGGATACACTGACCTTCTCTTGATACGAGGAAAATGTCTTCGTTCTCATCGGTCTGTTTTACTTCAATAAGCTCATCGCCTTCTCGTAAGGAAATCGCAGCCAGACCATTTTTACGGACGTTCTTATACTCATCAAATCCTGTCTTCTTTACAATACCATTTCTCGTAGCCATAACAAGATAATGCTGCTTTCCATCTTCTGATAATGGAATAATCGCTGTGATCTTCTCTTCTGGCTGGAGCTGAAGAAGATTGATGATATTCACTCCTCTTGCTGTTCTGCTGGATTCCGGAATCTCATATCCCTTTAAGCGATATACACGTCCCTTATTTGTAAAGAACATGATGTAGTTATGAGTGCTTGTCATGAATAAATCTTCGATATGGTCTTCATCGATCACATTCATACCTTTGATTCCCTTACCACCACGATTCTGACTGTGGAAGTTATCCGGTGTCATGCGCTTGATATATCCAAGTTTGGAGAAAGTGATAATCGCATCTTTTCTAGGGATTAACGCTTCATCACTTAAATCTTCCATATCCATTTCGATAGAAGTTCTTCTGTCATCACCATATTTGTCGCGAATGAGAAGGATTTCCTCGCGGATTACACCTAAGAGAACCTTTTCATCTGCTAAAATGGCTTCTAACTCTGCAATCTTTTTCTCAAGTTCATCATACTCGTTCTGAAGCTTCTCTCTCTCTAAACCGGTAAGCGCACGCAGACGCATATCTACAATCGCCTGTGCCTGTGCCTGAGAGAATTCAAAACGCTTGATTAAGTTATCTCTTGCCTCTGCTACGTTCTTAGAAGCACGGATAATCTCGATAACTTCATCAATGTAATCTAAAGCCTTTAAAAGACCTTCTAAAATGTGCGCTCTCTCTTTTGCCTTGTTCAGCTCGTATTTTGTTCGTCTTGTTACAACATCTTTCTGGTGATTCAGATAATGAACAAGCATTTCTTTTAAGTTAAGAACCTTTGGCTGGTTATCTACAAGCGCAAGCATGATAACACCAAAAGTATCCTGAAGCTGTGTATGTTTAAATAACTGCTTTAATAAAACATTGGCATTCACATCTTTACGTGTCTCGATACAGATCCGCATACCGCTTCTGTCTGATTCATCACGTAATTCTGTGATTCCGTCAATTCTCTTTTCCTTTACTAAATCAGCAATTTTCTCAATTAAACGTGCCTTATTTACCATGTATGGAAGTTCTGTTACGATAATTCTCTGCTTTCCATTCTTCATTGGCTCAATATTTGTTACGGCACGTACTTTAATCTTACCTCTTCCGGTACGATATGCCTGGTCGATTCCCTTACGTCCAAGAATAGCCGCTCCTGTTGGGAAGTCCGGACCTTTTACAATCTCTAAAAGCTCATCAATCTCGGTATCTCTGTCTTCCTCCACCTGATTATCAATGATCTTTACCACACCATCAATTGTTTCTCTTAAGTTATGTGGAGGGATATTGGTTGCCATACCAACCGCGATACCCTGTGCCCCGTTTACAAGGAGATTTGGAAATCTCGATGGGAGAATGCTTGGCTCTTTCTCTGTCTCATCAAAGTTCGGTACAAAATCAACCGTATCCTTGTAAATGTCTGCTGTCATCTCCATGGAGATCTTAGATAATCTTGCCTCTGTATAACGCATGGCAGCTGCGCCGTCACCGTCCACAGAACCAAAGTTACCATGACCGTCTACTAACGGATAACGGGTAGACCAGTCCTGCGCCAGATTAACTAACGCTCCATAAATAGAGCTGTCACCATGAGGATGATATTTACCCATTGTATCACCGACGATACGGGCACACTTTCTATGTGGCTTATCCGGACCGTTGTTCAGCTCGATCATAGAATAAAGAATTCTTCTCTGAACCGGCTTCAGACCATCTCTTACATCTGGAAGCGCTCTGGATACAATTACACTCATAGCATAATCTATATAAGATTTCTCCATGGTATTTTTCAAATCCACCTCATGGATTTTATCAAAAATATTACTATCGTCCATACTGTCCTCCTGAACTATGATACATACTCCCGAAATCTCAAATATTTAAGAGATTCCGGGAGTATGGAAATGTCAAAAAACTTCTTTTATCAGATATCCAGATTCTGTACATATTTTGCATTCGCTTCGATAAACTCTCTACGCGGTTCTACACGGTCACCCATAAGAGTATCAAATGTCATATCAAGCTCTGAAGCTGCATCATCATCCATATTTACACGCAGCAAAATTCTCTTTTCCGGATCCATAGTTGTCTCCCACAGCTGGGAAGCATCCATCTCACCAAGACCTTTATATCGCTGAATCTTATTGTTACCGTCACGTCCGATATCTGTAAGTATCTTATTTAATTCTTCATCACTGTAGGCATACCACACCTTCTTGTTCTTCTCAACTTTATACAGTGGCGGCTGTGCCAGATATACATGACCTTCTTTGATAAGATCAGGCATAAAACGATATAAGAATGTTAATAATAATGTGGCAATATGTGCACCATCTACATCGGCATCAGTCATAATAATAATCTTATTATATCTGAGTTTTGTAATATCAAAATCCTCATGAATTCCCGTACCAAATGCAGTAATCATCGCACGAATCTCATTATTTACAAGAATCTTATCCAGTCTCGACTTCTCTACGTTAAGAATCTTTCCACGAAGTGGAAGAATCGCCTGTGTTGCACGACTTCTTGCTGTCTTTGCAGATCCACCCGCGGAATCTCCCTCTACGATGTAGATTTCACAATTCTGTGGGTCTTTATCAGAACAATCTGCCAGCTTACCTGGAAGACTCATTCCGTCAAGTGCAGACTTTCTTCTTGTTAAATCCCTTGCCTTTCTTGCGGCCTCTCTGGCTCTTTGTGCAAGCACCGCCTTCTCACAGATTATCTTTGCAACATTTGGATTCTGCTCAAGGAAATAAGTGAGCTGTTCGCTAACTACGCTGTCAACAGCACCTCGCGCTTCACTGTTTCCAAGCTTCTGCTTTGTCTGTCCTTCAAACTGTGGTTCTGGAATCTTAATGCTGACAATGGCAACTAAACCTTCTCTGATATCATCTCCAGTAAAATTCTGCTCACTGTCTTTTAATAACTTATTCTTTCTTGCATAATCATTAAATGTCTTTGTAAGTGCACTTCTAAAACCAGCTAAATGTGTTCCTCCTTCCGGTGTCGTAATATTATTTACAAAGCTATAAACACCTTCGTTATAAGAATCATTATGCTGTAACGCAACTTCTACAACTACATCGCCTTTTTTACCTTCACAGTAAATAACCTGTGGGTAAAGTACTTCCTTACTCTTATTCAGATATTCTACATATTCACGAATTCCACCTTCATAGTGGAATGTGAGAGCAACATTCTCTTCTGGTCTCTTATCTTTAAGGACAATCTTTAATCCCTTTGTTAAAAATGCCATCTCACGAAGACGCTGTTTTAACACTGAAAAATCAAAAACAGTCTCTTCGAAAATGGTAGGATCAGGAAGAAATCTTACTTCTGTACCTCTCTTATCTGTATCCCCTACAATCTTTAACGGATACATAACCTTTCCACGTTCATATCTCTGACGGTAAATCTTTCCCTCATGGAAAATATCTACTTCAAGCCATGTGGACAGTGCATTAACAACCGATGCACCTACTCCGTGTAATCCACCGGATACCTTGTATCCTCCACCACCGAACTTTCCTCCTGCATGAAGGATGGTAAACACGACTTCGACTGCTGGAATTCCCTTTTTCTTGTTAATTCCTACAGGTATACCACGGCCATTATCTCTGACCGTGATAGAATTATCTTCATTGATGTACACTTTTACTGTATCACAAAATCCAGCTAATGCCTCATCAACTGCATTATCTACAATCTCATATACCAGATGATGGAGGCCCTTGGATGAAGTACTGCCAATGTACATACCAGGCCTTTTCCGTACAGCTTCAAGACCTTCTAAAATCTGTATCTGATCCGCACCATATTCCTGCGCTGCAGAAATCTGTTCTTCACTCATAATTCAACCTCCTGTCAAAACTTAATCAAATAATTATACCATAAATATCGCCATTTATTCAACTTCTTAAACCAGACCATCTGTTTTTTCTTCCTGTACAATCCCCTCTTTTACACGAAATACCTTGTCTAAGGAGATACGGCTGTTTACAAAATCATCAAGTCCTGTGCAGGAAATTAATGTCTGAATATCCTGAATACTTTCAAGCAGCCACGACTGTCTGCCTGCATCTAACTCTGATAAAACATCATCAAGAAGAAGTATTGGTTTTTCTCCCGTCACCTGCTCAATAAGGCGGATTTCTGACAGCTTTAATGACAGCGCAGCCGTTCTTTGCTGTCCTTGTGAGCCAAATTTACGAATATCAATTCCCCCGACTTTAAATCGAAGATCATCTCTGTGTGGCCCGACACTTGTTGTCCCTGAAGAAATATCTTTATTTCTTTTAGAATAAAGCTGCTCTCTAAATTTTTCTGCCTCCACATTTTTTTCGTATTCTACTTTAATCTGCTCCTTACCACCAGTAAGCTGTCCATGAATCTTTGCCATCATCTCATCAAGAAAATATACAAACTCTTCTCTTTTTTTAATGAGAAACTGTCCGGCAGCAAGAAGCTGTTCATCCCATCCATCCAAAGTATCGATGAGCGCCGGATATAAATTAATTTGTTTTAAAAGATTATTTCGTTCATTCAAAATCTTACTGTAAGCAACAAGCTGCTGCATATAGCCTTTGTCAATCTGGCTCAGCTCCATATCAAGAAATCTTCTTCTTCCCGCCGGGCCTTCTTTAATAATCGACAAATCTTCCGGAGAAAAAAAGACGATGTGCATCATTCCAAGAAGCTCTCCTGAGCGTCTTACCGGCACACCATCTACCGCAACTCCTTTGCTTTTATTTTTCTTTAAATGAACATCCAGACGATGGGATAATGAATCTTTTCTGAAAAAAAGCCGGATATGTGCCTCATCTTCACCAAAACGAATCAGGTCCTTATCCCTGCTTCCTCTATGAGATCTTAAAGTTCCGCTTACATAAATAGACTCTAAAAGATTCGTCTTCCCCTGTGCATTATCTCCAAAAAAAATATTTACTCCAGGAGAAAACTCCACTTTTAGCGAATCAAAATTTCTGTAATTATTTAATTCGATTGATTCAACAAACATGGAGTCCTCCCTTATGGTTATTTTACAACTTTAAATTCTTCGCCTTCGAATTCAAAAACATCACCATCGTAAAGCTTCTTACCTCTTCTGGTTTCCACTTCACCATTCACTGTTACCTGTCCGTCCTGAATAAGCATTTTTGCATCAATACCAGAAGATACGATGCCTGCTGCCTTCATAGCCTGTCCAAGCTTAATAAATTCATCTCTTAATTTTAATTCTTCCATAGTTTACTTTAATTCCTTTCTGGCTTTTCAATAATCCGGATTATCAGGATAATCTGTAACTCTTGATAACTATTTGCATATTATCTCTATTTATCACCAGCTACACATTACTAGTAATCCGAATTATTAAATAAAAAAGTTTTCATGTCCGTCAACAGCGGACAACTTCGTTAAAATTTATACATTGCTGTTACTTACATTGATTGGTAAGATCAAATATAAGTAAGAGGATTTCTCATCACGAATAATACAAGGTGCGATAGAGTTGATAAGATAAATGGTAACTTCTTCTTCATCGATAACACGAAGCGCATCTACTAAAAACTTAGGGTTAAAGCCGATAACTAAGTCTTTTCCCTCTTTGCTGATCGCAATCTGGTCTTTCATGGAACCAATCTGAGAAGAAATCATCAGATTCATCTGTTCATTTTCAATCTTAAGGATAATTGGCTTCTTGTCAGACTCTTTTACAAATAAAGTGGAGCGGTCAAGACAGCGTAATAATTCCATTTTGTTGATAGTCAGCTTGGTTTCATAATCGTTAGAAAGCATCTGTCCGATATTATAAAACTTACCTTCTAATAATCTGGAAACTACTTTTGTCTCCCCAAACTCAAATAAAATATGCTTATCTGTTAAATATAAATTAATCGTATCTTTTGCTTCACCTGGAAGAATCTTACTAACTTCGGATAAAGTTTTACCTGGAACGATGACTTCCATTTTAGGATAAGATTCCTGTAATTCAATATTACGAACGGAAATTCTATGACCATCAAGAGAAGTTACTGTCATTTTATTATTTTCAATACTCAAAAGTTCTCCGGTCATTAATTTATTATTTTCATTATCGGATACAGAAAAAATCGTCTGTCTGATTACTTCTTTTAAGTCAAACTGAGAGAGAGTAATTTTGTTTTCTTTTTCAATTTCAGGTAAATGTGAAAAATCGTCTCCCTTTCTTCCCATAATGCTGCACTGAATCTGTTCACATTCAATATTTGTCTTTCCGGACTCGTCTGTTTCGATACAAACATCATTATCTGGAATTTTTTTGATGATTTCAGAAAAGATTTTAGCTTCAAGTGCAATCTTACCAGGTTCGATGATTGTTCCCTCAATAACTGTTTCTATACCAAGTTCCGTATCATTTGCAGTTAATTTAATGCAATCATCATAAGCTTCAATCAGTATACATTGAAGAATATCCATTGTTGTCTTATTGGATACAGCTTTAGAGACTGTATTTACTCCATATAAAAATTGATTCTTAGAGCATGTTATCTTCATAAATGTGTATAACTCCTTTCGGTGTAAAATATATATAAATATAATAAGTTATTCGCAGTAGTAGTAGTAGGGGGTGTGTAGGATGTGAATAACTAAGATAAGGCCGATAATACAAGGATTTTCGAAAAGGATAACTATGCGGATAAGTATGTGAATAAAAAAATAGTTATCCACATAGGAAAAATTGGGCAAAAGTTATCCACAGCTATCCACAGGCAATTCACATCGAATCTGAATAGAATGTGGAAAAAAATAAAGGGTTGTCCCCAGTGTGTGAAGACACCTTTATTTTTTTGTTTCTTCTATATAAATGTACTACGTTGGTGGGTTCAATTTCTTGATGATGATATCAAGGTTGCTTTTAAGGTTTTCGTCTGTTTCAAGCATTTTTCCAATTTTGTCATGACCGTGTATAACAGTAGTATGGTCGCGATTACCCATAATTTTTCCGATATTTTGGAGAGAATAGTCGGTATATTTACGGGAAAGATACATACAAATCTGTCGTGGATTAGCGATTTCTTTATTTTTCTTCTTAGAAATGATGTCAGAAACAGAAATATTATAGTGTTCGGCAACGACATCCATAATCAACTGTGGAGTTACCTCTTTTTGACATTCAATCGTATCTTTTAAAGCATTTTCCGCTAATTCTAAGGTAACAGGCTTCTTTTCGAGGTTGGCGAAAACATAAATTTTGTTTAAAGCTCCCTCTAATTCACGAATATTGGAATTAATATTTGTAGCAACGTATTGCATAACCTCCTGATTAATATCAAGATGCTCTAATTCAGCACGTTTTTTCAAAATTGCCATCTTAGTTTCGTAGTCTGGCGGCTGAATATCCGCAGTAATTCCCCATTCAAAGCGAGATCTAAGACGTTCTTCTAATGTTGCAATTTCTCGCGGATGTTTATCGGAAGAAATTACAATCTGTTTTTTTGCTTCGTGAAGTTCATTAAAAGTATGGAAAAATTCTTCCTGAGTACTTTCTTTTCCTATAATAAACTGGATATCATCGATTAAGAGGACATCAATATTACGGTATTTGTCACGAAATTCCTTATTCTTGTCATGTTTTAAGGAATCGATCAGTTCATTTGTAAATTTTTCAGAGGTTACATATAAAACACGTAAATCTGGGCGATTATTAATGATATGGTGTGCAATGGAATGCATCAAATGCGTCTTTCCAAGTCCAGCTCCTCCATATAAAAAGAGAGGATTGTATGCACCACCAGGTGATTCGGCGACTGCAACGGAAACAGCATGAGCCATTTTGTTTGTCGGGCCGACTACAAATGTATCAAATGTATATCTTGGATTTAAATTACCAATATATTCTGCAGGAACACTGACTTTTTTCGGTTCTGATTTCGGGGCTGCAGAATTGGAGTCGGTAAAAAGAATTTTAAATTGCTTTCCAGTAACCTGCTCAATTGCCATAGAGAGGTAAATGTCGTAATATTTGTGTTTTATAAATTCAATTCCTCGTGGTCCACGTACCATAAAAAAAGTAATACTGTCATCTGTAATTGTCTGAATAATTAGTGGTTGTATCCAAGTATTAACGGCAACTTCGGATATTTCATGTTCTTTTACGAGAATATTCAGAATTTCTTGCCATTTTGACTCAATTAATTCTTTCATTGTTAGCTCCATTCTGGTTTAATATGTTGAACTGTTTTAGTAAAAATATCGAGATTAAAAAACAGCTCGGCTTTTAGTATAAGTGTATAACAGAACCGAAGTTTTTTCAATATACGAATCTTGAGAAAATGTGGATAACTTATTGTGGATAACTGAGAAAAATGCTGTTTTTTCAGAGAAAAAAATGAAAAATAACACATTGTGGATAACTTAAACGAAATTATACACATCAAAAATTGCAGATTAACAGTAGCTCTTGACGAATTTTTGCGGCGGAGTTGTGAATATTTCAATAGTTATGCACAAGTTATGCACATTTTGTGGATAACTCGTGCATAACTTCTGATTTGGATGTGCAAAAAATTAAAATTAAAGATTTAATAAGAAAAACGCAGGAATTGCTTGACTTAGAGCACTTTTTTCAATATAATAGGAGTGATGTTTTTCAACAAGACAGGTATAATATTCGTTTAAGGAGGTGGCTTTCGCATGAAGATGACATTTCAGCCAAAGAAAAGACAGAGATCTAAAGTTCATGGTTTTAGAAAAAGAATGAGTACTGCTAACGGCAGAAAAGTATTAGCTAGAAGAAGAGCAAAAGGAAGAAATAAATTATCAGCTTAGGTCGCAGTGATGTGACCTTTTCTTTTCTCATTGATTTTTTGGAAAGTTGAGAAAGTTAAGTGAGTGAATTTAAGTCTTTAAGAAAGAATTGGGAGTTCCAGGCGGTATATCGTAATGGTAAGTCTAAGGCGAACCGCTGTTTTGTAATGATAATAAAGAAGAATGACACTTCTTCTAACCGCGTGGGAATTTCCGTAAGTAAAAAAGTAGGAAATAGTATTGTCCGCCACAGAGTAACCAGAGTAATCAGAGAGGTTATGCGTCTCCACTGGGGAGAAATCAAGAGTGGCTATGACATTGTAATTGTGGCACGCCCGTCAGCGAAAGATTCTGACTATGGGAAATTTGAAAGTGCCATTTTTCATTTGTTGAATTTACATCATTTATTGAAAGACGACGATTTGGAATGAAAATTATTTTGATTAAAATAATAAGATTTTATCAGAAATATCTGTCAGCTCTCAAAGGAAGAGCGACCTGTATATATACACCGACCTGCTCGCAGTATGCGATAGAGGCAATTGAGAAGCATGGTGTATTAAAGGGGGGATTGTTAGCAGCGTGGCGGATTCTGCGTTGTAATCCTTTTTCGAAAGGCGGATATGATCCGGTTCCATAGTTAAGGAGGAAAAGTATGTTATTGACGCAGTCTACCACTCCGATTATCGGATGGATTGCTACCTTACTTGGGTATGTCATGGAATTCATTTTCTATTGTCTGAATTTCATCGGCATTCAGAACATTGGATTATGTATCATCATATTTACCATTATTGTTCGATTATTAATGCTGCCTCTGACTATTAAGCAACAGAAGTTTGCTAAGATCAGTCAGGTAATGCAGCCTGAAATCAATAAGATTCAGAGAAAGTACCGTAATAAGACAGATCAGGCTTCTATGATGAAGCAGAATGAAGAGATTCAGAAAGTTTACGAAAAATATGGCACAAACCCAACGGGTGGATGTCTTCAGTTAGTAGTTCAGATGCCTATTTTCCTTGCATTATATCAGGTTATCCGTAAGATTCCTGCATATATCCCGCAGGTTAAGGCTGTCTACATGCAGGTTGTAACTGCAAT
>ERZ809407.2416-NODE-2416-length-12597-cov-4.511242_pt1 | contig 12597 bp, 9 predicted proteins | sample MGYA00520792_ERZ809407 | MGnify/ENA primary metagenome ERZ809407 (study PRJEB31576, sample SAMEA3212665) | Homo sapiens | biome: human-gut; feature: human gut; material: fecal | place: Sweden | collected 2012 ...
TTTTGTCGTATGCTTGGCAACGAAAATAGCGGCTTGCCTCCCGGCAAGCCGCTAAACATACTTTATTTTACCTGTATTCTGTCGGAAAGTCAATATTTTACATTTTAGTTTCTGTTTGCATTAGTTTCTATTTACTCTCAGATTTCCTTCCAGATAATCTCATTTGCTTCCATATGCAGATCAAAGCTTGTTCCGTCACCCTTATAAACAGTGGTATCCTGCGGTTCGTAGGTATTGTTTACGATACAGTATTTACCATTCTTTACATAGGCATGTACTTCTACGTTGTAGTTGCTGCTAAACCAGCGATGCAGGTTTTCTTCATCATGCGCAGCCCACAGGATCGCACGATACAGCACACGGCTGTTCTCAAAGCTATATGGCAGACCGCTGATATAAACACCTCTTCCTTCTCCAAAAGAGTTGACTGCCATCTGCACTTCTTTATCGATCTGGCGGATGATCGTAGTATCCGGCAGAGCATACATGTTTTTCTTTCCTTCTCCGAAGTCCACATCTCCCTTGCAGTCCTCAGTGATAAAGTGGGTATGCTCTTCCCAGTTGTATTTGTCTTTGTTCAAGTCAAATCCATTTTCGCGTTCCACTCCAAGAACACTTCTTAACTGAATGTATTTGCCTTCCCACTGATGACCGGTCGGCTCACCGATTCCGATAAATCCGCCGCCGTTGTATACAAATTCATTGATCGCAGAAACAATCGTCTCATCCGTCCAGTTGTCCCCACCGGTATATGCGGTATCACCGTCGCCCACATTCAGGATGACGTCGATATCTTTGAGCATATCCGGGTTCTTGCGGATATCATCAAAAGTGATAAACCGTACATCAAACGGTGCACCGCTCAACGCTTCCATGATGCCCGCATAAGAATAGTTCTGTTTATGGTAAATCGCATGATGTACCATATGATTACCCCACGCACGCATCTTACCCCAGCAGTTTAATACGGCTACGGTTTTTACACAGTACGGTGTGGTTCCTTTGATATTTTCATACAGGGTGCGGAATTCCTTGCAGACACTTTCCACATAATCGATAAATTCCGGGAACTGTACCGCCAGTTTCAGGTATCCGCCGTAACCGATACGGTCGATCGGTTTTCTTAAGATCGCACGACGCGCGGTTACCCAGTTTACCTTCGCTTCTTTTACCGGATCTCCACCCTCGTGGAAAGTATCCGGGAAGAAATACGGAAGAAAACGTCCCTCGGTATATTTAACCCCGGGAATATCACTGATCAGACGAAGCGTCGCTCCATTTCCCACGGAACCTACCACAGCATCCAGACCTACGGACTTAAACTCATCCATAAACGGCTCCATGCCGATCCAGTGATCGCCGAGGAACATCATAGCTTCTTTTCCATACTCATGCACGATATCCACAAACTCTTTTGCAAGCTTCGTAACTTCTCTTCTCTGGAATGCGGTAAAATCCATGAATTCCTTGGACGGAATCCGGTACGTGTTATTCATGTACCCCTGATCAATGATAAATTCCGGGCGGAACTTATAACCTACTTCCTGTTCAAACTGCTCCAGAATATACGGACTTACCGATGCAGAATAACCATACCAGTCTACATATTTTTCTCTCGCCAGCTCATCAAAGATCAGTGTGAACTGATGGAAAAATGTAGTAAAACGAACCACGTCCACATACGGATGACTCTCCAGGAATTTTCTCAGACGTTTCTTGGAATACTCTTTTGTCTTCGGCTGACGGACATCAAATGTGATCTGTTTTTCCACACCCTGCCAGTCATTAGTCACCGCATTATACATATGAACCGGATCCCACATAATATAAGCCAGAAAACTTACCGTATAATCATGAAAAGCCTTCGCCGGTTTGATGGTCACATCACCGGTCTCCTCACTGTAACTCCACTCCGTCACCGGAACCACTTTTCCTGTCGTACGGTCAATAACTTCCCACCATCTTGCAATATCATCCCGGGAATTCACCTTCAGCATATCCGGATACAGATGCTCCATCAGATGAATCGACAGTTCTCCCTTCGTTGCCGTATGGAAAGATGTCATAATATACATCTGCTGAATCTCATCCGGATTCGCTTTCGCCCATGCATTATCTTTTCTGGTTGTATAATATGTTGCGTATACCTTCGCATCCACCTTCTTCAGTTCTTCCGGGTAATCCGTTCCGTCACAGTCACGGATCGCATCCGCCCCCCACCGTTTCACCAGCTCCAGTGTCTCCGGTACGACATCCACATCAGTCGGAATCGTTACTCTGCCCGTTGTACACTCTTTACCCATAACACACACCTCTCCCTTTCTTTATTATCACTCTCGGAACCTTACCAATTCCGCTTATATCCAATCCCAAATCATAAATCACCAGAAATAACTGCCGACAATGACCTTTTCCCCTATCTGTCTCTCACTGCCGGCAGTCCTATTCCAGTCTGCATCAGACAGGCGGCTGTTTCCCGTCCGCTGCACTAAATTCATTATATCCAATCCCCACCATTCTTTCTATGCTACTTTTGTTCCAAACATTAGATATCTTGCGGTATAAGCGATTCTTTGCTATACTGACATATATAAATGGAAAAATTTCATCCACTGTTTTCCCCAGATGAAATTATACTTCATTTTCATACTAGTGTTGTCCACCCGACAGTAATGTTGCAGCATAACCGCTGTCAGAAATTGAACACCTGCTTCTGGAGACAGACAGCCTTTTGCTGGTGTCCTTAGCAAAGATGAAATCCGGCACCTACGCAGACTTTCGCGAGGGTCAGCCGACCCTCGTGAACATAGTCGGAGTTGGTGACTAGTTCATATTTGCGTTACCAGCGGTTGTCTGTCCCCAGAAGCAGGTGCTCAATTTCGTCCGTCTATCAACTAACCTACAAGGAGGCTTTCACATGTCCACCCTATCCTATTCCTTAACAGACCTATCCCCCGAACACCAGCCGCCCCATCAACACCTCCGCTACGTAACCTCCTCCTCCTTCGGCTCCGACTGGAACGGTGTCCTCCACTCCCACGACTGCACCGAACTCTTCTACGTAACCGACGGCGAAGGATGGCTGTGCACCGATGAAACCCAGATCCCCCTGCGAAAAAACACCCTCGTCATCGTCAACCCCAAAGTCCACCACACCGAGCGCTCCTCACCGGAAAAGAAAATGCACTATATTGTGTTGGGAATCGATAACCTACAGTTTCGCTTCCACGAAGGAGAAACCTTCTCCCCCTTCCAGATCTTCCAACTCTCCTCCCACCGGGAAATGATCCTCTCACTCCTGCACACGATCCTGGAAGAACTACAAAAAAAACAGACTTCCTATGAGGAAGTCTGCCAGCATTATCTGTCCATTCTGCTTCTGCAGCTCCACCGGATCACTGGAAAAGAATTCTCCTTTGCGCCGCCAACCGATATCCCCTATGAATGTCAGCGCGCCAAAGCCTACATCGAAGAACACTTCCACGAACCGGTAACACTCGAGCGGATCGCAGCCATCGTCCACTGGGATAAATTCTATCTCTCCCATCAGTTTTCTGCTGCCTTCTCTGTCTCACCGATTAACTACCTGCTGCAACTGCGGATCACCCACAGCAAACGATTGTTGTGTGACACCGACTACTCCATCACACAGATCGCCGAGTCCAGCGGATTTTCTTCGCAGAACTATTTTACACAGGCATTCAAAAAACTGGTGGGTGTATCTCCAAGAGCCTATCGTCAGAAGCACCAGAAATAAATAGTCAAAATCTATCCACAGATCAATTTTTGTTATCTATTGCAGTAAAAAATCAGATGCCGTTACAGTATTTCTGTAGCCTGCATCTGATTTTCTGTTTTTCTATCACTTTCCCGCCTGAGCAACTATACACACAGCCACTCCATCACCACAGCAGCTTCTGAATTTCTTAGATTCTTGCAACTCCCGTATCTCTTGCAGCCTTCGCAACTGCCTCGGCAACTGCCTTTGCTACCCGTTTGTCAAATGGATTCGGAATGATATACTCTGCATTTCTCTCCTCATCCGTGATAATATTTGCGATCGCATACGCAGCGGCTACCTTCATCTCATCGTTGATATCGCTCGCTCTCACATCCAGCGCACCACGGAAGATACCCGGGAATGCCAGTACGTTGTTGATCTGGTTCGGGAAATCACTTCTTCCAGTTCCGATTACGGCTGCACCTGCTGCCTTTGCCTCTTCCGGCATGATCTCCGGTGTCGGGTTTGCCATCGGGAAAAGAATTGGATTCGGAGCCATCGTGTGGATCATTTCCTGTGTCACGGTTCCCGGTGCGGATACACCGATAAATACGTCAGCACCCTTGATCACATCTGCCAGGCTTCCTTTTTCCATGTTCTGGTTGGAGATCTCAGCCATCTCCTCTTTCTCTTTGTTCAGTCCTTCACGGCCTTTGTAGATCGCACCCTTCCGGTCACACATGATCACATTTTTCAGACCCATGCTGATCAGCAGTTTGATGATCGCGATACCGGCTGCACCTGCTCCGGAAGTTACTACTTTGATCTCATCGATCTTCTTTCCGACTACTTTCAGCGCATTGAGCATAGCTGCCATTGTTACTACTGCGGTTCCATGCTGGTCATCGTGGAAAATCGGAATATCACAACACTCTTTTAACTTGCGCTCGATCTCAAAACAACGCGGTGCAGAGATATCTTCCAGATTGACTCCACCGAAACTTCCTGCCAGCAGGCTGACGGTCTTTACGATCTCGTCCACATCTTTGGTGCGCACACACAACGGAAATGCATCCACATCGCCAAATGCCTTGAACAGACAGCATTTTCCTTCCATAACCGGCATACCTGCCTCCGGTCCGATATCACCCAGTCCCAGTACGGCACTTCCGTCTGTAACGACCGCTACCATGTTGTGACGACGGGTATATTTATAAGAAAGATCCACATCCTCTGATATTTTGATGCAGGGTTCCGCAACACCCGGTGTATAGCAGACAGCCAGATCTTCCGGAGTATCCAGTTTTGCACGACTAATCACTTCGATTTTTCCAGCCCATTTTTCGTGTTCCTGTAAAGCGAATTCTTTGTTATCCATGTTTCTCCTCCTGCATATATTTTTATTTCATTTTTTTCCATTAGTATTTTACTTTATTTCAAAAAAACATGCAATCAAAAACAACAGAATGAGAAAAAATGTCAGAAAAGAATCCGTCATATCGCATTTTCTTCCGCTCTACAGATAACTCTCTTTCTTATTCAACTCTTTTCTCAGATAATCTCCTATCCCGGTAATGGCCAATAAGGTTACAATAAGAAACGCCCCGGGAATCAGAATGATCCACCAGCCATCGGTGAGCAATGCTTTTTCCGACAGTGACAGCATGCTTCCCCATGAAATAATCTCCAGTGGCAACCCGATCCCCATAAAACTCAACGTAGATTCTTCCACAATCGCACTTCGAATATTCATAACCACCATGAACATAATGGACGATAAAAAGTTAGGAGCAAGATGTTTCCGGAGAATATAGAAAAAACCGCCACCCATGCATCTGGCTGCAACTACATATTCATTGCTTCTTAGCTGACGTACTTCTGTTCTTACTACTTTCGCTATACTGGTCCAGCTTGTAACTCCTATAACCAACGACAGACTCAGCACATTTGCCTTCCCCAGAATCGCCTGCAGAAAAATAACCAAAAGCAGATTGGGAATGCTCAGCAAAATCTCTGTCATTCTCATGAGTAACATGTCCAGCCATTCCGGAGCCAGACCACTGACAGTTCCAAAGATAATCGCAATACTGGTTGATATCATTGTTGCCACAAATCCTATAAACAACGACTGTCGTCCACCGTACCATATCATGGAGAAAATATCTCTCCCCATGGTATCTGTCCCAAACAGAAATTCCCTGCATGGAGCAACGGTATAATTTTTCAGATCCATATAGGACGGATCTTTTGGCATGATCCATTTACAGAACAGACATCCACCAGCGATTATCAGAAGAACAATGACAGACAGCCAGGGAACTCCCTGATACCATCTGTTTTCTTTTTTCGGTGCCTGACGTTCCAGAAGTTCCGGTCTTACACCGACAATTTCAAACGGATCATTCATGTTCCCTCACCTCCTGTATATCCGGCTGTCTGCTGATGCGGATGCGCGGATCGATTCGCTCATTGAGAATCTGTGCTGCCATATTACAGACAATCACTATGATCCCGGACAGCAGACTGACCACCATTAGCAGATTATAGTCCTTATAGCGAGCACTTTCATATGCCAGCGTGCCGATTCCCGGATAGGAAAAAACAGTCTCCACCACATACGTTCCACCCATGATATGTGCTACGGAAATTGCCATAATGCTCAGATACGACGGCATAATATTTCTCAGACAATGTGTGATCATGATCTGTGATTTTTTCATTCCCTTTGCCTTCGCCAGCAGCACGTAATCCGCACGGACTTCATCCAGCATTTTGTTTCGGACCATATAGCCATAATACCAGAGATGTTCTGTCACGATAACCGCTAATGGAAGAATCATATGCACGATACGATCGGAAAGATTGTTTTCCTGCCCCACCGCATATGCTCCTGAGCTTGGCAGCCATCGAAGAGAAACAGAAAACACAAGAATCAGTACCAGAGCCAGCCAGAACTCCGGTACACAGCTGATTACCGTTCCCACTTTACAGATCATCCGGTCTGTCCATCCGCCCTCTTTCCATGCACACACCACTCCCAGAAACAACGATCCGAAAAATATGACCAGAAAGCCAATTCCTCCGAGAACCAGTGTATTGCCGATTCTGCTTTTCAATACCTCCAGTACATCCATTTTATATTTATAGGAAATTCCAAAATTCCCATGAAATGCCTGACGGATCCACCTTGCATACTGCACAGATATTTTCTCATTCAGCCCCAGTTTCTCCTCTGCCCATTCTCTTTCTTCCGGGTTCATCTTTTCCACGCGTTCTCCATAGTAAGAAATCAGCGGATCTCCCGGTGCAAGTCTGGACACATAAAACGTTACAAGAGACAGTACCCATACACTGATGATAAAAATTAGTAATTTTTTTCCATAATATAATACCCGTTCACCCCTCATTGTACTTCATCACCCTTCTGTTTCGTTCTTCCCTCGGATCCGGTACGGGAATTGCTGCCAGCAATGCTTTTGTATATTCATGTTCCGGATGTGAAAACACATCCTTTGTGGTTCCTTCTTCAACCAGTCTTCCACGATACATAACTCCGGTCCGATCGCACAAAAATTTCACCATCGAAAGATCATGTGCGATAAAAAGAAAGGAAAATCCCTGCTCTTTCTGCAATTTTCGAAACAAATTGACCATCTGTGCCTGAATAGATACATCCAGCGATGCGATTGGCTCATCTGCCACAATCAGATCCGGTTTTGCTAACAGTGCCCGCGCAATTGCCACCCGCTGTCGCTGCCCGCCGGACAGTTCATACGGATATTTTTCCAGATAACTTCCATCAAGTCCTACCATCTCCAGCTGTTTTTCAATTTCCTTTTTATCTGTACGGATCTTTCGGGACTGAATACGCAGCGGTTCCGCCACGATATCTCTGACTTTCATTCCCGGATTCAGGCTGGAAGCCGAGTCCTGGAAAATCATCTGCCGCGTCATCTGTAACATCTTCCGGTTCTTTTTAAATTCTCTGTTTTTGCAGACCGGAATTCCTTTATAATAGATTTCTCCTGCGGAAGGTTTGTATATATTCATGACACAGCGCGCCACTGTCGATTTCCCGGATCCGGATTCTCCTACCAGGCCGTAAATTTCTCCTTTTTTTATTTGAAAAGAAACATCATCCACTGCATGCACTTCCACCTTCCGATTCAGCCGAAATATGTGTGAAAGATGTTGCACATCCATTAAAATATCATTTCCCATATCTTCGCCCTCCCATCGGAACCTTCACCTTCGGTGCCCGCTCATCCAGCAGCCAGGTAGCCGCATAATGGGTATCTGTAATCCGAAACATAGGAGGCTCTTTTTCATAGTCTATTCTCATTGCATATACGTTTCTCTCCGCAAATGCATCACCCTTTGGCGGATGAATCAGGGTAGGCGGCATGCCCGGCAGTGTTGGGAGCCATTCTTTTCCTTCTGCCAGAACAGGAAGTGACTGTAACAGTCCCCAGGTATATGGATGCCTTGGATCATAAAAAATCTCCTCCGCCGTTCCGATTTCCACAATTTTTCCCGCATACATAACCGCCACACGGTCTGCCACTCCGGCTACAACCCCTAGATCATGGCTGATAAACACAGTTGCCATCTCCAGTTTTTTCTGGATCCGCCGAAACACATCCAGAATCTGTGCCTGAATCGTCACATCCAGCGCAGTCGTAGGCTCATCGGCAAACAGAATCTTCGGATTACCGGCAAGTGCAATTGCCATAACTGCTCTCTGACGCATACCCCCGGAAAATTCATGAGGATACTGACGGATCCTTTCTTCCGGTCTGTCTATTTCCACCAACTGCATCAGTTCTATAACTCTTTTTCTGATCTGTCCTCTCGACATTTTTTTATTATGGATCCTCACCGCCTCCCCGATCTGTTTTCCAACCGTGATCGTCGGATTCAGAGATGTCATCGGATCCTGAAAGACCATCGAAAAAAGTTCTCCACGCAGCCGTGACATATTCTTTTCCGTATAGTCCGTAATATCCGCTCCATTCACCAGTATTTTCCCGGACTTGATTTTTGCTGTCTTCGGAGGTAATTTCATAATACTTTTGCACAATGCACTCTTCCCGCACCCGGATTCTCCCACAATGGCCAGTACTTCCCCTTTTTCCACAGTAAAACTTACATCCCGAACCGCTTCCACTTCACCGGCATCTGTAAAAAAGCTTACCGACAGATGTTCTGTCTTCAGTAACTCACTCATTGCTAACCTCTCAGAACTGCATAAAGAGACTGTTTCCAGTCTCTTTGCAACTCTCATCTTTCCTTTTTATTCCGTAATTTCCCAGTCCTGAATATTCCAGAAAATACCAACTCCATGATGTCCAAGTACGGTCTGCTCCGAAATTCCTTTGATATCCGAATCCGCCACATAATTGGCATCAATATAACAGATAAATGCATATGCCGGATCCTTTGCCAGCTCTTCCTGGAAAAGATCATAATATTTCGCACGGGTTTCCTGATCTTCATACTGTCTCGCCAGAGTCAGATATTCATCCACTTTTTCATTGGAATAACCGGAATAATTAGCCCCCTTATCTGTACCAAAAACCTTATAGGTATGGTCATCTGCATCAAACGGGCTTCCCCATCCGATCAGACATGCCATCTGTCCACCCCAGTCCATCTGCGCCGGGATATCTACTGTACAGTTGATGCCGATTTCCTGCAACTGCTGTGCCGCTGCCTGGGCGATATCGATTCGATCCTGTTCGCCTGACATAACACTGATCACAAAACCGATCTCTTCCCCGTTTCTTTCATAGAAGCCATCATCACCCATGGTACATCCTGCATTCTCAAGAATCTCTTTTGCCTTTTCCGGATTATAATCATAATGTTCCACATTCTCATCATTGTAGATATTTCTCTGCAATGGACCATAAGCCGGCATTCCCTGACCCAGAAGCACTGCATCAATAATTGCCTGCCGGTCAATACCATAACATACTGCCGGAATAATATCTTTATTTTCCGTCCAGTAATCGTTGCCGAAATTAAACATAATACCACGATAATCCGAAGTCGTCATATCATAGCAGGTATAATCTTCTGCATCCTTAAAACTCTGTGCATTTTTCGGATCTAACAGAGCCATATCAATCTCACCGGACTGTAACTGTACTGCCTGTGTATTGTCATCCTCTACAATCTTAAAGATTACTTTATCGATTTTCGGACTGCCAAGGTAGTAATCTTCATTTTTCACCATGACAATTGACTGCCCTGCATCCCAACTTTCCAGCTTATATGGACCTGTTCCTATCGGATGACGGAAGAAATCCGACTCCTGCATATCTTCTCCATCCAGAAGATGTTTTGGCAAAATCGCCATTGTCATATATTCCAGAAATGCCACATTTGGTTCTGCCAGTTTAAAGGCAATCGTCTGGTCATCTGTGACTGTAATTTCCTGCACATCTTCATAATTTGGTGCATTCTCCGATCCGTTGTCCGGATCCATGATCGCTTCTATTGTAAATTTTACATCGTCTGCCGTAAATGGTTCCCCATCATGCCATTTAATTCCATCTCTGATGTGGAATGTATAGGTATAAGTATCTTCATCATAATCCCAGCTTTCTGCAAGCCCCGGCACTACCTGATCATCCGCATCATGAGCAGTCAGTCCGTTAAATAACAGCACATTGATCTCGCAGTGCTCATCCATCGCAGGATTGATCCGTGTATAATCTCCGGATCCGTATGTCAGTGTAGATTCTTCTGTATTTTCTGCTTCTTCTGCAGGTTCATCATCTGCTGTTTCCTCATTCCCCGTCTTCACATCCGCAGTATTACCTGTTTCTGATGTACCCCCACAGGCCGCCAGCGATATCACCAAACCTGCTGCGAGCAATACCGCAACCATTTTCTTCTTCATATGTTTCCCCTTTCTGATTTCTGTAAAAAGAAAGGAAAGGAATCTTTCCCGGATTTCTTTCCTCACTTCTGACATTATTTGCTTTCCAACCCATACTGCTTTTAGATGCGGAGGAGGCAGTATGGTCTGAGCGAACTTACAACCTTCTTCTGTTGTGTGCCTATCATAACCTGTCTTTTCTCTCCTCACAAGCCCCCTGTGGGGTTATATTTTTATCCTTTTTTCAACCGATATTTTCGCACTTTTTTCTTTTTTATATCCTCATCCGGGGGATAGACAAAGCAAAAAAGCCGTCCTCCATAGTTTTCATCCATGAAGGACAGCTCCCCTTTTATTTACCGTTCCACAATCTTCAGATCCCAGCCCCCGATTTCCAAAACCTGTCCATCAGTAACTGCAGCCTTTCCAAACAATTCCTCTCCATCAGTGCCATGATAAATCACGTTCTGTACTTCCGGCGAATAGTTCAGATAATATACAACTTCTTTTCCAAGATCATTTGTCCCCTTCTTGATAATCACCGGGAACTCCACTTCCTGCTCAGAGCCCCACAGCCCTGCATCTTTCAGCACATCCGCAAGAATCTCCCGCAGCATCGCATCACTCGTCCAGCATCCCAGATAAGTAGCCGTTCCCTTTCCATAGACATTTCTCGTCACTGCCGCATACCGCTTCCAGTTATAATGATCATAAGAAGCCAGCACCTGCGCCCCTTCCGGGTTCACCAGTTCCATAAAGTTCTTTAACTCATTATCTTCGCAGTGATACGTCTCTCCAGACAGCTTCACCTGCTTCGGGAACGTAAAATGACTGTAGGAAATACCAAGACACCGATCCAAAATATGCGGCTGGCTGTCGTGGAACACCTTCAGATTCTCATCCGTAAAACCGGTCTTAAATGTCGTAAACAGATGACCGCCCGCTGCCACATAATCATTGATCTTCTGAAGCAGAGATTCCGGCGCTGCATACAGAGCCGGTACTACCAGCAGATCATACTGATCAAAGCTCTCTGTCTCCGGCCACAGGAAATCACATTCCACATTCAGTTTATATAACTGATCATAGACATAACGAACTACATCGTTGTACTTGCATGCACCGCCACCGCCTGCGGTTCCGTCAATCGGGAACCAGTCCAGAGCCGTCTGCGCTTCGTTGCTCACCAGGAAACCAACCTTATTGTGCTTTTTCAGATTCACCAGATGACTTCCCAGCTCCGCAAATTCCTTACCGATCACTTTCGCAGAACGGTAGGTATCATTTTCCTTAAAATCATGACTCAACAGTCCCTTCCAGTAAGTTTCAAATGAGTTATGAATCGAATGCCAGTGCCAGTATTCCACCATATTTGCCCCGGAAGCCAGATGACTGAATGCCTGCAGACGAAGCTGTCCGTCATACGGAACCCATCCCGGGAATCCCTGCGCTTCTGTCTCCAGGACAAAATAATTATCTTCTTTCAGCGAACGGGTACTGTCCCCGCCATAGGAAATCTCCGCACCGGTCAGCTCGTCCTGTGTCGGATGATAAATATCCACACCTGCTACCGTCAGCGCCCTCGCCGCATGCTTGTGATCCACCATCGGCTGTACCCCGTAGGAATACCCTCTCCAGTCAAAATCAAAGTTATGCGTGATAAACTGGTCTTCCCTCGCATACTCCTTCACAATATCCGCCTGCCATTGCAGATAATCATCCACCAGTGTTCTCTGGAACTTCTGGAATTCCGCACCGAGACTTCCATTGATCGTTCCGCGCACATCCGGAAAATCCTCCCACGCATTGATCCGGTTGCTCCAGTAGTCCAATCCAAACGCCTGATTCATCGCGTCCAGATCGTCGTTAAATTTCGTCCTCAGATATTTTACAAACTGCTCCTGCACATTTTTTCCCGCAGTGTCATAATATTTCGTCTCATTATCCAGCTGGAAGCCGATCACACATTTTCTGTGTGCAGACACTTCCA
>ERZ809407.2427-NODE-2427-length-12554-cov-6.627170_pt1 | contig 12554 bp, 10 predicted proteins | sample MGYA00520792_ERZ809407 | MGnify/ENA primary metagenome ERZ809407 (study PRJEB31576, sample SAMEA3212665) | Homo sapiens | biome: human-gut; feature: human gut; material: fecal | place: Sweden | collected 2012 ...
AAAGTTTTGCACGATGCAAAACCAGCAGAGCAAGCAACACTCGACACCCCATTTTTAAAAATTATATAGGTTTTTCGACAGCCTGAAGCCGTGCGGTTATGCACGGCTCGTGTTATATCAAATTATCCTATAACCTTCTTCGCAATATCTACCGTTTCCTTAGCGTCCTTTGCGTAGAAGTCTGCGCCTATCTTTTCGGCATACTCGGGTGTTAGTACCGCACCGCCGACAACCACCTTGCAAGGAAGTCCGTTGTCACGGATAAGCTTTATGGTTTCTTCCATGGATTTGAGCGTAGTGGTCATAAGTGCGCTCAGTCCCACCAGCTTTACCTCGTGCTTTCTTGCGGCATCGACTACCGCCTGATACTCAACGTCCTTGCCGAGATCTATTACGGTGTAGCCGTAGTTTTCAAGCAGTACCTTTACTATGTTCTTGCCTATGTCGTGTACATCGCCCTTTACTGTTGCAAGCACTATCTTGCCCTTGCTCACCGTTTCAGAATTGTTCTTTGCAAGGTGTGCCTTGATAACATCAAAACAGCTCTGCGCAACGCCTGCCGATAAAATCAGCTGAGGGAGGAATATCTTTCCCTGTTCAAACAGAGTACCTGTCTTGTCAAGCGCAGGGATAAGCCGCTCGTTTATTATTGCCATCGGGTCGGTGTCGGTAAGCAACTGTTCGGTTATCTTCGCCGCATCCGCTTTAAGTCCGTTGTCGATGGCATATTCAAGCGTTACCTCGGAGGATTTCGGCTTTGCGACTGCCGTTGGGGTGTCACTGCCGTAAGCGGCAATGTATTCTACCGAGTTTACATCTATTGCCTTTAACAGCTTGAATGCTCTTACAGCGCCTGTCATAGACGCTACGTTGGGGTTTATAATCGGCAGATCAAGCCCGTTTTCAAGTGCCATCGTAAGAAAAATGTGGTTTAAAAGCTCACGGTTTGGCAGACCGAATGATATATTCGATACGCCGAGTACCGTTCTCACTCCGAACCTTTCCTTTACCGCACGCACAGCCTTGAGCGTTTCGTTTACCGCAAGCTGTTCTGCGGACGCTGTAAGCGTAAGGCAGTCTATCGCTATATCCTCTTTCGGAATACCGATTTCCTCGCAACGCTTTATTATCTTTTCGGCAATGGCTACACGCTGTTCGGCTTTAGGCGGTATGCCGTCCTTGTCAAGCGTCAGACCTACTACTGCCGCACCGTATTTCTTTACGAGCGGAAGAACGTTTTTAAGGCTCTCCTCCTCGCCGTTTACCGAGTTTACCATAGGCTTGCCGTTGTATACACGCAGTGCCGCTTCAAGTACCTCCGGGATGGTGCTGTCTATCTGGAGCGGAACATTCGTAACGCCCTGAATACTCTTGACAGCCTTTATCATCATTGCCTTTTCATCAATGTCGGGAAGTCCAACGTTTACGTCAAGTATATCTGCTCCTGCGCCGACCTGCTCTATAGCCTGACCTAAGATATAGTCTATATCATCGTTTATAAGCGCCTGCTTGAACAGCTTTTTACCGGTAGGGTTGATACGCTCACCGATTATCCTCGGCTGGCTTACCTCTACAACATTTGTGCCGCTGCATATCGTGCAGACACGCTCTATCTTCTTAGGCTCGTACTTTCTGCCCTTTACCTTCCCTGCTGTACGGCGGATAAATTCGGGTGTTGTACCGCAGCAGCCGCCGATTATTCCTGCACCGAGATCAGCTATCTCAACGGCATAGTCGCTGAATTCTTCGGCATCTATAGAATATTCGCCTGTGGCAGGGTCGGGAAGACCTGCATTCGGCATTACGATAACGGGTATCTTTGACTTTTCGCAGAGCGTTTTGATTATAGGCATAAGTTCCTTCGGACCGAGAGAACAGTTCACGCCGACGGCACTTACACCAAGTCCCTCGCACAGCAGTATTTCCGCCTCGGCGGGACAGCCTGTAAATGTACGTCCGTTTTCCTCAAAGGTCATACTGCATATTATCGGAAGGTCGCAGTTTTCCTTTGCAGCAAGTATAGCGGCTTTAAGCTCGTATAAGTCGGTCATCGTTTCAAACAGAACAACGTCCGCACCTGCCTTATAGCCTGCAACTATCTCCTCCTTGAATATGTCGTAAGCCTCTTCAAATTTAAGGCTTCCCGTAGGCTCAAGGAGCTGTCCTATAGGACCTATGTCAAGAGCGCAGAAAACGTCCTTTCCGCTTTCCTTTATCGCTTCTTTACAGTTTATTATTCCTGCGGTGATAACTTCATCTACGCTTTTACCGCTGTGGCTTAGCTTGTAGGAATTTGCACCGAATGTATTTGCGGAAATTATATCCGCTCCTGCGTCTATATAACTGCGGTGTATTTCCTTGAGCAGATCCTTTGCGGTAAGGTTTAAAAGCTCGGGAGTTTCGCCCGTCTTAAGTCCCTTAGCCTGCAGCTGAGTACCCATAGCACCGTCGAAAATCAGCAGTCCTCTTTGTTCAAGTAATGTTTTAATTTCCACAGTGACCTCCGCTTTTTCTGAATTTGCATCTGTCCTTCATATTACAGCTTTCACAGCCTCTTGTACTTCTGTCAACTTCGCCCTCTGACAGCCCTATAAATGCCGTTACCGATTTTGTAGGCACCATCATATTGCTGTTCATTACGGTAAGACCTATTCTTTTCTGAGCCTGCAGAAGCGTCAGTAAATCAAACTGTATATCAAGGGGCAGATCGCCGTAGCCGGGAGAATATCTCCATGTACGGCTGTTCGAGTGTACTTTTTCGAATATCTCTGTTTCAGCCCTGTTGCAGACCTGCTCTATTGCCGCACCTGCAAGGCTGTCAACGATAACTGCGCTTGCCATATCAGATACCTGCAGATGCCTTAAAAGCACGTCTACTCCTTGTCCGAGCGTGGCGCACATAAGCACTATCCTGTCGCAGTTTTTTAAATGAGCGGCGGCTGCATTGCCTTTAAGTATTATATTGCTGTCCGAAATTCTGACACCATCGTCCGTAAAGCTTATCGGGTATACGGCATAGAGGTATTTCGGGCTTGCGGCTTTCAGCAGCTGTTTCTCGCAGGAATCGAGCATTGCGAGCATCTGCTCGTTATCCGTGCCGTCCTTACAGCCGAGATAACGCAGTGCCTCGTTCCTGTCTATCGGCTGAAGTATCATAACAGATCCTTAATCCCGTTGTAGATGCGTGATGCGACAGCGGGGTTATTCATAGCGTAAAGGTGTATGCCCTGCACATCGTTTGAAATAAGGTCAACTATCTGGTCGATGGCATAGGCTATTCCTGCGCTCTTAAGCGCCTCGGGGTCGTTCTCATACTTCTGCATCATCTTTACGAATTTTGAGGGCAGGCTTGCGCCGCAGAGCGTTACCATACGTTCAATCTGTTTTTTGTTTGTAACGGGCATAATTCCTGCGGCGATAGGCACGTCTATGCCTGCGGCTCTTGCACGCTTTTCAAAATCGTAATAGCAGGAATTGTCGAAGAAAAGCTGTGAAACAAGGTGAGAAGCACCTGCGTCAACCTTTATTTTCAGGTTTTTTATATCTTCCTCGGCGCTTTCTGCGTCAACGTGGGTTTCGGGGTAGCACGCACCTGCAATATCGAAATTTCCCTTTGACGCTATATATGCCGTAAGGTCGCTTGCGTGGGGGAAATCGTTCTTCGGTTCTTCATCGGGCTTGTTGTCGCCTCTTAAGGCAAGAATGTTCTCTATTCCGTTTGCGGCGAAATCGTCAAGCATAAAATCAACATCGTCACGGGTGCTGTTTATGCAGGTAAGATGCGCCATGGCTTCGATACCGTATTTTTCCTTTATATGCGACGCTATCTCGCAGGTGGAGCGGTTTGCACGGTTTCCGCCTGCGCCGTATGTCACGCTGATATATGCGGGATTTATTGCCGCAAGTCCCTCGATGGCTTCATACACCGTTTCGATGGGAAAATTCTTGTTGGGAGGGAAAACCTCCAGCGAGAACACCGTCCTGCCGGGTGTGTATAAGTCTTTAATTTTCATCTTTTTGTTCCTTTATGTCACTCGTTGTCTTCTGCGAATGTTTATCTTACCGTACTGCCGTTAGGTGTATCTTTATCAAGGAATACGACCTGTACTTTTTCTCCTGCGTCACAGGCAAGAAGCATACCGTTGCTTTCTTCGCCGCATAGCTTTGCGGGGGCAAGATTTGCAACGAATATAATTTTCTTTCCGATAAGCTCCTCGGGAGTGTAGTATTCGGCAATGCCTGATACTATCTGTCTGCCGCCTCTTGCATCGTCCACCTGAATTTTAAGCAGCTTCTTTGACTTCTTTATCTTTTCGCAGGCTGTAATCTCGCCTGTTCTGAGCTTGACCTTTGCAAAGTCATCTATAGAGATTATTCCTGCCTTGTCAAGATCCTCGTCCTCCTTGATTACAGTCTTGGGCTTCATAAGGCGTTCAAGTTCTGTAATCTCGCTCTTTATGTCGATTCTGGGGAAGAGAACTCTGCCCTTCTTTACCGTAACGTCTGCACGCAGAACGCCGAATGTGCCGAGCTTGTCGAAAGCGGTATCTTCTGCACCTGCGCCTATCTGCTCCCATACCTCAGGCATTGTAGCGGGCATAAAGGGGCTGAGCAGTGCCGAGCAGATACGAATAGTTTCAAGCAGGTTATAGAGTACGGTCGCAAGACGGGCGTTGTTGCTTTCGTCCTTTGCAAGTACCCACGGTGCTGTTTCGTCGATATACTTGTTGGCACGGGAGATTACCTTGAATATTTCCTCAAGCGCCTTTGAGTGCTGAGCCTGCTCGATAAGGGGAGTAACCGTATCGCACAGTGACTGAGCCATACCGATAAGCTGATCGTCAAGCTCGTCGGAAACTCTGTCTGTGGGCAGTGTTCCGCCGAAATACTTGTCAGCCATTGCTACTGTTCTTGAAACAAGGTTTCCGAGATCGTTTGCAAGGTCTGCGTTTATTCTTGTGAGCATAAGCTCATTTGTGAAGTTGCAGTCACTGCCGTAGGGCATATCACGCAGTATCTGATAACGTACAGCGTCAACGCCGTAACGCTCGCAAAGCACAAACGGGTCTACAACGTTGCCCTTTGACTTGCTCATCTTGTCGCCGTTGAAGTTTATCCAGCCGTGACCGTAAAGGTGCTTGGGCAGGGGCAGATCGAGCATCATAAGGATTATAGGCCATACGATAGAGTGGAAACGTACAATTTCCTTAGCGGTCATATGCATATCTGCGGGCCAGTATTTTTCAAAATCGTTGTACTTTTCGTTGCCGTAGCCGAGCGCACTGATATAGTTTGAAAGTGCGTCTACCCATACATAAACAACGTGCTTGCTGTCAAAATCAACGGGTATGCCCCATGTGAAGCTGGTTCTTGATACGCACAGATCCTCAAGGCCGGGCTTTATGAAGTTGTTTACCATTTCGTTTACACGGCTCTTAGGCTGTAAATAGTCGGTTTCGGTAAGGAACTTTTCAATCTTGTCGGCAAAATCGGAAAGGCGGAGGAAGTATGCTTCCTCGTTTGCTTCTTTTACCTCACGTCCGCAGTCGGGACACTTTCCGTCTACAAGCTGGCTCTCTGTCCAGAAGCTCTCGCACGGTGTGCAGTATTTGCCCTTGTAGGTGCCTTTATAGATGTAGCCCTTTTCGTACAGCTTCCTGAATATCTTCTGTACGGTTTCTATATGATAGTCGTCCGTTGTTCTGATGAAACGGTCATAGCTTATGTGCATTGTTTCCCAAAGACGCTTGAAGTTGGCTACTATCTCGTCAACGTATTCCTTGGGGGTAACGCCCTTTTCGGCGGCTTTAAGCTCTATCTTCTGACCGTGCTCGTCCGTGCCTGTAAGGAACATTACGTCATAGCCCTGCATTCTCTTGAAGCGTGCTATCGTGTCACACGCAACCGTTGTGTAACAGTGACCTATGTGGGGATTACCGGAGGGGTAATATATCGGTGTGGTTAAATAATATGTCTTGTTCATTCTATTTTCTCCTTGTTTTTAAGTGATATTCTGTCCGTGTTTTTTACATTCGTGCAGTACCGCACATTCGGCACATATTGCACATTCGTGCATACACACCGTTCTTTGCGTTTTTAATTTTCAGGATCATAAGAATCAGTCCTTCCGAATGTAATTTATATGTTTATTATGGTACAGGTCATAAGTTCCTGATGCCTATACATAAATTTTAGTATACCACTATTTAGTCGGTTTTGCAATAACGCAAAAATTTTTGATGTAATTTTTACATTTTGTCTAAAAAACCCTTGATTTTTTTCGGTTTTTCTAGTAAAATATATTTGGTGTATTATTTTCGGCCGTTTTATGCCTTTTTCCGAGACTTTTCACAGGCTGATTCAAAGATACAATTATAAGAGTAATTTCCGCATACAAGGCAGTTACAGGGTTATAGCCTTCGGCGGACACAGGAGCAAACCATTTTTAAGATAAAAGAGGTAAGAAAATGTCAAACAGATTATTTCAGGGCGTAGTTCATCAGATGAGAGATACTATCGGTCGTGTTATCGGTGTTATCGATGAAAACAGTACGATAGTCGCTTGCAGTGAGCTTTCCAGGATAGGAACAAACAGCGACTTCTTTACAATTGAGCTTGGTGACTCACATGATGTGTTCATCCGTGACGGCTATACATACAAGCCCTTCGGCGTTCATGTAAAGCCCGATTATGCGGTATTCATCGAAGGTACGGACGATCAGGCGGCAAAGTATGCGTCTATCCTCGCTATCTCACTGTCAAGCATCAAGCAGTACTATGACGAGAAATATGACAGAAACAACTTCGTGAAGAATATTATCCTTGATAACGTTCTTCCCGGCGATATAACGCTCAAGGCAAGAGAACTTCACTTCAATGCGGATATAAGCCGTGTTGTATTCCTTATAAGCATCGTTTCCGCAAACGAGGTTTCGGCTTATGACGTAATACAGAACCTGTTCCCCGATAAGAATAAGGACTTCGTGTTCAATATCACAGAAACCGAAATCGTTCTTGTTAAGGAAATCAAGGCAGGCATAGACAACAAGGACCTCGAAAAGCTCGCACGTTCCATCTCGGATACGCTTTCGGGCGAGTTCTTCACAAAGGTAAACGTAGGTATCGGTACTCCCGTTACAGGCATAAAGGATCTTGCCCGTTCCTTCAAGGAAGCACAGATAGCTATTGAGGTAGGTAAGGTGTTCGATACGGACAAGACTATCGTAAGCTACGATAACCTCGGCATCGCCCGTCTTATTTATCACCTTCCCACGACCCTGTGTGAAACATTCCTGAAGGAAGTTTTCAAGAAGGGCTCAATAGAGTCGCTTGACCACGAAACGTTATTCACGATACAGAGATTCTTCGAGAACAACCTCAACGTTTCCGAAACGTCAAGAAAGCTCTTTGTACACAGAAATACACTGGTTTACAGACTGGATAAGATAAAGAAACTCACAGGTCTTGATTTAAGAGAGTTCGATCACGCTATCATCTTCAAGATCGCTCTTATGGTCAAGAAATACCTTGCCGCAGATCCCGTCAAATTCTAAGCCGAGTACCTCGGCTCGTGATTCCGACCTTTAAAAAAGTAGCGTGTGTGCGTTACTTACGCTGACGGTTGGGAATAAACGGCGGTGCAAGGCACAAAGCAAGGCGGCGGCAGTGCCGCAGACAGTTCCGACCTTTTGAAACGTTGCTTTTATGCGTAACACGGTGAAACGGTCGGGAATAAACGGCGGTGCAAGGCACAAAGCAAGGCGGCAGTGCCGCTGACTGTTCCGACCTATTGAAATGTTGCTTTTATGTGTAACACGGTGAAACGGTCGGGAACAAACGTTGGCGAAAAGCACTATGCTTAAAGTGCCGCAGACAATTCCGACCTTTTGAAATGTTGCATTATTCGTAACACGGTGAAACGGTCGGGAATAAACGTTGGCGAAAAGCGCTATGCTTAAAGTGCCGCAGACAGTTCCGACCTTTTGAAACGTTGCGTTTATTCGTAACGCAGTTAAACGGTCGGGAAATAATGTCAAATTTAATAATACCGGACTATTCAGACAGATACTTGATTGTGCTTGTCTGAATATTTGGTGTAAGAGTGTCATTGCAAAGCTGCGGATTATCGGCAATATCGGCCGGATATGAGGAGAGAAAAGTTGAATTACTCCACCATACTTTTGATCGTTGAAAAATAAGTGTCTGAAAAGTATTGTGGGTGCAGAAGGGGATAGCGTTGTGATTCCCCCGGTTACGCCATAACCGGACTGCATCGCTGTGTGCCGTTATTGCACGGCAGGTATCAGGAAGGAATGGTAAAATGGTTGAATTAAAGAACGTTGACGTTCATTTCAAGGACGGAGGCGGAGTTGACGCTCTTAACGGTGTCAATCTCAGAATAGAGGACGGCGAATTTGTATTTATAGTCGGTGACAGCGGTGCCGGAAAATCGACATTGCTCAAACTGCTGACAAGAGAGATAGCGCCGACATCGGGCAGGGTATTCGTAAACGGATATAATCTTGCCAAGATAAAGAATAAGAAGATTCCGTATTTCAGACGTTCCATAGGAATGATATTTCAGGATTTCCGTCTGATACCGGATCTGAATGTTTATGACAATGTGGCTTTTGTACTGCGTGTTACAAACAAATCCAAAAAGACGATAAGACATAGGGTGCCTTATGTTCTGAATCTGGTCAAGCTTGCAGACAGGGCAAAATCCTATCCTGAGAAGCTGTCGGGCGGTGAAAAGCAGAGAGTTGCAATAGCAAGAGCCTTTGCGAGCGATCCTAAGCTTATCATAGCAGACGAGCCTACGGCAAACATCGACCCCGCTTTATCCTATGATATAGTAAAGCTACTCAAGGAGATAAACAAGTGCGGTACTACCGTAATAATGGTTACTCACGAGCATAGCCTTGTCGAATATTTCGGCGGAAGAATCGTCAGCCTGAAAAACGGCGAAGTTATTTTCGACGAATATGTGGAAGGTGAGGCGCAGGATGAATAATTTAAGCTACTTGATAAAGCAGGGCATAAGATCGGTATGGAAGAACCGTTTTATGTCATTTGCCAGCCTCTGCATTATGACTGTCAGCCTTATTCTGGTCGGAATGTCGGCTATAGTGATGCTTGATTGCGGAATAATACTCGACAATGTTTCGGACAAGAACGAGATAAGCGTTTATCTTAATGATGACGCAGATATAAAGCATATAGGCGAGGTGCTTAAAAGCAACACGCTGACAGAGAAGGTGGATTTCATTTCCGCCGAAGAAGGACTCAAGAAGATGGTCGAGCAGTACAGCGAGCAGAAGGAGCTGTTTGAGAATCTTCCGTATAATCCCGTTCCGGCGACCTATATGGTAACAATAAACGACCTTGATAAGATAAGCACTGCCGTTCAGCAGTTCAAGGCGATAGACGGCGTTTACAAGGTGAATGCGCCCATGGATTTTGCCGGATTTATCAAGGACCTGAGAACGACGTTTACAATTATCGGAATAGTGCTTATAGTGGCACTCGGTACGGTAAGTGTTATAATAATTTCGAATACAACAAGGCTCAGCGTTTTCTCAAGACGCAAGGAAATAGCGATAATGAGAATAGTCGGAGCGACAAATTCCTTTATAAAGACACCGTTTTTTGTGGAGGGATTGTTCATCGGACTTCTTTCGGGACTGCTTTCGTGGTTTGTGACAAAACTCGTTTATGAGAATCTGTACAATCTGTTTACGCAGAACCTCGGAATGTGGAATGCGCTCGGAATGGGCGACATACTGCAGTTCTCGGAAATCGGCTGGTACGTACTGGCGGCTTGCTGCGGTGCGGGCGCACTGCTCGGAGCTATCGGCACGGTACTCAGCACAGGCAAATACCTTAAGGTATAACGGCGAAAGGATATAAGATGAAGCTGAAAAAAATTCTGCACTTTCTGACCTCATTCGTCACAATATTTGCATTGACATCGGGTATAATCATAACGTATGCTCCGGCAGGTGCGGAGGATCTTACTGTCGATGATATAAAGGACAGAATAGAGCAGATAAAACAGGACAACGCTCAAAGACGTGATGAAATTGACCGTATCGAAGGCGATATAACCGATAAGCAGGAAAACCTCGACAAAGCCGCCAATCTGCTGAACGAGCAGAAGGAGCTTGTTGACTACTACTACAATCTTGTTTATTACAAAAATCAGGATATAAGCACTCTGCAGGGCAACATAGACACGCTCACAGACGAGATAGCGCAAAAGGACGAGGCTATAGCAAAAGCCGAGGCCGACATTGCCGAACTTGACAAGGAGAACAAGCAGAACCTTGAAAAGTTTGCGCAGATAGTACGAACAATGTACACGACCGGCTCTGCCGATATGTTCGGGGTACTGGCAGGCTCTGCCGATTTCTACGACCTTATGATAAGCAGTGAGGTCGTTGGAAAGATAAGCGAGCAGAATCTTCAGTTCATGAACGAACTTACCGCAGATATGAAGAAACTGGATTCGGACAAGAAGTTGCTTGAAACCGACAAGAAGGATCTTGAGGGCAAGAAGACCGAGCTTGATACGCAAATGACAAAGCTGCTCAGTGAAAAGGAGGAGCTTGACGGTCTTGTAACGGATGCCGAGAGCGAAAAAAGCACATACGAGTCAGATTACAACAAGTATTCGGCGGCAGTAAGCGAGCTTGAGGATCAGAAGAGCAATCTGCAGTATCTGATAAACGTAAGCGAGGCTGATATTGAAGCGTATGAAGAACAGATAAAAGAAATCATAAAGCAGCAGACCAATCCCGACAAGGCATATCAGGAGGGCGAGTGGTACTGGCCTGTTCCGGGACGCTCGTACATATCCTGTAACTTTGGCTGGGATGCTGATTTCGGCAGATGGCATAAAGGCGTTGATATAGGCGATGGCGGTATTTACGGCGACAGCGTTCTTGCCTCAAAGGCGGGCACTGTAATAGTTGCCGAAACAAGCTACATACCCGGCTACAGCTACGGAATGTATGTCGTTGTCGATCACGGCGGCGGATATACCACGACCTACGCACATCTCAGCGATGTGTATGTATATGTCGGTCAGGAGGTAGCACAGGGTGAATCGCTCGGCGCTGTCGGCAGTACGGGATATTCGACAGGTCCTCATCTCCACTTCGAGATAAGACTTAACGGCGAACCCGAAAATCCGTTCAATTATGTTACTATGGCATAAACGGCATAAAGGAAATACAGACAAACGAACAAGGAAAGGGTGAATCCCGAATGAATAAAAAAGTATCGCTTGGTGTTATGATAAGTCTTATAGCCGTAGCGTGCGCTATTACATTTGTACTGACTATGACGGTATCGCTGAATATGTACAACTCAATGGTAGCGGGTATACAGGAACGGGAAACCATCAACGCAAAGATAAAGGAAATAGATACATTTGTCCGCAGTTCGTCGATATATAAGCCTAACGAAAACACTCTGATAACGGGTATCGCAAACGGCTATATCAGCGGAACGAGCGACAAATACGCAAAATATTACACGGCAGATGAGTATTACAAGCTGCAACAGCTACAAAGCGGCGTGATTATCGGAACGGGAATCGAAACCGTTGTAAATGGCGATTATCTTGAGGTCACGAACGTTTATGAAGGCTCATCGGCTGAGGTCGAAGAAATAACCAAGGGCTGTACTATAACGGCGGTCGGCGGAAAGAGCATACTTGAGATAGGTGCCGAGCAGGCGCAGGCTCAGCTTGACGGCGAGGAGGGCACAAAGCTCTCGGTTACTTACAGCACCCCCGACGGTGTTGAAAAGACGGTAACTCTTGTAAGGCAGAGCATAAAGCTGACATCTGTAAAGGGTACGCTTATAGACGGTTACGCCTATATCAAGATATACACCTTCAACGAAACCACAGACGAACGCTTCATACAGCTTATAGACGAGTATGAGGCACAGTCTGTTCTCGGATATGTATTCGATGTGAGAGATGTGTCCGACGGTATCACAGAACCTGTGAGGGCAATGCTGAACCGTGTGCTTCCGAAGGCACAGATAGCAATTCAGGTCGACGCAAACGGCAGGGATACGAGCTTTATAGAAACAGACGGAAATCAGTTTGTAAGTAAACCCGTAACGGTGCTTACAAACGGAAACACCGCTTGCCTTGCAGAGATATTTGCAATAGGTCTGCGTGACTTTGCAAAGGCGTCTGTAGTCGGATCGTCAACAGCGGGAAAGTCACAGCTTCAGACAACGCAAAGCTTCAAGGACGGAAGTGCGGTTTCGATTTCTACCGCAAATATAGTGCCTGTTGAATCCGATGATTTTGAAGATACAGGAATAAAGCCCGACTACACGGTCGATATTACCGCACAGCAGGCAGAACAGATAAGGTTTGCAGACAAGAAAAGCGACGTGCAGCTTCAGAAAGCACTTGAGATAGTGGCTACAGAATAAGGATATTAATGGCGGAAAACTCCGCCCGCATCATATAAAAATAATTATGGAGGTCATTTACAGATCGGAAGAGCGTCGTGTAGGGAAAGAGTGTA
>ERZ809407.2448-NODE-2448-length-12477-cov-10.570842_pt1 | contig 12477 bp, 11 predicted proteins | sample MGYA00520792_ERZ809407 | MGnify/ENA primary metagenome ERZ809407 (study PRJEB31576, sample SAMEA3212665) | Homo sapiens | biome: human-gut; feature: human gut; material: fecal | place: Sweden | collected 2012 ...
TGCTTCATCTATATGAGCGCCGCAACTGATTGGATTTTGTAATCGTCAGCCCTGCCTCCTTGATCCCGCTCAACTCCTCTCGCGCAGTCATGCGCGGACAAGCTTTCCAGAAAACGTCGGACGAGGCATCTGCGGACGCTCAAAACACGCTTTTGCGGAGAACAAAAAAATGGGCTCTTCCGAACTTTTGGGGAAAACAGGGTTACCCGTTCCACCAGACTTGGTCCAGAAACTAAGAGCGCGTTGGAACCTGTATCGTTGGAATAACAAAAGCTAACGATAGGAGCAACGCGCTATGACGATTCCACCCCACGCGGCCTCCCGTCATCGACCTTCAGCAGCCCTGCTTGCGCAAAAGCTCTCCCCCTGCAACCTCAATCAGATCTTATTCCCCGGCTGCACCGTAGTTGCCTGCGTCCGTGCTCGAGAGAGTCTCACCCTGAAGCTCGAGACTACGGAACCGGCTGTCCGTCCCAAGTGCGGGGAGCCCTGCATTAAGATCCACGACACCCGATACCGCTTAATCCGCGACGCCCCGTTCCCCGGTGTCACGGTGGTCCGGCTCCTTGTGCCGATTCGACGAGTCAGGTGCAAGTGTGGATGTCATCGCACAGAAACCATTCCGTGGATAGCACACCATGAACAGTGCACCAACCGATTCATTGCGCTCATTCAAAACCGGATGCGGGGTGAGGACGCCTCAACGACGGCTGTCGCTGCGAAGTACAACCTCGGTTGGGATGCCGTTCGCCGCTTTGACAAGGAGCAACTCGAGGCATTGTTCAACAATGTGAACACCGAAGACCTCAGGATCATTGCCGTTGACGAGATCGCCATCCACAAGGGGCAGAAGTACGCCACAGTCTTCATCAATTACGAGACCGGGCAGGTCTTCGCAGTGGTCAAAGGCAAAACGCAGAAGGCCGTGGAGTCCGTTTTCCAGATGCTTGTCGACCGTGGGCTCCGGGATCAGATCATTGCGGTGGCCTGCGACATGAATGCTGCCTATCCCACTGTCATCAAGAAGTTCCTGCCAACGGCTGAGATCGTCTTCGACCAGTTTCACGACATTCAGCACTTGAGCGCGGAAGATTCTGCGAACGGCAGCCTGGGATCCGGTGATGCCGGAACATTCGCTCACGCCGGCTTTCCGCGAGCGCCTTGACAAGGAGATCATGTATGGACAGGTTACCGTGCCCTCCAACTTAACCGCCGAGCTTGTTCGAAGCGATGTAATTCTCCACAACGCCAGTGTGGACGGAAAGCTTGTCGCGGGCAACCTGCTTGTTGACAAGAAGGGGACGCAACCCAGTGAATCCTTTGTCGAAAACCAGACGAAAACCAGCCTGACCGCCTCCGGCACCAGGACTCGTCAATCATGACGGTTCGATCCGCATCCTCGGGCGCACCTCCGACATGATCATCACAGGCGGCGAAAAGGTCGTACCCTCCGAAGTCGAGTCGGCCCTTGAATCCCTCCCCGGCGTGCGCGAGGCGCTCGTCCTCGGCATGCCCGATGACAAGTGGGGCCGGATCGTCACCGCGCTCCTCGTCTCCGACACCGATCCCCATCCGCAGTCTGACGCCATCGTCCGCGGACTCGCTTCACGCCTCGCCCGTTGGAAGTCCCCTCGACGCATCGCATGGGTCCGATCCCTGCCGTTCACCTCCGCGGGCAAGCGCAGCCGCAACCCCGAGGTTCTTCGGAACCTGGAATTCGACGTTCTGCACTACACACACTCAAACGAAGCCCCGTTGTAATTCGCCTCCCAGGATTTCGTCTCCTCCTCTTTTTGTCTTTTCCAAAGGGCCGCCGCGCCCCTCTTTCTGAACGGGGACACGATGTCCTTCAGATCGCTTGAGCGCTTGCGTCCTTGCAACTCCACCCATTCCCGTTCGGGACCAATAGTGAGAATTTTCTCAAATTCTCTCATCACAAGAGTTTTCCGGCGATGCCTTGCGTGAAAGTCCGTTCCCTTGCGGGACTCCAACCTTCAATGTACCAACCGTCTTCGTTCCGTGGCGTCTCGTTGTTTCACTTGTTGAATTTTGATCATCGAAAAAGCCTGTTGTAAAACAGCAACAGCCATCAAACAGTCGAACAACCTCTCGAAATTTTGCCTCACCCCTTTGAATCCACTGCGTTTCAGTCAGTCTCATATGTATCAACTTCATTTAAGTTTGACGTATTAGGGTTTTTACCCCCCCCCTGAACACAAATCCTTGAGACTACCCCATGCGCAGTTTTCGCAAGAGAACCTTCGCATTTGTTTTTTTCTTCCCAAAAGGAATAATCAGACATGAATTCGACATTCAAGGTTGTTTTCAACAAGGCGCGCGGCGCCTTGATGGTTGTAAATGAAGCGACGTCTTCCGTGCAGGCCAAGGGCACGAAGACCGTCGTGGCCGCTGCTGTTGCGACGATGATGGCTGGTGTTGCTTGTGCCGATCAGTCTGTGGCAAATAATGCTGCGTATATTACTGGTGATCTTGCTATCGAGAATGGCAAGTACACCCCCACCGGTGTTGTGACGACTGACAAGGAAGGCAACAAAACTTGGGCTGCCACGGATACCCTTGCATCTGGTGCTAACATTACCTTTGTTGGCGATAAGGGTTCTTTGACGCTCAATGTTAAGGCTCCGAAGGAACAGGATGCCGGCGCAGACATTACTCAAGAGCTTGGCGCTCTTAAGGGCACTGGTGTTGTCAATCTGAATGGCTTTAATGGCGCCAAGAAGGATGAAGCTGCTTATGCCGCTCAGGTCACTGTTGGCAGCTTGGCGACTGCCGCAGACGACACGGAAGCTTCCGATATCACGTTCAAGTTTGCTTCTAAGAACGCGCTTGTAACAGGCGACAATGCCAATACTGCTGCGGAAAATACCCTGACGGTTACCGATGGTGTTATTGGTAACGAAGCTGTTGTCACTGACAAGAAGGTGACGACGGGCGCTATGGCCGTGACGTTTGACGTTGCTGAAAATACGCACGCCACGGTTGTTTCTGGTGCTAATAGGGATCTTGTTCTGAACAAGGTTGCTATCAAGAATGCCGGTGTTTTGACGTTCGATGCCGCTGAAAACAAGCAGATTGTTCAGAATGCGGCCATCGATGCTACTGGCATGACCGGCAAGCTCGTCTTTGCTGACAACGCTACCGTTAACAAGTCCGTTACGGCAGATTCCATCTTTGTCGGCCAGATGGGCGCTGACGAATCCGCCACTGTTAATTATGCTGGTACGGCTACGCTCCAAGGTGTGCAGTCTGAGACTTCCGATACTGGTGTCATCACGCCGGCTCAGTGGACGACGTTCAAGGGTGACAAGCTGACCGTTGCTTCCACTCTTACGCTCAACCAGTTTGCTGCTGTTGACGCCAAGGAAATGGGTGTTAAGGCGGCTGGTTTCTTCACGACCCAAGCCGGTAGCAAGGTCAATGTTGGCACGTTCACCTCTCTGGGTACCTCCACCCTCAGCGGTGAAACCACGATCACTACGGCAAACGTTAACGGTGGTACGACGACTTTTGCTGGCGAAACCGTTATTGAAAACCTGAATGTCGGCAACAAGGATATCAAGGCCGCCGCTATGGCTACGGTGTCCGGTGATACGACGTTGGGTACGGTTTCTGTTCTCGGCGCAACGTCGCAGAATAAGGCTAAACTTACGATCGACGCACAGAACAAGGAAGTTAACGTTACTTCCGCTACTGTTGGTTCCTTTGGTACTTTGACGGTTGCCGATGGTGAAAAACATTTTGCTTCCGTGGCTGTGAATGGTGTGAATGCTGATTCTAAGGCTGCACTCGCTATTCAGAGGGGTACCAACGTTTTTGATGCTCTTACCGTTGGTGAATACGGCTCTCTGACCGTCGCCGCTGGCGATAACACCTTCACCGATATTACGCTCGGTAAGGATGTCGAAGCTACCGCTAACGGCAATACGACGATCGGCAAGTTCACCGCTGGTGAAGGTGCTGCCTTTACCCAGACTTCCGGCAAGCTCACGACCGATGTTGCTAACCTCGTCACGAAGCTTGAAGCTGTCAAGGATGATGAAGGCAAAGTTACGTCCTACACGGCTAATGCCTCCACGGCTTTGAAGGTTCGCGATGCCGCCAATGTCGATATGACCGGTGTTGAAACCTTCACGGTTGAGCAGCATAAGGCTGTTAAGGCGGCTCTCGGCAATACGAACGGCGCTCTCCATTACATCGATGCTCAGTTGAAGACTGAAGATGGCAAGAACGAACGTTGGGGTAACCTTGCAAGCGTTGATTTTTACGCTGGTACATCAACCATTAATTTCTTTGCTGCGAAGGCTGACGAGCAGGTCAAGCCGTTGAGGAAGGATAAGGTCATCACTGTTGGTGCTATCAATGTTGAACGTAATGATGCTCTGACGACTGCCAAGACCAAGGTTGAAGGTTTGACCGTTGGTGATGGCGAGACTGCCATTGTCTTGCGCGGTAATGGCACTGATATTCTGACCTTCGGTGAAGGTGTTGAGCCTAAGACTGTGACCCTGAATAAGGTTATTCTCGGTGAAAAGGATACCGATACGGCTTCCTTCAACAAGACTGTCACCATTGGTGATGCCGGTGTTACGGTGGCTGCCGGTAACTTCACGCTCGGTGATATCGTCGGTACCGGCCAAGCCGTTTTGGCTGTCACGGGCGGCAACCTGACTCTCCTGGGTACGACCTACGAACAGGAACTCACGATCGATGATAAGAAGGTGAAGTACACCGCTCTCTCTATCGGTCAGAATTTGTCGAAGAACGACAAGGGCGAACTGGTTAATGGTACGGACTTTGCCGGAACTCTCAACCTTTCTGGTGGTCATTTCCTCGCCGTTGGCAACTACACCGCTCAGGCTGCTGAAGCCCTCGCACGCGAACAGGGCCGTCTGAACGAAGAAGCTGAAGAAGGTCAGGATCCTGTTAAGGCTAACGTTGTCTTCTTTGGTGAACAAACTGTGCTCGCAAAGGTGCCGACGTTCACCCAGTCCAATGAAGAAAATCTGGTTTACGTTGATCTCGGTTCCGTTGCTGCCAACGGTAACTATTTGAAGAGCCAGAACATCATCGATGCTGCTGATGCAATTTGCGATGTTGATGGTGTTGTTCTCTCCGGTCTTAACAGCAAGGTTGTCACCTTTAACGAAGATGGCTCCAAGTCCATCAACCTTGGCAAGTTTACCGCTTCCACGAACGATGCCATCAAATTTGACCTTGGCGTAAATGCAGCTTGGGACTTCTACGATATTCAAGGTGTGGACGCCGCTACAGGCGTATTTACCTTTAAGGCTGACAAGGAAGAAATCAAGGACTTTAAGTCCCTTGGTCTGAATTCTGAAGGTGCCGTTCTCAATGCCATCGAAACGGTTGAATTCGAAGGTCTGAATCCGATCGCTTCTCAGTTCGTCACCGAAGGCTCTGCTCTTGTTGCTTTCCTGGATGCACGTGAACAGGCTTGGGAAGACTATGTCGCCGAACGTGCCAAGGCTGAAAACAAGACTGTCGCCGCTATGAAGGATCTTCTCGCTGATGAGCTTGAAGCGTATGAGGCTGCTACCGCTGCTCAGGTTGTTCGTGCTGAACACACGGCTACCAACATGGCTGTTGCTGCCGGTGCCTTCAACGTCGCTATGGACGTGAATGACCAGGTTGCCGCTTCCGTCAATCGTCGTACGTCGTTGGCCAACCTCAACGCTCCGCGCACGGCCGGTTTCACGCCGTGGGTTGAAGTGCTCGGTTCCGCTAACGAAAACGCGAACTATGAAGCTGACATCTACGGTGCCATGCTTGGCTTCGACTACACCGCTTCTTGCGGTGGTGTTCTCGGTCTTGCTTTGAACATCGGTCAGGCTGATAGCAACTCCGCTGGCGAATGGGATAAGGCTGACAATGATGCCGACTTCCATGGCTTCAGCATCTACGCTGCTCAGACCTTCGGTGATTTCAACGTCAAGGCTGACCTCGGCTACACGCAGATCAAGAACGACCTGTCTATGAACAGCGCCGTGTTTGGTCGCGTTGCTGAATCGCTTGACTCCGATGTCTTCACGTTCGGTCTCGGTGCTGAATATCTCGCCAAGTTTGGTGAACTCAACATCGTTCCGCATGCCGGTCTCCGTATGTCTCGCGTCTCCATGGACGACAGCAAGTTCGGCGCCAACTATGAAGATATGACGGTTTATCAGATGCCGATGGGCGTTGCCTTCTCCGGTACGTTCGATATGAACGGCTGGAAGCTCGCTCCGATGGTTGACGTTGCCGTTGTCCCGGCCTTCGGCGACAAGGATGCCGTGGCTACCTACTTCGGTGGCGCTACGGAAGCCATCCGTGTTGTTGATACCAACCCGATCCAGGCTACGCTCGGCGTTGCTGCTCAGAACGGCGCTTGGACCTTCGGTGTCAACTACGGCCTCACCGCCGGTAGCGACGATCGCATGAACAACTCGCTCAATGCCAACGTTCGCTACACGTTTTAATCTTTAATAGGCGGTGAAAACGTAAGTTTTCAAAACCTAAAGAAGAAACGTGTCCCGGCCAACTCTCCCGAGTTGGTCGGGATTTTTTTGGTTCATCTCGGAAGTCCGAGGAACGCGGCCTTGACTTTCTTCCGAACTTTTTTGGGAAAACAGGGTTACCCGTTCCACCAGACCTAGTCCAGAAACTAAGAGCGCGCTGGATCCTGTATCGTTGGAATAGAAAAAACTAACGAAAGGAGCAACGCGCTATGACGATTCCACCCCACGCGGCCTCCCGTCAACGACCTTCAGCAGACCTGCTTGCGCAAAAACTCGCAGCCTGCAACCTCAATCAGATCTTCTTCCCCGGCTACACCGTAGTTGCCTGCGTCCGTACTCGAGAGAGTCTCACCTTGAAGCTCGAGACTACGGAACCCGCCATCTGCCCAAAGTGCGGGGAGTCCTGCATTAAGATCCACGACACCCGATACCGCCTGATCCGCGATGCGCCGTTCCCCGGCGTCACGGTGGTCTGGCTCCTTGTGCCGATTCGACGAGTCAGGTGCAAGTGCGGATGTCATCACACAGAAACCATTCCGTGGATAGCACACCACGAACAGTGCACCAACCGATTCATCGCGCTCATTCAAAGGCGGATGCGGGGTCAAGATGCTTCAACGACAGCTGTCGCCGCGAAATACAACCATTCGATGCCTTGGCGCAGGACCATGACCTGAAGAAGGCAGCGACGTTCGCAAGGATGTTGAAGAACCACAGCTTCGGCATTCTGACGGCTTGGAAGCACCGCATCAGCACCGGCCCGCTGGAGGGGGTGAACACAAGAGCCAAGCTCATCAAGCGCATCGCCTGCGGTTACAAGAGCTTTGAGTACTTCGCACTGAAGCTCAAGGCCGCATTCCCGGGCAAAGGCCGCAACCCGCTCCTGTTGCTGGGAGAGTGGACCGCAGTGATCAAGTCGTGCCCCTGTCATACAGACCTCGGCATGGAACGAGAGGGACCCCTCTTCTTTAATTACCCGGCGGCGTGAGCCGCCGACAAGGAGCGTTCAACTTCATCAGGCGCTGCTTGGTGGAGATGGAGGTCTGTCTGCTTAAAGTAGGCTCAAGTCAGGCGTTTGTCCTGATTTTGGTATTTAAAGTTGGATCAGTGCAAATTTCTCAACGTGAAACCGTTTCCGCCCTCTGATGAGGGATCCGACAAACTCTCATTTCCCCAAAAAGTCGGAAGAGCCAAAAAAAAATGAGACGCCCCCGTCGGAACGTCCCCTCTTGAAAACCTGCGGCTTCCGCCGCTCGTCACGCGCGCTTGATCGCCTCGGCAATCTCGGTACTCATCACCTCCCAGGAGCGTTCGGGACGGGGCTTGCCGCCGATGCGGTAGCTCGCCGTCTTGTAGACGAGCTCGTAGCCTTCGCGGTAGAGGCAGTTGACTGTGACACGGCGGCCTGCGTGGTAGTCCTCGTCGGACATCTTCCTGAGCGCATAGAAGAGCTCGGCCCTCGCAGCCAGGCTGCTCGAGAACTTGCCCTGGAACTTGCGAGTCGGTTCGATCACGATTTCTTCAGGCTCGGCCATGAGCGTCCTCCTTTATGTACATGGGACTCAAGTATGACACAACCCGGCGGCGGCCGCCCGAGGGGCGACGGCAGACCGGGTTGTCGTCATCCTAATCTGGCGCAGATCGCCGTCAGAGGCGCTGCATGCGGTCGTCGATGTTCTCGCTCTTGCGCACCTCGTAGTGCTCGAGCTTCCTCTCGAAGTCCTCGAGGCTCTCGCCCACGACCTTGTGCAGCGCCACGAGCGCGACGAGGTTCGGGAGCACCATCAGGCCGTTGAAGAGGTCGGCGAGCGACCAGACGAAGTCGACCTTGAGCATGGCACCCGTGACGATGAAGGCGCAGACGATGACGCGGTAGACCAGCACGCCGCGGGAGCGGAAGAGGAAGCGCACGTTCTGTTCGCCGAAGAAGTACCAGCCCATGATGGTGGAGAAGGCGAAGAAGAAGAGGCAGACGGCGACGAAGGCCATGCCGAAGGAGCCCAGGCCCACCGTGTAGGCGTGCTGCGTGAGCTCGATACCCGTCGTCTTGAAGTCGAGCACGCCCGTCACAAGGATGACGATGCCCGTGAAGGTCACGATCACGACCGTCGTAAAGACGCCGAACATCGCGACGAGGCCCTGTTCGGCGGGATGCTCGACGCGGGCGACGGCATGCGCGTGCGGGGTCGAGCCCATACCGGCCTCGTTCGAGAAGAGGCCGCGAGCCACGCCGAACTGCATCGCCTTGGCGACCGTCAGGCCGAGCGCGCCGCCCATGACGGCCTCGGGATCAAAGGCCGCGACGAAGATGAGCCTGAAGGCGGGAATCACTTCGGTGATGTGGGCGCCGATCACCCAGAGGCCGCCGATGAGGTAGATGGCCGCCATGAAGGGAACGATCTTCTCGGTGACGCTCGCCAGACGGCCGACGCCGCCGAAGAAGACGAGGCCCGCGAGCACCGCGCACACGACGCCCGAGACGGCGGCCGGCACGTTGAAGGCGGTCTGCATGGCGTGCGCGATGGAGTTGGACTGCACCATGTTGCCGATGCAGCCCAGCGCAATGATGATTGCGATCGAGAAGAAGACCGCAAGCGGACGCCACTTCTCGCCCATGCCGAGCGTGATGTAGTAGGCGGGACCGCCGAGCACGCGGCCCTGCTCGTCCTTCGTGCGATAGGTCTGCGCGAGCACGGCTTCGGCGAAGATGGTTGCCATGCCGAAGAAGGCCGCGACCCAGAGCCAGAAGAGCGAGCCCGGACCGCCCGCCACGAGGGCCGTGGCCGTGCCCGCAACGTTGCCCGTGCCCACCTGGGCCGCAACGGCCGTGGCAAGCGCCTGAAAGGAGCTCATGCCCGACTTGTCGGCACGCTTGCCGAAGAGCGACGCTCCGCCCAGAAGGAAGCGGGCCGCAAGACCGAACTTGCGCACCTGAATGAAGCGCAGCTTGATGGTGTAGAAGATGCCCGTGCCGCAAAGCAGCGGAATCAGGAAGAAGACGCCCCAGAGGACGCCATTGACGTCGCTGACGAGTTGATTGAGGAAATCCATTTGTAGCTTGGATGGAAAAGATGGACACGAAGGGCCCTCGCAGGGCCCCTCTCGTTATTCGGTTCTGTTTTCCGTTCCGGCCGTCCCAACCTTCTTTCACTGTCAGCGGCAGAGTGGAACTAGCATTCTAATGCAAAATGCAATAAGAATTTCCACTTAGGGAAGAACCATTATTCTAAGGGAGAACCATGATCTTCTTCATGAAGGCGATGCCCGCAGGGATCACGGCCTCGTCGTTCCAGCAGAAGTGCGGGGAGTGGAGTTCGTGCGCGGGCCCCACGCCGAGGAAGAAGAAGACGCCGGGAATGCACCTCTGGTAGAAGGAGAAGTCCTCCGCCGCGAGGACGGGTTCAGCGAGCAGCTGCGGGGCGTCTGCGCCGAGGTCCCTCGAGACCCGCTCGAAGAGCGTCTCGTTGTTCCAGACGGCGGGGTAGCCCGTGCTGAAGGACACTTCGAGCCCACAGCCAGTTCGCTCCGCCGTTTCGGCGGCGAGCGTCCTGAGGTGAGAGCGGATCATCTCCGCGGCATCCTCGTCGTAGGTGCGAAGCGTGCCCTGGATTTCGGCGGAGCCCGCGACGGCGTTTCGCACCGTGCCCGCCGTCATGCGGCCGAACTGCAGCGTGCGCAGGACGTCCGGCGGCAGGGCCTCGGTCCAGGCGTAAGCGGCGTTCATCCAGTCGACGCCCGCTCGCAGGGCGTCGAGCCCCTCGGCGGCTCGCGAGACGTGCACGCTCCTGCCCGTCACCTTGAGCGTCACCTCGTTCGAGCGGGCCATCATCGGGCCGGGACGCGACCAGACGCTTCCCTCAGGAAGGTTGGGCCAGAGGTGCAGGCCGAAGATTCGCGTGACGCGGTACTTCTCGAAGACGCCCGTCTCGCAGATGCGTCCCGCGCCGCCCGTCGTCTCCTCGGCGGGCTGGAAGACGAAGAGAACGTTCCTCGGCAGCTTCTCGCCCGCCCTGATCATGCGGGCCGTCTCCTCGGCAAGACCGAGTTCGATGGCCGTGTGGCCGTCGTGCCCGCAGGCGTGCATGCGCCCCGGCCTCTCGGAGGCGAAGAAAAGCCCCGTGCACTCGGTCACGGGCAGCGCATCCATGTCGGCGCGCAGGGCGACCGTCTCCTCTGCGCCCGCGTCGAAGTACGCGCACACGCTGCCCTTGATGGGCGAGAAGACCTCGGCGCCGAGCGGCTCGAGCACCTTCCTCACGTAGGCCGTCGTATCGGGCAGCTCGTCGTCGAGCTCGGGCATTCGGTGCAGGACCCTGCGGTGGTTGACGGCATTGAGGCTCATGGACGCGTTCTCCGGAAGTGCAGACACAAGGACGGAAAGGCCGCCAGGAGGCTCTCGCCCCCGAAGCCGGCGCTCGATGAAAAGTCCTGCATTTATATCATGTGGCGGAGCTTCGGAAGAGTCGAAACCGCGCACCTAGGCAATAGGTCGTAGGGCGTCTCACCTAGACGGTTTGCGCGGGACCCACCCGAGCGTCTTTTCCGACGCCGTCCCTTTTCAAAATCGGGCCGTCCGTGGTAACTTTGCTCCTGCAGATAGAGGAGCGGGGACGAAGGGCCCGACCGAGCCGGCAGGCGACGACGTCGTGGCGAGGCAACACCGCCGAATCATCCGCGGAGGGCGCTCCGGGGTGATGGGTCGCAGGAGAACATCCTGCGGACTGTCCGTCCGGGCATCCGGCCGGTTGCGCTATCCCCTTCAGAAACGCCGCGGATCCTGCTTTCCGCGCCAGACTGTCGGCAGAAGCGCCTCTGTCGACGGTTTTTCATGTCCCTGTTTCTGAGGTACTACCCCTATGAAGTTCGAAAACGTCCGAGGCTCCATCGTCGCCATGATCACGCCCTTCCACGAAGACGGAAGCGTGAACTTCGAAGCCCTCACCCATCTCATCGAGCGCCAGATCGCCGGCGGCACGAGCGCCATTCTCACGCTCGGCACGACGGGCGAATACTCCACGATGACGCACGAGGAGGACGCCGCCGTCGTGCGCCACACGATCGACACGGTCGCGGGACGCGTGCCCGTCATCGTCGGCTCGGGCTCCAACTGCACGGCCACGCAGATCGAGATGAGCCGCCGCTACGAGGCGATGGGCGCCGACGCGCTCCTCATCATCGCCCCGTACTACAACAAGGCCAACGCCGAGGGCATGTACCGCCACTTCGCCGACACGGCCGACGCCGTCTCCGTGCCCTGCATCCTCTACAACGTGCCGGGCCGCACGGGCTGCTCCATCCCGGTCTCCGTCGTCGAGCGCCTCGCGAAGCACCCGAACATCTGCGGCATCAAGGAAGCTTCGGGCAACATGAGCTACGCCATGGAGGTCGCCCGCTTCCTCGGCCCCGACTTCCAGATGTGGTCCGGCAACGACGACATCACGGTCCCCATCATGAGCGTGGGCGGCTCGGGCGTCATCAGCGTCTACGCCAACATCGACCCCGCCTCCTGTGCGAAGATGTGCACCGACTGGTTCGCGGGCCGCACCGCCGAAGCGGCCACCGAGCAGGTCCGCCGCCTCGACCTCATGAACGCGCTCTTCTATGAAGTGAATCCGATTCCTGCGAAGACTGCGCTCAACATGATGGGCCTCAACGCCGGTCCGATGCGTCTGCCGCTTTGCGACATGTCGCCCGCCAACGCCGCCCGCCTGCGCGCCGAGCTCGTCAAGGCAGGCCTCATCAACGAATAAAGACTCTGGAAAGAAGCCCCATGAACATCATCCTCATCGGAACGGGACGCATGGGGCGCCTCCTCAAGGAGTGCGCCCTTGACGCGGGTGACGCCGTCGTCGGCGAATACGGCCGCGCAAACATCGCCGAACTCGCCGCCGCGCCCGCAGCCGACGTCGCCATCGACTTCTCCGGCCCCGAGGTCCTGCCC
>ERZ809407.2466-NODE-2466-length-12374-cov-7.455556_pt1 | contig 12374 bp, 10 predicted proteins | sample MGYA00520792_ERZ809407 | MGnify/ENA primary metagenome ERZ809407 (study PRJEB31576, sample SAMEA3212665) | Homo sapiens | biome: human-gut; feature: human gut; material: fecal | place: Sweden | collected 2012 ...
GATTACTCAAAATGTAATCGGTACATAACAAAAAAATGCGGCGGTATTATGACAGATTTATAAAGCAGAGAATAAACTGCACAGAAAGGAATTTTTGCTATGAAGAACATACCCGATGTAAAGCTCGGAATTGCGGCTGTAAGCCGTGACTGTTTCCCCATGAGCCTTTCAGCTTCAAGATGTGAGGCTGTTGTAAAGGCATGTAAGGAGATCGGTGTTGACGTATTTAAATGTCCCACCACTATCGAAAGCGAAGCACACATGATGCAGGCTCTTGAGGAGCTTAAGGGCGCAGGTTGCAACGCACTGGTCGTATACCTCGGAAACTTCGGTCCCGAGTCGGCTGAAACACTGCTTGCAAAGTACTTTGTCGGTCCTGTAATGTTCGTTGCTGCGGCAGAGGAAACACAGGATAACTTAGTAGGCGGCAGAGGCGACGCTTACTGCGGCGTGCTGAATGCAAGCTACAACTTAGCACTCAGAAACATCAAGGCATACATACCCGAATACCCTGTAGGAACAGCTACAGAGGTTGCAGATATGATAAAGGAATTTATCCCTGTTGCAAGAGCAGTTATCGGTCTTAACAACTTAAAGGTTATCTCATTCGGTCCTCGTCCTCAGGACTTCCTCGCTTGTAACGCTCCTATAAAGCAGCTTTACAACCTCGGTATTGAGATTGAAGAGAACTCGGAGCTTGACCTTTATGCCGCATTCAACGAGCATAAGAATGACGCAAGAATCCCCGAAGTTGTTGCAGATATGGAGAAGGAGCTTGGCGACGGCAACAAGATGCCCGGTATCCTGCCCAGACTTGCACAGCTTGAGATTACGCTTCTTGACTGGATGGAAGCACACAAGGGAAGCAGAAAGTACGTTGTATTCGCCAACAAGTGCTGGCCCTCATTCCAGACACAGTTCGGCTGTGTTCCCTGCTATGTAAACTCAAGACTTACAGCAAGAGGAATCCCCGTAGCGTGCGAGGTTGATATTTATGGTGCAATCAGCGAATATATCGGTGCCTGCATTTCAGAAGATGCAGTTACACTGCTCGACATCAACAACTCTGTTCCTGCAGATATGTATGTTGAGTCTATCAAGGACAAGTACAACTACACGCTCAAGGATACATTCATGGGCTTCCACTGCGGTAACACAGCTTCGTGCAAGCTGACAAGCAAGACTATGAAGTATCAGCTCATCATGCACAGAGGTCTTGAGCCTGACAAGGAGCCTGATATCACAAGAGGTACGCTCGAGGGCGACATCGTTCCCGGCGACATCACATTCTTCCGTTTACAGAGCACAGCTGACGCTAAGCTTAGAGCTTATGTTGCTGAAGGTGAAGTTCTCCCTGTTGCTACACGTTCATTCGGCGCTATCGGCGTATTCGCTATCCCCGAAATGGGCAGATTCTACCGCAACGTTCTTATCAAGAAGAACTATCCTCACCACGGCGCAGTTGCATTCGGTCACTACGGCAAGGCTATCTTCGATACACTGAAGTACCTCGGTGTTGAGGATCTTGAATTCAACCGTCCCGCAGGTATGCTGTATGACGGTGAGAATCCTTACGCTAAGTATTGATTTATCGGACGGCAATACGAAAGTAGATAAAGTTGATATAGTATAGTAAAATCCCTGAGAGCTGAGGCTCTCGGGGATTTTGTTTTATAGAAAATGCGGTTCTATAATTAATAGGTTTTTTCAATAGAATTGGGGCACTGCTAAAATTGTGCAGTATCGTTCTTAATCGTATGTTTGTAACGTTAATATCCGCCGGTAACGGAGGTAAAGTAAAGCCCGAACTGACAAAACGGCGAATTGTCAGCGGCGACCCGCCGCACGGCGAATTTGAAGCGGCACACAGCCGCCCGCCGGTAACGGAGGTAAAGCAAAGCCCGAACTGACAAAACGGCGAATTGTCAGCGGCGACCCGCCGCACGGCGAATTTGAAGCGGCACACAGCCGCCCGGCGGTAACGGAGGTAAAGTAAAGTTCGAACCGACAGAACGGCGAATTGTCAGCGGCGACCCGCCGCACTTGCAAAAACGGGGGATTTGTGGTACAATAAAACTAATTATTGACTAAAGTTTCGCTGTACAGGGGAGTACGGCGGTTGAAAGGATAAAGCTGATGGCAAAGAAAAATTATGACGACAACAGTCTTAAACAGCTGAAAGGACCCGATCAGGTACGACTGCGTCCGGGTGTTATATTCGGCTCGGACGGGCTTGACGGCTGTTGTCACTCCGTGTTTGAGATACTTTCAAACTCGATAGACGAGGCTAGAGAGGGCTTCGGAAAGAAGATAATCGTTACACGCTTCCTTGATAAAAGCATTGAAGTGCAGGACTACGGCAGAGGTATACCGATAGACTTCAATAAAAACGAGGAGAAGTATAACTGGGAGCTTGCCTTCTGCACACTGTACGCAGGCGGTAAATACGACAATAACAGCGGAGATAACTACTCATATTCGCTCGGCCTTAACGGTCTTGGCCTTTGCTCGACGCAGTTTGCGGCTGAGTATATGGAGGTCGAAAGTAACAACGGAACGTGGATATACGACCTGAGATTCGAAAAGGGCTATAACGTTGAAAAGGAAGAAAGAGGCTTCCGCCGTCACCAGTCGGACGGAACAACGGGTACAAAAATCAAGTGGAAGCCCGACCTTGATGTATTCACCGATATCGATGTACCGTTTGAATATTTTGACGATGTTCTGCGCAGACAGGCAGTGGTAAATGACGGGCTGACCTTTGTGCTGAGAAACGAAGTGCGTGACGAGGAAACAGGGGAAACACGCTTTGAAGAGCATATCTACTGCTATGAAAACGGTATCAGCGACTATCTGAAAGAAATCGTAGGCGATACAGCACTCACTACCGAGCAGGTATGGAGCGCACAGCGTACAGGTAAGGACAGAGAGGACAAGCCGGAATACAAGGTAAAGATGAAGGTCGCTTTTGTATTCTCAAACAAAGTTCAGCTTATACAGCACTATCATAATTCAAGCTGGCTTGAACACGGCGGAAGTCCCGACAAGGCTATGCAGGCGGCATTCACAAATCAGATAGACGGCTGGCTGAAAGCTAACAGCAAGTACAACAAGACCGAGGGCAAGATAAAATTTACCGATATTGCCGACTGCCTTGTGTTCATATCTTCAAACTTCTCAACGCAGACAAGCTATGAGAACCAGACGAAAAAGAGCATAACCAATAAATTTATACAGGAGGCTATGACCGACTGGCTGAAGCATCAGCTTGAAGTGTACTTCCTTGAAAATCCGGACGAAGCGGTCAAGATATGCGAGCAGGTGCTGATAAACAAGCGTGCCCGTGAAAACGCCGCTAAGGCGAGGGATACAATAAAGAAACAGCTTTCGGGCAAGATAGACCTTGCGAACAGGATACCGAAGTTCGTTGACTGCAGGAGTAAGGACACGGCAAGACGAGAGCTTTATATAGTGGAGGGTGACTCGGCTTTAGGCGCTGTAAAGCAGGCGAGGGACGCAGACTATCAGGCGGTAATGCCTGTAAGAGGTAAGACGCTCAACTGCCTTAAGGCAAGCTATGACAAGATATTCAAGAGCGAAATTATCACGAACCTTATGAAGATACTCGGCTGCGGTGTTGAGGTAAAGGCGAAGGCGAATAAAGACCTTTCAACTTTTGATTTAAATAATCTCAGGTGGGAAAAGATAATAATCTGTACCGATGCGGACTATGACGGATACCAGATAAGAACGCTTATTCTTACTATGCTGTACAGACTTGTTCCGACCGTAATAGAAAAGGGCTTTGTGTATATTGCTGAGTCGCCGCTTTATGAGATAAACAGCAAGGATATGACCTACTTTGCCTATACAGAAGCGGAAAAGCAGAGGATACTTGCCGATATAGGCGAGCAGAAGTATAAGATACAGCGTTCAAAGGGTCTTGGTGAGAACGAACCGGAAATGATGTCGCTTACCACTATGAACCCAGAAACAAGACGGCTTATAAGAGTAATGCCTGAGGACGCACAGAAAACGCAGGAGATATTCGAGCTGCTGCTCGGTGATAACCTTGACGGAAGAAAGGACTATATCCGTGACTACGGCTATAAGTACCTTGACGATATAGACGTATCTTGAGCGGAGGATATATGGAAATTAACAGGATAGAGGTAATATCTGCCGTAGTGTCGGAGATGATAGCGGCACTGCCCGAGGAAAGACGGCAGAAAGCGTACATTCATCTTTTCGGCACGGCGCAGACGGCAGGGCTTATCGCACTGCGCAGAGGTGTGAACGCAGAGCTTGCGCAGATAAGCGGACTGCTCCACGACTACCGTAAATATCTGACGGGCGTTGACGAAAAGCACGCAGAGGAAAGCGCTGATGCTGTAATGCCGATACTGGCGAAGACGGGGCTTTTCAGCGTGTGCGAGATAGGCAATATCACAAGAGCGATAGCGAACCACAGCGACAAGGAAAATGTCGGGCTTCCGCTTGATGAGGTACTGAAAGATGCAGATATTCTGCAACACGTTTTACAGAATACAACGCTCCCTATAAGAGATAAATACGAGAAACGCTTTGAAAAGCTGAAAAAAGAGTTTTCGCTCTGAGCAGGGCATAAAGCTAAAAAGAGGTATAGATTTTGAGAAAAGGAAAGAACGAAAAGAGCGAGAAGAAGGTCGCTCCGAATAAAAACGCTTATATAGAGGGCGCAGGCATTGTCGAAAATCAGCCGATAACCGATACGCTGACCGAAAACTATATGCCGTATGCAATGAGCGTTATAGTTTCCCGTGCGCTCCCCGAAATTGACGGTTTCAAGCCGTCGCACAGAAAACTGCTGTATACGATGTACAAGATGGGTCTGCTTACGGGGGCAAGAACGAAGTCGGCGAACATTGTCGGACAGACGATGAAATTAAATCCGCACGGCGATATGGCAATATACGAAACGATGGTAAGACTTGCAAGGGGCAACGAGGCACTTCTGCACCCGTATGTTGACAGCAAGGGTAACTTCGGCAAGGCATATTCAAGAGATATGTCGTTTGCGGCGTCACGATATACAGAGGCAAAGCTCGACCCTATCTGCGCAGAGATATTTGCGGATATTGACCGTGATATAGTTGACTTTGTGCCGAACTACGATAACTCAATGACAGAGCCTGTACTGCTCCCTACAAGATTCCCTGCGGTACTGGTAAACAATAATGTCGGTATCGCCGTATCTATGGCGAGCAATATCTGCTCCTTCAATCTGTCGGAGGTGTGTGAAACAGCCGCCGCACTTATGAAAAACCCCGAACACGATATTGTATCCACGCTTAAAGGACCCGATTTCCCCGGCGGAGGCTTCATATTACAGGACGAGAACGAGCTTCGCCGTATATATGCTACCGGACGTGGAAGCGTAAAGGTACGCAGTAAGTATATCTATGACAAAACAGCAAACTGTATCGAAGTGACCGAGATTCCGCCTACGACGACTATTGAAGCGATAATCGACAAGATAGTTGAGCAGGTAAAGCTGGGCAAGCTGAAAGAAATCTCGGACGTTCGTGATGAGTCGGACTTATCGGGTCTTAAGATAACTATTGATTTAAAGCGTGGGCAGGACAGCGAGGCGGTAATGAAAAAGCTGTTCAGGATAACTCCTTTACAGGACGTTTTCTCCTGCAACTTCAACATTCTTGTAGGCGGTATGCCGAAGGTCATGGGCGTTGCCGAGATACTTGAGCAGTGGACGGATTTCAGAATCACCTGCGTAAAGAGAAAGACAAAGTTCGAGCTTGCAAGGAAGAAAGAAAAACTCCATCTGCTGACAGGTCTTAAGAAGATACTGCTTGATATAGACAAGGCTATAAAGATAATCCGTGAAACAGAGGATGACGCAGAGGTCGTACCGAACCTTATGATAGGCTTCGGCATAGACGAAACACAGGCTGAATATGTTGCGGATATAAAACTGAGAAATATCAACAAGGGTTATATCTTGAAGCGCATTGAGGAAATAGACAGCCTTAAGGAAGAAATAGCCGATATGGAGGATATTCTTTCTTCGGAACGCAGAGTGAAGCAGATAATCATATCGGAGCTTGGTGATATAGCAAAGAAATACGGCAAGCCCAGAAAGACAATGTTTATCTACGGCACTGAGGACGAGGAGAACGAGGCGGAGGAGGAGATACCCGATTATCCCGTTAATCTGTTCTTCACCCGTGAGGGATATTTCAAGAAGATCACTCCTCAGTCGCTGAGAATGAGCGGCGAACAGAAGCTCAAGGAAAACGATGAGATAATCGAAACCTATGACGGCAGTAACCGTGCGGAGCTGTTGTTCTTCACCGATAAATTCCAGGTATATAAGGCGAGAGCCTGCGACTTTGAGGACGGAAAGGCGAGCGTGATGGGCGACTATCTGCCCGTAAAGCTGGAGCTTGACCCGGACGAGAGGATAATAAAGATGATAGCCGCAGAGGACTACAGCGGAACGCTTGTAATGTTCTTTGAAAACGGTAAATGTGCAAAAGTGCCTATGGCTTCGTTTGAAACAAAGACAAGGCGTAAAAAGCTGGCGAACGCATACAATGACGGCTCGCCGCTCGTATCTATGACGCTTATTGACGGCGACTGCGAGTTTATGCTAAGCTCGGACGCAGGCAAGGTCATGATATTCAACACCGTGCTTATCCTGCCCAAAGCGGCAAGGGATACGCAGGGCGTGCAGGTAATGAGGCTTACCAGAGCAAAGCTCAGATCTGCGGTTAAATACAAGGACGGTATGATAAAGGACGCAGACAGCTACAGGACAAAGACCGTGCCTGTTGCGGGTACGCTGTACGACGAGGACGTTGACCAGCTTAAATTTGTTTAAAATATACGACATCGGTTTTTATAGATAATAATGCAGATGGGGTTTGGGGCGTAGCCCCAAGGCAGGTCGCAGGGACGCCAGTCCCCGTGTTTCCCCCCTTTCCGGGGGAAAGGGGGAAGGGGGATAGGGATGTGGAATTTGCTGTTTGTTTAAAGAATAGATTTTCTCTGCAAATTGAAGCAACATCGACCCTTTTAAAATATCTTTTAAACCTTGAAATTCACCCGCCACTGTGCTATACTTAAATTGCGTCTTTACAATGACGTGAGAGGTTATAATTCAGGCGGTCAGCCACAGTAAAAAGAGGTAGAAAAAATGCTCAGCGATATTGAAATTGCCCAGAACGCAAAAATGCTAAAAATAAAGGATATAGCAAAGGAACTCGGAATTGACGAGGAGGAGCTTATACCCTACGGTCACTACAAGGCGAAGATCTCGCAGGAATGTATAGACCGTCTTGAAAGCAAAGAGGACGGCAAGCTGATACTTGTTACGGCTATAAACCCCACTCCTGCGGGAGAGGGCAAGACGACTACTTCCGTAGGTCTTGCAGAGGGTATGTACAAAATAGGCAAAAAGGCTGTACTTGCACTGCGTGAGCCTTCACTGGGTCCCGTCTTTGGTATAAAGGGCGGTGCGGCAGGCGGAGGGTATGCGCAGGTAGTGCCTATGGAGGATATAAATCTTCACTTCACGGGGGATATGCACGCAATCACTTCCGCAAACAATCTGCTTTGCGCACTTATAGATAACCACATTCAGCAGGGAAACGTACTCGGAATAGACCCCAGACGCATACAGATAAAGCGTTGTCTTGATATGAACGACAGAGCGCTGAGAAACTGCATAATCGGTCTTGGCGGCAAGGTGAACGGTGTTCCGAGAGAGGATCACTTCCAGATAACCGTTGCAAGCGAGATAATGGCGATACTGTGTCTTGCGGACGATCTTGTTGATCTTAAGGCAAGGCTCAGCAGAATCCTTGTTGCGTATACTTATGACGGAAAGCCCGTATTCGCTTCTGATGTTGAGGCGGTAGGCGCAATGACAGCACTCTTAAAGGACGCTATCAACCCCAACCTCGTGCAGACGCTCGAAAATACTCCCGCTATCATTCACGGCGGTCCGTTTGCAAACATTGCTCACGGCTGTAACAGCGTAAGAGCAACTAAGCTTGCGTTAAAGCTTGGCGACTATGCAATAACCGAGGCAGGCTTCGGCAGTGATCTCGGTGCGGAGAAGTTCTTTGACATAAAGTGCCGTTACGCAGGACTTAAGCCCTCGTGTACGGTCATAGTAGCTACTATCCGTGCGCTGAAATACAACGGCGGTGTTCCGAAAACCGAGCTTACCGCTGAAAACACAGAGGCTCTCAGAAAGGGCATCGTAAACCTCGGCGCACATATAGAAAATATGCGTAAATACGGCGTGCCTGCAGTTGTTGCGATAAACCACTTCTATACCGATACAGAGGCTGAAATAGCCATTGTCCGTGAATACTGCGAGAAGATGGGCGCAAAGGTTGCGTTCTCAGATGTATTCTTAAAGGGCGGAGAAGGCGGTATCGAGCTTGCAAACGCTGTTATAGATACAATAAACGAAAACGAGGGCAAGACGAATTTTGCTCCTATATATGACGAGAAGCTGTCCATAAAGGAAAAGCTGAATATAATCGTAAGGGAAATCTACCGTGCGGACGGCGTAAGCTATACAACGGGTGCAGAAAAGGCAATAAAGGAAATTGAAGCTATCGGCTTTGACAAGCTACCTGTATGCGTTGCAAAGACGCAGTATTCCTTATCGGACGACCCGACAAAGCTCGGTTGCCCGAAGGACTTCACGATAACCGTCCGTGATGTAAAGCTGTCGGCAGGTGCAGGCTTTGTTGTCGCACTTACTGGCGACATTATGACAATGCCCGGACTGCCTAAGGTTCCTGCCGCAAACAAGATAGATGTAAGCGCAGACGGCGAGATAAGCGGTCTGTTCTGATGGAACGGTTTATTTCAGATTCGCCCGAAGAAACGGTTGAAATCGGCAAAAAGATAGCCTCTTATCTGAAAGCCGGCGACTGTGTGCTTTATACCGGTGAAATGGGCGCAGGAAAAACGCACTTAACAAAGGGTATAGCGGAATATTTCGGCAGTACGGACGATGTTACAAGCCCGACCTTCGCTCTTGTGAACGAATATGAGGGCGATGTGCCGATTTTTCACTTTGACCTTTTCAGAATAAACACGCTCGACGATCTGTACGCTATCGGATTTTTCGACTACCTCGACCGAGGCGGAATAATGTGCATAGAGTGGAGCGAGAACATACCTGAGCTTGCCTCGTATCTTGACGGCAGGTGCGGTGTGAATATCACAAAAACAGGGGATAATTCAAGAGTAATTGAATATATTCCGCAGGAGGAACTATGCTGATACTCGGTATCGACACTGCCGCCGCTCCTTGCTGTGCCGCCGTGTACGATACGGAAAAGGGGCAGATACTCGGCAGTACGGTGATAAACAACAAGCTGACGCACAGCGTGACGCTTATGCCTGTCGTAAGGGATCTTGTCAGAAATGCGGAGCTTTCTATGGAGGATATAGGGCTTTTCGCAGTGGCGAACGGTCCGGGCTCTTTCACGGGACTTCGTATAGGCATATCGGCGGTAAAAGGGCTTGCCTTTGCATTGTCGAAGCCTTGTGCGGCAGTTTCAACGCTTGAGGCTATGGCGCATAATGTTACAGCTTATGACTGCGTTGTCTGCGCCGCAATGGACGCAAGGTGCAATCAGGTGTATGTTGCACTGTTTCGTGTAAATGGCGGCAAGGTCGAAAGACTGACCGAAGAGGAATGCCTGAAAACAGACGAGGCGGCAAGAATGCTGTCGGAATATGACGATGATATAATGCTTGTCGGCGACGGCGCATTTATAATGAAAAAAGCAACGGATAACGAGGGATTGGAAAATGTGAAGATTGCCCCCGATCCGTTAAGATACCAGACGGGCTACGGTGTATGCCTTGCGGCTGTAAACGCACCGCAGTTAACGCCTGAACAGCTTATGCCGATGTATCTTAAGCTGCCGCAGGCTCAGCGTGAGCTTATGGCAAAGAATGCTGAGGCATATAAAGAAAGGAAAGAATAAAAATGCTGGCAATAGGTAGCGACCACGCAGGATATGAACTGAAGTGCGAGGTTAAGAAGTTCCTTGATGAGCTTAAGGTCGAATATATCGACTGCGGCTGTAACGGAGAGAGAGCGGATTACCCCGACATTGCAGAAAAGACCTGTGCGAAGATCACAAGCGGAGAATGCGATAAGGGCATTCTGATATGCGGTACGGGTATAGGCATCAGCATATCGGCAAACAAGATAAAGGGTATCCGTGCGGCTTTGTGTCAGGATTATTATACAGCAAAGTACACACGTCTTCACAATGATGCAAACGTTCTGTGCATGGGCGGCAGAGTTATAGGAGCGGGTACGGCTGAAGAAATAGTAAGAGTATTCCTGTCAACAGAGTTCGAGGGCGGAAGACACGCAGCCCGTGTTGACAAGATGATGGCGCTCGAAAATAAGTAAGTAATCAAAGTCTGCGGATTTTTCCCTATGAAAATCACGGCAGGGCTATAAAAAACTAATCCAACAATACATAGGGAGAAAAGAGAATGTTATGGCAAACGAGAAACTTCACATCTGTGACCACCCCCTTGTACAGCACAAGGTATCTCTTTTAAGAGATAAGAACACGGGCGCAAAGGAATTCAGAGAGCTTGTAAGCGAAATTTCAATGCTTATGTGCTATGAGGCAACGAGAGATCTTCCTCTTAAGAAGGTACAGATTCAGACTCCCGTAGCTATCGCAGAGTCAAATGTTATCTCAGGCAGAAAGCTTGCATTTGTACCTATCCTCCGTGCAGGTCTTGGTATGACCGAGGGTGTTATGGCACTTGTTCCTGCCGCAAAGATAGGTCATATCGGTATATTCAGAGGAAAGGGCGGATCGGACAAAACGGTCGCAAACGAGTATTACTGCAAGCTCCCGTTTGATATAAACGAGCGTGACGTAATAGTTACCGATATTATGCTCGCTACAGGCACATCGGCTGTACACGCTATACGCAAGATTAAGGAAGCCGGCGCACATTCTATAAAGTTTATGTGCATTATCGCCGCTCCCGAGGGCATAGCCGCTATACACAAGGAATTCCCCGATGTAGAGATCTATTGCGGTGCGCTTGACGACGGTCTTAATGAGGATCTGTATATCACTCCCGGTGTCGGTGACGCAGGCGACAGACTGTTCGGAACAAAGTAAGTCAAATAAAATCATTGAGCCTGCCGCAATTGCGGCAGGCTCTTGACTGTCGAAAACCGATTATCAAAACAGTATAATGAAATGTATCGCCAACACCGCCGAAAACACTTTCCGCATTGACAAGGCATTAATATTTTCGTGAGTGTACCGGTGCAACTGCACTAACATTGACTCTTCAAAAAAACGCCACTAACCTGAGATATATGTACTCATATGCGGACGTGTAGCGTTAAGCGTCCCTGCTTGGACAGGATATACAATGTTCAGGTGGTTTTGCGAGTTTTGCTAACACCCTGACGGGGTGTGGGTATGGGTAAGGAAAGTGGGAGCAAGAGGGAGAAAACCTAAGGGACAGGGAGAGGGGCTGTCAAGTCCAGCGTAGCTTTAGCGGAGTGCACGAGCCTTGCGTAAGCGAGGCTCAGACTTGCACCTGATCCCTTTGGTTGTCTCCCTCTTTCATATTGACAGGTGTATCTATTCGAATAGCGAACCCGAGAAGCGCTGTCCGACAAAAAGCACTATCAGTAGCCTATTATCATAGTCAAAGCTGAATGATATAACGGAAGCACATTAAACAAAATACTTTTTTGCAAGCTGTGGAACCCGTGCGGTTAATTTTTGCGTGGCTGAAGCCCTGTCATAAAGCCGTCAAGTGCGGTATCGCATATATCGCCGCCGACAATTCTGCCGCTGACGATGATAAGATTCATTCTGATGTTATCAAGCGTGTTTCCGCTGTCATCGGTGTAATCGGTTATAATATATGTATATTGTACTGCGTCCTCGCCCTTATACAGCGATAAATCAAAGCCGCACTGCTTTTGCAAAGCATTGTAGTTTTCGTATACGCTGCCGAATACGGCAGGGATAACGATATTCTGTACGGTTTCGCTGTCGGCGGATATGCTGTAGCCGAGTGCTTTTGCGTAATTTGCTCTGTCGCTGTACGTTTCACCACATATTGCACTGCGGCGGCACATAACAAGGACGGTAAGCAGTATAACAAAAAGAGCGGCAGGGATAACAAGCAAGCGGATAATTTTTCTGTGTTTCATTTTTCCTCCGTTATGTCAATTTATTGTCAGGTCGGTCGGTTGCGGGGACAGTCACTTGAAATTTACTAAAATCTATGCTGAAATATTCAGCAAAATGCTGAAATTTTAACGCAATCTTTAACACGTT
>ERZ809407.2474-NODE-2474-length-12346-cov-6.864372_pt1 | contig 12346 bp, 8 predicted proteins | sample MGYA00520792_ERZ809407 | MGnify/ENA primary metagenome ERZ809407 (study PRJEB31576, sample SAMEA3212665) | Homo sapiens | biome: human-gut; feature: human gut; material: fecal | place: Sweden | collected 2012 ...
TCTTCCAGTATGCGCCGGACTGCTGGGTGATCTTGAAGGCCTTCAGCGCCTTGGTGTAGGTCAGGTGGGGTCCGATGCACATGTCAACGTACTCGCCCTGCTGGAAGAAGCTGAACTCGGTCTCGTCGGCCAGATCAGCCATGTGCTCGATCTTGTAGTGCTCCTGACGCTCCTCCATCAGCTTCACAGCCTCGTCACGGGGCAGGATGAAGGGCTTGATGGCCAGATTTTCCTTGCAGATCTTGCGCATCTCTTTTTCGATGTTGGCCAGATCGTCATCGGTGAGCTTGGTGTCGCCCAGATCGACATCGTAGTAGAAGCCGTTCTCGGTGGCAGGGCCAAAGGCAAAGTCAGCCTCGGGGTACAGGCGCTTGATAGCCTGCGCCATGATGTGAGCAGCGGTGTGGCGGATAACATGCAGTTCCTGGTCCTGCGGGCACTCGTCCACATGGCCGTCTTTGTAGATGATCTTCATAGTGGTTCTCCTTTTGATGAAAGTTAAAACAAAAAAGCGCTCCATCCCGCTCAAATTTACGGGATGAAGCGCCTGAAAATTTCACGCGTTCCACGGTTCCACCCGAATTGCGTGCCCTTGAGAACACGCCACTCGCTGTGCTGTAACGGGCGCACCCGGCAGAGGTTCTCCTCTGCGCTCTGCGGTGGTAGAAGCCCGATGCACGGCAGGCTGCTTGCAGCACCCGGTATCCGGGGCAGCCCTCTCTGCGTCATGGGGAACGAGCTTCGGTTTGTCCGCATCATCGCTTTGGTCAGGATGAAACTACGCTGATTGTAGCACGATGGCGGCAAAAAATCAAGCTCTCCGCGGCGAAAATCTGCGAAAAATCATTCTTCTTTTTTCTTCAGCTTGCCCCGCCACTTGTGGGAGGCGTACTCCGGCCGCAGCTTGTTGGTGACAAAGGTCTGGCTGCTGTAGAGGCCGTGGTGGCCCGAGAGCATGTAGCACACGCCGCAGCCCAGCGCAATAAGCTCCAGCCCCTGCCCGCCAAACAGCTCGAATCCCAGCAGGATGGAGGGGATCAGGGCGTTTGTGGCTCCGCAGAACACGCAGACCAGACCGATGGCACCGGCAAACCCGGCGGGCAGGCCCAGCCATGGCCCGGCGATGCAGCCAAAGGTCGCCCCGATGTAGAAACTTGGGACCACCTCGCCGCCTTTGAAGCCTACTGCCAGGGTCAGGGCGGTCAGGAAGATCTTGCACAGAAAATCCCAGGGCAGCGCGGCTCCCTGCTCCACGGCATCGGCAATGACGGCCATTCCGGCCCCGTTGTACCGCCCGACACCGAACAGATACGAGAACGCTACCACGGCTGCACCGCCCGCAAAAGCCCGGAGCCAGGGATTCGGGATCCGTTTGGGGATCCCGTGTTCCAGGGTGTGAAGCGTCCAGCAGAACAGCCGGGTCACGGCGGCACAGGCAATGCCCAGCAGGGCGGTCTGAAGCGCGGTTTCCAGCGTCAGGTGCGGGATGGAATTGAGCACAAAATTGGTCGGGGCGATCCCGAAGAACAGGGATACGCCGTAAGCAATGAGGGCCGAAGTGAACGCGGGCATAAAGGCCGAAGTGAACGTCAGGCCCACGTCCTCCACCATCATGGCGAAGAGGGCGGCGGTCAGCGGGGTGCCGAACAGGGCGGAGAAGAACGCTGCCATGCCGCTGATGGTGGCGGTGCGGCGGACGTAATCGCTCAGGTGGAGCAGTTTACCCACGTTCCAGCCAATGCTGCCGCCCATCTGCAAAGCGGCACCCTCGCGGCCGGCAGAACCGCCGCACAGGTGGGTGAGCACCGTGCCCAGAAAGATGGCGGGCACCAGCAGCGGGCTGACCGGCTCGCCGCTCTGCACGGCGCGGATGACATTGTTGGTGCCCACGCCTTCGCACTTTGTGACCTTGTAGAGTGCCACGATGGCAAGGCCCGCCAGCGGCAGGCAGAGCAGCAGCCAGCTCTGCGCGGCCCGCAGCTCGGTGACGTACTCCACGCTCAGGTGGAACGCTGTGCCGACTGCGCCGCAGACCAGACCCGTGGGCACGGCCAGCAGCAGCCATTGCAGGACCACCCACAGGGCGGCTTTGGCCTCGCGGTTAAAATCATTCAAGTTGCTCATAGAAACTCCTGATACAAAAAAACTGAAAATTTTACACCCCAAAATAACACGCCCGCACGGGGATGTCAACCCAAATTCAGTTAAGGTAGGAATGTGAATTTCATATCGTTACTGCAAACGGCGACTATGCAAGCAGAGTAGAATCTGGATTGAGAATAAACATTAGATGTGTTATACTAAAATAATAGAGCAAGAGCAAAAACGGTGCTTGCTTTGTTATAGAGCGGATAAGGATGAACGAGTATGAAGAAATTGTTATCACTTTTTTCCGGATGTGGTGGAATGGATATCGGATTTGAAGGAGATTTTATCTGTCTGCGAAAAGAAGTTAATGAAAAGATACACCCGGATTGGATAAAAAAGGAGGATGGCGAATGGATTCGTGTTTCCCCTACAATTTTTGATACAGTATTTGCAAATGATATTCGACCAGATGCCAAAGCAGCGTGGGTTTCTTACTTTGGAAAGAAAAAGTCGAATGCTAATGATATATACCATCTCGACAGTGTTGTCGACCTTGTTAAGTGTGCAAAAAAAGGCGAGAAAGTCTTTCCTGAAGATATTGATGTGGTGACTGGAGGCTTTCCCTGTCAAGACTTTTCTGTTGCTGGAAAGAGAAAGGGGTTTAATTCTCAAAAAAGTCATCTGGGCGGCAAGATGGAAGCGGACGAACCATCAGTGGAAAGTCGGGGCCAGTTATATATGTGGATGCGTGAAGTGATCACATTAACATCGCCCAAAGTTTTTATTGCGGAAAATGTAAAAGGACTTACAAATCTTAGCGATGTCAAAGAAGTAATTGAGCGTGATTTTGCAAATGCTGGAAATGGCGGTTATTTAGTTGTTCCCGCAAAAGTTTTGTATGCACCAGATTATGGCGTTCCACAATCGAGAGAACGCGTGATTTTCTTTGGATTCAGAAAAAGTGCATTAAAACCTGATGCTCTCAAGGCGCTAAAGAAAGAGATAATCCCAGATGAATATGATCCATATCCAGTAAAAACACATGGGAGAGGGTTAAAGGAAACAGTCACATGTGCGGATGCATTTGTTGGTTTGGACGAACCAGAAATAAGTTTGGATGAAGCACAACGAAAATACTCTAAAGCAAAGTATATGGGCCAACATTGTCAAGGACAGTCCGAGATAAAGTTGAGTTCTGTCGGGCCGACAATTCGTTCAGAACATCATGGTAATATTGAGTTCCGAAGATTGAGTGCGGAACATGGTGGAAATTATCAAGAAGAATTAGAACGTGGATTACAAGAACGTCGGCTGACTGTTCGAGAATGTGCGAGAATTCAGACATTCCCGGATGAATATCAGTTCATTCTGAAAAAAACGAATCAGAATAAAAATGTTACAGTTAGTGATGCTTATAAAATTATAGGGAATGCAGTTCCATGTGTCTTGGCATATAACATTGCAAAAAATTTGGAAAGTAAATGGCTTCTTTATTTTGAAGAGGAGGAAATCGTATGATTATATCAGTGAATCCAAAACCAAGTATGCAAGAATTTGCGGATTTAATGCGCCGAACGGATATCTTGCTAAATAAAGAGGCCTTGTCAAATCCGGAATATTACAAAAGACGGGGTGGCAGTCCTCTGGAAGATGATGTCAAAGTGGTACTGGATGAATGTGCAAAAGGAACTACTTTTGCGGGTACGATTGAGAAGATTTCAGGACAGCGTTTCCCGGACATTGTGGCGGCGAAGTTCTATGGTGTGGAAGTAAAGAGTACAAAGGAAGACCATTGGACCTCCACGGGAAGTAGTATTTTGGAATCGTCCAGAGTGCAGGACGTGGAACGTATCTATATGACCTTTGGCAAACTTGGAGGTCAAGTACAGTTTTTGTCCAGGCCGTATGAAGAATGCTTATATGATATCAAGGCCACACATATGCCCCGGTATGTAATCGATATGAAACTGAAACCTGGACATACTATTTTTGATAAGATGGGAATTCCTTATGACACGCTACGTCAGATGAAGGATCCCGTTAGACGAGTGTCAGAGTATTATCGAAGCAACTTAAAACCAGGTGAGAGCCTGTGGTGGATTGGTGGCGCAGAGGATTCTCCGTCAGTTATTCGTCCGTGGGATGCGCTTTCGATATTAGAAAAAAGAACACTTGTTACTTATGGCTTTGTAAACTATCCGGAAATTTTTATGGGAGATTATAATCGATACACCTTATGGCTTACCCTGCAGCAAAGTGTAATAAATCCACATGTAAGAGACTGCTTTACGGCAGGTGGAGTAAAACCTGTTACACTATTGAATGGCGAAGTAAAGGATTTCCCGGCAATTTACAATAAACTGAATATACATTTTGACGCAGTTGCGCAGCGCTTGTGTCAAGCAAACCCGGCAGAGTTGGAATGTGATGTAGAAGTCGATGATAAAGAGCAGAAGAGACAGTTTCGGCAGTGGGCGGAGCGAGTGTCTGGGAATGCGATTCTACATCCAAAGTCATGTGTGTCCTATGAGGAATCCTTGGAGGCGCTAGATATGATGTCCATTAAACATGGGTTTGGCGATTTTTTAAGTTGAAACGAGGATAAAAGAATGTCACGCTACACGGATGAACAAACACATCATATAATGAGTAGCGTTCACTCAAAAAACACAAATATCGAGGTCGCACTGCGAAAGGAATTATGGCGGCAGGGTTATCGATACCGAAAAAATGTGAAAACGTTGCCTGGAAAACCAGATATTGTTTTTACAAAATATAAGTTGGCGATTTTTTGTGATAGTGAGTTTTGGCATGGAAAGGATTGGGAAGTTCTGCGCCCTAAATTGAGCCGTGGAAAAAATCCGGATTTTTGGGTAAAAAAGATTGAAAGAAATCGACAGAGAGACGTTGACGAAGAACGCTCCCTACGAGCAATGGGTTACACGGTTTTGCGGTTCTGGGGAAAGGACATTCTTTCTCGCCCGGAAGAATGTGTACAGATTATAGTAGACACATTGTTCGAGATAAAAATGCAGAAATATGAGGATAGTATAGAGACGGAACTCATTAAAAGAGATCAAGAGAGTAATTGAACTTAATAAAATAACGACAAACCCCTGCTTCCTTGTGCGGAGGAAGCAGGGGCTCTGCCGAACGGATTTCAGAAAAAGGAAAAGGAGAACAAGGAGAACAAATATCGTCACGCTTTCAAAGCGGGACAGCGGTTGAAATTGTGCGGAGCGTTACTCCACATCCTGCAGGGCGGCGAAGTCCTCTTCGCCGGTGCGGATCTTGACCACGCGGGTCACGTTGTAGACAAAGATCTTGCCATCGCCGATGTGGCCGGTGTACAGGGCCTTCTTGGCGGCATCCACCACAGCGTCCACGCTGATCTTGGAAACAATGACCTCGACCTTGATCTTGGGCAGCAGGGTGCTGTCCACAGGCACGCCGCGGTATTTCTCGGTGGTGCCCTTCTGGATGCCGCAGCCCATCACCTGGGTCACGGTCATGCCGGTCACGCCCAGATCGTTCAGCGCGGTCTTGAGCTGATCGAACTTGGAGAGCTTTGCAATGATGGACACCTTGTGCATACCGGTGTCGTAGATGCCATCGTGGATGACGGCAGGCTCCTTGACCACAGGTACGGCAGCGTTCATCTGCACGGCGCTTGCCTTGGAGGCATCATCCTCGCCCAGATCGGTGTTCTCGTTGGGCACCATGGCAGCGGCGTTGGCATCGGAGATGGAGAAACCGGCGTAAGCGGAAGCCAGGCCGTGCTCGTGGATATCCAGGCCGTCGATCTCCACCTCAGCGGGGACGCGCAGGCCGATGGTTTTGTCGATGATCTTGAAGATGATGAACATCACAACCACAACGTACACATCAACGGTGATAAGGCCCAGCAGCTGGGTACCCAGCTGTGCAAAGCCGCCGCCGTAGAACAGGCCCTTGCCCACGCCGTCGCCGCCGTTGGAGAACAGGCCCACGGCAATGGTGCCCCACACGCCGTTTGCAAAGTGAACGGAGACAGCGCCCACGGGGTCGTCGATCTTTGCGATCTTATCAAAGAATTCAACGCTCAGGACCACGATGATACCGGCAACGAAGCCGATGAGGAAGGCACCGAAGGGAGAGACTGCGTCGCAGCCTGCGGTGATGGCGACCAAACCGGCCAGAGAGCCGTTCAGGGTCATGGAAACATCGGGCTTGCCGTAGCGCAGCCAGGTGAAGATCATGGTCACGCAGGTGGCAACGGCAGCGGCCAGGTTGGTGTTGAAGCAGACAAGGCCCGTCAGGGTCATGGCCTCATCGGTGGCAAGGCTCAGGGAAGAGCCGCCGTTGAAGCCGAACCAGCAGAACCACAGGATGAACACGCCCAGCGCACCGGCGGTCAGGTTGTGGCCGGGAATGGCGTGGGGGTTGCCGTCTTTGTCGTACTTGCCGATGCGGGGGCCGAGCATTGCGGCACCCAGCAGGGCGATCACGCCGCCCACATTGTGAACGGCTGCGGAACCGGCAAAATCATGGAAGCCCATGCTCTGCAGCCAGCCGCCGCCCCACATCCAGTGGCCGCAGATGGGGTAGACCACCAGCGAAATGGCAGCGGAATAAACGCAGTAAGCCTTGAAGTTGGTGCGCTCAGCCATGGAGCCGGACACGATGGTGGCTGCCGTTGCACAGAACACGGTCTGGAACACGATGTACACCCACAGCGGGATATCAAGCCCCAGGTGGCTGTAATCGCCCTGAATGAACGGATCGAACCCGCCGATCAGCGCGCTTGTGCCGCCGAACATCAGGCCGAAGCCGATGACCCAGTAGCACGGTGTGCCGATGCAGAAGTCCATCATGTTTTTCATCAGGATGTTGCCGGTGTTTTTGGCGCGGGTAAAGCCCGCCTCACACAGCGCAAAACCGGCCTGCATAAAGTAGACCAGGAATGCCGCAACCAGCACCCAACAGGTGTTTATGGAACTGAACATTATAATACCTCCCCGGTTTGTAATGCGCTCCCCGCACCGAATGTGCGCGGGAGCCTTGTTCAGGAGGCCCTCTATTCCTCCCGAGCAATATCCAGCGAAAACACAAAAGGCGCTGGCGGAATCACTTCCGTCAGCGCCTTTGCTTTCGATGGCACGAGTATAGCCCCTTTGTGCAAAACTGTCAAGAGCCGGGGCACGATTTTTACGTTTTACACAACACAGAACCGAGAAAAAAGAGGGAAACTTTATAAGTCATTCTTTTTTCTCGGCCTCACCGGCGGGCGTTTCTTCCTTTTTGCGGCCGGAGCGGTGCCCGCCCTCCATCTCCCAGTGGAGCATCAGGCTCATCATGGCCCGCAGGGCAAAGGTGGCCGCCAGCGGCACCACCGATTCCAGATTCTGCAACAGGAAGGTCTTGGCGATCTCCGCCGACATCAGAAACTCCAGCGCCGTGGTCAGGCCGCTGGACATCTCGTGGAGGAAATCGTGCTGGCCATGGAAAAAGGTGGCCCGCACATAGTGGTAGGTGGCCTTGACAAGGCTGGTGACGATGATGAACAGGCCGATGATCTCAGCCAGCCCGGAGATCAGCGGCACCGCCGTCTCCAGAAACCCCTCCATGCCGTGGGTGACGATCTGATTGAAATGGTATAACCATGCCATGTTAGACTTCCTCCTGCTTTTTCGGATACCTCTAAGATACATGAGCGGCGGTGCGCTGTCAAGCGGCCATCAGCCCAGCTTTTTCTTCTGCTGGTGGGCCAGGATGGGCATGAGCAGGGGCGTGGGAACGAGCTTCTGGGCCGTGGTGGCAAGGCGCATCAGGGTGCTGGGCACGATGATGGTCTTGCGGCGGAGCATCCCGCGCATGGCTTCCTCCACGCAGAGCTCCGGGGTGATGCCCTTGAGGGCGAACACCACGTCGGCGCGGTCGTTGAACTCGGTGTCCACGGGGCCGGGGCAGAGGGCACAGACATAGACCGGGCTGTGCTGCTCCCGCAGCTCCTCGGCCACGCCGCGGGTCAGGCTGACAACGTATGCTTTGGAGGCGTAGTAGCCCGCCATATAGGGCCCGCCCGGCAGCAGGCCCGCCGAGGATGCCACGTTCAGGATGGTGCCGAAGCCCTGTGCTTCCATCTTGCGCAGGGTGAACTTGAACAGCCGGTGCATGGCCAGCACGTTCACCCGCAGCATGGAAAGCTCCTTGCCCGCATCCGTCTCGGAAAAGGCACCGCAGGCACCAAAGCCCGCGTTGTTGATGAACAGGTCGATGCGTTCGTCTGCCAGTGCTTCGCATAGGGCGGTGACCTGCGCGTCCTGCGCAAGGTCGGCGGGTACGATGCGGCAGAGGGTGCCGTGTTTCGCCCGGAGCTCAGCGGCAAGGGTCTCCAGCCGGTCGCGGCGGCGGGCGGTCAGAATGAGCCGGAAGCCCAGCCGGGCATAGCGGCGGGCAAACTCCCGCCCGATGCCGGAGGACGCGCCGGTGATCCAGACAGTTTTGGTTGACATAAGCATTCTCCTTTTCTGCGGAAACTCCATTGTCTCTATTCTATCACGGCAGCGGGTGAGAATCTATGCTAAAATTCAAGGAAAAGCTGGCCCTTGTTGCCCGGGAAAATTTGGAGTATAATAGATTCAAAGAACAGCGCACTGACGCAGGAGGAAAGAAAAATGAACAAACCGGTATTGGTGGTCATGGCTGCCGGCATGGGCAGCCGTTACGGCGGCATGAAGCAGATCGACCCGGTGGGCCCCAAGGGTCAGCCCATTGTGGAGTACTCCCTGTACGATGCCCACCGCGCAGGCTTTGAGACCGTGATCTTTGTCATCAAGCATGAGATCGAGGAGGCTTTCAAAGCCGCCATCGGTGACCGCGTCTCTCAGGGTATGAACGTGAAATACGCTTTCCAGCAGCTGGATGAGCTGCCCGCAGGCTTCACCATCCCCGAGGGCCGTGTCAAGCCCTGGGGCACCTGCCACGCCGTGCTGGCCGCAAAAGACCTCATTGATGGTCCCTTCGCTGTCATCAACGCGGACGATTACTACGGCCCCGAGGCCTTCAAGGTCATCTATGAGTATCTGTCCACCCATCAGGACGGCACAGTTTACGATTACTGCATGGTGAGCTACCTGCTCAAAAATACCGTCTCCGAGAACGGCACCGTCTCCCGCGGTGTCTGCGTGGTAAACCCGGACGGCACCCTGCACAGCGTGACCGAGCGCACCGGCATCGAGACCTATGAGGGCGGCATCCGCTGCACCTCCCTCACCGGTGAGGGCACGGATGACCTGCCGGTGGAAGCACCTGTTAGCATGAACCTGTGGGGCTTCGGCAAGAGCTTCCTGGACGAGGCTGACCGCCGCTTTGCAGGCTGGCTGCGTGAGAATCTGCCCAAGAACCCCCTCAAATGCGAGTATTTCCTGCCCACCGTGGCCAGCGAGCTCATCGATGAGGGCAAGGCAGCGGTCACCGTGCTCAAGAGCACCGATAAGTGGTACGGCGTGACCTACCGTGAGGATAAGCCCACCGTGGTGGCCGCCATCGCCCAGAAAACCCAGGAGGGCCTGTACCCCGAGGATCTGTGGGCGTGATAAGCTGAAACAGGCGCAGATGCGAAACAAAATCTGTGGCGGCCCCCTTGACTTTTTGCGCAGGAGTGCATATACTAAAGTTGTAGATGAGACTACGGAACCATTCCATGGTTCCACCAAAGCAACAAGAAGCCCCCTCGGTACTGCGAATACCAAGGGGGCTTCCTGCTTGCTAAGGATTAGTGCTTACCGGCCTTGAACTGGTCGTCAAGCCACTTGCAGATGTAATAGCTGACTACACCCGCTGCGACTCATTAACTCATTACAACGCAGAAGCGCCCCATCCGGTGAAGGATGAGGCGCTTCTACGTATATTTGGGAATATTCGGGGATGGCGTTAGTTGTTCTTGAGCTCCTGTGCCTTCTGCCATGCATTCAGCACATCGATCTTGCTTACGGCGTTGTCGGGATAGAATTTCATCTCTTCCGGAGCCGTGCCCTCATCGTTCAGGTCAGGGATAAGCTCGTTTTCCATGGCCCAGCGGGCGGCGTGCTGCAGGTCCATATCCCGCTCTTCCTGCCCGACATCGGGGTAGAGCAGTTCAGATTCGGGCATGGGCTTGCCTGCATCCTCCCACAGCATCATGGCAAGGGCGCTGCGGTTGCTGGGGAAGTAGGGCAGAGCCATCAGCTTGCCTGCAAATTCAGCGCCCAGAGAATAGGCCTGATAGCCCAGCACTGCGGTGCCCACAGCGGCAGTACCAATGATTGCGGCAGTGCCCAGCACATTGGGCCCATCATCTTCAATGGATGCATCGCGGTACTGTGCGGCAATATCCGCATCACTGCTCATGGTGTTCATGGTAAAGGTGATGCTCTCAGCCTTGTAGTCCTGACCCAGCGGCAGGGAGAACTTGCCGGTAGACCAGATGTCAAACACCATGCCCTCAGGGATCAGGGTCTTGTCCAGCGTCACGGTCACTGTTGCGTTGTCCGGTACATAGTAGGTCTTTTGGCCGGTGGCCTTGTCAGTAGTAACAGTCAAGGTATCGGTCACATCCTTGTCACCGTTTTTCACGGTAACAATGCCGCCGGTCACGGTCAGCGGGTGGCAGACTGCGGTATCGTGGGTGTGGTCAGCGGCGGCATCACGGTACTTTGCAGACACATTCACACCACTGCTCATGGGGAAAGTGATGCTTTCTGCCTTGTAGTCCTGACCTGTGGGCAGGGAGGTAGACCAACCGTCAAACACCTTGCCCTTAGGGATCAGGGTCTTGTCCAGCGTTACAGTCACTGTTGCGCCTTCCGGTACATCGTAGGTCTTTTGGCCGGTGGTTGCGTCAGTGTTGCTGTTCAGCTTGCTGGTCACATCGCTGCCGTCGTATTTCACAGTAACAATGCCGCCGGTCACGGTCAGCGGGTGGCAGACTGCGGTATCGTGGGTGTGGTCAGTGGCGGCATTACGGTACTGTGCGGCAATATCCACACCACTGCTCATGGTAAAGGTGATGGTCTCTGCCTTGTAGTCCTGACCTGTGGGCAGGGAGGTAGACCAACCGTCAAACACCATGCCCTCAGGGATCAGGGTCTTGTCCAGCGTCACGGTCACTTCTGCGCCGTCCGGTACATAGTAGGTCTTTTGGCCGGTGGTCTCGTCAGTGTTGCTGTTCAGCTTGCTGGTCACATCGATGCCGTCGTATTTCACAGTAACAGTGCCGCCGGTCACGGTCAGCGGGCGGCAGACCGGAGCATTGGGGTCAAACTTCCAACCGGCATAGAGGGTGATGTCCTCCATAATTTCGGTATCGTTCACCTTAAAGGGCTGGTCATCTGCGGTGTACCAGCCGGTGAACTTGTAACCCGCACGGGTGGGATCATGGATGGCAGTCAGATCGTTTGCCTTGGTATCAGTGATTTTTTCGGTCTTATAAACCGGCACCTCAGCGTCGTCGTTCAGTTCGCCGCCCTTGGCATCAAAGGTCACCTTGCAGAGGTAAAGAAAATTGCGTTTTCTCAGTTTATCATTGGCATCAATGTTAGAATTGTCATCATTGTCTGCAAGCAGAGCATCTGCCTTGGCCTTGTAGTTTTTGTAGTAGATGGCACCATCGGTGTTCCCAGCCGGACAATCAGTCAGCTTGTCTTGGAAAGAAGTCAATCCAGCAGGGAGCATAATGGATTCCAGATTGGAGCAACCGTTAAAGGTATCAGGTTCAATGGTTTCTACTTTTTCCGGGATGGTGATGGACTCGAGTTCTGAGCAGTCTGCAAAAGCATATTCTCCGATGGAAGTCAGATTTTTGGGAAGAGTGACGGTCTTCAGAGAAGTACTTCCTACAAAGGCGAAATTGCCAATGGTTTGAATGTCGTCACACAGCGTAAGCGATGTGAGATATGTGCTGCCTGCAAAGGCATAATTTCCCATCGACGTTATAGGACCCTTGATGGTAAGAGGGTTCAAGTTGGTGCAACCTTCAAAGGCATAATAGCCGATGGAAGTGACGCTTTGTGGAATGGTGACGCCCGTCAGTGAAGTGCAATTTTCAAAGGCACAATTGCCGATCGTCTTAATCTTCTCACCTAACGAAAGCGTTGTAAGAGCACTGCACCCATCAAAGGCCCTATCACCGATGGAAGTGACGCTTTGTGGAATGGTGACGGAGTGAATTTTGCTACAAAGTGGGTTGCAACGGTGTACAAAGGGAACATAATAAAAAACTTAATAATGGACTGCCAAT